>Ga0180431_10000396_pt1 | contig 62949 bp, 47 predicted proteins | sample SS_ome_11_FD_132459 | JGI IMG/M metagenome (GOLD analysis project Ga0180431, IMG submission 132459) | Hypersaline lake sediment archaeal communities from the Salton Sea, California, USA - SS_1_MS_1 metaG | ecosystem: Environmental > Aquatic > Non-marine Saline and Alkaline > Hypersaline >... | reverse complement strand
TTTAAGAAGCGGCGATCCCGGGTATTTTGATATTATGGAAGCATCGGCTGATATAGCATCAGATACAGGGCAGTGGCCGGAGGCGATCCATCCATGGACCCGTGGAGGCTGTATGGGCGATGGCCAGCATTTATGGGCGTCCTCGGAATGGATAATGATAGTACGCAATTGTTTCGTTAGAGAAGAAGGAAATACACTAATATTATGCTCAGGTGTACCGAAACATTGGATAGCAGGAAAAAACAAGCTTTTTTTCGGACCTGCCGCAACGTCATTCGGTAATGTAAGTGTAAATATCGATCCGGAAGACGGGAAGATTAGGATATCTTTTGATGCCGATTGGCACAATGAGGAACCCAAGGTGGAGATACATATGCCCGGTTACAATATCGTAGAGATAAATCCGGGGGAAAGATCCGTCCAGATGGACGTACGATAGATATGAACATATTAATGATGACCAATACATATACACCCATAGTGGGGGGCATTGAAAAATCCATAGAGGTTTTTTCTTCCAAATACCGCGAGAGGGGACACAATGTTCTCATCGTTGCGCCTGTTTACAAGGGCATGCCGGATGAGGAGGGAGTGTACAGGATCCCCGCTATACAGAATTTCAACGGCACCGATTTTTCCGTCGAGCTTCCTATGCCGGGGGTCCTGAAAGATGTTTTAGAGGAGTTTGAACCGGACATGGTACATTCCCACCATCCTTTTCTTGTTGGGGACACAGCTCTTAGAGTATCCGCGGGTTTTGACATACCGGTAGTATTTACCTATCATACGATGTACGAGATGAATACGCATGATGTTCCCGGGGATTCTAAAGCTCTGAAAAAGTTTGTAGTTGAACTGGCCGAAGGGTATTGCGATCTTTGCGATCATATCATCGCTCCGAGCGAAAGCATAGAAAAGCTTTTGAAAGATAGAGGCGTAAAAACAGAAATTTCCGTAGTCCCGACGGGAATAAATATCAGTGAATTTGCCGAAGGTGACGGGAAATGCCTCAGGAAAAAATTCGGAATACCTGACAATGTTTTCCTTGCGGGATATCTTGGCCGCGTAGCTGAGGAAAAAAATATGCGGTTTCTGGCAGAGGCGGTCACATTGTTCATGAAAAAGAATAAAGATGTACACTTCCTGGTAGTGGGCGATGGCGATCTTTCGAAAGAGCTGAAGGTGAGGATGCGGTCCTCGGGAGTAGCGTACAGGGTACATTTCGCAGGCATCCTTAAAGGAGGAGACAAAATTAACGCGTATAACGCCATGGATATTTTTGTCTTTGCTTCCAAAAGCGAAACCCAGGGGCTTGTCCTGGCCGAAGCGATGGCTTCGGGCGTGCCGGTAATAGCGGTCGATGCTCCGGGAGTGAGGGAAGTTGTGGAAGACGGGGCAAACGGCTATCTCTTGACCGGGGAAGACAAAAAATTATTTTCAGAAAAACTGGATAAGTTTTATAATATGAATATTACGGAAAGAGAAGCGCTCAAAAACAACGCCAAGGCTACCGCAGAAAAATTTGATTACAAAAAGAGTATACAAAAAACTTTAGATCTTTATGGAAACGTAGTTGACGCAAGACATAAGCATAAGAATACGGACAAAAGCGCATGGGCTTCTTCAAAAAGATCCATAAAAAAAGAGATGGAGATCATATCAAATATGGTTAGATCGGCAGGAGCGGCGCTGAATATAAAAAAGGATAAAAATGAAAAGCGATAAGAAGCAGAAAATATACAAAGGTAAAAGCATAAGTTTCGGACATGCTGTCGGAAAAGCTTTTGTCTATAAGGACATACTTTCAAGGGACCTGTACTATTACAGTATCAGCAAGAGAGATGTTCAAAAAGAGCTGAAGAGGATAAAGGAAACCTTTAATCTTGTTTTAGCGGATATAAAGAAACTTGAAAAAAACGTTAAAAAAGAACTGGGAAAGGAACAGGCAGGCATTTTCAAGGTTCATGCGGAAATACTTAAAGATAAAACCCTCCTCAGGGAAATAGAGAAAGAGCTCAAAAACGAGCTTGTCAACGCGGAGCACGCGGTCAAGAACGTTTTGAGGAAGTGGGCGAACAAGTTTAAGACCTCCGAAAACGAAACGACAAAAAGCAAAGCGGATGATCTTGAGGATCTGAGCAGAAAGATACTTTGTTCGTTCATGGCATGCGACATAAACGTACTGGAGAAAATACCTCCTGAAAGTATAATTGTCGCTAAAAGGCTACTGCCTTCCGATACGGTCAGGCTTAAAAGAAAGAATGTAAAAGGCATCATAGTAGAACAGGGAAGCGGAGTTTCTCATAGCGCGATCATAGCCAGATCTTTAGGTATACCGGCTGTAACTGACGTTGAAAACGCTGTTAAGATAATAAAGCCGGGAGAAAAACTGATATTAGACGGTTATAAAGGTGTAATAATCCAAGGCCCCACTGAAAAGGAACTAAAAACATATAACAAAAGAGTTCATTCCATGGAAACAATGGAAACTAAGCTCATAAAAAAATCTAAACGCATTGCAAAAACAAGAGATAAAAAACTGATAAAGGTCTATGCAAATGTCGCCTCAAAAGAAGACGCAAAAATAGCAACCAGTAGAGGATCTGACGGTGTCGGACTGTTAAGGATAGAGCAGCTCTATATGTCTTCCAAGATATTGCCTGATGAAAAATATTTGATCAAAAAATTATCTAAAATTTTGGAACCCATAGAACAAAAAGTAGTTACCATAAGATTGCTTGATATCGGTGCGGATAAAAATCTCCCGTACATAGAAATAGAGGATGAACCAAGTCCGGTTCTTGGGTTAAGGGGTGTTAGATTATTGCTCAAGTATAAAAATCTTCTCAGATCACAGCTTAAAGCAGCTATTATTTTGGCAAAGGATCAAAATATACGGGTTCTTATACCTATAATTACATTTCATGATGAGATGGAAGAGGTAAGGGAAATAGCAAGAGATTGCATGAAAGAGGTTAAGAACGATTACGGGATAAGGACTAAGAAGATGAAAATCGGAGCCATGATAGAAACGCCGGCAGCTGTTGAGAATATTAAGAAAATATCCGAGGTTTCCGATTTTATAAGTATCGGGACTAACGATCTTATTCAGTATTCGGTTGCGGCGGGAAGAGACAATCCAAATGTTTCAGAATATTATGAACAAGGGGCTAGATTAGCCATGAAGTATATAAAGCGAATTGTAAACGTTGCGGATAAACAAGGAATTGAATGCAGCGTTTGCGGGGAAATGGCCGGTGATATGAAGTGGGTAAAGCCGCTTATTAAGGCGGGGATCAGAGTCTTGAGCGTTTCGCCTTATATGATCCCGTTGGTAAAAGATGAGATAAGGAAGATTTAATATAAGAAAAGGAGGTGTACCATGGCAAAGGAAGAAAACAGAAATCTGCCGCAATCCTGGCAACCGGTGATGAACGAGATGATGAACCTGAGGAAACAGATGGACGATATGTTCAACAATTTCTTTACGGCGCCTCTCTCGTCGATAAAGATGCCGTCCCTGTTCAAGGGAGAGAAGTGGGCATGGAAACCGGAAGTGGATATGTATGAAACGAAGAAAGAAGTTATCGTAAAGGCGAATCTTCCGGGTTGTGAAAAGAAAGATGTGAGTGTAGACGTACAGGACAATATTCTTACTATTAAAGGTAAAAAGGAAGAGAATAAAGAGGTCAAGGAAAAGGACTTTTACCAGAGAGAACAGAGTTTCGGATCCTTTCAGAGGAGTATCAGCCTGCCAAAATACGCCAATATAGACAAGGCGAAAGCAAGCTGCAAGAATGGTGTTCTAGAGGTGAAATTTCCAAAGACAAAAGTGAGCGGTGGAAAAAGTAAGAAGATAAACATTAAGTAATAATGCAATTGACGCTATATGTCAAGGGTATGGGAAGGGACATTTTATAAATATATTAAATACAAAAAGTTAGGCATTTTTCAGTCTAAAAAGACCGGACAAAAAGGACAATATTACATATAACTATATCTCCTTTTTGCCATATTTCTGTTATGTTCGGGCAAAAGTATATGTTGCTGGAATAGAGATAAAGTTATAGAATATACCAGTGCGCGTCACCATTTTGATCCCCCCAAGGAACTTGGGGGGATTTACCTTTAGACAAAAAAGAAAAACCGAAGGGGGGAGAGGCAATGAAAAAAGCATTGTATGTTTTAATTGCTGTTGTGTTCGTTATCTCAGCTACAACAGTTTTTGCTGGTGGTGAGGAACTGTTGAAAGGTATGGGCGATAAAGCCTACAGAGGCGTGGTGAATATTTTCACCGGTTGGGTGGAAATCCCCGCTCAGATAGCCAAAGGGTACAAGTACGGCTGGATGGGCAAGAAAAATGACGGCGTTATCGGTGCTTTCGGCGGCATACTTGCCGGCATTGGCAGCGCTGCAGGAAGGACCATTTCCGGTATGGGCGAACTTGCCGGCTTCTGGGCCGCAGATCCCGCGAGCAACGAGGGGATGGGCATTCCTCTTGATGCGGAATACGCATGGGAAGAAGGAACTCCATACGATATGGTCGATCCGAATTTCGAGGAAGCGACTTTTAAACCTATTCTTACAAAGCTTGGAAGAGGCATAGGTAATGCGCTTTTTGGTGTTGCGGAAGTTCCGGGTCAGATCATGAAAGGCGTTGAGAACAAAGCCTGGGATCTAGGTATCGGTAAAGGCATATGGTATGCATTGAGCCGCACAGTGGATGGTGTGTGGGATATATGCACTTTCTGTCTTCCCGGCCCTAAGGATACAAAGGGTATGGCGTTTGATGAGAAATGGCCATGGACTGCAATGGGAGATAGAACCAAAGGGCAGCAACAACAAGAACAGCAGCAACTGAAGTAAATAAAGTTAATTACATTAATAAAAAAGGACGGTTCCGGAATTGATCAAGGGCCGTCCTTTTTTATCACTGGAAACGGTCTTTAATTTGGGGTTTAAAAACTTACTTTTTTATGTTATTATAAATATCACTCTGCGTGAAGACGTTACTGGTCAAAAGGCAAATCGAGTAACTTACCGAAATATATAAGGATGGCATATCATGAAAGTTTATTTAGCCGGTTTTAATGTTGACACATCTGTTCTTGAAAAAATGGAAGAAAAAACAGGAAAAAGAGACGATCTGACCCCGGAAGTCCTTTCAGCCGCGTACGCGCGCATAAGCCGCGATCCCCGGCCCATCAATGAGATCAGAAGATCAGCGAGAGAGGAAGTGGAGAAGTCCAGGAAGAGCAATTCAACGATCATATTCAAGATGGGACATCATTCAGTTGCCGAGCATGCTGTATTTAATTTGGATATTTTGGGAGTTTCACGTCTTGCTATGGAAGAACTGGAAAAATTCAGGCTATGTTCCTATACGGAAAAATCGCAAAGATATATTACGCTCGATAAGGACTATGTCATCCCTAAGGAGATCAAAGGTACGCCTCTTGAAGCGACTTTTACCGGTATGGTACATAAGCAGAACGAGGCATATTTTAAACTTTTCGAAAAACTTAAGACTCATGTATTCAGGAAATATGCGGATCTTGCCGCGGATCCCAAACAGCATAATCTTCTTGAGGGGTGGGCGAAAGAAGATGCCAGGTATATCACGGCATTAGCTACGGAATCTCAGGTCGGCGAAACGATCAATGCCAGAAATCTGGAACTTCTTTTGAGAAGATTCGCTTCGAATCCTTTGGAGGAGGTCAGGGAGCTTGGCTGCGCGTTATACGAAGAAATCTCAAAGATCGCGCCTTCGATAGTTATTTTCCACCAGGCGAATGACCGTGATCTTAAAACATACCCCGAGCTTAAAGACCTTGCAGGCAGAATTGCAGGGGATGATCTTGGTTCTGATCCTGCAGTTATGCAGGAAGTCCGGTTGGCCGAGTACACAAAAGATGCCGATGATATTATCGCGGCTTCTTTGATCCATACAACAACCGGCATGTCTTATGAAAAGTGCAGGAAAAAAGTAAAAGATCTGTCCGATAAGAATAAAAGAGAGATCTTCAGAACTTCCTGGCGCAACATGCAGTTCTATGATTCCATGCTGCGGGAGTTCGAATATGTGAACCTGACATTTAATATAATATTATCATCTGCCTGTTTCGGTCAGCTGAAACGACATCGGATGTCGACGATCACTTCGCAGGCCTATGATCCGGGTTTAGGGGTTACAGTCCCGGAATCAGTCAAAGAGATAGGGATGGATAAATATTTCCGGGAAATTGTTGACCGGACGGAAGAGGCGTATGATGCTATAAAGAAAGAGAGGCCTTTAGCCGCTCCGTATGTTTTAACGAATGCTCACAGGAAAAGGGTTCTCATAAGAGTTAACGCGAGAGAACTTTATCACATATCCCGTCTCAGGGAAGATACTCATGCCCAATGGGATATCCAGAACATCTCGCGCGCTATGGCTAATGAAGCCAAAAAAGTAATGCCCATGACGTTCGGGCTTATCGGCGGGAAAGATAAATATAGCGAGATCTATCAAAGCATTTACGGGCAAACGCCCAAGGTTACGGAAGCTGTTTTGCCGGGCACCCGAAATATAAAATAGGCCGGCCTTTACTCTTTCCAAAGATGTTCGGTGTTCCAAACATATGACCACCTTACGATTCGGGGGTTCGTTTCAAGTGAGTTTTGCAGTTTTGCCGCAAAGCTGCGGAGGTTGTATTTTGGGTCAGGCGAGTCCACAATAACAAGCCACGAGATTTTATTATTTTTTATTTTCTCTATGATATCTTCCGTTCTTTCCTCGCTATTAATGATCATCATTTTATGGGGCTTCCAGTAATAAAGGAATATCGGGCATGTAGGCATCTGCCAGTACGTGAACTCCGAGATCATTAATCTATCCTGGTCTTTCATGTGTTCATTCAGGTACAGAGCAAGTTCTCTCGAGGCCTGAGCGCCCGGCCAGCCGTTCGGGTATGTCTTGCCGTGGTATTCTGGATAAGAAAAAGTCAGTCCGTTCAAAGCTGCGAGTATCAGAAAAAGGCCTGAAAAAGATAGCAGGATCTTTTTTTTGTCATTTTTAAGGAAAAACAAAACCCCGCTTGCGGCTATCATGGCGATAGCCGGTCTTGCCGAAAGACAAAGCCACGGCGTTTTTGTCATAAAAAGCGCCCCCGGGATATACACGCAGAAAAAAACCGCCGCGGGCAATAACCATCTCGGCTGTTTTTTTGACATAGCTGTAAGGAAAAGATAGATCAATCCCGCGATAAAGAAGAAAAGGATAGCCGGGCCGAGGTCCGGCATTAGTTTTTTTAAATAATAGAGGGGGGCATTGACCCAGATATTCCCGTACATTTCTCTGGAGAAATAAAATGCTTTCATATCCTTCGTGAGCGTGCTTAAGGGAAGATACCACCAGGCATTCACGATAAGAAGCGTTATAAAAAGCGTAAAAAGGATTTTCAATTTATTTCGTTCCTTAAAAACAAAGACCAGCAGTATGGCGCACAGGATGAAGAACAGGGCATTTTCTTTGCTTAGAAGCGAAAAAGAAAGGGCTATAGCGCACCATAAAAATTTCCTGTTCATCAAAAGGTAAAGGGCCAGGTACCCCAGGCAAATGGCCAGCCCGTCTCTTTTGATCCAGGTATCGTATCCTATAGAGGCCGGCATCAGGCAAAGAAAAAAGCCGCTGAACCAGGCGTATTTCCATCCGCCGATCCTGGCGCTTAAGAGATATGCGATGACAAACGTCAGGTACGAGAACAGTAAAGACAGCATTTCCGCCCGCACGTCGAATCCGCTTTTAAAAGGAAAAAGAAATTTCGCGAAGAACATATATAAAGGAGGATGGAAACGGTAATACCAGTAAAAAGGGTCTTTTACGGCATCAAGAAGATAGGCCCTTAAAGAAAGGATATTCCATGCCTCGTCCCACATCAGGAGATGCCCCAGGGTCTTGATCCGCAGGATCACAAATAACAGGGAAAGAAAGACAAGGCCGGCCAGAAATTTTATTCTATTTTTTGAAAAATTCATTTTCAGGTTATTCTAAACGGTTCTTTTAACTATTGTATACCGATGCGGCGATTCGTCAATTTTAAAAGAAAACCTTTTCCGGCAGGGCAAAATTACGCTATAATTATTTTAAAAGGGAAGATAATGAAAAGAACGATCATTTTTATTTTAGGGTTTATTATATTTATCGGAGCTTTATTCTGCCGGGCTGAAGACCTGGAGATGAGGATCTTCCAGCTAAAACACGGAAATGCCGAAGTTTTGCGCTCGGCGGTCGCAAATTTAACAAGCGATGAAGGTAAGGTAACGATTGCTCCGGACGGGAACAGTTTGATCGTAGTGGACCGGGCGTCTGATCTGGACCGCATCGGTAAAGTTATTGAACATTTGGATGTCAGGCAAAAACAGGTCGAAATAAAAGTTTTGATAGTTGAAGTTACGGATACTTTTCTCGGGAGGATCGGGTTAGTTTCAGGCCAGGCTGTTATCCCGTCGGATAAATTTAAAGAGATCCAGTATTTGCTCCAAAGAGGCGAACATTCAAGCATCAGTTCCGAGATGACAGTAAGAACATTAAGCAATAAACCGGCGACGATCCAGGTCGCGCAGGAAAGAATTTTTCAACAAACAACGATCTTGCCGGAAAGCGGAACACCTGTTACCTCGTACATAGAAAGATCAGCAGGCAATTTTCTGGAAGTTCTTCCAAAAGTTAATAGTGACGGGACGATAACTGTAACTATAAGACCTACTTTAAGCTCGTTTGAAAAGATGAGCGACGTATACGAAAGGTCTATTCTTACGCAAGTTATAGTAAACAACGGTGATACGATCGCTTTGGGAGGGCTCGATACTGAAGAGGAGAGGACCCGTCAGGCAAACGTGCCCTTTACGGACATATCAATACCCTCTGAAAGACTTGAAAAGAAAAAAATAGTAATGTTCCTTACTCCGACCATTTCTGATTGATTTTTCACGCCGTTTACTTGACTATCGGGCAAAGTATGGCATACTTTAAGTGAATATAAAGATAGGTAAATAATAGTAAACCGTTCGCAAGAATGGGGCTACAAAGCCAGCGGGGCCATAGGCCAGCCGGCTGCCGATTTTACGTATTGTTAAACGTAAAAAGCCTGTAGATCCGATCTTGCGATGGTCGGATTTTTTATTTTTAAAGGAGGGTTATCATGAAAGTGAACTTACTTACAAAAGTTTTAATTGTTGCATTAATAGTTGTGTGCGCTTCGGCAGTAGCATGGGCAGAAGTAAAGAGCCAGGAAGATAAAGCTGTAATAAGAGGGACTTCTAAGCTTCTTGTTGAAGAAAGAGAGATCTCGGGATCGACAGTTACTCCGGTGTTTGAGATATTTGCCCCTACAGGCGAACTTCCGATGGGCCTGACTCAAGAGGAGTTAGCCGCCTTTAATATGGCTGTTAAGCTGTATCAGGAACCATATAGTTCTCGAGAGCTTTCGCGCATGCCCGGGGAGCCTGCCAGTTATGAAATGGCGGACAATAAGCCCATGGGACTGACTTCACGTGGACTTGGAGAATTCAGCGGGAAAATAATGCTGCACAAGAAGTCATATAGCCCGGAGGAGCTGATGCGCATGCCGGGCGAACCAAAGATGTACGATGATGCGTTCAACTGGCCCACAGGGGTCGACAGGAAAACTATTGAAGAATTTATAGTACGGGTTAAATTGCATCACAGGTCTTTCAGTCAGGAAGAACTTGCGAGTATGCCCGGGGAACCGGCTAAGTATGAAGATGCGCACAATTGGCCTTCAGGATTTTCAACCGTGGAAATAGAGGAATTGAATATGCGCATAGATCTGCATAAAGAACCATATGTTCTGGAAGAACTGATACGCATACCCGGTGAACCAAAAGTTTATGAGGATGCGCGCAACTGGCCTGAGGATAAACCTTTCAGCCCGGAAGAATTAGCCCGCATGCCGGGCGAACCGGCCGGGTATGAAGAAGTACATAATTGGCCCGGGGGATTGTCAATGGAGGAAATAGACCAGTTAAATGAAAGGATTAACTCGCATAGAAAACCTTATACTATGGAAGAGCTTATGCGCATGCCGGGCGAGCCGAAGACATATATAGAGGCGTTTAATTTGCCTTCCAGATAATGTGTTGTGTACACGATTTTTATAAATAACGAACAGATCATATCCCCCTGGGAGATGCTTCCAGGGGGATATTTTTTTGTAAAGCCAGCGGGGTAAGGACAAGTTGACGTTTAAATTTACGCGAGGTACAATAAGCTCATATCAGAGGGGGGATAGAATGGAACGCAAAGATGTTGTGACAATAAAAGGAAACCCATTAACATTAATAGGTGAAGAGGTTAAGATCAATCAGGATGCGCCTGATTTTAAAGTGTTAGATTCTGATCTGGAAGAGAAAGGTCTGGATAATTTCAAGGGCAAAATAAAGCTTATAGCATCGGTCCCTTCTTTGGATACGCCTGTCTGTGATCTGCAGATAAAACGGTTCAATGATGAAGCGGCAGATGTATCTAAAGACATAGTAATATTATTCGTCAGCATGGATTTGCCTTTTGCCCAGAAGAGATTCTGCCAGGAATTTGACATAAAAAGGGTGAAAACTTTTTCTGATCATAAAGATGGTGATTTCGGGCAAAAATACGGAGTGTTGATAAAGGAATTGCGGTTTTTGGCAAGAGCTATCTTTATCATAGATAAAGAAAACAAGGTCCGGTATGTTGAATATGTCAAGGATATCGCGACTCATCCGGATTATGATGCCGCGTTAAATATCCTTAAAGGGATCACTTAAACAATAAAAAGATTTTTATAAAAAGCGATGAAAACATACGATTTTGCGCTGACATGGACACCCCAGGAAAGCAGATGTTATTTTACCGATCTTCTCATGTCTGACTGCAAGGAGAAGGGCCTTTCGTTTCTTTGGGTCTCTGACACGAACGCGAGGAGCGTCATCAGGCAGCTGGAGCGAGGGGAACTGAAGATAAATGTGCTTCTTGACACTGAAGCCACGTATGATATCCCCGGGGACCTGTATTCACGTGTTTGTTATGGGGTAAAGGACGCAGGCGGCGTAGTTATCAACGATCCCGACAGAACACAATTCGCGGTAGATAAGTCGGTTATGTACTACGAGCTTTTAGATGCGGGGATAGATACTCCTTATACCGTTGTCGTCCGTAACTGGGAACCGAAAAAGATCAAACTTGCGGAGAACGAAAGGAAAAAATTAGGAGTTCCCTTTATCATAAAACCGGGATGCGGCTGGGGGCATCGCGGGGTTGTTTATGACGCGAAGGGGTCTATAAGGGAGATAGCGGAAGCGCGCAATTATAATTGGGGGGATAATTTCCTGCTTCAGGAAAGAATAGAACCGTTGACTTTAAGCGGCAAATACGCCTGGTTTAGAGTGTTCCATATTTTTGACAAGATCATTCCTTGCTGGTGGCATGACAGAACTTCGCGTTATGATCATGTAACATTAGAGGAATTCAAGAAATATAAACTGACGCCTTTGGTCAGGTTTACCACTCGGATCGGCAACATCTCGAACATGGTCTGGTTCTCGACCGAGATAGCGATCGACGAAAAAGACGGCAAGAGGAGATTTACCGCCATTGATTATGTGAACGACCAATGTGACATGGAGGCGCAATCGGAAGACAAGAACGGTGTGCCGGATCATATTGTAAAGTTTACAGCCTATTCCATAATCCATGCCTCACAGCAATTGATAAGCGGGCAAAAAGAAAAAAGGAAAAAGAAATACACGGTCTTACTCGCCGAAGACAACCATATGGGCATGAAGGGGCTGGGCTACGCCCCGGAACTTTTAACACAAAAAATATAGCTAAAAATGAGACGTTATAACCAGATCCAGCATACCGCGGACTTAGCGGCTGAAATATACGGCAGGAATCTGCCGGAACTGTTTGAAAACGCGGCGTTCGCCATGTTCGACATGATGGCCGACCTGGACGGATTAAAGGCCGAGGAATCCGTCCGGATAAAAGCTGAAGGCCCCGATCAGGAGGGTTTGTTAATTTCCTGGCTGAACGAACTTTTATATACCGCATATATCAAGCGGATAATATTTACAGAATTCCGTATTTTGTCCCTGGAAGAGAACAATCTTACTGCCGAAGCGAAAGGGCAAAAATTCAAAGAAGGGACAAACCTCATTAAAAGCGAGATCAAAGCAGCAACGTATCATGACGTGAAAATCGAGAAAACAGGTTCGGGATACGAAGTTACAATAGTTTTTGACGTCTAATAGGAAATTGCAAGGGAGAGATCATGACCGCGCCATTCACGGGCAAACTTGAAAAAATTGATGACTATAGATGGCGTATTCCCACCAGCTACATGCCGGGCATGCGTGTACCGGGGCTTATATATTCGGATGAAAAAATGCTCAAGTCCATTGTCAAGGATAATGCCCCTCAACAAGTAGCCAACGCAGCGCACTTGCCCGGGATCGTAAGAGCGTCAATAGCAATGCCCGATATACATTGGGGGTATGGTCTGCCGATAGGCGGTGTTGTTGTAACTGATATTGAAGCCGGCGGAGTAATCACTCCGGGAGGGGTCGGTTATGATATAAATTGCGGCGTAAGATTTGTGAGGACGAATCTTACTGTAGAAGATGTAAAACCGCGCATAAAAGATCTTGTTAATACGCTTTATTCAATAGTGCCGACAGGCGTCGGGTCAACCGGCAAGATAAAAGTGGATTTAAAAGAAGAAGGCAGGATCCTTACAGAGGGCGCCCAATGGGCTGTCAATAAGGGGTACGGATGGAACAGCGATATTGATCATTGTGAAGAAAGAGGAGCCATAAAAGGCGCAGATCCGTCCAAAGTATCAAATAGGGCTTACCAGCGCGGCAAAGATCAGTCGGGAACACTGGGTTCGGGGAATCATTTTCTTGAAGTGCAGGTAGTTGACGAAATTTTCAGGCAGGATATCGCGGATGTCTTTAAGTTGAAAAAGGGCGGGATCGCGGTGATGATACACACAGGCTCGAGAGGCGTGGGGCATCAGATATGCGGCGATTATGCCGAGAGGATGGTAAGTAAAATGCCGCAATTTGGGATAAAGGTTCCCGACAGACAGCTTTCGTGCGCTCCGGTAAAAAGCGATATAGCGCGGGATTATCTCGGCGCTATGAGATGCGCCGCTAATTACGCATGGGCGAACCGGCAGGTGATAACACATCTCGCAAGAGAGGCTTTCGGTAAAGTGTTCGGCGAGAAAGCGGAATCTTTGGGCATGCATCTGATTTACGATGTCGCGCACAATATTGCCAAGTTCGAAGAATACGAGATCGAAGGGAAGAAGAAAATGATGTGTATACATCGAAAAGGCGCGACAAGAGCTTTCCCCGCGGGGCATGAAGATATCCCGGAAGAATACAAAAGGATCGGTCAGCCTGTAATCATCCCGGGCGACATGGGAAGATGTTCGTTTCTTTTGGTCGGCACGGAAAAAGCGGAAGAATCTTTTTATTCTACATGCCACGGAGCGGGCAGGCTTCTTTCACGCTCCGCGGCTAAAAGAGTAACCAGGGGCCGCGCGATCGCAAGAGAGCTTGAAGATCACGGCATAATAGTAAGATATACCGGGAGAAGCACGCTTCACGAGGAGGTTTCCGAAGCTTATAAAGATGTAAGCGAAGTTGTTAATATAGTGCAAGGCGCCGGTATATCTGAAAAGGTCGCTAAGATGCGTCCATTGGGCGTTATTAAAGGATAGAACTTAAGTTGCATATTGTTTAAAGTCATGATATATATTAATAAGCTTACTTAAAGATATGAATTAGAAAGGTAACATAATATGCTTGATCCTAAATTTATCAGGGAAAACAGTGAAATTGTAAGAACTTCGTTGAAAAAAAGAGGCGATGATCTTTCTCTTGTTGATAAGTTTCTTGGTCTGGATGAAAAACGCCGCCAGATCATCAAGGAAGCCGAAGATCTGAAACGCGAAAAGAACGAAGCTTCAAAAAAAATAGGCATGTTAATAAAAGAGAAAAAAGATGTAACGCAGGCGAAAGCCGATGTCAATGCCATCTCCGATAAAATTTCAGATCTTGATGAGGAACTGAAGAAAGTCGAAACAGGATATTATGATATTTTAGATTCCATTCCAAATGTGCCTCACGAAAGCGTCCCGGTTGGGACAACTGAAAAAGATAATGAACTTGTAAAAGAAGAGGGAAAGATCCCCAAGTTCTCATTCACCCCCCGTGATCATATAGAACTCGGACAGATAAATAAGCTTTTTGATTTTGAAAGAGGCGCAAAAGTGACCGGTTCATTTTTTCCTTTATATATCGGAGCGGGGGCTAAACTCGAAAGAGCGCTTTTGAATTTCATGCTTGATGTCCATATAAAAGAACATGGATACATGGAAGTTTTTCCGCCTTTTCTGGTAAACCGTAAAAGCATGAGAGGGACCGGGCAACTGCCCAAACTTGAAGCGGACATGTACAGGATCGACGAAGAAGACCTTTTTCTCATACCTACCGCGGAAGTCCCGATAACAAATTTACACGCGGATGAAGTGCTTGATGAGGCGGACCTTCCGATCTATTACACCGGGTATACGGCCTGTTTCAGAAGAGAAGCGGGCTCTTACGGTAAGGACACAAAAGGTCTTATTCGTGTACATCAGTTCGATAAGGTAGAGATGGTAAAATTCACGAAACCGGAAAATTCCATGGATGAACTGGAAAAACTTTTAGCCGATGCCGAAGATATATTGAAGCGTCTGGAACTCCCGTATAGAGTGCAGGCGCTTTGCACTTATGATCTCAGTTTTGCCGCGCACAAGTGTTATGATATAGAACTGTGGGCTCCGGGAACAAAGAAATGGCTTGAGGTATCGAGTTGTTCGGTATTTACCGATTTTCAGGCCAGGCGTGCCAATATTAAATATCAGCCGAAAGATAAATCCAGAAAACCGCAATATGTCCATACATTGAATGGTTCGGGCGTTGCTTTGGCAAGGCTTGTTATCGCTTTACTTGAAATTCACCAGAAGAAAGACGGCTCGGTAGCGATACCAAAAGCGCTCCAATCATATTTCGGCGCCGACAGTATTAAACCTAAAACAACTTAACTTAATATGTTCGCAAAATTACTGAAAACATTATTCGGCATTCTGCTTATACCCTTTGCGATAGGGGTCGGAAAAGCTTTTTATGCCCAGATATCCAACATAAGTATCTTAAGCGGGTCTTTGCACATTTTTGAAAGAGGGATCTTAGTTTATTTATTATTTCATGTTATAGTCATGCGTCCGGTGTTTCTTTATGTCCTGGGCCATGAATCCGTGCATGTCATAGCTACATGGCTTTGCGGCGGTAAAGTCGTATCGTTTGATGTCAGCCCTTCAGGCGGCAACGTTGTAACATCAAAAACGAATTTTTTCATCGAACTAAGCCCGTATTTCATTCCTCTTTACACATTGATTTTGGGATTGGTTTACATGTTCATGAAAATGGGGGGGAACAGCATACCTTACATGGGTATTATTTTTACGTTTTTTGTCGGGGTCACCCTTGCTTTTCATTTTGCGATGACAGCGGAAGTCTTGAAAATAAAACAGCCTGATATCGTCAGGTCGGGGCTTATTTTCTCTGGGATTATCATATTCATCGGGAATTTAATGATTACGATGGCGGTTTTTACGCCCCTTTTTGCAAGCGTTTCTTTTTTACAGTTCTTAAAAAGTTCATGGAACATATCCGCCGAAACATATGTATTTTCTTATCACAAGATACTTGAAATTATCCGAAGTTCAGGGATAATATAAGGGTTTAAATATTATGGGCGGAGGAGTGGCTGAGCGGTCGAAAGCGGCGGTCTTGAAAACCGTTGTCCCTTCGGGGACCGTGGGTTCGAATCCTACCTCCTCCGCCAGATATTCCCAAGGGGGAAATCATTATGACTAAAAGAGAATTTGAAGAGATCCTTTGCAAGTATCCGGAACTGATCGAGCCGGATCTGGAGCTTAAAGGAAGAGGGGTAAACCTTTTGAACCAGCAAGTCGATATGTTATTCGAAGATAAGAACAACAAAAAATTGGCCATTCAGGTCAGGGTGGCGCCTATTGAGGAAGAACATGTAGGCGAGATAGTGTCGCATCAGAATGAGATCATATCCGACGAGGCTAATGATTATAGCGTCATGCTGGTTGCGGATAAAGTGCCCGCTCACCTGCAGACAGCCTTCAAACATAGCGGTGTTACCTGGAAGGAAATAAATCATTTTCAGATAAAAGAGCATCTGAAGAAAAAAGGCGATACGGAGTTACTTAAACTTTTTGAGTAGTTTCTTTTTCTTGACGAAAAGAAACACTTGCAATAAAATAAAAAATCTCAAATCGTGATGTTAGTGCGCGAGTGGCGGAACTGGCAGACGCACCAGCTTGAGGGGCTGGCGGGAGCGATCCTGTGCGAGTTCAAATCTCGCCTCGCGCACCAGATTTATATTATATAGGCAGCCAGGTTTTCAATGCGCAAAATATTGAAGATCTGGCTTCTTCTTTTTGGATAATGGAAAAAATAATGTATAATAATTAGTATGAAGCCGGAGCATAAAAAGTTCATACGGGAAAATATATCGGAAAAATCCATCCCCGAGATCGCAAGAGAACTCGGTTTAAAAGAGCGCAAGATCAAGAGATTCCTTGAAAAAGAAGACATCTCCGCAGCAAAAGCGTCAAAAGAAAACGCTGAACTCAAAAGGGAAGAGCGGGCAGCCGGAAACAAGTGGTTCAAAAAAGACAAATATTCAAGATCTTCTGAAATATTAATATTCTGCATGATCTTTTTAATGGCTTTTGCGATCAGATTTGTTTATCTAAGCCAAATAAAAACAAATCCGTTTTTTGTGCCGTTCTATCACGGTCTTGATGATTATTTATATGATAATTGGGCGCTTTCTATCGCGAACGGGAATGTTTTAGGGAACGAAATATTTTACGGCCTTCCGCTTTATCCTTATTTTCTGGGCTTTTTATATTTTCTTTTCGGACATAACATTTTTATCGCAAAGACAGTTCAGATCTTTATCGGCTCAATAAGCTGCGGCCTGGTTTACGTTATAGGCAGGAAAGTTTTCAACAGGGCTATCGGGATGATCGCGGCAATAATATTGACTTTTTTCTCCATGGCCATATTTTTTGAAGGCTTTTTAGTATCGGCATCTTTGGCTATATTTCTTTACTTGCTTGTCGTGCTGGCATTATTGTCGATAGCGGATAATAGTACATATTTAAAATGGGCTCTTGCCGGTTTTTTGATAGGGCTTTCATCCCTCGCGAGCGCGAGTATACTCGTATTTTTGCCGTTTGCCGCAATATGGGCATTACGCTTTTTTAAGGGGACCCACAGAAAAAAAATCATTGTAAGTTTACTGGTCCTATTCTCAGCATGCCTCGCAGCAATTGCTCCGGTTACTATAAGAAACTATGTTGTCGGTAAAGATTTCGTGCCAGTAACAGCGCACAGCGGGATAACTTTTTATGCCGGCAATAATCCCATGGCCGAAGGATCTTTTAACCTGCCGAGATCGGTAGGGACAAGCGTAGTTGACAGTAAAGAGAACGCCAGGATAGTCGCGGAGCGCGTAGCTAAAAGGAAATTAAAACCGTCCGAGATATCAAAATTCTGGTTCGATCAAGGGGTTATGTTCATTAAAAACGAACCGGGAAAGTATGCAAAACTGGCATTGAGTAAAATGTTTTTATTCTGGAACGCCCGGGAAATCCCCGACATTTTACCTATGACTTTTTTCAAAAAGTACTCACCGATCTTAAAGCTGCCCCTTGTAAGTTTCGCCTTCATAAGCCCGTTAGCGTTATTCGGGATTTTTTTGTGTTTAAGGACCGGCAGGAAAGAAGTCGTGCTGCTTCTTTTCTTTGTCTTGAGCATTTTCCTATCAACAGTGATATATTTTGTCAATTCAAGGTACAAATTAGTTGCCGTTCCTTTTATATCAATATTTTCAGCCGCAACCATTTATTGGCTGTATAACAGAATAAAAGAAAAAAAATTTAAAGCCTTAGTGTTTTCCGCTATTGGGATTTTCGCGTTAGGTGTTTTAATGAATATCAAAATGCTGGAGTTTAATTTAGCGCAATCTCACAATAATCTCGCCATAGCGTTAAAGCGAAAAGGAATGCAAGAAGAGGCAATAGCCGAATATCAAAAAGCTATAAAAATAAACCCCAATTACGATTCCCCGTACTTTAATCTGGGCCTCTTATATCTCGAAAGAGGGGATTATGAAAAGGCTATTGATAATTTTAATGAAGCTTTGCGGATAAATCCGGACTTCATCAAAGCGCATAATAAAATAGGAATAGCATATATAAAGATGGGAGAAAGAGACAAAGCTTTATCCCATTGGAGAAGGTCTTTGGCATTGGATCCGGAGCAGGAAGATATAAAACGTCTTTTAGGGCAAAACCGTTGACAAAAAAAATAAGGCGTGTTACTATTTTCCCACTTCAGATAAGATAAATCAAGGCGGCCCCATCGTCTAGCCTGGCCTAGGACACCAGATTCTCATTCTGGCGACAGGGGTTCGAATCCCCTTGGGGCTGCCAATTTAATTTTCGATGAAAAATAATAATACCTTACATAAAACATCTTCCATAGGTCTTGCTTATATATTAAGCCCGAGTTTTTCCGGTTCGACTTTGCTGTCGTTCTTATTAGCAGGTCATCCGAAAATAGCTACTATGGGCGAGCTGAAAGCGACTGCTTGGGGGGATATAGACGAATACTATTGTTCCTGTGGTGAATTGATCCAAAATTGCGATTTCTGGAAGAATGTTATAAAAGAATTAAGTGGCCAGGGGATACATTTCGATCTGGCGGATTTTGGGACTCATTTCCGGGACAAGTCGAATCTGTTAGTTGATCTTGTCCTGCGAGCTCGCGTTCACGGCCCGGCGTTTGAAACGTTTCGACGGGCGGCGCTAACAGTAGTGCCGGGGGCGCGTAAGACTTTTTCCCGTATTCTTGACCGCAATCAGGTTCTTATAGAGACGATTTCCCGCCTTCAAGGCGGCAGCATATTCCTTGATAGCTCTAAAGATGCGGTAAGGCTTCAGCATCTTATGCAGGCGGGTTTTAACCGTGTACGTGTTATTTATCTTATCCGTGATGGCCGTGGATTCGTTTGTTCTTACATGAAACATCATAATGTTTCAATGGACAAGGCTGCTTTGGAATGGAAAAAGACATATAGGGAATGTCAGCATGTCTTGCGACGGCTCGAACCGGAAGATCGGTTAACTGTTCAGTATGAATCTCTTTGCCGTGATCCGAAAAATACCATGGAAAAGATCTTTAAGTTTTTGGGAATAGAACCTGTTGATATCGGATCAAGTTTTCTTGCCACCAAGCAGCACATTCTGGGTAATGCCATGCGTCTTGAGGCGGATCAGAGGATCAAACTTGACGAGAAGTGGCGTACGGCTCTAAGCTCCGAGGATCTGAAGATGTTCGAACATGTCGCGGGTGATCTGAACCGAAAATTAGGCTATGTCTGATTTTTTAAATCAGACATTAAATTTTATCTTTAAAATATCACCGTCCTGAACAATATAATCCTTACTTTCCAGGCGGAATTTACCGGCGCTTTTTATTTCCTTTTCAGAACCCAGCGCCTTGAGATCATCAAAAGAAAAAACCTCGGCCCTGATAAACCCTCTTTCCATGTCGGTGTGTATTTTTCCGGCTGCATGTACCGCGGAAGTTCCTTTCGGGATAGTCCATGCGTGCACTTCCTTTTCTCCGATAGTGAAGAAAGAGATCAGTCCAAGAGTTTCATAAGCTTTTTTGATAAAACGATTTATGGAAAGTTCAGTTATTCCGAAGTCTTTCAGGAAAGCCTCTCTTTCGTTCTCCGGGATATTTTCTATCTCCATTTCAAGGGAAGCGCATATAGCCATGGAATTGTCTATTTCGGATAATAATTTTTTTGTTTTTTCTAATGCAAGATCGTTTTCCGAAACATTTATAAGCGCTAAAAAAGGTTTCAGCGTGAGGAGCTGAAAAGATCTTATCGCTTTTTCCTCATCTTTTGTAAGATGCGCTTCAGAAGCGGGCTCCTCTTCCTCGAACAATGTCATGACTTTTTCAAGAACTTCCAGTTCCAGTTTTTCCTCTTTGAGTTTATCGGAAACTTTCTGTATAGACGCTTTTAATTTCTCTATCCTTTTCGCGGTTATTGACATGTCGGCCACTATAAGGCCCATGCTGATATATCCTAAGTCTCTCAAGGGGTTAATGGTTTCATGGGGGTGGGGCACATTCGGATTTTCGAAAGCGCGAAGAACATATATCAAAGCGTCGGTTTCTCTGGCGGATGCCACTATTTTAGGGTCGGAAGAATCATTTATGTTCCCGGGAATATCAATAAACTCAATATCCGCGTAAACTATTTTTTCCTTCTCATATTGCTTTGCAAGATGCTCGATCCTTTCGTCCGGAACTTTAACGATCGCTATGTGAGCTTCCAGCTTGCCGTATGTACCGACTTCTTTTTTGGATCCCGTGAGAGCGTTAAAAACCGTTGTTTTGCCGGACCCTTCTAATCCTATTATGCCAAGCTTCATATGCGTTCTATTTTAGTCCTTTTTTATCTCACTTGCAATAAGTCTTCCTTTACGGGTGAGCTTCAAGAGTAAAGTTTTTGAACCTATTTGAAGAGTGCAGCTTTTCCGGGAAGAAGATACGTCTAACGGCAATTTCAGGAATTCTCTTTTAATAGAATCCTTCTTTTTAGAAATAGTAATGATCTCAATGTAAATATTTTCCCCGTCAGCTCCTTTAAAACTGTATCGTATGGACAACCTGTCATCTTTAATATGTTCATAATATCTTATTATTCCGCCGCCGACCGCGATCGGAGCATCTGTTACTATATAAGATTCCTCTTTTTCGCCTGAAGCGATAGCGGGAAGAAACATGGCGATGCAAATAAAACCTATTATTATTTTCATTATTAGTAAATGATATCACGATATTTTATAAGTTTAAAGGATAGAATTACGCCCAAAATTTTATCTTTTTTCAATTTATATGCTATACTTTCCAGTAAAAAGAGGGTGCGTTCATATGGGAACGGTATCTATCGATTCAAAGAACAGAAAAAAGATCATTGCCATTGGTTTTATGGTATTTGCGGCGGCATTTTTGGTGTACGTAAATACACTTCTGAACGATTTTATATGGGATGATGAATATCTGATCCTGCATAATTCTCAGGTTCAGAGCTTTAAACATATTGGCAACGTCTTCAAGACTTATGTGGGGTACGGAAGCGAAAATATAAATAATTTCTACCGTCCATTTCAGGAAGTTTCCAACATGCTTAACTTTTTTCTTTGGGGGGAACATCCTTTCGGTTTCCATTTAACAAGTGTTGTTCTGCACGCTTTGGTCTCGGTCCTGGTTTTTCTGCTAATCTTTTATTTAGCGGGGGATATCATGGTTGCGGCGATTGCGGCTTTTTTTTACGCTGTTCACCCGGTCCATTCCGAAGCTGTGGCATATATCGCCGGGCAGGCCGACCCCTTATATTCGGCATTCATGCTCTTATCTTTGATCCTATTTATCCGCAGTGCTAACAAGACAATTGAAGGCAAAAAAGGCGGGACGCTTTATATCTTTTCGATCATATTTTTCATCTTTTCTTTACTGTCAAAAGAGATCGTTATAGTTTTTCCGCTTGTTTTGCTTGTCTACATTTTTTATTTTATAAAAGGGAAAGTCAACGGAGAAATCTACAAAAAGTTGAGATGGAGATGGGTGCCTTACGCTGCTATAGTGGGCATTTATGCATACCTCCGGCTTACGGTCCTTAATTTTTCAAAGATCGCTCCGCCTCTTGCATTCGAAAAGATCCCTTTAGCATTAAGAATTTTAACGTTTTTCCGAAGCGTTGGCATATATCTCAGGCTTTTAGTTTTTCCATACGATCTGCACATGGAAAGAAGGATCGCGATAGCTAAAAGTGCCGCGGAACCTTTATCCATTCTAACTTTAGTGATGATCATTTTATTGATCTGGCTTATCGGGAAAACTTACAAGAAACAAAGATTAGTTTCATTCGCCATCATTTGGTTCTTTATATGTCTTTTGCCCGTATCAAATGTAGTTCCCATAAACAGTTTTCTTGCGGAACATTGGATCTATATGGCGTCCATCGGACCGTTTTTATTGCTGGGGCTTGGCAGTACTATAATTTACAGAAAATTTTGCCGCGGAAATATTAAGAGAATACTTTTTATTTTGCTGATATCCGGGCTGCTCAGCACATATTCCTTGATAACCGTAATGCGGAACGCTGATTGGAAAGATGAGATAACTTTTTTCGAAAGCACCCTTAGATATCATCCCACGAACACAAGATTATATCTCAACATGGGCAATACATATTATGAAAAAGGGGAGATAGACAAAGCAATAGAGCAGTATGAAAAAGCCATAGCCATTAACCCGGGCTATGCGATAGCATACGGGAATATCGGCAGTGCGTATATGAATAAAAAAGATATTGGGAAGGCGGAAGAATATCTTGTTAAAGCTTTAAAGCTGAAATACAATTACCCCATCGCTCACTACAATCTCGGTATTGTGTATTTTCAAAAGAGAAGATATAAGGAAGCCTTAGGGGAGCTCTCAATAACCATCGAACAGCTGCCGCAATTCTATCAGGCCTGGAATGTTATGGGGCAAGTGTATTTAAAGCTTGGAGATACAGATAAAGCGAAGAATGCTTTTAATAGATCTTTGGAGATCATGCCGGATCAGGTTAATATAAGAAAAATCCTGAATCATTTAAGGTAAATTTGACAAAATTTACTTTATAGGGTATATTATAAACTTGTAAATATAAAAAGTCAGATAAAATTAAAATATCTTAAAATCTAAGTTTTGATATCTTACTTTCAACAAGGAGCTTAAGTATGGTAAAGGATAAAACCGGGTCGAGGTTTTCAAAAATTCAGCCCCAGACCGATAGAGAGCAGAACAGTTTAAAAATATTTGAACTCTTAAAAAGGGGCGGGACCCTTTCTTTTGAGGATGTTGTCAGTAAAACCGGATTATCCGGTGATTTTGTTAAGGAATATCTTGATGCGTGTTCAAAAAGAAATCTGTTAAAAGTATCAGGCGGGGGTAAGGATTCTTCCATTACGTTCGATGCCGGCCAGAGGAAAATGCTCGGGATAAGTTTCCATAACAAACAATGTATTTTAACGGTGGTTGACCTTGCGGGCAATGTTATTGAGAGAGGAAAAATAGACATTTTTTCCGTAGATAGCATCAAAGGTAAAGTCAAGGAAGTAAAGGAGCTTATCGAGGCGGTAAAAAGCGGCACAAGACTTAAGGAGGAATCTTTTGATCATGTCGGGATAGTGGTGCCCGAGGGACTGTTGAAAAAGAATCCCGCAAGCGCGGATGTTTTAAGCGAAGGCATGAAAGACATTTTCAAGTGCGATGTTCTGGTATCGAGAGAAGCGACTGCTGCGGGCTATGGGGAAAGAGAACTGGGAATAGGTACTTTGGGCAAGGACCTTTTGTATGTTCATTCCGACATAGGGATAGGGGTTGTAATAAAGTCGGATGTGATCTTTGAAGCCGATGAGATAAATGCGGCTAAAGGACAGGAATCTTACCTGAGGCCATGGGGGCAATTTAATGTGGTTTCTGTCGCGAAAGATTTTGTTAATAAAGGCCTGGGAACCGACATCATAGATCTGGCCAAAGGCGATGTTGACAATATAACGCTTGATACAGTTTTTAAGGCCGCAGAAAGAAAGGACGAACTTGCGGAAGATCTGGTTAAACGGTCCGGATTGGCCCTCGGGGTCAGAGTGGCTTATCTGGCGAATATGTTCCATCCCGAAATAATCATATTGGGCGGCGGGATCGAAAAACAGGAAGGCCGGTTTATCCAATATGTGCAGGAAAGCATGAAAAAATTCGTATTAAAGGAAATAAGCGATAGGATCGCTGTTATCCCGGGTGTACTGGGAAAGGAAGCGGCATCTATCGGTTCGGCTTTATTATGCCGTAGAGAAATGTTTATGGAGGTATAGTCATGGCAAAAGAAGAAAGACTGGAAAGAAAATGTAAAATATGCGGAAAAACATTCATCCCGAATAAGTACAGGCCTAATCAGGAGGTCTGTTCGAGTCTCGAATGTCAGTACCAGAGGCAGCTTGAAAATATGAAAGGGTGGCGGAAGGAAAATCCGAACTATTTCAAGTACAAGGAAGATAATGAAAAGTCCTGGAGGCAGACCTGCCGGGAGAGGTCGCTTCAATGGAGACAGAAACATAAAGAATATCTTCGCCTCTACAGAGAGGCCAACAGGGAAAGACATCGCGAATACATGAGAGAATACATGCGCAAATACCGCAAAAAGAAACAAAAAGAAGAAAAATCCGAAGTGTCTAATAATGAAGCCGGTGCGGCGTAATTAACTTCTAAGCTGAAAACATATAGTGAAGATAAAGGGGGCAGTAAAATGCTGATCAGAGAATTAAAGCTTTTACAGAATATTTTAACGTTATTCATTATTTTTCATCTTATTTTTTCAGGGGATTTTGCGTTTTCCGGCTCGAGTTCCATGGGACAGGATGAGGAGAAGATCAAGGTAGCCGAACTTTTGTTAAGCGCAAAGAAGAACATAATCGAAGGTAAGTATAACAGCGCAAGGGAATCTATTGATGAAGCGATTGAAATGGACCCCGGGAATTCCGACGCTGAAAGGCTGCTTAAATTGTGGAGTGCGGAAGGGCTTAATGTGTCTACGCTGAAGGACGAGATCGCCCAGCAGGAGGAAGAACTCGCTGCAATGAAAGAAGCGGCCGGCGTGCCTGGGAAAGAAGAGGTCTCAACAGAAAAGAGCGACTTGGAAGAGGCAGCAAGGAAAGAAGCGGCGAGGAAAGAAAGAGAACTGGCGAAAGCCAAACGGCAGGCTGAAAGGATCAATAAATATCTGCTGAATGCCAATAAATACCTGAATAAACAAAGATTCGATGCAGCCAGAAGCTACGCGAAGAAAGCAGTAAACATAGATAAGGAAAACGCCGAAGCGAACCAGCTCCTTATAGATATAGACAAAGCAGAAGCGGCTTACGAACAGGCAAAAGAACTCGAAAAACAGCAGGAAGAAGCCAGAAAAGAGGCGGAACGGATCGCAAAAGAAAAGGCAAAAGAAGCGGAACTGGCGAAAAGAAAAGCGGAAAAAGAAGCCAAAAGAAAAGCAGCCGAAGCTGAGAGGATCAGTAATTACCTCATGAAAGCGAACAAGTATCTGAACGAGCAGAGATTCTCCTCAGCCAGAAGTTACGCGAAGAGAGTCATCAATATGGATGAACAGAACGCAGAAGCAAATCAGCTGCTCATAGATATAGATAAAGCCGAAGCGGCTTATGAGCAGGAGGAAGAGCTTAAGAAAAAGCAGGAAGAAGCCAGAAAAGAGGCGGAACGGATCGCAAAAGAAAAGGCAAAAGAAGCGGAGCGGATCGCGGACGAAAAGACAAAAGAAATAGAGCTGGCAAAAAGCGAGCCGGCGGAAGACGTGAAAGAAGAGAAATCGGCATCTTCCAAAGCAGGCGGTAAAGGCCTCTTGGATCTGCTTTTCTTCGGTTCCGCCGAAAAGAGTGAAGCTAAAGAGGAAGAAGCCAAGCCGGAAGCGGTAGAGCCGGCAGAGCATGAAACAGCGGAAGAAATGAAGCACGAAACAGCAGAAGAAGTGAAGGAGGAACAAGCTGCGGCTCCCAAAACAGGCAGTAAGGGTCTTTTCGCCTGGCTTTTTGGCCCCCCCGCGAAAAAAAGCGAAGCTGGAGTAAAAGAAGAGCAGGCAAAAGAAGATCAGGCAAAGGAAGCCCCCGGATCCAAGGCGGCGAAGAAAAGAAAAGCGGAACTAAGAAAGCAGATGAGACAGGCAGAAATCGCGGCAAAGAAAAGGGTAAGAGAAGCAGCCCGGCAGGAAAGGATCGCTAAACGCATACAGAAGAAAGTCGACGGGCTCTTGTCCAGATCCAAGGCATATTTAAATAAAGGAGATTACGACAACGCGAGATATTATGCCTATAAAGCGTGCAAGATAGACCCGACCAATTCTGATGTCATGTCACAGATCACGGATATCAATAAGGCCGAGTTGACAAAAGATTGGCAGGAAGAAGAAAAAGAAATGCCTAAAAGACTGGAGAAAACGGCCAAGGAAGCTGAAACTGATGTAATGAAGGAGTATGATGAAGGAAAAACTTGGACCGAACAAGTAGCGGAAGTCTTTGGCAAGAAAACCATCGATATGTGCGAAGGCGTGAACGAAGAACATGTTTTTACAATTAACGAATGTGTGGATGAGGCGTTACGAAGAAGCTTGCGTATGAATGTCGCTGAAAAACAGGTCAAACTGGCGGAGATGCGCGTCTGGGAAGCGCGCAGGGATCTTTTTCCTTCCGTTACGGCGAGATACGAAATGTCCTCCGGAAAAATAGCAGCTGATGGATATGGCAGGCATTATAGAGGCAACAAATACCAGATAGAGGTGAACCAGACAGTGTTTGACGGCATGGGGATGTGGTATGCCGTCAGGCAGGCACAGACAAACATGGATGTTGTAAAACTTGAAATGCAGAAGATCAAGAATGAGGTCATAGAGGATGTAAAAAAAGCTTATTATAATCTTGATAAAGCTTACAAGGCGCTTAACATCCAGGATTGGTTCAAGAAAAAAGTCAATGAATTGTTTGATATAGTGGACAAGTCTTACGAGCAGGATATTGTGCCGAGGGTGGAATATCTTAAGGTGAAAGCTCAGAATATACAGGCGGATTTTCAGTATGTTTCAGCCGGCGAAGATGTGAAACTTGCCGAAATGATCCTTTTCCAGGCTATGGACTTACCTTATGATAAACACATAAAGATCGAACCCGTGGAAAGTCCAAAGGAAAAGCTTCCGATCGGCCTGAATAACTGTTACGAGCTTGCGCTCGCGAACAGGCCGGATCTTAGAATTAAAGCCAAGATGATAGAGTATTATAATTTCGAACGCAAGATGATGAAATCAAAAGGCTGGCCGAAGATAGATTTTAACGGATCTTTCGGCGGGTCATATGAAAACTATGAACCCCTTTTTCTGCCCACCGACATCACAGGTGATGCTTCCGGTCCCGCCAGAAGCGGGAGGACCATGCAGGCGGAATGGTATGCCGGGGCGAAGGGAAGCATACCGCTTTGGGGGAACACTTTCGAGTACAATTATGTGCGCGAGCATTGGGCCCCGACAGTATCTTCGTTCAGAGGATCGGAATCGGCTACAAGTTATTTCAGTTTAGGCATCTTGGATAATCTCGCGTATTTCTCCAATCTTCAGGAAGCAAAGATAGGTTTTGACAGGGCTAAATATGAATACCAGAAAGCGGAGAACGATCTTTTGGTCGAGGTAAAAGAAACATACTTCAAATACAAAAAATCTGTACTGCAAATGGATGTAGCTAAAGCGCAGATAGAGCATCAGAGGACTTTGGTTGATGTTTTCGGCGAAAGACATCGGCTGAACGAGATGGAAACATCCAGGCTTATTGAAGAGATCATTAAGTTGTCGGAATATGAATACGGGTCAGTCCAGGGAGAAGCTGATTATTACATATCCCTTACAGAACTGAACAAGGCGATAGGAGTTTCGGGATATTTCATCCCACAGTATGAGGAGCAGCAGCTTGAAACGCTTGCAGCTGAGGCCATTGCTAAAGTTCCGGTTGATTCTGTTGAAGAGGGCACGGCTGTATCCGGCGAAGAGACTCAAGCTGATCCCGCTGAAGGACCGGAAGCGGTAGAGCCGGCTGAAGACGAGACACTCATAAAGTAGTCATAACGAATAAACCCTAAACAATAATCTCTAAAGCTTGAACAGATTTGTTTTTAGTTTAGAGTTTATTAAGTTTAGGGTTTTTATCATGAAGGGAAGTTTTGAAGGTCTCAGATTTTTTTAAAGAAATATATCGCCAATATAGGCAGGATATACCTATTCTAGTAGCTTCGGCTGTTTTTCTTAAATTTTCATCCAGATGGCAGGACAGCCTTTTTGGTCTCGGCTTTTTTCCTCTTATGCTTTTTCTTTTTCTAAAAATCGATATTTTTAAAAAATTCACCGCTTTCATAATTCTTTTACCTTATGCCGAATCCAGGATAATGCCGCGACAATTATTTAATATTGTGGGCCTGAATCCAATAAATGTAATGTTTGTGATCTTGATCGTTTCCTTGGCATTAAAAAATAACGGCAGGGTCTTTAAACGCTCAAGTTATTATCCTGCTATTATTGTGTTTCTAATTGCGATATTTATATCAGTTTTAAGGGGGAATGGTAATTTAGATTATAGTGGAGTGGGATATTTTCTCGATGCTTTTTTAAAACCGCTACAGATTTTATCCTGCGGTCTTGTAGCATTTGTCATTATGGAAAAACCGCAGGATATGCGGCATTTTTTGAGGGCAATAAGGCTTTCGAGTCTTATTTTAGGGATGTGGATACTTTACAGGGTTATTTTGCTTGGCGCCGGAACAATGGCGGAGATGGAAAGCTTGCAAAGATTTTCGGGAATGCATAAAAATGTCGTCGGTTTTATGTTTACCACCCTTCTGGCGATGAACTTGGCCGTAGAAAATATTAACGGGAAGAAGTATGAAAAAGTACAATCGAGACTTTTCAGCATTCTTTACATTCTCGTTATAATGTTCACATTTTCAAGACAGGCATATGCCACAACCGTTCTGTTATTGTCTATTTATGCGTGGAAAAAGGGGTTTAAGGCTATAGTTGTTTTCGTAATTGGTTTTTGTTTGTTTTGGACGTTTTTCATGCCCGAACAGGTCAAAAGAAGAATATATTATGGAACGGGGAAGGGCGTAGCGATGGGTTTAGCGGCGAGCACGACAGGGGATATCTGGGCAGGCAGGCAGGAGATATGGGCGATATCAAGGCCCGTTATCAAACAACATTTTTGGTTAGGGCAGGGAGCATATACGTATTATAGAATTTCAGAGTTTACTTCCGAACATACAAGCCACCCTCATAATGCATATATACAAAGCTTCTTGGATATGGGGCTAATAGGTTCGGTTTTTTTTATTGGATTTTATGTATTTCTACTTTTTAAAAGCTGGTTTTTACATACGAGAAGTAAAAGTAAGTTTATTTCTTGTTATAGCTTCGGTTTTTTCCTTGTGATCGTAGCGTTTTTGTTTTCAGGTTATACGGGATACCGCTTTTATCCTTACGAAGAAAGTTACTTTGTTTGGCTTTTTCTCGGAGGATTGATGTGGATAGACGAAAATCAGAAGCGTTTTGGTAAGCAAAATGCATAAAGGGCACAAAGTGTGAATATTATAAATAAAGTCATTGATAGTTTTAATAAGCACGTTAATTTTGGGGAAAGCGAAAAAATTATTACCAAAGGTATTACTGTTTCTTTAACGGGCATTCTGTTGGCGAATCTGAGCAGTTTTGCTTTTCTTTTCTGTAAAACAAGGCTTATGCCCGCAAGAGATGTGGGCTTGCTTGTTTTAGCAACAAGCATAACTTTAACGGCATTTATAATCGCAAATGGATTTAGCGGAGCTGTATTCAGATATGCGTCATTATATAGAGGCGAGGAAAAGCCGGAGAAAATAAAGGGTGTTGTTTTTATCACATACAAATTCGCGGTTCCCCTTTTTTTGCTGATCTTAGTCTTAATTAGTGGTTTTGCCGGATATATTGCTGTGGATATTTTCGGAAAAGAACAATTAATACCGTTGATAAGGATAATTTCTTTAGCGACGTTTTTTGGGGCCATTTCAAATATTAACAGCTCACTTTTAAGAAGTAAATATCTTGTGCAATATAGATATACTTTCGATGTTTTAAGACATGTTTTATCGGTAGTGATAATTTTAGCCGTTCTCCTGGTTAGAAGATACGAGCTTTTAATTATTTTCGCCGCTGCCTGGACTTTGGCTAATTTTTTCAGCATGATTTATTCTTTTTTCATCGTTCGCAGAGAGTTCCCTTTTGTATTTCAACGAGAAGTAAAGGCCAAAGAGGAGAGGAAAAGATTTTTTCGCTATGCTTTTGTGGTTCAGTTGTCAGAAATGTTATTAAGATTCAGAAAGGAAATAAATGTTTTTATAATCGCGTTTTTTCTTCCCGCTTCTGATATCGCTTTGTACAATGTTGCGTTACGGATTGGATTTGCCACGGGTATGTTAGCGCAGGGTTTAAATGAAATATTTCCCGCTTTTGCTGCTGTTTTATATGGGAAGGGGGAAATAGGCGAGATAAGAAGAATGCACAAAAAAAGCGCCGTAACGTTATCGTTAATGTCTATTACGGTTTTTCTCTTATTCGTTCTTTTCGGAAAATATATTTTGGGATTATTCGGATCTTTTTATAAGAATGCATGGGTACCTTTATTGATAATTGCGTTTTCATTCGTAATAGAATCAGTTGTTGCTTCAGCCGGACAGATCTTGAATGTATTGGGTAAGCCACATTTTAATATTGTAAATATCCTCATTGCTATTAGCATAATAATATTATTAAGTTGTTTGCTTATTCCAAAATTAGGTGTAGTTGGAGCAGCTATAGCTTTTTCTGCGAGCTTTATTGTTCAGAGATTTATGGCGCTTGGTCAAGTTGTATGGGTGTATAGCATTAAGGAAAAAAATAAGGTAAAATTTTTCGGAATATGATTAGTGAGGAGAAGAAATGAAATGTTTGGTAACTGGCGGAGCGGGATTTATAGGGTCTCATTTATGTGAAAAGTTGCTTGAAATGGGAAATGCTGTTCTATGCGTGGATCAACTTTATACCGGCTCTTTGGAAAACATAGGGCACATCAGAAAAAACAAAAATTTTGAGTTTATTCAGGAAAATATAATGAATTATAGAGCTTTAGAAAGGTTGACTGCAAAATGCGATATCATTTTTCATTTAGCTGCTGCTGTCGGCGTAAAGTTAATTGTTGACGATCCTGTCGGTACATTAACGACTAATGTACGGGGCACGGAAATTCTTCTGGACCTTGCCAATTATAACAAAAAGAAGATATTCATTGCCTCTACATCTGAGATATATGGTAAGAATTACAAAAAGGGCTTAGAAGAAAACGATGACAGGATATTAGGATCGACCAACCGGCTAAGGTGGAGTTATTCCACTTCGAAAGCCGTAGATGAGTATCTTGCATTTGCATACCACCAGGAGAAAGGCTTGGAATTTGTTATTGGACGCTTTTTCAATACTATCGGGCCGCGGCAGACGGGAGAATACGGCATGGTGGTTCCGCGATTTGTGAAAGCCGCGTTGACAAATCGGCCACTGACCGTATATGAAGACGGCAGTCAGGTACGGACGTTTACATATGTTACCGATGCGGTAGATGCTGTAATAGGGTTAATGGATGAGGGAAAGTGTATAGGGGAAGTTTTTAATATAGGCTCTACAGAACCCATAACTATATTGGATCTTGCGAAGAAAATTATCGACCTAACCGGCTCCTCTTCTGAGATACAGTTAACCCCTTATGAAAAAGTGTATGGAAGCGGATTTGAAGACATGAAAGAACGAATTCCCAATATTGATAAAATAAAGAGATTTATTAATTATCAGCCAAAAGTTTCCCTTGAGGAGTCATTATCCAATATCATACAGTTTTACAAAGCAAAATTAAAAACATAGAATAATTTTACTGCATAAATTTGAAGAAAACAGAGCAAGGAAAAGTCTTTAATGAAGATATGTTTTGTTGTCGAAGATATTTATCCCACACTTAGTTCTCCCAAAGGCATAGTCAAGCCGAATGGACGAGCTATAATCTTAAAAAATATCGGACGTGGATTATCAAATATGGGATATGATATTTCATATATAACCATGGATTACGGTCAGCCGGAAGCAGAAAAAGTCGATGGGTTTACAATATACAAACTGCATAGACCAAATGAAGGAATTCCTGGATTGAGATTTTTACTTAAAAAAGTGCCCAAACTTCTCAGGGCATTAAAGAAAGCGGATGCGGATATTTATGCTTTTGCGTGTCCTGATAGCTTTGTCGGAATAATCTCCCGGTTTTGCCGCCGGAAAAATAAAAAATTTGTATTTTTGGGGATGTCAGATAAGGATTTCGAGAGCGAAATACATGACATAAGCTTAAGAGATCTTCATTTATTTAAGTATGGACTTAGAAATTCAGATTTAGTTGTTTGCCAAAATGATTATCAATTGCAATGCTTAAAGAAAAATTATAATAAAAACGGTGTTATATTATACACCCCCATGGATTCTGCAGAATATACTTACGATCCGACCGGAAGTATAATTTGGGTCGGTAATTATCGGCCCGTGAAACGGCCCGAAATGTTTATAGAACTTTCGAAAAAAATAAATGATAAATTTATCATGATCGGCGGCAAAGCGGGAGATTGTGCGGAACAAGAATACCGACACATAAATAGTTCGGCGACAAACGATAATATTAATATTCTGGGATCTCTTGATTATGATGAGACAGACAGACTGATTTCCCGGGCAAAGTTGCTTGTTAACACTTCTGAATCTGAAGGTTTTTCCGCCACTTTTTTACAAGCATGGAGAAGAGGGATACCTGTAGTGTCATTTGTTGACCCCGATGATGTGATCAAGAAGAACAATCTTGGCAGGGTAGTACACGGCTTCAATGAATTAATTAGCGCAGTGAATGATTTAAGAAAAGGCATCTCTCCAGAAGATTCAAAAAAAATAAAAGATTTTTTTGATCGTACTTTTACAACGAATATTATAGCTGCCAAGTTTGATAAATTATTAAAAGTAGATCATGGCAGAAATTATTAAAAGGAAATATCTTGCGAGAGGTACCTTATATTTTATTGATAGAAAGGAAATGAAGGACATCGTAAAACCCATTTTTTTTATAGGGTCTGGTCGATGCGGAAGTACATTAATTTTTGAGATTTTCGCCAATCATCCTCAATTAGGATGGCTTCCGAAATATTTAGAGAAGATCCCCTATTGTCCGTACGCTACTTATCTTGTGAGATTATATGATCGCGTGATTTCCACGGATTATGCGAAAGGAAAATATAAATATTTATTAATGAAGCGTATAATCAGAAAGTTAGGGATATGGCCAGGCGAAGTGTGGAGTGTTTGGAAGTATTATTGCGGCAATAAAGTGGTTAACAATTATCTATTAAATGTTAAAGCCTTGGAACAAGAAAAAGAAAAGGCGAGAAGTTTTATAGAAAAAGTTTTGCATTGGGAGAAAAAAGAAAGGTTTTTGGCAAAAATCACAGGCCCTGGTAGGATCGGCTATCTATCAAGTATATTTGATGATTGCATTTTCATTCATATTGTCAGGGATGGGCGCGCAGTTGCAGAGTCTTTTCGTAATTTTTGGAAAGATAAACCGCACAGAGGCACCAAGCCTACTTGGGAGGGAGGAGATTTTAATAAAAAATATAAGGAAACTTGGGAGAGTTATAAAAGATCCCCAATGGTTCTTGCTGCGCTTGAATGGAAAAATATCATAGAAACGATCCGCGAGGAGAAGGCGGCACTAAAACCATCACAATATCTTGAGATAAAATATGAAGATTTTGTTTTAGATCCACGAAAGTGTATAGATAAAATTTGTGAAATTTCCAAAATTAAAAACTCGGAGAAGTTGTATAGATATATTGATCAAGAAATTGATCTTAAAAATATGAATTATAAACGCTTTGAAAGATTTTCAGAGCAAGAAATATATATTTTAAATGAGATTTTAGGAGATTCACTCAAGGAGTTGGGATACGCTGTATAAAGGACAAGTTCGAAAAATGAAAGTTGTTTTTTTTAGCCGGTTTCCGGGAAATATTAATGAACCATGCGGAGGCGTTGAAAGTGCGACAGTAAACCTTGCCAAGGCTTTGTCTAGAATGAGTGATGTTGATCTACATGTGGTAACTTTTGAAAAGGATATAAAACAAGTTGAAGTTATAAACGAAGAAAATATAACAATTCACAGATTGCCAGGATCTCGAACCTTTCAGATAATTGATATTCTTGCGGGTCCGGGACATTTTTACCTTAAAAAGTATCTTAAACATCTTGACCCCGATATTATTCATTTTCATGAGACATATGGGTTAGGGGTTGGCAAATTGAACGCACCTTACGTATTTACGGTACATGGATTTGATAGCGAAAATATTCCAGTCGAAAGTGGACGTCTAGGTCGTTTTAGTTGGTTACGATCGCCTCTTTGGAAGCTTGTGGAGTTTGAGGGACTAAAGCGCCAAAAGCATATAATTTCCATTACACCTTATGTCAAGAAGCATATTAAGACTTTAACACATGCAAATATTTACGATATTGATAATGCAATTTCCTCTATATTTTTTGATACGCCGCACAAACCTATAAAAGGACGCATTTTTTCAGTGGGATGGATATCTCATAGAAAAAATACTTTAGGCATTATTAAAGCTTTTAGCAGGTTGATGGGCGCTAGTAGCATTGATGCTTCGTTATATATAGCAGGGGAAAGAAAAAATCCCGAATATGCTAAGAAGGTTGATAAAGAAATTAAAAAAAGCAATATAGAAAATAAAATCAGATTTCTTGGAAAATTGTCACAGGAGGAAATTCGGGAAGAGTTAAGTTGTGCTGATATATTTGTGTTGCCTTCATATCAAGAAAACGCTCCCATGGCTATTGCTGAGGCCATGGCTGCCGGAGTGCCTGTTGTAACTTCAAATAGATGTGGAATGCCATACATGATCGATGAAGGAAAAACGGGATTTCTAGTTGATCCGGATGATATTGAAGCCTTGGCAGACAGGATGAGGATTTTGTTAACAGATGTTGAATTAAGAAGTAAGATAGGGGAAGCGGCCAGGCATTTGGCTAAAGAGAGATTTCATCCGGATTCGGTAGCACAAAAAACTAAAAAGGTATATGAGGAGATATTGAAAAAAGCAGATGAAAGTATTAATTGTAAAAGATAGACCAAGTGCCGGCGGCGGGATTGTAAATTATTACAAGTCTATTGATAAGTATTTAACTGTAGATGTGAAGTACATAAATATTGGAAAAGCTTTTTCTTATTATGGCAAAACAAATTCACTAATATATTTACTAAAAAGATTAACTCCCGTAAGGCTTTTTTTTGATTATCTGAAGTTTCTTGTGTTAGTTATATTATTTTGTCCGGATATAGTACATATAAATGTTTCTTTGGATAAAGAAAAGAGGTCAATATATCGAGAAGCGCTGAATGTTCTTATATCAAGGATCTTCAGGAAAAAAGTTCTTGTTTTTTGGCGAGGGTGGTATGGCGATTACCATAACAAGGGACAATTCCCGACTGGGAACGACAGTTTTGTTTGCAAATTATATAGGTCAGCAGAAGGACAAATAGTGCTTTCAAATCAGTTTAAGGAGGATTTGCAGAGGTGGGGGTTTAAAGAGCCTGCTTTTGTGGAAACAACAACAATTGATAGAGATTTAACAGATAATATTGATATTGATAGCTCAAAGTTATCGAGAAAATCCACCAACCTTATTTTTTTATCACGTGTAGAAAAGGAAAAAGGTCTCTTTGAATTGATCGATGCTTATAAAATACTAAAGCAAAAAAATGTGTGTTACAGACTAATGATTGCGGGAGATGGCCCCGATCTTAGAGAAATAAAAAAATATGTGTTTAAAAATAATATACAAGATATCATCTTTACTGGTTTTGTAAAAGGAGAAGAAAAAGTAAATTGTTTTAAAGAATCATCTATTTTCTGTTTTTTGAGTTTTTATGGTGAGGGGATGCCGAACGCCGTACTTGAGGCAATGGCTATGGGGTTACCTATAGTTTCAAGTGATGTAGGCGGGCTAAAAGATATTCTTGAAGATGGAAAAACAGGATTCATTGTAAATAGAGTTGAAGGCAGGGAGGACGGGCACAAATTCAATCCTACAGAAATTGCTGAGAAAATTGAAAAACTTTCACAAGATGATACTTTAAGAAAAAGCATGTCTGATTACAATACAAAATATGCTAAAGAGAAGTTTTACCCTGAAAAAGTTGCAAAAAGATTAGAAAATATCTATAAGGAAATAATGCAGAGTAAATAAGCAGGGAAAATGCTAAATATAATAATATCATTAGACTATGAACTGTTTGGACCCGGATCTGGCGATATAAAGAAACACATAATTGGTCCAACAAACAAAATCCTCGATATTTGTGAGGACAATGATGTGCCATTAACAATAATGTTTGAAGCGTGTGAGTACATGAAATTTGAGGAATTTGACACTGAGTTACGTAAACATTTGGGGTATTCTCCAGCAGAGTTAATTAAAGAACAGATCGGGAGAGCTGCTAAAAGGGGACATGACGTACAGCTTCATATACACCCTCAATGGGTGGATGCGGCATATAAGGATAGACAGTGGGCTATTAAACAATACCCCAGGCTTATAAATGATCTTTCGCAGGATAGGATTTATGAGACCTTAAGAAAGGGGAAAGAAAAACTTATAAACATACTAGAAAATATTAACCCGGATTATAAGTGCAACACGATACGTTTTACAGGATATGATTGGATAGAAGCTCCGCCGGAGACATTCAATGCTCTTGAGAGGCTTGAGATAAAAGCTCATTCGTTAGCTGATTATTGTGCTGATGAAAATAGAAAAGGATATTGGCCTCTTACTATAGATAATAAGGTATTTGAAATTCCAATTCATTCTATTAGGTTGCCAAAATATAAAATATTTTCTATATTAAGGATATTGACAGCTTTGTATGTATGTTTTTTAGCAGGCAAAACAAAAGCTGACTTTAGAAAAAAAGCAGCAGATCTTACATTTAAATCCAAGTATCCTTTTTTAGTGAGTTTTTTCAAGGATACCTATAAACAGAAGTGGGACTTTTGTAAACAAACCGCTTCTGAGATGCTTTTCTTTTTGGAAAGTGCGTTAGAAAAATATGATCATAAAAATTATGAAATTCCACTTGTTATGATAGGGCATAGTAATATTTTTTTTAGTGCGAGAGAATTTGAAAAGTTTCTTAAAATTACTAAAGAAAAATATGTATCTTCCGGGATTCTGAGATTTTCAATTTTTCAGGAATTCGTAAGAAAAATTTAAAAAGAAGGAAACAAATGAAAATATCGATAGTTTTGGGAACACGCCCTGAGATAATAAAAATGTCTCCCATAATAAGGGAATTAGAGAAAAGAAACCGAGACTTTTTTATACTGCGTTCAGGACAACATTACTCCTATAATTTAGATAAAATTTTCTTTGAACAGCTGGATCTGCCTTTGCCGAAATACAATATTGAAGCAGGTTCCGGTTCACACGCGAAAGAAACCGGAAAAATACTGATTGGAACAGAAAAGATCCTTAAAAAAGAAAAGCCGGATGTTATTTTAGTGGAAGGAGACACAAATACTGTTTTAGCCGGCGCACTAGCTGCATCTAAACTGCAAATAAAAGTAGGGCATGTCGAGGCTGGTCTGAGGAGTTATGACAGAAAAATGCCCGAAGAAATTAACAGGATTTTAGCCGACCATGTTTCAGATTATTTATTTGCGCCAACGGAAGGGGCAAAAGCGAACCTACTAAAAGAAGGCGTAGAAGAAAACAAAATTTTTGTAACTGGAAATTCAATTGTTGATGCAGTGTATCAAAATTTGGAGATTTCGAAGCAAAAAATAGATATAATGAATAAACTGGATATAAAACCTGGCGAATTTTTTCTTGTAACAGCCCACAGACAAGAGAATGTGGATGATATTGAAAGGTTAAAAGGGATTTCAGATGCATTAGGTTTGCTTGTCGATAAATTTAATACTCCTATTATTTATCCAATTCATCCTAGAACGAAGAAAAGATTAAAAACTTTCAAGATGAAGTTTCCGGAAGGGGTAAGAGTAATCGAGCCTGTCGGTTTTATGGAATTCTTGCAGCTGATGGCGAATGCCAAGCTCATTCTAACAGATTCAGGAGGAGTGCAAGAGGAGAGCTGTATATTAAATGTGCCATGTGTAACTTTGAGGGATAATACCGAGAGGCCTGAAACAGTTGAAGTTGGGAGTAATATATTATCTGGGGTGGACCCAAATAAAATTTTAGGATGTATTGAATCTATGTTAAATAGAGCTAAAGACTGGAAGAATCCCTTTGGCGATGGAACGACAGGGAAAAAGATCGTTGATGCATTAACTTAACTTGAATATATGGAGGGAGTAATAATGGAAAAATATAAAATCCAAAAAGAAATAATAGAACATTACAAAAATAAGGTTATTTTAGTTACCGGAGGAGCTGGAGCAATAGGTAGCAATTTAGTAAGAACCCTTGGAGAGGTAGGAGCTAAACTAATCATCGCTCTTGACAATTTAAGTGCTTCAGAAGCGTGGAACGTCCCTTCACTTGCAAATGTTATGTTCGTAAAAGGTGATGTCACAGATGACATAGATCTTAAGAGAGTATTCAATGAACGTCCCGATATAGTATTTCATCTGGCTGCTTTTTTTGCTAATCAAAATTCAATAGACTATCCTGAAAAAGATCTGCACGTTAACGGGATAGGAGTTTTAAAAACGCTTGAATATTCAAGACTTATCGAGGTGGAAAGGTTTGTCTATGCGTCTTCCGGTTGCTCCATTTATGGAAGTGAAGCGCCACTACCTTTAAGGGAAGATTTCATGAGCTTACAACTGAGTACACCTTATCAGATAACAAAAATGCTTGGAGAACTTTATTGCAATTTTTTCTACAATAATTATGATCTGCCGGTTGTCAAAACAAGATTTTTTAATTCCTATGGCCCCGGAGAAATTCCCGGACAATACCGCAATGTAATCCCAAATTTCATCTACCGGGCTATGCAAGGAAAAGAGCTTCCGATAACCGGTTCCGGGGAAGAAACACGAGATTTTACCTTTGTGATGGATTTAGTCGACGGTTTATTAAGGGCAGGATACTCCAAGCAGGCGATTGGAGAAGAATTCAATCTGGCCTCCGGGAAAGAGACAAAGATCATTGATCTTGCCAATATGATAAATCAGATCGTCGGCAATGACAGGGGGACGGTATCTGCAAATAAAAGGAAATGGGATACCAAGGACCGGATTCTTGCTTCTGTGGACAAAGCAAAGGAACTCATCAGTTACGCGCCGCATACCGAGCTGAATGAAGGATTAGGGCACGCCATAGAGTGGTTCAGAGACAATTGGGATAAAATAGAGAAAGCTGCAAAATTCCCTCCAGGAATTTCTTCAGCCGTAAGAGACGTAAAATAGATTGAAAAAAGATAATATGTAAGGTGAAAATGATGAATAATTTTAGTTCCAAGGAACATGTAGAGTTTTTTGGGGTGAAGTTTGATCTGGTGACAATGGAGGAAGCGCTTGAACGAATAGCAAGAATTATTGAGCAGCATAACCTTACGCAATATGTAGGTGTCAATGTTGCAATACTAGTTATGGCGCAAAGAGATAAAGAATTACGTAATATTCTCAATTCTTGTAAATTTATTACGGCTGATGGACTTGGAATTTTGTGGGGAGCAAAATTATTAGGTATTCATATACCTGAAAGGGTTCCTGCTGTTGATTTAATGCTGAACCTGATGCCTATTGCAGAGAAAAAAGGGTATAGAATGTTTTTTTTAGGTGCAAGCGGAAAGGTTATAAAAAAAGCTGTAGAAAAATGCAAATCACAATATCCAGATCTTCAAATAGCCGGATATCATAGTGGGTATTTCAAAAAAGAAGAGGAAGAAAAAATAGTAGAAGAGATAATAAATTCCAAAGCAGATATTCTTTGTGTCGGCATGCCATCACCTGAAAAAGAATTGTTTATAAGAAAAAACTTACAGAGAATGAACATTCCTTTCGCTATGGGAGTCGGTGGAACTTTTGATGTTATAGCCGAAAAAGTAAAAAGGGCTCCTATTTGGATGCAGAAAATGGGAATGGAATGGATATATAGATTATTACAAGAACCACGAAAAATGTGGAAAAGATATTTGGTTACAAATTCGAAATATGCTTGGATGCTTATAAAAACTAAATTATATATTAAAGGGTGAACATATATTTTTTACGGAGAATATATGCTTACTCCCGAAGAGACCAGGATACTTTTTAGGGATGCAAATGGGAACGTACTTTCAGGCTTTCAGAAATTTGTTAAAAATAATTTAAAATAAAGATCAGAAGTGTAATCTAAGTTGCTGTAATTGGATAAGGTTATGAGCATATATTCAAGTTTTCCAAATCCAAAACTTTGCCTTAAAAAACCTGTTCTTTCTTCTAGGTTAATAGGTTTTATTATTTTCTTTTCCGCAATAATTTTGTATGGGCTTGGTCCTTCTCGAAATTATCATTACGCAGATGATTCTATGCGTTGGGCTTTTGGCATCGCTAGTGCGGAAAATTATTTGATAAATTCTCATCATCTTTTTTTAAATGTGTTACGTGTTATCCAAAGTGCGGTAGGTGTTGAGCCTATGCATTTTCTTGCGTTTTATTCTGCTTTACTGGGAGCCTTAGGGTTAGTATGGCTATATTATCTTCTATGCTTGACACAGTGTCGAAGACTTGCACTTTATGGAGTTCTAATCTGCGCGTTTAGCGCAGGGTATTGGTCATATTCTATTGCAGGAGATGTTTATGTGCCTGCTGCTTCTCTTATTATTGGTGGATTGTATGCTGTCGTCAAAGGAATTACTACAGACAATTTCAGATCAGCGTGGCATTATGCATTATTGTCGATTTTTTTATTTATTTTGGCGATTATGCATCATCAAGCGTTTTTTTTCATAGTGTTAGGCCTCTTTCCGGCTGTTTTATTGATGAGACGTACATCATTTAGAAAAATTCTCATATTCGGTATAATGACTCCGCTTCTGGTGGGATTACTTACTACGTGTATTTATGCAGTAGCATACTATACATTGCCAGAGAATGATACTTTGACATTTCTTGATTTTACGAAAGGTTATGTGACAGACTTTCTTGCATATCCCGACATGAAAAATATTATTGGATTCAAAAATATTATTAACGGTTTTGCGGGAGGAAGTAGAGCATTTATATCATATAATTTTCTTTTTAAAAGTTCCCAGTTTGCACATTATATACAGAATAAGTTTCCGTACCGGCATGTATACACTCAAGTTTATCTTGTAAAGAACACCTCATTCGGCGTGGCCTTGATAAGTGGGATATGTGCAGGAGTGGTGTTAGTTCTAGGGTCTATCCTAACCTGTTTGGGTATTTTTGTTGCGTTTCGGAAACGCAGGACACTTTTTTTAGTAGTACTTACTGTCATCCCCCAGGCTGTTTTCTTTCTTTGGTGGGAACCGATTTCCGATGAGTTTTGGATATGGCTTCTTCCTATTTTGGCGCTTTCAATAACTACAGGCGCGCGGCTTTTAAAAAAGAAAGCAAAGCTTGTTTTGAGCATACTTATAAGCTGTTTATTAATTGGTACGTTTTCTACGAGTATTTTAGTTTTTTTGGACGCGTCTAATGATATAGACCAGGTTAACAAACAATATATATCTATGCTAACAGAAAAAGATTTGCTGATAGGGTTTGACGAAGTCGTCTCAAATAACCGTATTAAACTAGATCAGCAATCGCAAGGATTCAAATACTTCAATCTATTTGTAAAGATGTCAAAAGGACACCGCATCGATTTGCAAAACTTGAACAAAGAAATAGATCTGGCATTAAATAGGGGCGGAAAAGTATTCGTAGACCCTTATTTAATAAATTCGCCAACTTCTTACTTCGAGCTCATAAAAATAAACAATCCGTATTTTAAGGAAGACTACAGTCGAGTACTAACTCTCCTTGAAGGAGTGAATTCTGATCGTGTAATATGGCTACCACTTAGAGAGAGGGTAAATGGATTTTTTAAGAAGTAGCTTTGAATAGCTTAAAGTTTTTTTGTTCGGAAGAGGATTCCGAGGAGATGCTGAAACAAGGTCTTTAATAGCTATAGCTGAGAGATAATATAAAGTTTACCACATTTCAAGAATTTGTTGAAAATAACCTGCATTAATGGAATAATATTTCTGTGAAGAAATGGAGAGTTATGGAAAAAAAGAATATTTTACCTGAACCTCACGGTGGCTGCGGCCTTATTAACAGGGTGATCCCCGAGGTCGAAAGATCATCTTTCGAGAAAAAAGCCTCAACTTATAAAACTTATACAATAAGTGATGCGGATCTTTCGATGTTTTACAGGATCGCTGATGGTGCCCTTTCTCCCCTGGAAGGGCCTATGGATAGTAAAGAATTCTATCTTGTTCTAGATAAAGAAGTTATAGAAAGAAACGGAAAGAAATATGCGTGGACAATACCTGTCGCTTTTCCGATAAGCCAACAAGAGAAAGACAGTTTCGAGGTGGGCGAAACGGTTATGGTTAGAACCGAGCGGGGAGAAACGATAGGCGAGCTGGAAATATCAGATATATACGAGTTCGATAAAGATAAATATAATTTATCAGTATATGGCACAGACAGAAAAGACCACCCGGGTCCGAGAATTTTTAATGATGATCCAAGAGAATATCTTGTCGGTGGAAAGATCTGGGCCCTTCCACAGGAGCATAACCATTTTTACGGTAAGTACATGCTCACCCCCGAAGAGACAAGGATACTTTTCGAGGAACGCAAGTGGGAGCGTATAGTGGCTTTTCAGACAAGAAACCCGCTTCATAGAGCGCATGAATACGCGATGGTCTGGGCATTGGAAAAACTTACTAAAGACGGATTTTTTGCAGGAGCCGTTTTAAATCCGCTTGTAGGCGCGACAAAATCGGATGATATTCCTGCTGACGTACGCATGAAAACTTATGAAGCGCTTATTGATAACAGGCTGGTAGGGCAGGGTGATATGGACGGAGAGTTTTGGAAGACAAAAGAATACGAACTTGATGATCAGCTTATTTTGATAGGACTTGATGTGAAGATGTTCTACGCGGGCCCGAAAGAAGCTATCATGCATGCTATTTACAGGCAGAATTATGGCTTTACTGATATTGTTATTGGCAGAAAACACGCAGATGCACATTTTGATGATGGATCGCCTGCCTGGGGAGATTTTGATGCTCACGAAAAGTTCGATAATCTTAAAGGGGAACTTTTGATAAAGCCCGTGAAAGTGGGGTTTGCGGCTTACTTCGACGAAATAAACAGGGTCGGGCTTATCGATGAATTTAAGGATAAGGGATACCATACCGTGAGTATTTCCGGTAAAGAGCTCAGAAAAAAACTAAAACAAGGCGAACCGATAGATGAACGCATCATGAGAAAACCTGTAGCTGATATATTGGAGAAATTTTATCGTAATAAGGAAAACGCTTAAGGAGCAGAAAAAGATGAAAAGTAAAAATATAACGTGGCATGATTCCGGGATAACAAAAGAGGACAGGGAGAAAAAAAGCGGACACAAGGGTGCGGTCATATGGTTTACGGGACTTTCCGGATCCGGCAAATCCACTATTGCCGTTGAACTCCAGGCGGTTCTTTTTGAGAAGGGATGTAATACTTTCATCTTGGACGGCGACAATATAAGACACGGTCTTAACAAGGATCTGGGGTTTTCCCCAGAGGACAGGGAAGAAAATATAAGACGTATAGGTGAGGTGGCAAAGCTTTTTTCGGAAGCCGGTTTTTTGGTAATGACATCGTTCATATCGCCATATAGAAAGGATAGAGACCAAGCGCGTTCGATATTGCCGGAAGGGGATTTTATCGAAATATTCGTAACGGCAGATCTTTCCGTATGTGAAGAAAGGGATCCGAAGGGTTTATATAAAAAAGCACGAAAGGGCGAAATCGCAGAATTTACAGGCATTTCAGCGCCTTATGAGGAACCGTTAAAACCGGAACTGGTAATACATACTGATTCCGAGACGAAAGAAAAGAGCGCCAAGCGGGTATTAGATTATTTAAAAGAACACGGATATATAAGTTAGCGGTCAAGACATCTGTTCATTGTCGTTACGATCTAAGCAAATCGTTCAAGGAGGCCCATAATGTTTAAGCAAGAAAAAGAAAGAAGACGATTTCCCAGAGTTAAAGTACAGTGCCTTCTGCAGTATGTGCTTGAAGGGAGCGGGAAAAAGGTATCTTATGTAAAAGATATAAGCGCGGGAGGCGTTCTTTTTCACAGTAAAGAAGATATCCCTGAAAATACTTTGCTTGATCTGGAAATAAGTCTTCCGAAAACTGAAAGCTCCTTGAAAATGCAGGCAAAGATTATCAGAACCAAGCCTCTTAAAGGGATGGAAGGGTTTGAGATAGGAGCGGAATTCATTAATATCGACGAAAATATCAGGCATTTGATCAAACAAAGCACTTAAAATATCCTTTTCCACTTAAATTTCCTGTAATAAGTTGACACTGCGGTAAATATTAGGTAAACTAACTTAAAAATTAGATATTGTATAAATATATATAATATTAATAAATTTTAAAAATTTAAAGAGGGATGGTGTCGAATGTCTTTTTTAAAGGGAATACTGGGGAAATTGTTCAAAAAGCAAAAATGGGAAGAAAGAAGAAAGTTTATTCGTCTTTCAGCCCACCATCTTCTTAAATACAAAGTGCTTGAAAAAGAAGAAAAATTGTCGTTTGCGAGGAATATCAGTGCCGGAGGAGTGCTTTTTTATTGCAAGGAACAGCTGCCTGCCGGCAGTACGGTTGAATTGGAAGTAAACTTTCCGCAGTATCCGCATCCCATTAAAGTGGTTGCAAAGGTCATAAGAGCAATGGAACTCAAAAAAATGGGCGGATATGAGATAGGTGCGGAATTCATAAATGTCGAAGAGGGCGCGAAGAATTTTATAGACGAGAAGATCAAAGCTGTTAGTAAAGAAGTAAAAGGTGAAGTGAACAAAACGGAATAGGTAAACACATTGAGGCTTTTGTGCGTTATAATTTTTATTTTATTTTGTATAGTATTTCCATGGCGCAAAGAAACTTTGGCGCAGAAAACATATATGCCAAGTAACGTTCAAGGAACAACTTTTTTAGAAGAGGTTAAGAACAATTACAATGATTTCTTATATAAAGAAAGAAGAAATATCCACCCCTATGCAAGTTATGAGCTGGAATTTGATGATAATATCTTTCGTACAAATGATGATAAAGAATCGGATATTATAAGTACTTACGAGATTGGTGTAAAATATGATTTTAAGCCTCATCCAATAGAGGGAAGAACAAGAATACTTTCAGATCTGACATTTGATGTAAGCGGAAAAATTGTTCGTTATGCAAAACACGGAAATCTTAACGAGGATTATATAGACAGGAGCCTTCTGGGAAATATTTCGATGAACAGCACTTATTTTGACAGGGTTGATGTTTATTTTAATCTAAGAAGAGACCAGCGCGTTGCAGCCGATCTTTACCCAACAGCCAGAACAGCCCCGACTCGCGCTTCAAGGGAGAGATTGGTGGATTATTGGACTAATTCTTACGGGGCTAGTTATAGAATAGGTCCGGAAGTTTTTACTTTGGTGCCGGCATATGACCATTATTCCATCCATTATGATAATGAAGAGGATAAAAATGATAATTACGTCAGAGACAGTTTTTCGCTTACTAATTATATGAAAATCTCGCCCAAAACGACATTATTTATAGGCGGTACTTATGCTCTTGCTAAATATCCTAAAAGGGAAGATGAAGAGGTCAATTATATAGTTTATACTGCAGGGGGAACGCACGATTTTGAATTTACACCCAAAATAGATGGTACTGCAACAGTGAGCTATACTATATTAGACAGAGAAAGAGGAAATGATAGACACGGTGTTACGGGAGAACTGGGATTGGATTACAAGTTTCATCCGCGGCTTAATTTTTCTTTTAATGCAAGCCGGACAATTAGTGATGTAGCGGACACTTTCGAGGAAAGAGCGAAAGAACCCGAACAGAATATCTACATTCGCGAGGGAGATTATGACGTAACTTCTCAGTTTGCCGTAAGAGACAATGCGTCACTATCCGCCACGTATCAGCCCGCTATTGATAAAAGACTTTCAGTGGATGGGGGATTATTTTATACAAATTCAGAATACGATGATGGGCGGGAAATTAAAACTTATGGGACTAACTTAGGCATTAGATATGAAATTAAAAAATGGTTATATTTTATAGCGACATATTTTTTTAGAAAAGAGGATGAATCTGATAGTGAAGGGTATGATAATAATATTATAAACTTAAAACTGGATGCGAGGTTTTAAAATGAAAAAAACATTCCTATTTTTAACTACGTTCCTTTTGGTGTGTTTAGTTTTTTGTTCCGTTCAAGCAGCAGACGCACCGCTTGAAACTGAAATGGATCTTAATGAACTATCGAGTGAAGAAGAGAGTTTTGCTTTTGTCATTCAGACGGGAGATGTCCTAAGGATTCATATTTGGGGGAATCCTGCTACAGGAGTTGTTCCAGTTATAGTGCGAGTTTCGCCGGAAGGAAAAATTTATATGCCTCTTTTGGGAGAGGTAAAAATCTCTGGGTTAACAGCCTTAAAGGCTGCAAAAAAATTGGACGAGTTATATCTTGACGGATATTTAACAGATCCACAGTGTACTGTACTTATTCAAGAGCGCGAAGAAGCAGAGGAGCGCAAATTTTCCATAAAAGGAGCTGTTGCAAGTCCAGGTAAATACCCGATTCAAGGAACGATTACGCTTATAGATGCCATCAAATTGGCAGGAGGGTTAAGGAAAGATGCCAATTCTAAAGAAATAAAGGTTATGAGAAAAAATGAAGATGGAACAGTGAGTGAATACTTGTTGGATCTTGAGAAATACGGCATATATTTTGTTATTAAAGGAAGGGACATTATAGATGTGACAATGTTCGGTAAATTTACCATTTACGGAGAGATAAAAAAACCCGGAAACTATTTGATCATGCAAGATCTTGGAGTAGCTGATGCAATACTTATGGCTGGTGGTTTTACGGATATTGCCAGCAAGAATTCTGTTAAAATTATTCGATATGTAGATGGAAAAAGAAAAGTAATAAAAGTTCCTGTGGCGCATATTTTTAGAACGGGTAAAACGTCAGATGATGTTTTATTGCAAGATGGGGATATAGTTGTTGTTCCAGAATCATGGTTTTAATTGAGGCATACTGAATTGAATTTAAAGTAAATTACCAGGGAGACGAAAAATGATACCATTACCGGAAGTTAAAAAAGTTACCCCTCAAGACTATTTTCAAATTATATGGAAACGCGTTTGGATAGTTATTACTTTCTTAGTTATAGGACTTGTTTCGTTGATTATGTATAACGTTTTGTTGCCAAAAATTTATGAAGCTGACACAACTATTCTTCTCAAGGCAAGTCCATTGCAACTTATGGATCCTCGAAAAGACCCTGTGTCAGAACCTTGGAAAGGGGAGGATTATTATACAGCGCTTAGACTTTTGCGTTCTTTTCCTGTAGCAGAGCGTGTAATCCGTAAATTAAACTTAGTTATAACGCCGAAAGAACTTCTCGAAACGGTTGATATAAAACCTCTCAGAAGAACCAGTATGGTATCGATTGTAGTTAGTGGCAGAGACCCTTTACTAATTACGGATATTGCAAATACCTGGGTAAGGGAATTTATTCATCAGGACATGGAGAGAAGGATAGGAATGGCTAAATATGGTATGTCCAGACTGGAAAGCCAACTTGACGAAACTTTGCAAAAAATGCAAAGCTCTGAAAAAGAACTTAACGAGTTTTTGGAAGAACACGGCGCTTTAGCCGACCAAGAACAGTTAGTAGAACGGATAAAGGAACAAAAGATTAAAACTGAAAAAGAAACGTTTGTGCAATCTTCTAGATATAAAGAGAAACATCAAAAGATAGTTTCATTGCAGCAACAGTTAAAAGATTTAGACGAACAACTAAGGGTGGAAACAGAAAAACTTTTGAATCTTCAAGAGCAGGCTGCAGGGTATAGTGTTTTAAAAAAGAAAGCAGATGCTTATAGGGCCATATATGAAGATTTAATTACACGGGAGAAGAATCTCGATACTTCTCGGGGGCTTGCTTTAGCTAGTATAAGGGTTATAGATGTTGCACAAGTTCCAGACAAACCAAAAGAACCCCCCATAAGGAAACAGGTGATGCTTTTAATAATGCTTGTTCTTTCTAGTATAGGATTATGTGTTGGTTTGGAATACTTGGATCCAAGCATTAAAGTTGCAGAAGAAGTGGAATTTTATGTAAAAATGCCGTTTTTAGGGTATTCGCCATATGCGAAAGATGAGTTCAAGAAAGAGAAGATCAAAGATTTCGGCCTTATATGTCATGAGAAACCTTATTCAAGAGTTGCAGAGGCTTTCAGGAATGTTGAAGTTTCGCTGGATTTTTCCGCCCCTAAGGACAATCCTTATAAAGCACTGCTTATAACCAGCGCTGAGCCTAAGGAAGGCAAGACGTTTATTACGGCAAACCTAGGGACTATTTTTACCCGTGCGAAAGAACCTACTTTACTAATTGATGCCAATATGCGGACAGGAGAATTAAGTAAAGTGTTTAAAGCTGAGAGCAAAAAGGGGTTAAGCGATTTACTTAAGGGGGAAGGCACATTGGAAGAGTTGGCAATAAAAACTCAAGTGCCTAACTTATTTTTGCTCCCGGCAGGAGCTTTGACACCTGCGCCGATTGATCTTCTTGAGTCAAAAGCTTTAGATGACCTGTTGAAGAAAGCAAAAGATAAATATTACAGAATTTTGATAGATGTGCCATCGATCAAGATAGGCCCGGAAACTATGCTTCTTGGGGAAAAATGTGATGGAGTGGTTTATGCTATAAAACAAGGCGTTACATCATACAGGGAAATTGATTCAACGAGAAAGAAATTAGAAAAACGGATCAACATTATCGGAGCCGTACTTAATAACGCCGAACTTGCGAAAGAACCTTATTATTACGCTCATTATTTCAAGCAGCCGGCTAAAAAAGAAAAGGCCGGAAATAAAAAAACTTAACGGTTATCTTTTGTTTGAGGAGGAAAAGAATGGCCAGAAAACCTAAAGAACCTAAAGAGCAGCAGGAACAGCAGAAAGAGCAAAAGGATACGGTGCAGCTGGGCATTGATAAACTTAAGATGCCTAAGAAGGTGGATTTTTCCAAAATGAAGAAGAACTATATATGGATCTTGCTGGGAGTTTTATTTATAGCATTGGTTCTTTCCCGCACCGCGGGGAAAATAAAGAAGGTGCTCTTTGGCCCAAAAAAAGAAGCCAAAGAGATGGTGGAGTTTATGGAAACCGTGCCTGTAAAAGTTTACAAGATAAAGCGGATGGATTTTAAGGACAGTCTTCCGATCATGGGCCGCATCGAAGGGTTCAAAGAGATAGAGTTAAGATTTGACGCCAAGGGGATAATAGAGAGTTACAATTTCGAAGAAGGTGAGCGTATCCTGGAGGGTGATATTATCGCCAGCCTTGACCAGAAAGACGCTCTTCTTAAGCTTAAATATGCCGCGATCGAACTTGAAAAAGCGCAAAAAATGTACGATCTTGGTGGCATAGATAAGACCGCGCTGGATCAGAAAAAATTGGAATATGAATCCGCCAAAAGAGATCTTGAGAAAACCAATATTTACGCTCCGAGCGATGGTTATCTCGGGAGTAAGGAAAAAAATGCCGGAACTTTTATCACTTCGCAGGATAAGATCGGTATTTTTGCGGATTTCAGTGAAGTCTATGCTTCATTTGACATAATCGAAGAAGATTCGCCTAAGGTAAAATTAGGGCAAAATGCCAATATTTACATAGATGCGTATCCCGGGCTTGAATATACGGGTACTGTTGACATGATCTCCCCGCTAATTGAAGGCAGAACACGCACGCAGAAGGTCAAGGTAGAGGTGGATAACTCTGACAACAAACTGAGGCCTGGCATGTTCGCAAGGGCGATATTGAATACATATGAGAAAAAAGATGCTCTGGTCATCCCGGCAGCCGCGTTCAAGAAAAAAGAACAAAAGTATTATGTTTATGTAATACACAGGGAAGAAGCGGAAGCTGCGGAAGGCGAAGAGCCCGTCGAAGGAGCTCCTTCAGCCGATATGGGCACGGTCGAAGAAAGAGAGATAGAGATCGATTATCTTACATATGACGTTGCCGAAGTGGGTAAGGGTTTAAAAGAAGGCGAGATGATAATCCGGGAACTTCACCAGGATTTTAAAGATAAAGATAAGGTCGAGATAACAGAAGTACAAGAGACCATCTTCTAAATAAAATATGGGATTACCTGATTTTTCAACCAGACGGCCTGTAACGACCGTCATGATCTTTGTCGGAGTTATTCTATTCGGCGTTATATCGCTATCAAAGCTTCCCCAGGAACTTTTTCCCCCGATCAAATACCCCCAGCTGACCGTGTTCACAGGATACGCGAATGCCGCTCCTGAAGAGATCGAAACTTTGTTAACTAAACCTATTGAAGAAGCTGTCGGCACCGTAAGCGGACTTAAAAGGATAAGGTCAATATCCCGCGAAGGCATTTCTCTTGTCATGGCCGAGTTCGATTGGGACCAGAACATGGATTTCGCATCCTTAAGGACAAGGGAAAAGGTTGATCTTGTGAAGGCGCGTCTTCCAAGGGACGCTACCGAACCCCTTGTAGTTCCGTTCAACCCGTTCGAACTTCCGATCATGACCATAAGCGTTACGGGTAACCGCAGCCCCGTACAGCTCAGGCAGATCTCTATCGATGTAATAAAGGAGGAGCTGGAAAAAATAGACGGTGTGGCTTCGGCTTCCGTAGAAGGCGGCCTGGAAAGAGAAATTCTCGTCGAAATTAACCAGGACAGGCTTAGAACATACGGTATCCCCATACTTGATGTGTCCGATGCCATAACCAACGCCAACTTGAATTATCCCGCAGGTACAATTAAAGAGAGTTTTTACGAATATCTTATACGTACGCTTGGTGAATTCAAGGATATAAGGGAGATCGAGGAAGTCGTCATTAAAAGCGGCGAAGAAGATCAAGCGAGGTTCAAGCCTTTTGAAGAGCAGCTCAAGGAACGCGAAATAAGCCCGAGAGCGAAGATAGTCCATGTAAATGACGTAGCTAATGTTGTCGATACTTTTAAGGAAAGAAGCAGTTTTTCGCGCTTTAACGGTGATGAAAATGTTTCCATATCTATTCAGAAACAGGCTCAAACTAATACCATTCAGGTTGTTGACAGGATCAGAAGGTCCTTCGGACGCATTGAGAAGATCCTGCCGGAAGACATCAAGCTTGAGATTATTTATGACCAATCCGATTTTATACGGGACGCTATAAACGGTGTCCGTGACGCCGCGCTGCAGGGCGGATTGTTGGCATTTCTTGTTCTTTTTCTGTTTTTAAGGAACCTCAAATCTTCCGCTATTGTTACGTTGAGTATCCCTATTTCCGTAATGGTTGTTTTCACGTTCATGTATTTCGGAGGGCTTTCCATAAATATAATGTCGCTGGGCGGGCTCGCGCTCGGTGTAGGTATGCTTGTTGATAACGCTATAGTTGTTATAGAGAATATATTCAGGCACAGGGAATTCGGGGAATCGGCGGAAAAAGCCGCCACGGAAGGCGCGGAAGAAGTTTCTAACGCTATTATCGCGTCCACTCTCACCACTATTGCGGTTTTCCTCCCGATGATATTCGTTGTCGGTGTGGCCGGGCAGCTGTTCAAGGAACTCGCCTTTACTGTTACTTTTGCTTTGATCGCATCCTTATGGGTAGCTTTAACTTTGATCCCGCTTTTGAGTTGTAAACTCGGCGGGGGAAAAGAAGCCGCCAAGGGGGCTGCCGCGTTTGCCGGAGGAGAAAAATGGAAAAATCTTCTTAAAAAATATGAAGTTGTTTTAAGAAAATTCATTCTTAAAAAAGGAATGGGTCTTGCCTCGATCTTTCTTATTTTTGTCGCGAGCTTGTTCATGGTCAACTTGCTGGAGAAAGAACTCATGCCCAAAACGGATCAGGGGCAATTCATCGTTAAGGCGGAGCTGCCTGTCGGTACGCGTGTTGAAGAGACCAACAAAGTCGTGCTTAAAGCTGAGAACATGATCATGGCGTCCCCCTACGTGGAATCTGTCAGTTCTGTTATAGGGTCGACAAGAGGCGAGTCAGCAAAAGATATCGTGAAGAGAATGGGTTCTCACGAAGCGAACATTATAGTTACGCTTAAACAAAAACGCAAGGCAACAACCGCGGAAGTTGTGCAGATCCTGCGTGACGAATTCAAGAAAGAACAGTTCGGCCGCGCAAAGCTGGAATTTTCTCTGCAGCAGGGTGTTATCGCGGGGGCTTTTGGCGGCGGGGCCAAACCGATAACCATAGAGATAAAAGGCGAAAAACTTGAAATGATGGAGTATATCGCTAAAAAAATTGAGGACGGGTTAAGCCAGATAGACGGAGTTTTCGGGATCGAAGATGATGTCCCGGAAGCATCGCCTGAGGTAAGGATCAATATAGATAAGGATAAAGCGTCCCTGTATAACCTTTCTGTAGTGGATATGGCCAGAGTGTCACAGATGGTATTAAGAGGATACATCCCGTCACAATTTAAAGAAAAAGGCCATGAAATAGATATAAGAGTACAGCTTAGAAAAGAAGACAGGGATAGTTACGATAAGCTTTACCGCATACACGTAAATACTCCTGCCGGAGTTATGCTGCCGCTTGGCACGGTAGCTGCTTTTGAAAAAGGTATAGGTCCCAGCGAGATCAAGCGTTTCGGCCAGGAAAGAACAGTAATGGTTTCCGCCAATGTCCTGGGCAGAAAACTTTCGGATGTTATAGCGGATGTTGAATCAATGCTTATCGATATGAAATTTGAAAGCGGATACATGGTAAAACTTACCGGCGAATCGGAAGAGATGAAACAGTCTTTCAACAGTTTAAGATTTGCTCTAATCCTTTCTATTGTAATGGTTTACATGATCATGGCCGCCCAGTTCGAATCCATGTCACAGCCCTTGATAATTCTTTTCACTGTACCGCTTTCACTAATAGGCGTTCTGATAGCCTTATATGCTACCAACACTTCAATCAGCGTTGTGGCGCTTCTTGGAGTCATCATGCTTGGCGGTATTGTTGTCAATAACGGTATTGTTATGATAGATTATACCAACATCCTCATGAAGAAAGGAAAAGGCGCCCTGGATGCGGTTGTTGAGGCAAGCATGGCAAGGCTCCGGCCCATTATCATGACAGCGCTTACCACGGTTCTTGGATTATTTCCTATGGCGCTTGCGGTCGGAAGGGGGTCTGAACTCAGGTCGCCCTTGGCGATAAGTGTTATGGGAGGTCTTTTGGTTTCGACGTTTCTTACTTTAGTTGTTATACCCTCGATTTTTGTGCTTGAAAATGATATAAGAGGCAAATTTAAACAACTTCTTGCCAGAAAAAAGCAATGAGTCTTTCCAGATTTTCCATATTAAGGCCTGTTACGACAATAATGATATTCGCCGCGCTATCACTTGTCGGCGTTATCTCATTGACACGCCTTCCCGTCGAACTCTATCCGGATATATCTTTCGGACAGATCAGTATCATTATCAATATACGCGGCGGTATCCCGCCTACGGAAGTTGAATCAATGGTCACCCGGCAGGTCGAAGAAGCGGTAAGCACCGTATCTCACCTTGAAAGGATCCTTTCAATTTCCAAGGAAGGCGAGGCTACGGTTGTCTTGAGTTTTGAACGCGGCATAAATATGCAGTTAGCCGCCATGGAGGTAAGGGAGAAGTTCGCGAAAGTTAAGGAAAAACTTCCTAAAGAGGCCGAAAAACCCATCATTGCTCAGTTTTCGCAGACGGATGTCCCCGTTGTGATTCTTGCGATAACAAGCCGGAAGAGGACGACCGAGGAGCTGAGGAGGATAGTTGATGAAGAAATTAAAGAAAGGATCAAGAGGGTAGCCGGAGTAGCGAATGTAGAAGTGGGCGGCGGGCGCGAAAGAAAGATCATAGTAGAAGTCGATAAAAAAGCGCTTTATCGTTATGCGGTCTCGATCAACAGGCTCATAAGCGCGTTAGGGTCGAGCAACCTTAACCTTCTTACCGGAGAGCTTGAGCGGGAAAAGGACAAGTTATTGATAAGGGCCATGGGCCAGTTCGTAACAGTGGATGATATTAAAAATACCGCGGTCCTGACCCGACAGGATGGTTCCATTGTAAGAGTTGAAGATCTTGCCGAGGTCAAGGATTCTTACATGGAGGCAAAAACATACGCGAGGATCAACGTAAAACCGATAGTCTCGATTTATGTCCAGAAGGAATCAAAAGGTAATACCATAGAAGTTTGTCAAAATGTGCTTAAAGAAGTCGCGATCGTAAAGGACATATTACCTGAAGACATTGAAGTAATTATAACGAAAAATCAGGCCACCTTCATTCAAAGGTCCATATCTAACCTCCGCGACTCTCTTCTTCGCGGCGCGGTCATGATCATTTTCATCTTGATGCTTTTCATGGGCAAGCTTGAAGGCAGGGCAATGTTAGTGATCCCGGCAGGGTTAGTAGCGGCTATTGTCGCGCCTGATATCTTCTTATATTTATTACTCTTAGGGCTCGTAATATTCCTTCTTATATATAGAGAACACCGGCCGATCATGATCGTGGCGGTATCTATACCCCTGTCCCTTATAATAACTTTCGGGTTCATGAACCTTTCCAATATATTCATCCCCGGGATAATGGATCTTACCATAAACTTCATCACGCTTTTTGGTCTTGCGCTCGGGGTAGGAATGCTGGTAGATAATTCGATCGTTGTATTCGAGAACATAATTACAAAAAGCGAAAAGGGATTGAACCAGATTGAAGCGGCGGTACAGGGCAGCACAGAGATGAACGTAGTTATTTTCGCGTCTACATTGACGACCGTGGTCGTATTTTTGCCGATGCTTTTTGTGTCAAAATCCATGAGTTTGTTATATGGCGGCGTCGCATGGACGGTAACTTTTTCTCTTTTTGTTTCTCTTTTTGTCGCGCTTATGATAGTACCTCTTTTAAGTTCTCGGATCAGGGTTGTTGAAAGCGGAGGTACGTCGCAAAAAGTTAAAGAAGGATTTCTCGGTCCGTTTTATAAATTCCAGCAGAACGCTCTTTTCTTTGTTTTTAAGCGCAGGTTTTTATTGATCTTTATTGCCGTTGTTCTTTTTCTCGGGGCAATGTTCCTTTACGGTAAGATGGGCAAAGAATACATGGGTACGACCGAGCAAAATAGGTTTACCATTTTTATAGAATTACCTACGGGAGCAAAACTTGATTCCAGCGATGAGGTGGTACGAAAAGTCGAGGAAATGCTGAAGGAAGTTCCCGAGGTGAGAAATTTCACATCCCGCGTTGAAGCGTGGTCAAGCAAGGTTTACGTAAATCTCGTAAGTCTGCGTGAGAGAAGGAGATCCATAAGTGAGGTTATAGACTCTCTACGGCCTAAAGTTTCAAGGCTCCAGCCCGCATTTATTTATTTTGAGGAAGAACAGGAAGTAGGGACAAAAGAGGTAATATTAAACGTCTTTGGTTTTGATTATGACATCCTTAGGGAAATCGCCATAGCGATAACGACAAGAATGGGTCGCATCCCGTATTTTACGGATACTAAAATACGTATGCGCGAAGGAAGGCCCGAGATCGATCTTAAGGTGGATAAAAGAAAAAGCGGACAGTTCGGTTTTACGACAAAAGATATCGCGGATATTGTTCACGCGAAAGTGAGAGGTGTAAGGGCCACGCTTTATCACACAAAAGGCGGAGAAGTAGAGACGATCGTCCGTATGAAAGAAAAGGACAGAAGGACCGTAAAAGATATTCACGCTTTGACCTTAGCTAAAAAAGGGGATGACAGGATCACTCTGGATCAGGTCGTTGATTTTGAGTACGGGCTGGGCCCAAGCGAAATATGGCGGAAAAACAGAGCCCGGATGATACAGGTCAGCGCGAATATAGGCGAGCTGCCTCTGGGCAAAGCTGTCATGCTTTTGGAAGAACAGCTGTCGGACCTTAAATTGCCTGAAGATTATTATTATGAAGTAGGAGGCGATTATCCCACACTCATTAAAACACAGCGGGAATTCCTTCTGACGATAGTAGTTATATTAGTTTTGATATACCTTGTTCTGGCGTCGATATTCGAATCCTACCGTCAGCCGTTTATCATAATGATCACGGTTATGCTTGCGACAGTCGGAGCTATTCTGGCGCTGTATTTTACGGGAACTTCGATAGGAATGGGCGCGCTGATAGGACTCATGATGCTTGCAGGAATTGTCGTGAACAATGGCATTATCTTAGTTGATCACGCTAATGAGCTGAAAAAAGAAAGAACAAATCTTTTTCGCATTTTGATCCAGGCGGCGCGTGACAGGTTGAGGCCGGTTCTCATGACAACTGCAACAACTATATTCGGACTCCTGCCCATGGCATTAGATAAGAGCGAAGGTTCGAATCTTTGGAATCCATTAGCGATAACTGTAATAGGCGGCCTTCTCTTCTCCACTCCGTTAACTTTAGTGTTAGTTCCTGCCATATATTCGATCTTTGAACAGTTCGGGAAAGTTTTTAAAGATGCGTTAAGTCCTAAGAACATTAAGACAACTCTCCTAAGCGCTAAAACGACCGTTTCTGCGCTTATCAAAAAACGGAAAAAATAGAAAATTTTCCATCTTCCAGAAAAAACTATAATTTTTTAGGATTACGTAAAACATCAAAAAGTTATTTTCATCTACTTAAATTACATTTTTTAAAGAACTTATAAACTCTCATCAACATTAAAGATACCCGCTAAATTTTGTCTTGTAAGATAAAAAAAAGTTAGTGGCGTTTTCTTAGGCACTTAACTTTTCATATGCTATAATTATATTAGGTATTGTAGTAATAATGTAATATGTTTTGGGGATAAAACTAATGTAAAAAGGGGAAAAGGGTTTTTTTTAGGCTAGTTTTTTAACTCTTTTATAAAGTATTAGTAAAAGTATTTACTTTTAGGATATATAAGTATTGGAAGTTGGTAGGTGTAAAAAATGGAAAATCATAAAAGGGATAAAAATAATACTGTCTATTCTACATATAATATAGCCGGTGGTACCGGAAAAGTTTCATTTTATCCCGGTGGTTTTATTGAAGTACAAACCAACCGCAGAAAAAGGATATGGCTTAAGGTCATATCCTTTTTTGTTGCATTTGTCTTTTTGTGCCAGCAAGTAGGTATCGCCGATGTTTATAGATACAAAAGAAGAGCCGGTGTTGCCGGAGAGCTCCTGCCGACCCCTGATGAGTATGACCAGACAAACAGATTTTCCCCAAGCCATCTAAAACGCCAGCAGCAAAAACATGAAGAAATTATCCGTCAGAGAATGGATAAAGAAGACTTGATAGAATTTCTTCCAAGGCCGGTGCACGAACCGGTGGATCTGCCCCTTAAGAAAAAACAGGGCTCTTCAGGCGGAGGAAGACCGATAGATTATACTCTCACAGAACCCGACGATATTAATGATCCCCACCTCTACAATGACCTTGAATATGAAGAAGACGCGCTTTCCGAGATAATCACTTACGATATTACAAAATATCCGGACATCGATATTGAGCATTGGAAGGAAAATGCGGAAAAGAAACAGGATGAAAAAACAAAGCTTGATTACTGGGTCGGATATGAAGGGGAGGATAAACCGGGCGTGGAAAGAAAGATCAAGGAAGTCATTTATTTCGGAGGCAAAGATAACGAGAAAATAGAGAAAATGTTCTCAGGATATGTGCTGAATCCTGCCACCGGTCAATATGAGCCAAAATTCCGCACTGATTATGAATATTCAGGTGATGCGATATCCAAGACGCTAAAATACCTCATCTGGGGAGGCCAGGAAGTTCTGATCGAAGAATCGATTTTCGAAGGCACCGAGGACAACAACATAATAACCAAAAGGATCCATTATGACAAGGAAACAGGCGAAGTCAAATACCGCGAAGATTACATCTATGAAAAGATAGATGATAAAGATGTCTTAAGAGAAGTAAGAACATATGATACAAGTGATCTTGCTCCCGGAGAAGATCCTACTGGAGAAGGAGCGGGGAGTCTCACCAGCGTTACATATTTCGTGGGCGAAAAGGATAAAGAAGTGGCAGATTACACAGTTAATTACAAGGACGGAGAGATCACCTCGACATTAGTCAACTATTATCGGGGCGACAGGCGCGCTTCAGAACTTGCCGACCAGGCTGACGGGTACGGCTATCGTGAACCAAAAGAACGTGTTGTGAAATACGATGGGGCAATGGAGGATGTGGATTCTGCTGTTGACGAAGACGATGATGGTATCGTGGACGGCTACGATACTGATGGTGACGGGACGATAGATATTGCCAGGATAGATGAAGATGGAGACGGCATTTATGACGGATTTGATCTTGATGGTGACGGAGTTATCGATGCGTATGGCGAACTAATAGATTACGCCGTGGATGTTGACGGTGACGGCATAATCGACGGGTTTGATCTTGATGATGACGATGTAATAGACATTGAATTTGACGGGGAAAACAGAATTGTCTCCATATCATATTACCATACCGAACACCGCCTTCCCGGGGAAGAAGTTCTTCATTATACCGAAAGCTATATCAAGGGCGGCAGAGTGATCCAGACGACATATTACTATTACGGCGCAGGTGAAGTTCCGGCTACAGAAGCTAATTACAGAGCGCCGATGAAAAAATCCGTAACCTACTGGGGCGATGCGGATAAAGACGATGATGGAAGGATTGACGTTGATGCGCGCGAGAAATCCACAACCTACTATTTTATTGAAGGAAGGCTGAAAGGAGAAGAAACGGCCGACTATTCGATCAAACGGAATTCAAGAGGAACCATCGTAAGTACGACTTTCTATTATTATGAGCAGGAAAATAAACGTGCCGAGGCTTCGGAAGTGGACGACAGGATGAGCATGAACGTGACCTACCGCGGAGAAGTGGATCCTACAACAGCGGGAAGCATGATCACCGATGACAGCGGCAACGATATTCTTGTTCTTAACGGATACGAATCAAGACTTGCAAGTATTACATATTTTGATTACTTGACCCGTGAAAAAGGTAATGAGATAAGCGACTATACACTGAAATATAATACAAGAGTACAGGTCATGAACACGACAGTTTATCTCTATGAAGCGGATCTCAAAAGAGCAGTTGACGCACTTGATGATGACAGGATGTCAAGAAGCGTTACTTATCGCCGCTATGCCGATATAACTTCTCTAGATGGAGATAATGACGGTCTTTTGGATGGAGAAGAACAGAAGCTGGACAGCATAACTTATTATGATTTTGCAACAAGGGAAAAGGGTGAAGAGGTAAGCGATTACACTGAAAAGTATCATTCCTACGATAACATCATTACCGTCGATGACATTATTAACACTACGGTTTATCTTTACGAGGCAGAACTTTTAAGGGCAGTGGATGCGGGGGCTTATGACCGCATGTCTCGCAGCGTGACTTACAGGGGAGCGATAGATCCTTTGGCTCCGCTCAATGATCCGGCCGGAGAATCAGCGGGACTATTGGTTGGCTTTGAAACTCAACTATCCAGCATTACCTATTACGATTTTGAAGAAAGGATGAAAGGCGAAGAAGTAACCGATTATACCGAAAAGTATGATTCAAAGCAGCGTGTGGCAAATACCACAGTTTACCTTTATGAAGCCAATCTCATCCGTGCTTCCGAAGCATATGCTGATGACAGGATGTCACGCAATGTTTCTTATAGAGGAGAGCTTGCGGATCCTCACGCTTTAGATCAGGACGGGGACGGCATAATCGATATCTATTATACGAAACTCGATAGCATAACTTATTACGATTTCGCAACAAGGTTAAAAGGCGAAGAAATAACCGATTATTCTGAAAAATACAATAAAAAGCAAGAGGTTTCCTCAACCACAGTATATCTATATGAAGCGGTTCTTAATAGGGCCGCGCAAGCCGATTCTTATGACCGCATGTCTCGCAGCGTGACTTATAAAGGCAGCGTAGATCCTTTAGATCTTGATGTTGACGGGAATGGAAAGCTTGATAATTATGAGGACAAAGTTCTCAGTATAACGTTCTATGATTATCTTCAAAGGCTTAAGGGCGAAGAGATAGCAGATTATACATACAATCTCAAACTCGGCACTGATGAGGTAAAAACAGTTTCTGTATTCTATTATGGCGTAGCTGATAATAGGGCTATAGACGCAGACCCCAGAGACGCCATGGTCAGAAGCGAATCTTATAGAGCGGATGATATTAACAGCATAAATAGAGATACAGCGGATGTGACTATTGACAATCTTTTAAGCGAGACTTTTTACTATGGTGTTAAAGGCGAAGAGGTGGCGGACTATACATATAATTATAGGTATGGAGATGCTGCAACCGTAAGAACAGTAAGCGTGTTTTACTACAGCGAAGATGGCAAGAGAGCGGAATTTGCCAATTATCTTGATCCCATGATAAGAAGTGAATCTTACAGGGCTGATGATATTTTAAGCATCAATAGAGATATTGCCGATGTTATTCTTGATAACCTTTTGAGCGAAACATTCTATTTCGGAGATAAAGGCGAGGAAATAGCGGATTACACACATAACTATAAATATCGTGACGCTACGATAGTAAAAAGTTCAAGCATATTTTTCTATGGCGAGAATAATGATAGAGCTTCTATAGCCGATCCGCAGGATGCCATGGCAAAAAGTGAATCATTTAGGGGGAAAGTAACTGATGTTGATGAAGATCTTATTACCGGCATTACGTACTATTACGGGGAAAAAGGAGACGAAGTAGCCGATTACTCACATAGCATGAAACTTGGCGAAAGGGATAATGTAAAAAGCAGCAGTATTTTCTTCTATGGTGATAATGACAAAAGAGCACAAGAATTGAACTCATTTGAAGTTTTAACATCGGCAATGTCAAAAAGTGAATCTTTTAGGGGGATGGTAACGGATGTTGATGACACTAAAATAACAAGCACAACTTTTTATTTTGGGGAAAAGGGAGATGAAATAGCTGATTATTCGTTTAACTATAAATTCGGCGATAGAAATACGGTTAAATCAACGACTGTGTTCTATTATGCCGAGATTGACCCAGCAGGCAATGAGACCGGGAGCAGGATAAGGGCTGAAGGAGCAGATCCATTGATCAGCCGCATGGTCGAATCAGATTCCTTCCGAGGCCAAAAAGACACAAATCCAGCAACAATAGATGACGTAAACCTTACTTCAACCACCTTCTACGTAGGCGAGAAGGGAGACGAAGTAGCGGACTACTCATACAACTACAAATTAGGCCAAAGGGACAATAAGAAGTCAACTACAGTATTTTATTATGAGCTGTTTGTGGATGATGACAATGATCCATTGACCCCGGATATCGCCCAAAAAGTAAGAGCCGAAGATGCGAATCCGCTTACGAGCCGCATGGTCGAATCAGATTCCTTCAGAGGCCAGAAGGACACAGACCCTGCAACAATAGATGATACTAACCTTACTTCAACAACTTTTTATGTAGGCGAGAAGGGAGACGAAGTAGCGGACTACTCATACAACTACAAATTAGGCCAAAGGACGAACAAGAAGAGTACAACTGTCTTCTACTACGCAGAACTTGACCCGGCCGGCAACGAAACAGGACTTAAGGTAAGAGCCAAGGACGCCAACCCGCTTGACAGCCGCATGGTCGAATCAGATTCCTTCCGAGGCCAGAAGGACACAGACCCAGCAACAATAGATGACGTAAACCTCACTTCAACCACCTTCTACGTAGGCGAGAAGGGAGACGAGGTAGCAGACTATTCATACAACTATAAGCTTGGCCAGAGAGATAATAAAAAGAGTACAACAGTATTCTACTATGCAGAGATAGATCCATTAACAGGACTGGAAACAGGAGTTAAGGTAAGAGCAAAAGACGCTAATCCATTAGACAGCCGCATGGTTGAATCAGACTCATTCCGTGGTCAGAAGGACACAGATCCCGCAACAATAGATGACGTGAACCTTACTTCAACAACCTTCTATGTGGGTGAGAAGGGAGATGAAGTAGCGGATTACTCATATAACTATAAGCTTGGTCAGAGAGACAATAAGAAGAGTACGACAGTATTCTACTATGCGGAACTTGACCCAGCCGGCAACGAGACAGGCAACAAGGTAAGAGCCAAAGATGCAAATCCACTTGATAGCAGGATGGTCGAGAGCGATTCCTTCAGAGGTCAAAAAGACACAGATCCTGCAACAATAGATGACGTGAACCTAACTTCTACTACTTTCTATGTAGGCGAAAAAGGTGACGAAGTAGCAGATTACTCATATAACTATAAGCTCGGTCAGAGAGATAATAAGAAATCAACAACGGTATTCTACTATGCTGAACTTGACCCAGCCGGCAACGAGACAGGCAATAAGGTAAGAGCAAAAGATGCCAATCCACTTGATAGCAGGATGGTCGAATCAGACTCATTCCGCGGTCAAAAAGACACAGATCCTGCAACAATAGACGACGTGAACCTAACTTCTACTACTTTCTATGTAGGCGAGAAGGGAGACGAAGTAGCAGATTACTCATATAACTATAAACTCGGACAGAGAGACAATAAAAAATCAACAACAATATTCTACTATGCTGAACTTGATCCGGCAGGCAACGAGACAGGCAACAAGGTAAGAGCCAAAGACGCCAATCCGTTAGATAGCAGGATGGTGGAGTCTGATTCATTCAGAGGTCAAAAAGACACAGATCCACTCACAATTGACGATACTAAT
>Ga0180431_10000390_pt1 | contig 63477 bp, 50 predicted proteins | sample SS_ome_11_FD_132459 | JGI IMG/M metagenome (GOLD analysis project Ga0180431, IMG submission 132459) | Hypersaline lake sediment archaeal communities from the Salton Sea, California, USA - SS_1_MS_1 metaG | ecosystem: Environmental > Aquatic > Non-marine Saline and Alkaline > Hypersaline >... | reverse complement strand
TGGGAGCGCTTGGCCGGGTCGAGCGTCCGCTCGAAGAGCGTGCCGAAGATCGACGGCTCGACATTGCCCCAGTCGCGGTCGTTGATCCGGATCAGCTCCTCGATCTCGCCGGGCCGCAGCTCGACCACGTCGGCGTCGGCAAACAGTCCGCCGTCGAAGTGGAGGATTTTGTCGGCCCCGAAATACCCGCCCGACGACATCGCCTCGAACAGCGCGTGCAGTCGCCTGCAAAGCTCTGCCGGGTTCCGCTTGCTCGTTTCGAGCACCCGGCCGAAGACCTTTTCGGGCAGTAGCCCGATGTCCTCGCCGAACATGCAGAAGATCAGCTTCATCAGGAAATGGGCGGCCGCGGGCGCCTCGACCCCGCGGACCCGCATCCCGTCGGCCAACTGGCCGAACCGCTCCGCCGCCTGGCTCGTGACGCTTTCGGTCGTCAGGCCCGGACGCAACGATTCGGGGTTGGTGAACAGTTTCCGCAGCACGTCGAGATTGTCCGGCTCGGCCAGCCCCGCCAGATCGAACTGGTGGACGTGCTTGGGCGTGCCGGTGAAATTCGTGTGGATTTCAAACCGGTCGAGGTCGCAGACGACCAGCAGCGGCGGGTTTTCAAGGTCCTCGCGGTAGAGCAACAACTGCCGGTAAGCGGCGGCCAGGTCTTTGCGCTTGCCTTTGTATTCCCAGCCGAAGCGGCCGCGCATCCAGACGTCGGCCCAGCCCCGCTCGCCGGTCGTCTTGTGGACGCCCCGCTCGAAGGTGTACCAGGCGCCGTCGGGATCGGCGGCGGCGGGTTTCGGCTGGTCCAGCACCTCGCAGAGGTCCAAAAAGTGCTGCTGACAGGCGCTCCGCTCCGACAGGTTCGCCCGTTGCCACTTCGCGATGAACTCGTGCGGAGTCATGGGGAGTCCAGAGTTGAGAGTCCGGAGTTGAGAGTTTGGGGGTCGAGATGCCTCATTATACCCGTTCGGGCCCCCCTGACCAGTCGCGGTTATTCACAGCGTGGTCCAGTGGGGGGAGCAGGAGAGCGGGGGAGCAGGGGGAATTGAAAATTGAAAATTGTCTATTTGCACAATTCACCGGAGAACAGTTGTGCAAGCGAAGCAATCAGGGATTGGGAGATTGTCTCCCGTCGTAGCCGGGAGAAGGCGGGCCGTGGTGCGATCCCCAAGGCGGTTGGGGGATCTGCGGGGGCTCCGGCCACTCGACCTCGCTGTAGCCGACCGTGCGGAGGAGTCCCGTCCCTTCGACAGGAGGCCGGCTGAACCGCGCAACAGGCGGGCGTGTAGAGGCTGTCCGCGGCTCGAACGGCACACGCGCCGGGGATGCCGGCCCCGGCTGGGGTGGCGACGGACGACTTTTCATAACTGCCAAGCCCACCGGCTCGGCATTCTTATGAAATGTGGGACACGAGGCGTTGCCGGGTGGCGGAAGGTCTGCCAAGGAATGTTCGACCCTTGCAAACCCCCGTTTCGCGTGAACAAACGCGGGATCGTATCGCAGGGCCGCCGCATAATGATGCGCGGCGAATTTCAGCTTGCCGTGCTGTTCCAAGAGGAATCCCAGGTTGTAGTAGGCCACCGCCTGGCTGTACACGGCTCGCAATTGCCGGAAAGCCTGGGCATTGCGGCCCTGCTCGACGAAAACCCGGGCAAGATTGTTCCGGTATTTCGGATTCCCGGGCTCCAGTTGAATTGCCCGTTGGAAAGCGGCAACCGCATCGTCGGGCATCCTGCGCCCCGCGTAGTACAGTCCCAGGTTGTTGAACACAGCGGGCTTGTTGGGATGGATGGCGGTAGCCCGATTGTAGAGTTCCGCCGCCTTGCCCGGGGCGTTGAGACGGTCTTGCAGCCGGGCGTAACCCAAAAGGGCCGCCAGGTCGCCGGGTGAAAGCCGCAATGCCCGTTCGTACTGATTCGCTGCCAGGGTGAACTGGTCCGACTGCTCGTACAGGCGAGCGACGGCAACGTGAAACTCGGCCGTCGGCTTGCTCTTGGTCGACAACTTGACCGGGTCATCGGTCGGCTTGACGCGTGTCTTTAGTGTCAGCGACTCGGCAAGGCCGTGGAAACCATCCTTGATCGAAGCCCAAAAGCCCTCCTTCTCGAAGGGCCTGGCATTGCGGAGCGGGGTCCGTTGGGCTCGGGTCGGCGGATATGATTGGGCGCCGCACGGCAACCCGCACAGGAACAGACTAAACCACGCGACCAGCCCGATCAGCAAAGGACCGGCAGTCCATGATTGTGACGGGATGTTCCGCACAAGACACCTCCATGCTAGCTGCCCCGGGTCTTGGCACGGCCAACGGCCGTGGGCTTCATGACCCACGAGGTGATATCACTCTTCTGTTCGACGCCAAGCTCGAAGATCCTGTAGCAGAACTCTGACGATTGGGTAAGATTTGACGATTTTGACGGCTCATGGCGGGCAAGTGGGGGAGATGGGTATTGTGCGGCATTATACTGGCGGCTATCGAGGTTTGATCACTCGGTCGAGATGTCTGCACTCGATATGGGGATCCTGGGCTCGGGCGTGGAGGACTCGAACTTGCGCCAGACACGATCTGCTTCTTCGGCGGGCCAACCCGGGACTGGGACGCTCGTCGCAACCACCTGTGGCTTGTGACCGTGAACGACCAGTTGGTCGACCAGCCGTTGGGTGTTTTCGACGCGGTCGGCGGTTACTTGCGGGTCGGCGGTCCGGTGAACATAGACGATCCGGTGGTGGGGAGGAGCCTCCGTGAGGATCCGGCAGATTTTTTGCCGCCCCGCCTCGGTCGGTTCGCTGCCCGCGAAATGGTGGTCCCCGAGCATGTTTTGACTCCTCCAGCCATTCGAAACCATGATGGCGAAGGGTTCCCGGACGGCCCGCCGATCGGGAGCGGTAAACGGCTTCGGCCAGCATTGGCGGCGCTTGGTCTCCCGCACCACGTGTCGCCAAAACTCACACATCCAGTTTGCTCGGGCCGGCATGGCGAGGACAAGGGTAACGAGCGGGAAAACCGCGAGACGAACGAGTGGGGCCATTTTGTCAATTCCTTTTGAAGCGGATTTGCCTCGGGGAGGAGGAGTTATCGTTCCTTATCGGCACGAAGAGCACGCCCCATGCCGGAACTTTTTACAGTGGCGCCGGAAAATTTTTCCGACACAACACTCCAACTACATCCTGGTGAACATTTCGCGGGACATGGTGATGGCGGCCGGCCCAAGGAGGACGACGAAGATGCCTGGAAAGATGAACAAGACCAGCGGGAAGATGAGCATGACGGCCATCTTGGCGGCCTTTTCCTCGGCCAGTTGACGGCGCCGCGTCCGCATCGAGTCGCTTTGCACCCGCAGCGCCTGGGAGATGCTCGAACCGAACCGGTCGGCCTGGATCAATACGGCGGCGAGGCTTCTCAGATCGGCGACTCCGGTGCGGAGCCCCAATTCCCGCAGGACTTCGTTGCGCGGTCGCCCCATTTGCAGTTGGAAGTTGCACATGGCTAGCTCGTCGGCGAGGACACGGTGAGTTTTCCGCATTTCTTCCGAGACTTTGCGCATTGCCTGGTCGAGTCCGAGGCCCGCTTCGATGCAAACGACCATGAGATCAAGGACGTCGGGTACGGCGAGGAAGATCGCCTGCATGCGACGCTTGCCGAGAAACCCGACGACGATTTCGGGCAGGTAGAAGAAGAGCCCGGCAACCACGGCAGGCACGATCAGCGAGCTGTAGGTCGCACCCTTGATGGCGATGGCGGTTCCACCGCCGAGAAAGAGCCCGAGCAGCAATCCGGCGAATTTCAGCCCAAGGAAGATGCTCCCGGCCGATTCGCCGCGGAATCCGGCAACCGCCAACTTGGTCTTCAGCTTGCCGAGTTCCACATCGCTCTTCGGCTGGAGCGGTTTTGCCAACGCGGGTGTGGCCTTTTCGAGCATCTTGGTGACCGTATCGGTCGTTTTCAAGGCGGTCTTCACCTCCTTCGCGAGTCGGGCCTTGGGATTTTTCAGCTTATCGAGCCGTTCGACCGCGCGCGGTTTTCCGGCAGCGACCAGTTCCAAACCCCACCATGCCAATGCGGCGACCGCCCCGAAGATGGCGAAGGGGAGCAACGTCTCGAAATCGAACAAGCCGGCAGCAGAGCTCATGGGCAGGTCATACCTTGATGTTAATGATTTTTCGGATTACCAAAGCTCCAGCAATCTGCATGAGAATCGCTCCCGTGAGCAACTTCGTACCCGTGGGATCGGTGAACAGCACTTCGACGTAGCTGGGATTGAGTTGGTAGACAGTCACGAAGAGCACGATGGGAAGAGCGAGCAGGATGATTCCCGAGAGCCGTCCCTCGCCGGTCAGCGCCTGAATTTGCCCCCAGACCTGGAATCGTTCGCGGATGAGTCCCCCGATCTTGTCGAGGATTTCGGCCAGGTCGCCGCCGGTCTGGCGCTGGAGAACGACGGCGGTAACGAAGAACTTCAGGTCGAGGTTGGGAATCCGATTGGACATGGCCTTCAGCGCCTCTTCCAGGGGGACTCCCAGGTTCTGCTCCTCGAAGGCGCGTCCGAATTCTTTTCCGATAGGCGGTCCCATTTCCTCGGAGACCAGGCTCAGTCCGAAGCCGAGGCTTTGCCCTGCGCGGAGCGAGCGTGCTATCATCTCCAGGGCATCGGGGAGCTGAACGGCGAATTGTTTCAACCGCCGTTTGCGTCGCCACAACACCCAAAACAACGGTACCGCGGCCAGAAAGCAGCCCGCCACCGGCACCAACACGACGTGAAGTCCCAACGCACTCCCTATGCCCGCTCCGGCAATCCCTATCGCAGCCGAAATCAGCACGAACCGGGCAACAGTCAGGGAGGTATCAGCTTGCTCGAACAGCAAGTTGACGTCCCCGAACCGTTCGAGGAACGTTTCAAAGAAACCGGGTCCCCTGTCAAGCGGCCGTGCCAACACCGTGGCTTCCTTAGGTGATCGGCCGTTGGCGGCCGGCGAGGTTGCCCCCGTCAGCAGATCGAGGCGGTCTTCGACCTTGTTGGCCGGCTTGCCGCGCATCATCGTCGCCACGCCACCCACCAAGGCGGTGATGCCGACGAATACGGCAATGCCGATGGTCAGCAACTCCACGGCCTAATCCTCCAACATAACACGTTCACGGAAGGCGCTGGCCGGCAACCGGACCCCGGCTGCTTCGAGCCGGTTCATGAAAGCGGGCCGGATCCCGGTGGCGACGAAGCGGCCGTATGCCCGGCCGTTCTCGTCAATTCCCTCCTTGTCGAACCGGTAGATGTCCTGCATCATGACGGTTTCCTGCTCCATACCGACGATTTCACTGATGCAAGTGATCTTCCGCGGCCCTCCTTGCAGCCGACTCGCCTGGACGATCAGATCGATAGCGCTGGCGACTTGCGTGCGCATGGCCTTCAGCGGCAACTCGAACCCGGCCATCATGATCATTGTTTCGATTCGGGCCATCGCGTCGCGCGGAGTGTTGGCATGGATGGTTGTGAGCGAACCTTCGTGGCCGGTGTTCATCGCTTGCAACATATCGAGCGTTTCGGAACCGCGGCATTCCCCGATGATGATGCGTTCGGGCCGCATTCGCAGGGCGTTGCGGACCAGGTCGGTTGCGGTGATTTTCCCTTTTCCCTCAATATTGGGAGGGCGCGTTTCCAGCCGCACTACGTGATCCTGCTGGAGCTGCAATTCGGCAGCGTCTTCGATCGTGATAATCCGGTCCGTGTTGGGGATAAAGCTCGACAGCGTATTCAACAAAGTCGTCTTTCCTGAACCGGTTCCCCCCGAGATGATAACGTTCAGCCTTGCCTTGATTGCTCCTTCCAGGAGCATGACCATTTCGGGCGTGAACGTCTTGAAATTGAGCAGGTCCTCGAGTTTCAGCGGATTTGCCCCGAAGCGGCGGATGGAAACGGCGGAATGATGGCGTTGAAACGCGAACCATCGGCCATTCGAGCGTCGACCATCGGGCAGGTTTCGTCGACCCGGCGCCCTACCTTCGAGATGATCCGGTCGATGATCTGCGTCAGGTGATCGTTGTTGCGGAACACGACGTTTGTCTTTTCTATTCTTCCGCGTCGCTCGCAGTAGACGTTCTTGGGGCCGTTGATGAGAATGTCGCTGATGGCCGGATCTTTCAGAAGCACTTCGAGCGGTCCGAAGCCGAAGGTTTCGTCGAGCACTTCGCTGATGAGCCGATCGCGTTCACTCCGGTTCAGCAGGGTATCTTCGCTGTCGCAGAGATGCTCGACCACCAGGCGGATTTCGTGTTGCAGGGTCTCGCCTTCCATCTCCCCCACCCGCGACAGGTCGAGTTTGTCGACGAGCTTGCTATGGATACGCTGCTTCAGATCGTCGAACCCGGCTTCGCCGGATTTCGAGTCGGTCTGCCGGAGAGGAACGGGTGTTTTCACCATGGTGAAACTGCTTGTTCGGTGGATGGGTTTCCGACCAACCCGAGAAGAGTTGCCCCGAATATCACGGCACAGCCCACCGGTTGGTTACCGCGACAAATCATCTAGAAAACCATAGCTTACGGGCAGGGCAACGGGATTTGCTTGGGCGTGATCCGGCTCGACACCCTTCATTTCCCCCCATTGGAGCTAATCGCGGGGCCCAACACTGTAAATAATCCACCTTCTCAGCAAATTCTCAGCAAGATTTCCCGGTCCGGTTGGCTTGGTGCGGGTTGCTTTACTTTTGGCGGACGCTATAATCCTCTTTACACGGGGTGGCGAAAGAGTGATGGGTCCCCGACTCCTTTGGGAGTCGTCGCACGGCTGCCCGAGCAGCGGCGAGGCTCCTGAATGTGTGAGTATTCGATCGCGGTTGATTTTCTGCCCTCTGGTGTTTGTGGCCGATCCCTCCCTCCGCAGGAAGGGGCTGTGGATGAAGGTGAAAGGCCGGTTTTGTTTTGCGTTCTTTTTTCAGGAGAGGTAGAAATGCCGCAGCAGGGTAAGATCAAGAAGTTGATCATCGACAAGGGTTTTGGGTTTATCGAAGGCGAGAAGGAAGAATTCTTCTTCCACTGTTCCAGCGTGGTCGAAGGGAGCATCGAGGATCTTAGCGAGGGCGTCGTGGTCGAATTCGAGGCCACGCAAGGCCCGAAAGGACCCCGCGCCGAAAACGTCAAGGTAGTAGAATAGTCCGATTGCTACTTTCCGCTCTTGGTCGGGCGGAAGCTGAGCAGGCCGCCCAGGCCGGACTTCTTGCCCTCGATCCCGGAGAGGTGGGCATCGTCCCGTAAGATCGCGTCGGCCAGGGCGCGGATCGATTGGGTAATGGCCGCCTTGGGCGCCTGCTCGATCAGCAGCACGCCGTTGTTGCGTACTTCAACCATGGTACGGTAGTCGTTGGGTAACTGCCAGAAGATCTTCTTGCCGATAGTCTCTTCCGCCTTTTTGAGCGTGATTTGACCCGTCTCCAACCCCACGCGGTTGACCACGATCTTGACCTTCTCCGCGATGCCTTCCATCGCGCCGAACGACATCATCAACCGGACCACATTCCGCAGGCAAGGCAGATCGAGCTGGGTGACCAGCAGAATATGGTCCGCCATTTCCAGCGCGATCAGGTCGATCGCGCTGTAGCTCTTCGATAGGTCGAGCACCAGGTGCGTGAACGTGGCCTTCAGCAGGCCGATCACCCGTTGCAGACCCTCCGGCGTGATCAGGGTGATGTCTTCCAATTGGACCGGCCTCGGCAGAAGGTACAGCCCCGATGCATGTTTCGTCAACGAACGTTTCAGCAGGGTGAAGTCCAACCGGGTAACGTTCTGGGCAACGTCAACGAGCGTGTAGTCCGGAATGGCGTCGAGAAAAACATCGGCGTCGCCGAGGCAGAGATCGAGATCGATCAGGGTAACGGAGTTCTTTTCATCCGCTGCCATCGAGCAGCCGAGATTGACGGCCAGGCTGGTGCTCCCGACGCCTCCGATCGCGCCGGCGACGGCAATGACCCTGCTCCCGCGCGATTTGCCGTTACCCCGGCCGAACTTCCGCTCGCCGATCCGTCCCAAGGCAGCCAGTAAATCTTCGAGTCGAAGCGGTTCGGTAAGGAACTCCTTCGCCCCGGCACGCATCGCCCGCAGGATCAGGTTGCCGTCGTCCGAGGAGTTGACCACCAATACGGCACAGTCTGGCGAGGTCGCAGCGAGCCGGCCGACCAGATCGAGCCCTTTCTCCGGATCGCTGTCGATCCGGATTAACCCGATGTCGGGACCGGTCTGCGCCACGACGTCGGTAAAAAATTCATATCGCGAGCATTCCGCCTCCAGCCAGATCATATCCATACCCAACAGCATATTCTTCAGCGAATCGCGGTTCGCGTCGTTGGGGTCAACAATGGCCAGACGGAGAACGTTGCTCATAGTGACAGTTGCCCGATTGTGGCAAGAGTGTTCATGTTCAAGTATAGGACCCGAAACGCGAACCCGCCCTTAGTTTACCACACGTCGTATCCGGCAGGGCCGATCAGGCCGGTTGTTCTTGGCTCCCGGGGCGGCGATTCCGCCTTTGTGTTCTGCGGCATGGCCGGGGCGTGCCGGTTGTCCGGGGGCGCCGAGTTCTCGGCCGGCGACGCCATAGGAGACGGGGCAGGAATCATCTCCGGTTGGATCATCATGCCTTCCTCGGATGATATGACGGCCTCGCTCACACCCACCGCGCCGGGCAACGGCTGCCTTGCGACGGAACCCGGCCAACTGTTTGGGACCTCGATCTGCCCCTTCATGAACAATTCCCAGTCGCTCGGGCTGGCCGTCTGCATACCCGGTCCGAACGGCGGCACTTCGTGGGCGTCCATCCCCTCGACCAACTCCGGCGTAACCAGGATCAGCAGTTCCACTTCGTTCCGCTGGTATCGCACTCTGCGGAACAGGGCGCCCAAATAGGGCACCTCGCTGATCCAAGGCAGCCCACGAAAAACAGACTCGTCACGGCTCTGGATCAATCCGGCAATGGCCAGGGTTTGCCCTGCCTGTAGCTCAACCTCGGTATTGACCTCGCGAACCCGGAACCCCGGAACAGTGATGTCGTTGAGCGTTAGCCCCACCGAATTGTCGATTTCGCTCACACGCGGCTTGACATCCAGGCGAATCCGGCCGTCGCCGAGCACAATGGGGACGAAGTCGACTTGGGTACCGAACTTCTTGTACTCGATCGAGATGGTCCCCAGGCTTTGCGGAACCGGGACGGGCGTCTCGCCGCCAACTACAAAAGACGCCGGACGCCCGTTCACGGCGACCACCGTCGGTTCCGCGAGAATTTTCATCAGCTTGTCTTCGCGCAAGGCCTCCAGCACGCCGAAGAACGAACTGTTGCTGTCGACCACCAGGAAGTCGAACGTCTCGCTGGCCCCCCTCGTGTACTCGATTACCCCCTCTTCGGTCGTCCATTGGAGCAACCCGCTGATCCCCGAGTAGATCATGTTGTTGCCTGTCAGTTTCGCGAAGTCGAATCCCAATGCCCGCAATTTGGTCCGCGAGACCTCCATGACCTTCACGTGCAGCAGGACCTGCTGCACGCCGCTGACGGTGATGGCGTTGATGACTTTCGGATAGTATTGCTCGGCGAGGAGGACGATCAGATTGACCTGTTCGTTCTTGTCGACGTAGCCCGAGATCATGATACTGTCTTTGACTGGAATTACTCGCAAAGATGCGGTGGGAAACTGCGTTCTCAGCAGGATGTCCAGCTCCCGGGCGTCGCCCACGACAATTACGTCGATTGTGTAGATCTGTTTGTCCTCGCCCCAGAGGTTGACCTGGGTTACGCCGGCTGCCTTGGCCGTCACCTGGATCTCGCTGGGTGAGAGCAAGGCGAGGTCGAGCAGGTCGGGGTTGTTGACCTGGGCCTGGTTCATCTTCTGACCCAGTTTGAGGATGCGGCTCGTGTTGACCGTCATCTGCAACTGCTGGTTGGGGGCCTCGACATGGAAGACAATGGGAACCTTGCCGGGCAAAGTTCTTCCATCCCCATTCCCTTTTGCCCCGTCTTGGGCGAGAGCTGGCGCCGTAGGCGCGGAGACCAGGAGGAGAAATAGCAACGAAAAGAGCGGCCGGAAAGACCGCTTGGCGGTTGGGTTTGTCATCCTTGCTGCCCCTGCGAAAAAACCGGAATTCCCTTTCCGGTACAGTTACCTTTACGGTGCGTTTCACGCACCCTACAGTTACTAATCGTTCTCGAATGTTTTCTCTTGCAGGCCGCCCGCTCTGTCCGGCTCGGCATGCGCAGACTTGCCGCCATTTTCCGGCGCGGGAGTCGTAACGGCGAATCCTGGCGGGTCGCCGCCCTCCGCTTCCCGGGAAATCTTCCAGAATCCGCCTTCGGTCGCCGCCTTCGGCAAATCGTCCTCGGACTGAAGAACGAAGACGTTTACGACCGGGCCGAGCATCATGCGCATTCGGTGCTTCTCGGGTTCCGGCTCGTCTACAGTTTTTTCCGGCTCCTGCACGGTCTGCGTCTTCTCCGGCTCCTGCACGGCCGGCGCTTCTTCCGGGAGGGCGGCCTGGGAGGCGTCGTCCGTTGCCGAGGTGCTGTCAGACGCCGGAGTGCCGTCGAAGAGTTCGTCGACGCCGGCCCCGTCCGTCTTGACGATTTGTTGGTCGGTGGGACTCCGCATGACTAATTGGATCTGCCCCAATTGCGAAGCCAGCATGATTTTCTCGGCATTCTCCGGGGTAACCTGTAGAGAAATCGTTTTGGACGAAATAGACTTGTCGGAATCGGGCCCGACGATGTCGTTGACGGCAAAGACCTTAACGTGTTGCAGGATGATCCGCGTGCTCGCCTCGCCGTTGTGGGAAGGCCGGCCATCCCGCAGGTGTACCAACACGTCGACACGGTCGCCCGGCCGGATCAAATCCCCGCTGCTGCTGACCGAGTCGACCTTGACGGAAACAACGCGAAATCCTTCCTCGATCATGGTGCTGACACCACCGGCCTTATCGCCCTTGGCGAAGAGTTTGCTTTCCAGGACGGGTTCGCCTGCGTACAGTCTGGCTCGGGTGCGGCGGTCCTTGACGTCTTCGAGTTTCGAGATTGCACCGTTGGGGATTTTGTCCTTGGGCCACTTTTTCACCCCCAAAACTTGGGAGGTCAACGGGTCGCCGAAAGGAATGTCTTTCACCGCAACGAAAACATCTTCGGTTTCAGCGGTTGGGACCGGCTTCTCCGAGTTTCGCTTTCCGATCACCTGGATGATGCCGATCGAAGCCGCTAGGCCGCAGCCCATTGCCAGCACGAGCATGGCTATTGATTTCCCTCGCATAGACTCCCCCCCGACCGCAGGGCAGGCCCACTTTGGTTCTACGAAAACTTCACCTCTACTGAACTGTTTCTCGGCGCATTACGGTGCTTGCGGTCAGCACTTTATCCTCATTGCTGAAAAACCCCGTGGTAATCCAAGTGACTTCACTAAAAGGGACCGAAACAGTTACGGTAACAGGCGTGCCGTAGCCTGCATCACTCGGCAAATACGGATCGATTGTCACCGTTGCATTATCCGGATTAACCGTTGCGTTTTCCAAATAATCTTCAACCGTATCGATCACCCCCGGGTTGTCCGTGGTGCCCATACGCTGGGCGCCGTCGAGAACCGCTACCCGCGCACCTTCTCGAGACGCGTTCGTGATGACCTGCTGAACCATCACCATGCGCCCGAATTCGATCATTCCGAAAACGACCAGGAAGAGCACGGGGGCAACGACGGCAAACTCGACGGCCGCGGCTCCTCGTCGAGCTTTTCGGCACAATCGGCAAACTCTCTCCAACTTAACTTCCGCGTAAAGAGCAATCGGTTTGCAGGACCGCACGAAAGAGCAGCCTTGAGCATGTAGCGCATCGGTTTTCAGCGAGATCGGCAAACTCATAACAGCATTCCCATCCACGCGAAGTAGACGATTGTACCCAGTGCGATCGGAATCCCGTACGGCAACAACAGCATCGAACTCTTACGTTCGGCCGCCAGGGCGGATAACTGATCCGGATCGCGAACGAGCATGATTTCGCTGGCAATTCCAACGAACTGGTAGTAGTGGTGGCGTGCTCTGCGCCGGTAGAGGACCATGGCAATCGCGATCAGGCCGCCAAAGATGGCGGAGACGCAAAAGGCATAGAAGGTAATCGTTCCGCCCATCCATGCCCCGACGCCGGCGAGCAGTTTCACGTCGCCGGCTCCCATACCGCCGATGGCATAAGCCGGCAGTAGCAGCGCGAGCCCGACGCCCGTCCCCACAAGACTCCACCCGAGTCCGGGCCAGCCGAGATGGGCAAAGCCGTAGCCCCAGCCGCCGATCACCATGGGAAAGGTAATCCAATTGGGCACCTTCAACTTCCACCCGTCAAAAACCGCGGCCACCACGAGAATCAGCGAGACCAGCCAGGCGGGCCAGTTTGCCAGAATCGTACCGAGGACGGAACTTGGATCGAACATCGATATTCTCTCTGGTTTCGGCGCGACCAACGGTCGCGGCTTTATTGTCAGCGTCACCTCTACTCAATGGTAGGTCAAAAAAACACCCCGGCGCCGAAGGTTTCGGCGCCGGGGGGTCTTTCGGCTCTTGGGAAGTATTCTCCCCGGCCTTCAGCTTTGGATGGGCCCACAACTACAGCTTGTCGCCAACCGACTTGAACGTCGTACTGGCTTTTGTGCCGATCGTGGTGATCACCGTCAGGCAAACGATGATAATCAGGGCCAGCATCACCGCGTACTCGACGGCGGTCGGGCCGTCCTCGGAAACGAGGAAACGATGCACCTTCTTGGCAAGCGACTTCATGACTATCCCTCCATTCCGGAATTTGCCCTCCCGGTGGAAGACGGACCGGAAAAAAGTAACGGCGGTCGGGTCCCGGCGGGTGCTGCGCCGGCTTTGAATAGTCCCGGCGCCTGCCTGCAATGTACCCGCCAGCTCCCCGTAAAATTGAACGATGCCTCACAGGCCTTCGGCGGGAGTTCTTTCGACTGACAAATTTCCCGAACGGATTCAGCAGAAAAGGACTCCCCCGGGACCGCTCTCCGGCGATCCCGAAAAGGTTTGCATTTTCACGCTTCGCCTCCATTTGAAACCTATGTCAGAATCCTCCGATGTCAAACGTTTACTCCTCTTGCAGGCGGGCGTTTCCCGATAATGCCCGGCGACAATAACCTATGTTTCCGGTGTGGCAACATTTGCGCGAAAACTCCAGAAAACCCGGTAAAATTTCCATGGCGGGATCCTGTTCATCAAACGTCGTCGGGCCACGAAGGGGCAAGCTCATCTCGGCCGTTCCGTTTGGGGTCGTGCTGGTGCTCGGAGTTATCGTGTCGTGCTGGCTCGGTGCATCCGGTTTCCCGTGCCCTCATGTCGACGACGGCGCCTACAAGAGCCCGGCGGCCGAATGGATCCAGCACGGGCGGATGACCATCCCGTGTCTGAAAGGGTTCTTCCCGCGGGCCGAGACGGTATTCGCCTGCTTACCGCCGATCTATCAATGGCTGCTGGCTGCGTGGTATCTGGTGTTCGGGTTTTCTCTGTACTCGACGCTTGCGTTCCACTACACCGTACACCTGCTGGGAACGTTGGCCGTGATGCTGGCGGCGCGCCGTCTCATGGAAACGAGTAACCCGTCGTCTGCCACGACCCGGAACGTAATCATCGCGTCGGTTGGGGTGATTTACCTGGCGAACCTCCTGTACTTCGATCGCCCCGAGGAAACCGCCTTGTTATGGGTCTGGCTGGAAGTGCTCGTTGCCCAGGGCCGTTCGACGCGCAAAGGAATACCGGCCTCACTGGCAAGTGGCGTCTTCGTCGGGCTGGCGGCCCTGACATCGCCGGCGGTAGGCGTGCTGGGGGCGATGATCGTCCTGTTTCGAGCGATGTGTACCGCGGCCGGCGCCGAAGGACCGCAACGGCGCGCCGCCTGGAGGCGAGCGGCGCTCCAAGTGGCGGCCGCCGCCACCGTCGCTGCGGGGATGGCAGCCGCCTGGTGGACCGTCATGGATGTATTCTACCCCGGCGCCTTGCACGACCAGTTGATCGGGACACTCGGCATCATGCGGGAAAGGCAGTTGTCGGGTACCCTGTCGGAGAAGCTCGTCATTTTCTCCAAGGTGCTGCTCCGGAAGAATCCGTATCAGCTTCCCGTCACCCTATTCGTCCTGTTGTTCTTCCCTCGACTTGTCATGAGTACGGGCTGGCGGCGAGCAGCTCCCATGTCGTTGGCTCTGTATGCTACTGCCGCGTTGGGAATAATCGCTGTCGCCGTGATCCGGCCGTATGCCTATACGTACCTGGGCGCTTGCATGATGCTGCTGTTACCGTGCTTCGGATCGACCATCGAACGCTATCTGCAAGGTTCGCGGCTGATCGGCTCGGCCGTACTAGCGCTTTGCACCGGCATTGCGATAGTGCTCGTTGTCAAGTTTGTGGTTCTGACATACCGGCTGCCGGGTGCGGAACGCCCCCGCACGGTATTCGGCCGTTTGACCGAGATCGTTCCGCCGGGCGATTCGGTCGCCGTGCTGGGATTGCACTGGTATCCGTTTCAAGGCCGCAATCCGTGGCGCGACGCCTATCTTACCGGGATTCTCGACTCGCCGGAAATTGCCCGTTACCGGTGGGTGGTGCTGCCGGCATACGAAGATCCTCCCAGGCACATCGACGAGTTCGAATTGGTGGAGGAAGTACTGACGAAACAGGGTTACTCCTTTACATACGCATATCGGGTCTGGCGTCGCCGCGGTCCCTGAGGCCGTGCGCGGGTGTTTTATCCGAGAAGTTTTGTCCCCATGTTCAAACGTTATTTGGCTTTAATCGTGTTTTTCGGCTTGACGGTGCTGCTGCTCGAGTTCCGGCCGAACCACGACGTGGACGTTTTTTGGCGGGTGAAACTGGGCCAACTGGCATTGGAACAGCGAGAGCTGGTCCGCGCCGACCCGTTCACCGCAACTTGCGCCGGCGAGCCCGTCCCGCCCCTCTACTGGCTGTCCGAGGTGTTCTACGCTGCCCTTTACCGGTTGGGGTCCTGGCGATTGCTTTCGCAGGTCAATGCTTTTGTGTTCGCCGGGGCGTTTCTCGTTGCCGCTTGTACGGTTCGTCGGCGAGAAACGACAGCTCCCGCAAATCTCCTCGGGATGGGTCTTGGGCTGCTGATCGCAATTCCGCACAGTGCGATCCGGCCCCAGAGTTTCGGTCTGTTGGGATTTGCCCTGTTGTTGTGGATTGCGCAGTTGGACCTGCGGGCACGGAAGAAAATCGTCTTAGCAGCCATGGTACTGATTGCCTGGCAGAACATGCACCCTTCGGTGCCGGTAGCGGTGGTTGTGTTTACTGCGATGGCGGGAGCGGGGTGGTTCCGTTGGCTGTTTGACCGCCGAGCGGCAAAACCATGGATGACAACCGCGTTGGCACTGCTGGCCTTCGCATGTACTTCAGCAACGCCGATGGGTTGGCATATCTTCGAAGTCTCGGCAACGAATGCCCGAATTTCGCGCGAACTTGGGATCACCGAATGGATGCCCGCGTGGTATCCGGCGCTGTGGGGCGAGTCGCTGTGGTTTTGGGTTGCGTTGGTCTTCTCGCTGGTGCTGCTAGCACGTGTGGGCCGCAATGTTCGGTTGGAAGATATGGCCGTATTTTTCGTATTGGCCGGGCTTGCGTTGTGCGTCTACCGCTTTTCGCTGTTTTTCGCCGTGGCCATGGTTCCGGTGTGGTCGCGATGGCTCCATGAAGCCGCGACCGTTGGTCGCGCCTCGCCGCATCAAACGCTCTCCCCACCGTCGCTCGGCGCGACCAACGGTCGCGGCTTTATGGCGACTTCGGCTACAGTAAGCCTGTTGCTCTTACCGGCCCTGATCCTGCCGTTGCTGGTGCGGCCGAGACTGTTCGACAGGGAAATACCCATGCGTGCCGTCCGGCAACTGCGCGGGTATGGCGTGCGCGGCGTGATCTACAACTATCGCGAATGGGGCGGGCTGTTGATCTGGGCCGGATGGCCCGACTGGAAAGTCACCATCGACGGCCGATTGTATCTGTTCCCGCGCAAGGATTGGCAGCGCTACCGGGAGATTGCCCGGGGACGCGTCCCGGTAGCGCAGGTCGAACAGTGGTATCGTCCCGATGTTTTCTTCCTGCGTCCAGGCTACCACAAAGGTTTTATTCCCTTGCTTCGGGCAAGCAGCAATTGGGAGGAGGTGTATGCCGACGAGAATGCCGTTGTGTTTATCCGAAATCATACAGCCGCGACCGGCGGTTGCGCCGAACACCGTCTGCTCAACACTTCTGGCGTATCCTGCGACGGAAGAATCCGCCTGCCACGAAAGCATCCCGCAACGAAGCCGGAAATCTCGCCACCCCGAAACACAGAAGCGGTGCGTACAGGCAACCCCAGTACTGGTTGAAATTGTGACCGACGAAGGCAAACGCCGTTATGAACAGGCAGACGGTCAACCCCGTCCGTTGCCCCAGGGGGGTATCCCAACCGGCCAATCCGAACAAGGCGGCTGTCAAATACAGGGCCGTAATCCATTGCGGCAGTTCCAGCAGGAAGAGGTTCATCTGTGCGGTCAAGATCACGAACCCTGCTCCGCCCAGTTGGAGCCAACCCTGCGAGTGCGCCGTAGCGCCGTGTGGCATCATTTCGGTTGCCCGCAGGCAATGCCATCCGAAGAAGACGAACCAGGCCCCTGTGCCGGCAAACCACGCGGCCAGTTCTTTCCAGCGTCTGTTCCACCATGCGATACCGGCTGCCAGCAGGCAATAGGGCAGAGCCAACTCGCGAAAGAAAACCGCCGCCAGCCCGAATACAACGCCAAGCCACGGGCGGTTCACTCCGTAACAGCAAATCGACAGCGCGATGAAAGCTCCGGCCCAGAGTACGGGCATCGTGTAGGAATCACCGCCGTACAGCGCCATCAAGGTGCCGGTCAACAACAACGCACAGCCGAGCGGGCTGCGGAACACGTGCTTCTCGTCCTGCGCCATGATTCCAAATGCCAGGACTATGACGCCCAGCGCGAGGCCGATCAACAGGACTTTGCCCCAAAACGGAGCCGGCAGTTTCCCGATCATCCACATCGGCAACGGAGTGCGCCAATTGAAGATGCTACGGGTGGGATAACCCCGGCTGGGCAGTTCGGCCGCTGCGGCCTTGTAGTAGTCCTCGCCGGCGCGGATTCGGTTGATCTCGGCGCGGTACAAGGCCGCGTCGCCTTCCTCACCTCGTCTCCAACTGCTCGCATTGTCGCCCCGCAAGGCCACTCCGACAAAGACAGCGGTAGCCACCAGCAGCAACAACAGCGCGATACGAGCCGCCCGCGAGGACAACCGGGCGTAGCCGGTCGGAGGTGAACGCTGTTTCATGCTTTATTTCTCCGAGGCCATCGCAGTCACCTTGCAAGGAAACTTTAGCTTGCCGTTGCGAAACCATGAGCAGGTGGCCGGCATTTCTTACAGTCCCCTGCAAAAGTAGAAGGGGACGAAAGGCTTTTCTTCGCGGCGGCACATCAGTCACCCCGGGCGAAACCTCTCGTCCCCTTGTTCAGTGAGTCGGCACTGCCCACTTGAGGACCGGACTCTGTCACACTTGAAGCTCTTTGGCCTCGCTAATAATACACGGCATTGAAATGAATCTGCCAGTGACCCACCAGCACCACCACCACGCCCAATATCCACGGCGGGACTTGTTTCGGAGCGGGCGGGTTGAACAATTGATAACAGTGGGGACAGAAATTCGGGCCTGACAAGTTTCGGGCCTGCCACACCACGTTTGAGCAGTGAGGACAGCGGCATCTCATCTTTAGCCCCCCTTAATCCATGAGATCCCCTTTTTCGTAAGATCGAAAAGGTACTTCCTCCTATCAGAAACATAGCATATTGACATCCGAGTCGGGTTAAAAAAACGCGAGGGGGAGAGTGAGTGAGGACGAAAATCGGCCGCGTTTGGCACGCGGCTTGCTCCACCTGATACGTGTCAAGAAACCCCGAGGCAATCAAGCCATGTTCCCCTTCAGAAACAAGCCCGTTGTGGCCGCCTTCGCCATCGGGACCCGCGTCCGAGTAAAGGCCGGAACCATGGACCCGGACTACCATGATATGCCCCTGGGCGGATGGGTTGGGACGGTCACTCAAGTCTCGCGAGGGACTCCCGACCACTACCTTGTTCGCTGGAACCAGGAAACCCTCCAGAGATGGAACAAATTCTGGCGACGCGAAATCTGGCTTTCCGAAGACAAGCTGGAATCGGACCCGGGGGGGCCGGTGTGCATCGAGCAACCCCCCATGGGTATCATTGATGTGTGTTGCAAAATGCAACATCCCCTCCCACAAATGTAGCGAATCTCCTTGCTCCGTTATTTTCCCTCGTTTTTTTTCCTCTAACCAAAGCGTCTGACCATGGCGGCATTCTCCGCGGGCTGGTCGCTGTATTGGTCGTAGATACCGATGATTACCCCGTCGCCGGGTTTGATCGACTCGAAGGTCTCGCGAAAGGCCCGCTCGACCCACTGGCGTCGCTCGGAGAGTCGGCCCGCCGCCAGAATCTTGAAGGCCAGGCAAGTCCGCTTCGTCTGCCGCATTGCCTTGAACATCCGGGGCGGGTCTTTCGGAAGGTACACTTCGCCCACCGGGATCGGCGCCTGACCGAGGAGTTTCTCCAAGGCATCTGCGCTGCGGTGTCGCTCGTAGACGCAGGTCATGTAATAGTCGAGGTCCCAGCCCTTCGATTCGATCGTGTCGACCACGTCGGGCATGTGCGTCGAGACGCCGGCCACCATCCCCGCGTCCCGAACGCGTTTCAGGTAGTCGCGGACCTGGTCGATCTTGCCGTTCTTGAACAGGTTGTCGGTAGTCTCGCCGTGATGGGCAATCGCAATGCAGCCGCCGTCAGCGAGTTTCTTTATGCCTTCGGACTTCCCGGCCGCGATGGCGATGTAGTGCATCTTCAGCCCTTCGTCGACGAAACGCCGGTACTGTTCCACGTTGCCCAGTCCGCTCTGCCAGCAGTTGATGCCGACTTCGCGGCATCGGTGCAGGGTTTTCAGTATTTGTTCGGGTGTATAATAGGCTTTCATCTGCTTGTTGACGAAGCAAGACAAGTGCGAACCGCCGTTGAACGGGTTTGTCCCGCAGATCAATCGCGAAACGGAATGCCGTCCCAAGCGAATCTGCGGGAGCAAGATATTCTCGGCTTCTGTGCCGGACGCGCCGCTGCCGTATTGCGCGGCCATCGTCGCGACCGGCAACGCACCTATTTTGCCCAGGAACTCGCGGCGTCGGTCTTCGTGTGGGCGGTTTCCGCCAATACCGGAATGGGAATGGTTCACGAGATTTCCTCCAGAGAGCAGGATGTGAAACCGTGACCACTGGTCGCGGCTTTGCAACAGGAAACCAGCACCCATCCTATCCTAACGGCGGCGGGGGCTCAAGAGAGGGGAAAAGCGGTTTTCCGGGCGAACTGCTTGCAGGCAGAAAGCGAACCTGCTACCTTGCTGTTGGCCGGGCCTCAGGCGGGCCGGCGTCGATATGGGAATACCGGACCACACCCCAAGGAGTCATGCCGTGAAACGAACACTGTTGATTGCCGCCGCTTTTTTGCTGTTTGGTGCGTCGCTGCCGGCGGCCGAGCCGGAGGTTGTCTTTGAAGACACGTTCAAGGGAAAATTAGGCGATGGCTGGACCTGGCTGCGGGAGAACAAAGATGCCTGGCGAATCAAGGACGACGGCCTGGAAATCCGCGTCGAGCCCGGCGTGGCCCACAACGTCAAGAATGCCCTGCTCCGCAAGGCCCCCGACCGCAGCAAGGGAACCTATGCCTTTGAAATCACCATTACCAGCCATACGAAGCCGACCCAACAGTACGAACAGGCCGGCATCACCTGGTACAACAAGGGCAGGCCTTGCTTCAAGATCGTCAAGGAGTTGATAGGCGGGAAACTGTTTATCATCCCGGGCAAGAAGCCCATGGACGCCAAGACCGTCCAGCTTCGAGTGATCGTCGCCGGCAACAAGCTGACTGCCCAGTACCGCCCCGACGGCAAGGGCGAATTCCAGACGGCCGGTACGAAAAATCTGCCCCCGCCGGGCGACGACCAGGTTAGCATCCAGTGCTACAACGGCCCGCCCGACGCTGAGCACTGGATCCGTTTCGACGATTTCCGTATCCTGAAGATGCCTGATGGTGAGTAGTGAGTAGTGAGTGGTGAGTAGTGGATAGATGAACGCCCCCGCACTGCGTGCGGGGGGTTGCAGTGTGAGTACAATCCGCAGCCAGCCGAGGAAAACGAACCATGTCTTTACGAGTTTCGGTTCTCACCGCCGTGTTTCTGGCCGTCACCTGGGGTTTTGCACCGGCGGCGGATATCACGGGCGAGGACGGCAAGGTCCCGCCGCCAACCCACAAGCTCGTCATCCGCCCGGCCAAAACCGATAAGTGGGAAGCCTCGCTGCGAGACGTCGAGAAGCTGCTCTATTCGACGGCCGGCGAGTTGTGGTGCTATTTCCCGGGAAGGACGCTGCCGCCGATCCTCGTCGAGCCGAAGGGAGGCCCCATCGTGCTGTTCAGGCGGGGACCGGACGGGGAATTCTACGTCAAACTCAACACGGGCAGCACCTATTGGTCGCAGTACACGTTCCAGTTCGCCCACGAGTTCTGCCATATCCTCTGCAACTACAAGGAGGGCGAGAACCCCAACAAGTGGTTCGAGGAATCGATTTGCGAGGTGGCGTCGTTGTTCGTCCTGCGGCAGATGTCGGAAACGTGGAAGACCAAGCCGCCGTATCCCAACTGGAGGGACTACTCCTCATCGTTGAAGGACTATGCCGCCAAGCGGATCGCCGACGCCCCGCTGCCCGACGGCCAGACCCTTGCCGATTGGTACGAGCACAACGCCAAGGACCTGCACGGCACGGCTCTTCGCGAGAAAAACCGCGTGATCGCCGGCGCGCTGCTCCCGCTGTTCGAGAAAGAGCCGAATCGCTGGGAAGCCGTCGCCTGGCTCAACACGGGCAAGACCTACAAGAACCAGACCTTCGAGCAATACCTGGCCGACTGGCACTACTACGCACCGGAGCGACACAAGCGTTTCATCGAACAGATCGCCAAGAAATTTGACATCACACTGCCGCCAACGAAGCGGTAAGGATTGGGTGGTTCTTGCCATAAAGCCGCGACCGGTGGTCGCGCCGAACCCGGGTCGCGGTTGTTTCCGGCGGCGCTTGGCGCGACCACCGGTCGCGGCTTTATTAGAAAAATGCCGAAGCCACCGGCCGGGGGGCTTGCCGCGGTCTTGGAATCTGGGACAATATCGTCTATGAGCGCGCCGTCGGAAACACCCCTGTACGATGAAGAGTGGGAAGAGTGGTATCTGATGACGCCGCTTCAGCGCTGGAAAGAGACCCAGAAGCTGTGGGCGTTCTACCTATACGTTGGAGGCTCGCTTGACCCCGAACCCGATTCTCAAAGTCCTTTCGACCCTGGTCTCACATCCCAGCCACCACGTGTTGTTGGCCGGCCAGGCCTGCGCATCATACGGCGCAGCGGAGTTTAGCCGGGATACGGATATCGCCGTGTGCTAAACGGCCTCAGCACCCAACCACCCTCCGCAACAGGAACACCCCTTCAGACACACCAACCATTTCCAAGTTCCGCTTTTTCAGCCACGGTGTACCGATTCCAATGTCGCTGATCCGTTGCGAATCGGGATCTACTTCCACGTCAAAGCCAAGGGCCCGAAGTTCAACGATCGAGCCCTCATGCTTTGTCGCGTCTACCTTTCTTTCACGATTGGCTGACTGCACCCAGAATGCCAAACCGCTGGGCGTTTCCCTGATATCAATGCAATGCGTGGCGATCTCCGCTTCACTATGTTTCTCTAGGGCCTCGGTCAACCTTTCTTCGCCGACATGCAAAATTATCATTAGGTGGTGAACGCCAGAGGGATCCGGTTCAACACCTCGGTCACGCAACCACGCCATCAGCCGAAGAACAGGTTCGGCGAGTGACACATTAGACGGGACAAGTCCCGCGATCATTTGAACGGCTGGTACTACCTCGCCAAGTGCCTCCTCCGCACGGGCTGGGTTCCACATCACGGTAGTTCCCCCTCGTGATGGGATCTCGTTCGTCTTCCACTGGATCTGCGTTTGCATGCCCATCTTACGGTAGCGACGGTTCCATCGCTCCAATTCCAGCCATTGTTTCATAACGACGTATAACTTCTGCTCGAACTCCCGATCGGCGAGATGCGCTGCGGTCCACTTGAGCGCGGGTTCGCCAAGAGAGGTGTGCAACACACCGTCCTCGCATTTCTGCTCGATGGGATCGAGGTACAACACTAGGCCCTTCATATCGTTGATATTCGGGTGGGTCAGGGCTGTACCGACGCTATTCAGCTTGATCTCCGCCGTGGTCAGGTCCACGTGCCCAATGAAGAGCGACAACTCTTGCTTCAGCAGCGCATCGAATCGCTTATCGAGGTACTCCACAACCTTCACTGTTCGCGACTTGAACTGGACCGAGAACGAATCCTCGGCGTACAGCAGCCGGTCCTTACGCCGGAGAAGGGTAGCAACTGCATCCACGAGCCCGAAGTCCTCTTGTCGCGGAACAGGCGCTACGGCGCAAAATAATTGCATGAGCACGACTCCAAGAGCCTCTGCCCGGTCACCCGAACGGTAGTTAGCAATTCTCTTCATTGTCGACAACTTTGTCTTCGCCTGGCTCTACGGCGCTGCCCCTCGACGCCAACTTCGATTCTTGCAAGAACTCCGCATTCCGTGGCGTGCGAGACCCGCTGTTGATTCACCGCGCATCGGTTTCCCCTTCCTCAGGATCGTACACGCGAATCCTCCCTGGCTCGATGATCCAGAGCTTGCCGGCAAGGGTTCTCGTCTTCAGAGCAGGAAGGGTCGCAACGAGGGTTGCTCGGATTTGGGGGAGAATAGCCCGATGCGGCCGAACAACAATGATCCCTGGCGTTGCCGCCGGAGGAAATCGGACGGGATTCGAAAAGTCCAGATCCAGAGTAATCAGGACACGACCGGCACGTATGCAGGTTTCATAAACCACGTCATCAGTGCTGCCGGACAAATCCTCACTTCGTATGGTATCTACGTCGTGACCGCCCTCTTCAACCAGCGGCGCCAGGCGGACATCGAGATTCTCGTCAAGTTTGAACCTCACGGCTCCGCTGCCTCCGTGGAAACGGGAATAACCCGCTCCCGTGTCATCTCCGCCGCAAACGCCAAAGCCGCCCGGATGTCCTCACGACACAACGACGGGTAGGCTGCAAGAATCTCCTCCTCCGAAGTGCCTTCCGATAGGTTCTCCACGATCAGAGAAACCCAAATCCGTGTACCACGGATACAGGGCTTTCCAAAACAAACATTCGGATCGACCGAAATCCGCTTGAGTAGTTCTTCACGCAGCATAAGAATTCACCTCACAAGATTCTGACGACTCCCAACGCTATTCATATTGTCAGCGATTACGAGGCACATGTCAAGACGGGCAAAGCGTCGACGACCCTAAAACTCCGCGTTCCCCGGCGTTCGGGGGAAGGGGATTACGTCGCGGATGTTGGCCATGCCGGTGATGAACTGGATGAGGCGCTCCAGGCCGAGGCCGAAACCGGCGTGGGGGACCGTGCCGTAGCGGCGAAGTTCCAGGTACCACCAGTAGTCTTCCGGGTTGAGGTCTTGCTCGCGCATCCGCTGTTGGAGCACGTCGAGGCGTTCCTCGCGCTGGCTGCCGCCGACGATCTCGCCGACCTTCGGGACCAGGATGTCCATCGCCCGGACTGTCCGGCCGTCGTCGTTGACTCGCATGTAAAACGGCTTGATCGTACGCGGATAGTCGTACACGATCACCGGGCACTTGAAGTGCTTTTCGGTCAGGTAGCGCTCGTGCTCCGATTGCAGGTCGACGCCCCAGGTGACCGGAAACTCGAACTTCTCGCCCGACGACTCCAGGATCTCGACCGCCTCGGTATACGGCAGCCGGACGAACTCGCTTTCGATGACGTGCCGCAACGTTTCGATCACCGTCTTGTCGATCCGCAGGTTGAAGAAGTCCATATCCTCGGGGCATTTTTCCAGCACGTCGCGGAAGATCCGCTTGAGCATCGCCTCGGCGATGTCCATGTCGCCTTCGAGGTCGCAGAAGGCCATTTCGGGCTCGATCATCCAGAACTCGGCGAGGTGTCGGGCGGTGTTCGAGTTTTCTGCCCGGAACGTCGGCCCGAAGGTATACGCGCGGCCCAGTCCGCACGCGAAGATCTCGGCTTCGAGCTGCCCGCTGACGGTCAGAAACGACGGGCGATCGAAGAAGTCCTGGGCAAAATCGATGTTCCCCTCTTGTTTCGGCGGGTTGTCCAGGTCGAGCGTGGTGACCTGGAACATTTCGCCGGCCCCTTCGCAGTCGCTGGCGGTGATGATGGGCGTATGGATGTAGAGAAACCCGCGTTCCTGGAAGAACTGGTGGATCGAGTTGCACACGCAGTTACGCACCCGGGCAATCGCCCCGAAGGTGTTCGTCCGCGGCCGCAGATGGGCGATCGTGCGGAGGAACTCGAACGAATGGCGCTTCTTTTGCAGCGGGTAAGTCTCGACGTCGGCCGTGCCGTGGACGGTCACGCGGGTTGCCTGGACCTCGGTGGCCTGGCCCTTACCGGGCGACTCTTTCACCTGCCCCTCGACACTGACGCTGCACCCGGCCGTAAGGTGCTTGATCTGCGACTCGTAGTTTTCGAGTTCCTTATCGGCGACGACCTGGACGTTGCCGAAGCAGGAGCCGTCGTTCAGTTCGATGAAGCTGAACCCGGCCTTCGAGTCGCGGCGGGTGCGGACCCAGCCTTGAAGGGTTACTTCCTTGCCGATCGCGTCGGGCTTACGGGCTTGGGCGACGGTGAGCTTCTCCATGGGATGTCTTCGCTATCGTCTCTGGGGTGCGTGCAAGCACGCAGCTTACGGGCCTTGATTCAGTCGCTTCGACGCAGTGAACGGGAGCGGCCGGAGGCCCCCTTTTGAAACTTGCCGGGTCATGTTGCCTTTTTCCGCTTCTGTATGAAGTGGACGGCAATGACCAGTATGCCAAAACCGACGAACACGGCCAGTCCCATAAAACTACCCGCGTTACGTCCGACACCCAGCCACTTGTCACCGATCAGCCCGCCCTTGTCCCACAGGCACCAGAAGCTCAGCGCCGCCGTGAGCAGGACCGATGCACTCATGAGCACATTCCATATGACACGCGCCAACCCGGTCGGCATGTCATCCTTCATGAACTTCTTCTGGTTCATGAGCAGGAAGAAGGCTATGTAAGCTACCGGCAGAAGCACGGCACAGAATACCGATGTCGGCACAGCCAGCCACATCTTTGCGTCGTTCCAGAAGAAGGCGCCCAGGACGCCAACTGCGGGGATCAGACTTCCTACTATCTGGAGGGGCCCTTTCGCCGGTTTGCCGAAAATCTCACAGACGCAAAGCCCGTTGATGAGCATCAGCATGGTCGCGGCATTAAGCGTCATTGCGACGACGCCCAAGCCGAAGATGTACTTCGCCCAACCCGCGCCCAGCAGAGGGGCAAGTGAGTCGGCAAGGTTGAAGGCATCGCGTTTTACGAGCATGGCGGCCATGCGCTTGTCCGCTTCGGGCATTTCCTGCCGTATTTTGCCTACCTTGTCTTTCTCTACCTGCAGTTCGGCCAGTTTGGCTTTCTCTTCTTCAGTTAATCCGTCTTTCTTCTGCTTCTTAACCAGTGCCCCATGATCTTTTTCTGCTTGAAGAAGCTTATCGTAATCTGATTTTTCCTCGGCCGTCATTCCCGCCTTGATCCGGTCGTCGATCAGCTTATTGTATGGGCCTACAAGGCTCTTTGCCGGCTGGACAGCGACTCCCTGGGCATCTTTTTCGCCCAGGAAGCCCGGTGCCGGAACGGTATGGAACTGTGTGGCTGTCGCCATCACGACGCAGCCTGTTGCCAGCGTAAACGGTATTACCAGCCCCGTCGCCAAGTCAAATACCGCCAAGCTCCTGAAGTCCCTGTTCCAGCCTTTTCTGAGCATGGAGTAGGGTAGCAGGAACGTCATGTTGATACCCACCGCTGTGGATGCCGCACCGATCATGACATCGCGCTGGAGTCCGACTACGAGCTTTGTCCAGAAGCCCTGGAAAGCCGCGTCCACCTTGGCTATCTCGGCGGCTATGCCCGCCGCAGGTTGAGTGAAGAGTCGGATATCAGGAATGAAACCGGCAAACACCCTGCCCCAGTCCAGGTTGCTGTCCTTAACCAGGCTGAGCTTGATGATCACACCGAAGAAGCAGATGACTATCGCCCCGATGATGATCTTTATGATTGTTTCAAAGGCCTTTGCCGCCTTGCCGCCCTTGATGTAAAGCATTACGTTGAATAGCGCTATGCCCAGAACAATAAGGGCGGCAGCCGTCGTTCCGCCCTTGACGGAGCCAAACACCCCCGTGTGCTGTTCCCATCCAAAGAACTGCGGGAAGAGGTTTTGCTGCAGGGCACCCGCCGACACCGCATACTGGGGCATCGACCAGACGATGTTCGCCATCATGGAACCGATCAGCCACCCCCAGCCGAGGATCGGGCTGACATGCTGGTTGATCGCACGCAGTGGCGGCTCTTCCGACGATAGCGTCACATAAGCGATCGCGCCAAGCATGACCACTCCCAGAATCATCGCCAGCGGCTGCACCCACATGCAGGCAAACCCTACAAGCACACCAAGGTACAGGGAGTTTGACAGTGATCCGCCGCCGATCGTAATTGCGCTTTGGAGCCAGCCGGGACCCGACAACCTCACAAACACTCCCAGAAGGGCGCCTCGGCCCTTCTTCCGCGCATCCAGGATCATCTGGCGATCCCTCTCGATGCGGGGATTGACGTGCGTGACCTCGTCGGCGCCGGACGTGTCGGAAGATGCTTGCTGGTCTGCCATACTCTTGTCTCCTGCTTGAACCTCTTTTGTATGAGTTCTTGCCTTCAAAAAGGACAAATCGGAAGGCGGCGAACGCCTTTCACGAAACACAAAACCCAGAGACTAACTTAGCAACGCGCGGATGTCAACACACGGCAATCGGTATTCAAAAATTGGTGACACTTCAGCCGTTTGTAGTGCGAAGCTCCCGACATTCATACCTTGACCCCGGACTCTCAACTCTTGACTCTCAACTCTACAACCCCTTTGCCGCCAGCCAGCGTTCGGCGTCGAGCGCGGCCATGCAGCCGGAGCCGGCCGCCGTAATCGCCTGGCGGTAGTAATCGTCGGCCACGTCGCCGGCGGCAAAGACGCCGTCGACGCTCGTGTTGGTGCGGAAGGGGACTGTCCACTTGATGTATTTCTTCTCTGTCAACTCCAGCTTGCCTTTGAGGAAAGCCGTGTTCGGTGTGTGGCCGACGGCCAGAAACATGCCGGCGACTTCCACGTCGATCTCGTCCTCGCCAGCGGTGCTGTTTAGGCGAACGCCCGTCACCCCCTCGGCGTCGGTGCCGAGCACTTCGGCCAGCGTCCGGTTCCAAAGGATTTCGATTTTAGGATTGTCCATCGCCCTTTTCGCCATGATCTTCGACGCCCGGAACTCGTCGCGGCGGTGGACGATATAGACCTTGCCGGCGGTTTTGCTGAGGTGGTCGGCTTCCTCGATGGCCGAATCGCCGCCGCCGATGACGGCCAGCGGCTGGTTGCGGAACCGCGGCAGTGCCCCGTCGCAAACGGCACAGGCGCTGACGCCGTTGTTTTTGAAACGCTCTTCGGACGGAAGGCCGAGATAGTTGGCCGTCGCCCCGGTCGCCACGATAACCGTCAGCGCCTCGTGGGTCTCGCCCTCTCCGGTGATAACCTTGAAGGGCCGGTCGCTGAAATCGACTTCGGCAACCTCGTCGGTGACAATCCGGGTGCCGAAGTTGACGGCCTGCTGCCGCATGAGTTCCATCAGTTCCGGGCCGCTGACGCCGTGCCTGGCGTGCGGCATCATGTACTTGCGTCTTGTTTCGTCGATGGAATTGTCGAGATAGGCTTCCAGGTTGGCGACGGGAAAACCGGGATAATTCTCGACCTCCGTGGTCAGGGCCAACTGCCCCAGCGGGGCGATTCCCTCGATTACTAGCGGCTCGAGTGACGCCCGGGCGGCATAGATGGCCGCGGCCCAGCCCGCCGGTCCGCTCCCGATGATAATTACTTTTTCGGCCATGAATGATCCCCACACATCCCTTCACTCATCTTTGTGATTCTTTCGTTTGCCTCACTGGGAGGCCGCCGCCAGGGCAAACGGGACAGACCACCTATTATAGGGCCGCAAACGGCCGCGCCTACCGTCAACGGTTGCCCGAATCCGCCCCGGCGGCTAAGGTTACCCGTAGACGGCACGGTCCTTAGTACCTTCAGGGGGTGCTTTCGTCATTCCTGCTTTTTCGTGGAGTTTCAACATGCTAAGCAACGCAGCGGTAATTGTGATCGGTGCATTTGCAGCGTTTGTTCTGGCGTATTGGGTTTACGGGCGTTTTATCGCCCTGCGGATTTTCCGACTCGACCCCGACCGTCCGACGCCCTCCCATACGATGGAAGACGGTGTCGACTATGTCCCCAGCCGGGTGCCGGTGCTGTTCGGCCACCACTTTGCCTCGATTGCCGGGCTGGGGCCGATTATGGGGCCTGCAATCGCCGTGGTTTGGGGATGGCTGCCGGCCGTGCTGTGGGTGGTTTTCGGCTGCATCTTCATCGGCGCCGTCCACGACCTGGGTGCATTGGTAGTCAGTCTCCGACTCAAGGGCCGCACAATCGGCGACGTCTGCCAGGACTTGATGGGGCCCAGGGCGCGGCTCTTGGCGCTTTTGATCATCTTCTTCCTTCTGGCATTGGCGATGGGAGCGTTCGTAAACATCGTCTCGGGATTGTTCGTCAACTTCAGGCCCGACGCCATCATCCCCTCCTTCGGTCTGATGGTGGTGGCCATAGGAGTCGGCGTGTCGGTCTACAAGTTCAAAGTCCGTCTGGGGCCGGCAACGGTGGTAGGCCTGGTGTTGTTTGCCGCGCTGATTCTCTGCGGCGTCAAATGGCCGTTGCCGACCTACCAATGGTTGGTTTCCACGGAGACTCGTCAGGCGCTCGACGCGGGAGCGCGGACCGACACGGAAGCCGACGCTCCCAGCTTCCAGAAACCCTACGGCGCCGTAGCTGCCGAAAGGTACCTTTGTGCAACTGGAGATGAAGAAGCGGCCGCGCACGTCGAGAAAGTCGCCGGCAAGACCCAACGGCGGTGGATATTTGCCCTGTTGGCCTATGCGTTTCTGGCGTCCGTGCTGCCGGTATGGCTCCTTCTCCAGCCGCGCGATTACATCAACAGTTTCCAGCTCTATTTCGCGCTGGGCGCCTTGCTTCTGGGGCTAACGATTGCCGCGGTGACCGGCGCGCCGGAAAGCCAGATCGACGCCCCGATGTTTCGTTCCGATCTGCTGGTGCGACCGGCCGAGGCGGGCGAGGCGGTTGCCGACGTGCCTCGGGCGCCCTCGTGGCTGCCGCTGTTGTTCGTGACGGTTGCCTGCGGGGCCGTCAGCGGCTTCCATTCCCTCGTTTCCAGCGGCACGACCGTGCGGCAACTCAACCGCGAAACCGACGCCCTGCCGATCGGCTACGGCTCGATGCTGATCGAAGGGGCCTTGGCGATCCTGGTGATCGTCGCCTGTGCGGCGGGCTTGGGAAGCGACGAGTGGCAAGGCGGGGCCTACGCCACTTGGGGTGGAATCAAAGGAGGCGGGATCGAGGCGCAGCTAAACGCGGTGGTCCACGGCGGTGCAGCATTCCTCGCCTATCTGGGCATACCCGCCCAATACGGCGGAACGCTCCTGGCGGTGACCATTGTTGCCTTTGCACTGACGACGCTCGACACGGGTACCCGGCTCTTGCGGTTCAACGTCGAGGGAATTTGTCGTTCGGTGAAGCTCGACGTGCTGGCCAACCGCTATTTCGGTTCCCTGGTGGCCGTGGCGGCAATTGCCTTCTTCGGGCTCGTCCGGGAGGGCCGCCCGCTCTGGATGCTGTTCGGAACCACGAACCAGTTGCTCGCCGGCTTGACGCTGCTGACCGTCAGCATCTTTCTCTACAAACTCTCGCGGCCCATCAAGTACACCATTATCCCCATGGTTCTGATGCTTGCGATGTCGATGTGGGCGATCGTCGTCAGCCTTATGGGGTTCTGGAGCGATCCGAAGCTATCGCTTCCCAACCGGTGGTCGTTGACGGTCGTGACGCTCATAATCCTGGCGATGTCGCTGTGGCTGATCGTTGAAGGGTTGCTTTCCTTCGCCCGGGGCCGCGGCGGCCTCGATCTCGACCAGCCCGCCCCGCCCGGCGACCCGGAGGAAAAGGCCGCCCTGGATGCAAGCGAATTGGGGTAAGGCAAAGACGGACGCCGTGCCATAAAGCCACGACCGTGGTCGCGCCCGGCGCCACCAAAACCCGCTCCCAGCGTCGCCCGGCGCGACCAACGGTCGCGGCTTTAGGGCCGTCGTACATTGATTTCAAATCACGGCTCAATCCGCCATCATGTACGCGACCACGTTGCCGACGATTTTGCGGGCGGCGTCGGGTTTGTAGCCGGGGCAGCGGTAGTTGTTGATTCCGGCCATGGCGCCCGAGAGATCGAACTCGGAGAAGACCACCGCCGGCCGCTTCCCTACGGTCGCAAATAGGAGCTTTTGCCCCCGGGTCTCTTCGTCGCGGTCCCGCAGCATCTGGCGGGCGGCCAGCTTGAATCGGACGCCGGTCGAGAGATCGGCCCCGCCCTCGAAACGCCCCTCCGCCAGGAGATGATCGGCCGGCAGACGCTTCATCTCGCCGAAGATATTATCGAGTTGCTCTTTGGCGCTTGCGGCAAATTCCGGCGAACCGGCGTAGGCGTCGACCAGCAGCGTGCCGCCGCCGGTGACGAACTTCTTCAGTGCCGCTTGCTCTTCGGCGGAAAGCGCCAGCTTGTGGCGGCCTGTCAAGTGAAGCAACCGGATCCCCTTGAGGTCGTCCTTGCCGAGCCGCACCGGGTCGGCCTCGGCGATTTCGCACCCGGTGATGTGCGTCACGTAGGGGGCGTACTTCGACCAGCACATGGCGCCCGCATCCCAGTCGCGGGGATGGGCCTTGTCGTCGATCCTCACCCGGGCGACGGGGACCTTGGCGTCGCGCTTCTTGGCCGGCGTCGTCGTCGGCAAGATCGACGCGAACTTGCCCTTCATCTCGCCGAGATCGGTCGCATAGAACAGCAGATTCATCGCCAGCGGGAAGGCGTCGGTCTTCACGCGGTTCGTTTGCCAGTCGGCCGACAGGTATTCGTCCGAGAGCAGGAAGAAGGCCCGCGAGCCGTCGGAGACGCCGCGGAGCTTCGGCCGCTTCTTCCACTCCTGCTTCAGCACGGTGTAGATGCCGTGATCGGCCGGCAGCGGCTTCAATTCGTAATCGGGGAAGTACCGCTTGGGGAACATCTGCCCCACGAGGTCCTCCATCGACTCCATGAATGCGTCGCTGTGGTCGCTCGGCTCGGCCAGGATCGTGCCGCCCCGCTGGATGTACTCGCGGAGCTTGAGCATCTCCTCCTCGCTGAACTTCGCGGCCTTCGAGCCGGTGATGAAAAGGATCGGGGCCTCGAACTCCGCCGGCTTTGCCTTGATCGAGACGGTCTGCCAGTTCATCGGCCGCTCGTAGGCCGACCAGAGGTACTTGCTCAAGTTGGCTAGGTCGCGGGGATTGAGGTTCCAATCGGGTCCGTCGCCGTACTCGAGTTTTGCGATACCGACCGGCGCCCCGCCGTAAACGAGGAACAGTGTGCAGAACGAGGTATTGCAGACGGCGCCGCCCCAGGAGCCCATGGGGATCGAGCCGTTGGACCGCTGGCCCTTGAGCACGGCCTCGGCCCCTTCGGCGAACCAGTCGCGTCCGCCCATGTACTTCCGCCCGCTGGCCACGCCGGTCCGTTCGATGCCGTAGAGGTAGTAGCCGTCGCTGGTTCCGCCGGCTTTGCCCAGCCAGGTCATGCCGCGGTCGAGCGACGCGAGGACTTCAGCGGCCTCGCCCTTGCTGAAGTCCTGTTTCTCGTCGGCCCGGTAGTACTTCTTGGCGTGGTACATGTCGAAGACCAGGAACATGCTGGCCAGGCCGGCGGTCGCCATGTTGGCATTGGAACCGCCGCGCTGGTATCCCCATCCACCGTCGCCGTTTTGGCAGGCACGGAAGTGCTTCGACATGGTGATCCAGTATTTGTCGTCAACTTCGATCCCCGCCCGGGCGGCCGCCCAGATTCCCAGCACGCCGTATTGCGTGCAGGAGTTGTCCCAGTCGCGCGATTGCATGTTGTATCGCCAGCCCTCGCGGGGACCCAGCGCGGCCAGCAGCCACTCGTAGTCTTTCTTGAGCAGTTCACGGATGCGGGTGTCGTAGGGGACTTTCCGCAGGGCGTATTCCCAGACGTTCGCGCGGATACCGCGGGAGTAGGTGCAGTTGGGTTCCCGTGTCCCCAGCCAATCCAGGGCCTTTTTGAGTTGGTCGTCGCTTTGGGGATGGCCCCCGGCGGCGAGCATCGTCAGCGCGGCCAGGGCCGTTTCGCCTTCGGGCCGGCCGTAGATCGACCAGGACCCGTCCGCCCGCTGTGTACTCCGCAGATACATGACCGAATCGTCGATCGCCGTGCGAATCTTCGCGGCGGTGATCGGCCCGCGGTAGGGTTGGTGGATGGACATCTGCGCGCCGGCGACGCCGGGCAACAGCAAAACGAGGAAGAGGAAGGTAATGGCTCGACCCATGGTGGTTTCTCCGGTTAGGGGGTTTCGGTAATTAGGAACTCCAATGGCACTATGCAACGTTTAGCGGGCGGGCTTGCCCGCCGTTGAGGCTGGATGCCAATCGGTGACACTATGGTAACGGCGGGCAAGCCCGCCCGCTAAACGGCCTCCCCCACAAATAATCCAGGGGAAACCGGCTGAAGCCGGCACTACGGACTACCGGTCATTCGGCTTCTGCTGCTCCAATTGAAGGTCTTGCTGTTGACGGTTTAACGGCAAATTCCGCAATTGGTTACGGGGAATCTGCCGGATCTGGTTGAATTGCTGCTGCATTTGGTTCAGCCCCCGGTTTTGACGCATGTTCTGCTGCTGGAGTTCCATCTGCTGGTGCAAATCCTGGCGGGGGGCCTGCATTTTGCGTAATTCCTCGCTTTTCTGCCGGCCGTCGCGCTCGACGACGATCCGCTCGTCGCCGACGTTGATCGACATGGCCCAACCGAGCTTCTGCGCCCGGGCGAACTGGCGGTTGTTCCGCAGCAATTCCTTGTATTCGGGGCTGAAGAGCTTCACGACGCGGGTTTTCCGCCCCCCGGCGTCCCGGCCATCGACCCACTGGCCGTCGCGGTTGTAGAAGACCTGGCTGCCGATCTGGCGGAGATTGTCGTTGGTCACAACCTGTCCGCGTCGGTCGACGTAACTGTTGGCGTCCATATTCACCACGGCACGCTGCTGGAGCTGCTTGTCGTTTCGGGCCTGGTTGAACGCCCACTGCCCTGCCTTTTGGCTATTGGCCCTGTTCATCCGGAGACGGGCTTCGGTAATCGCCACCTCCGTGGTCATGTCGCCCGGGGCCCACGCGAGGAACTCGGTGTACTCGGTCACGATGCCGAATTTCTTGCTCAGCCGGACGACCTCGGCGATCAGCTCGTCGTTCTCGCCGTGCAGCCGGATCTCCTGCAAGAGGTAGCCGATCTTCCGGGCAGCCCAGAGGGGGGCGACGAACTCGTTCGTCCCGCCGGCCGACTTCGCCGGCAACTCGGCCGTGCAGGTGTACTTGGCCGGTTCGCCGGCCAACATGCCGGAGATCGTGAACGTGTGCTTGCCGCCGGTGCGGTAACGCCCGAAGACCATCACCTCGCTCCCCTTGAACAACGCCGGCAGCTTCTCCGGATAGACCGAGTGGGGCTTCAGATCGCCGAACGCCACCTGGACGTTCGTCAGCACCGGGTGCGAAAGGCGATCGTACAGCGCCGCCACCTTGGCGTCGATCTCCTCGTTCGGCTCGACGTACTCGCTGCTGCCGTCGGTGGCCTCGGCCAGCTTGTCCAACAGGTGGGCGTTCACGTCGTGGCCGACGCCCATCACGAAGATTCGCGTCGGGCACGGCTTCACCTTCTTGACCGCCTCGACGATCTTCTCCGGGACCAGCTCGCCGGCAGTCGGCGTGCCGTCGGTCAGGAAGATCGTGATTCGCGGGCGGCCGCGATCCGGCTTGCCTGCCAGGGCCTTCGCCAGGGCGCCGCTGATGTTCGTGCGGCCGCGGGCGACAATCTCTTCGATGTAGTCCCGGGCTTCGCGGACGACCTTCTCGGATCGAGCGACCGGGCCGTCGCGAAAGCCGTCCACCTCGGTGCCGAAGGTGACGATGTTGAACCGGTCGCCGTGGTTGAGCTGCTCGAGGCAATACTCGATGGCCGCCCGGGCCTGTTCGATCTTCTCGCCGCGCATCGAGCCGCTCGTGTCGAGCACGAAGATGACGTCCTTCTCGATGGCTTTCTCATCGGCGTCGCTGCCAGTGGGATTGCCCAGCAGCATGAAGTAGCCGTCGTCGTCGCCCTCGGCGTGATAGGCGAGCACGCGGAGCCCCAGGGCGTCACGGTCGGCGACCCAGCAGAGCCGGAAGTCGTCGGCCCCGCGGTGATTGTCGGCCTTCACACGGATGACGGCTTCGTGCAGGCTCTTTCGCTCGACCTTCGCCTCATGTGTGGGGCTGAACATCGCCCGTAGCGGATCGCTGCTCTTCACACTTGCAGCCAACGACAGCCGGGCGACCGGCCCGTCGGACCAGTCGGTTGCCGGCATCGGACATTCGAGCCAATTGACGCCGTTGAGGGTTTTCACCTTCTGCTGGAACCGGACGACGATCTCGACCTTGTCCTGGAGCTTGAACTTCGGCACGAGCACCGCCGGCTGGCCGGAAAGAGCAAGGATTTTGACCGAACCGGCCCCTTCGGCGATCGATTCGTAGACCTTCCGGGCCTCGGCGGCCGTGAGGAATTTCGCCGTTCGCAGCACCGCGTGGTCCTCGTTGGGAATGCCGGCGGCGACGACGGTTCCCCGGGCGGTCGTCCCTTTCGGCAGCGGGATCAGGCAGACCGTCTCGACCGCTTCTTTCGGACCGGCAATCGTTTCCTGGACCTTTGTGTGGGCCGTCCCGCCGTCGACGTCGGTCGTGATCGTGCTGTACCGCACGCGGTAGCACGGCGATTTGACGTCCTTGTCGGGCACGAACTTCCCGTCTTCGAGCCCGCCGGGCAGGAAGATCGCCCCGGCCTGGGCCGCCGCCGGAACCAACGTCAGCACGGCAACGACAATGAGAAATGCGTGGATGACACTTACGCTTCTTGTTCCCATGCTCTGCATGGGAATCTGCATGGGAACACGATGTTCGCGATGCTCTGCATTGCTGGAGCACACGTCGCGGTCCGTTGCAACGCTTAGCGTTGCGGCAGTGTGTTCCCATGCAGAGCATGGAAACAAGGAAGTGTTTCGTTTCGGTTGGTAGATCATAACAGTCTCTCCTTTCAATGGTTTTTGTACATTGCGAAGATCAGCTTTTAGCTTTCTGCTTTCTGCTTTCAACTTTCCTACTCTCCTCGAATCAGGATATTCCGCCCGTCGACGTGCAGGAGGATCTCTCCGGACATCGAGAGGGTGCCCTGGCGGTTTTCGGCCGTGAGGCGTTCGGCCAGTTGCATGAACTCGGGCGAGCCGACGGTAATGGTCCGCTGCGGCTCGACGCCCGCACGGCTGTTGATCGCGGCCCCGTCGATCCAGCGGTTTCCGCGCTGGAAGAATGCCCGGTCGTTGATCTGCTGCACGCGGCTGATCTGCACGCGGTTCATGTTCTGGTCGTAGTAAACATTTCCGCGGTTCAGGTGGATCTGGCTGTGTTGGAAATTGTCGTTGCGGACCTGGTTGACGGCCCCCACGCCGACGCGGCCGGCGACCGCCCGGTGCTGAAGGTTCCGGTTGGCCTCGGCCAGAATGGCACTGCGGCCGCTCAGGTCGGTCCCTTCCTTGGCGAGAAACGCGGTGAACTCGGTCAGGATGCCGTGCTCGACCGAGAGCCGGACGATCTCGTCGACCAGCTCCTTCATCTCCGGATCGTTTTTCGCGGTGGCGGCGATTACCGAGGCGCTCTTGTCCTTATCGGCGCCGGCCTGGCGGATTTCGTCGATCAGCATGGCGATCTTCCGGCTGGCCCAGAGCCGCGGGACGAAGCTGTTTCGCGTCGTTGCCTTATCGAGCTTGAAATCGAACTTGAACTTGCGGCGTTTCCCGTGGTAGTCGCCGGTCAGCCGGAACTTCAGCGGCTTCTCGCCCGAGTACTTGCCGAGCACCACGAGCTTATCGCCCTCGAACAGGTCGGGCATGGTCGCCGGCATCAGGTCGGACACCCGCCGCGTGGTAACCTTGCCGTCCGCGTTGACCACTTCCAGCTCGGGTTCCGAAAGAACCGGGCCGAACAACCGCTTGTAGACCTGCGAGACCTTGGCTTCGATCTCCTCGTTGGGCAGGACGAACGTGCTCGTGGCCCTGGCGCCGCGGGCGATGTGCGACAGCAGCGGAGCGTTCACATCATAGCCGACGCCGAATGTGAAGATCCGGCGGTCGTACTTGTTCGCTTTCTTGGCGGCCTCGCGGATTTTCACCTCGCTGCGGACGCCGACCGTCGGCAGCCCGTCGGTCAGAAACAGCACAATCGGCAGCATGTCCTCAATCGGCTCGGGCCGCAGGGCCTCGACCAACGAATCATGGATATTCGTGCCGCCGCCGGAGGTAAGCTTGCGGATGTAGTGCCGGGCGGATTCGGCGTTTTTCTTGTTCTTGACAACCGGCTTCGAGGCGAAGCTCGAAATCCAGTCGGAGTAGTCAATAATATTGAAGGCCTCGCCGCGGTAGAGTCCGTCGACCACTTGCAGGGCCGCCTTCTTGGCCTGTTCGAGCTTTTCGCCCGCCATCGAACCGCTGCGGTCGATCACAATGGTCACTTCGCGTTTGACCTTGGGGTCGCCATTTTCGTCGACGCCGTTGTCTGCCGCCGGCAATCCGGCCAAGAGCAGGAAATACCCGCCGTCGGTCTTGGCGTCGGGGTAAGCAATCAGCGAGGCGGCAACGCCCTCGCCGGCATCCTGCAAGTAGGAAAGCTGAAGCGGGCCCGGCTCGCTCATTGCTTCGCGGCCGAGCTTCACCTGGGCGACGTACTTTCCGGCGCGGGCGAAGCTGATTTCATGGCTCGGGGAGTAGACCGTCGAGATCGGCCGCTTCGACTTGATCTTGATCGACACCTCCCACGGGACCTTGTAGTCGATCGATTCGGTCCGCGGCAGCGCGTAGTCGACCCGGTCGCCGTCGGCCGGCAGAAGGTTCTCGTACGTCAGCCGGATCTTCTGCGTGCCGCGGGCGGGCACCGGAAACACGCTCGATCGAATCAGGTTGTACCCGGCGAATTCCAGCAGGGCCGGGTCCTTGATCTTTGCTACGATCGACTTGTACGTGGCCTTCGCCTTATCTTTCGGCAGCAATTCGGCGGAAGGCTCTTTGCCTGCCCCGGCAAAGTCGAACCCGCGGATTGCTGCGCCGTCGGGCACCGGCACGAGCAGTTCCGCTTCGAGCCGCGAGCCGGTCGGGTTTTTCAGATCGATGTCCATGGTGGTGGTGGCCGCCTGTTCGAGGATGACCACGCCCACTTTCACATTAGTGATCTCGATTTTCTGCCGGCGGTTGACGGCAAAGGACCGCGACTGCGGCACGATCACGTTCGACGAGACCGCCCGGATCGAAATGTGGTGCCGCACCTGGGCGTCGGCGCCCGCCGCAAGCCAAAGAACCGCCGCCGCTGTGATCGCGGCCGGCCACTGAAGTACGACTCGTTTCATGTCGAATCTCCTTTCGCGTTTCGAACTCGGATAGGACCCTGCTCGGTTTGTTGTCACCAGAGTTATTGTCGCAGAAAACGGCCCGTTTGTGCGCAACGAGTTTGTAACACCTATGGGTGAGCTGTCAGAGAGGCCGATCAGCCGGAAAGGCCGTTCTCTTTTCACAAGGGCGGTAACGACCGTGGCGGCGCTTGCCCTTTTTGTGTAGAAACGACCGAAGTACGGGCGCCCGGGACTGGGGCCCGCGAGTGTTATACTGTGCTAACTCTTGCGGGGGGCTATTCAAAGAATCGTCATGTCGCTATCTTGGGGAAATCCTACTGCTGGACTCATCGGGAATTGATTGTGGCTACCAAGGCGACAACCCCGGAACGGTATTTTCTTTGTGCGGTCTTTGCCGACGAACTGCCGGAGGACCGCCTCGGCATGCCCTTTTCGCCCGACGGCGAGATGGCGCTTCGGGAGTTGCGCGCGCAGATCGATTCGGCGCTGGACGTGCTCACGTACCGCGACCGGGCCATTCTGGAAATGCGGTTCGGGCTGGGCGACGGCCACGCCTACACGCTCGCCGAGACGGGGTATGTCTTTCAACTCACCCGGGAACGCATTCGCCAGCTTCAGGCAAAGGCGCTGAAGAAACTCCGGTTCCGTGCGGACGATCTCCGGGAATTTCTGCACGAGTTGTAGGCCGTTACATGTAGCAGATGCACCAATCAAGCGTGATCCCCAAGATTGCGTGTTGGAGCAGGCCGGAGAGCAGCGACCGGGTGCGAAAGGCCAGAATTCCCCAGAGGATGCCCGCGGCGATCGACGCGAAGGCCTCGCTGGTCGGTTTGCCGATGTGCAACAGGCTCGAAGCCATCACCTGAACCAACACCGCGTTGACCGGTCCCATCGAATCGCGCAGCCCGAACTGGAGAAACCCCCGGAAATGGAATTCCCAGCCCAGGTAGAAGAGTACATACATGCAGGTGTTGAAGCCGAACAATCCGGCCGGCATGTCCGTCTGCCGGTTGATCGGATAGTACTCGCGGACAGCCGGGACCAGCGACGCCGTGTACCCGAACAGGACAAACAGCGGAGCGAGTATCAGGAAAGAGCGGATCGTGTACTTCGGCACGCCGAAGCCGACGCCGTAGTCGGCCAGCCGCTCGCGCAGCAACAGCTTGACGATGAGTGCCGGCACGGCGCCCAGCAGGAGAAAGCTCGCGACGAACGAATAGACGGCCGCCGTTGCGGCGGCGTTTTCCCACAGGGTCCAGTACGGGGCAAAATGCTCCCCGTAGAACTCCGGCGAGCCGAAGTGCCACCACGCGAGCATCAGCACCGCGGAACTCAACAGGATCACGGTCGGTTTTAGTTGGCCGCCGCGGAGCGAATCGAGCACGGCGGCAACCGGGCCCTTGGATTGCGTCATGTCTCGTTCCTGATGCGCATAAGCCACTCGTACGTGATCCGAATCCCCTCGCGAAGCGGCGTCGGCTCGTATCCCAATTCCGAGACCGCCTTGTCGGAGGAGAAGTTTGCTTCGGTCGTGTAAGTCCGTATCCAGCCGGGCGTAATTTGGGGATAAATCCCGAAAAGGGTTGCCCGAAATTTCATGAAATAGGCGAATACCATCGGCGAAAGCCACCAAATGGGGATCTGGAAGTGCCGTTTGCCGCTGATCTCGTCAACGGTGTGGAAGAACTCCTTCAGCGAGACGTTTTTGCCGCCCAGGATGTAGCGGTCGCCGATGCGGCCCTTCTCCATCGCCAAGAGGTGCCCTTGCACGACATCGTCGACAAAGACGTAATTACCGACGTTCACGCCCCCGTTCAGCAGCACGGGGAACTTGCCGCGATCGTAGTCGTCGATCAGCCGGGCCAGTGAGTTCGCCTCGGTCAGATGTCCGGGGCCGTAGACGCGGGTCGGATTGACAACGACCACCGGAAACCCCTCCTTTGCCCGCTCGATCATCAGCCGCTCGCCGAGCGTTTTGGTCTCTTCGTAGTCGGTGAAAAAGCGTTCGTTGATCCGCGGCATGTCTTCGTTGCCGACGGCGCCCCGGAGCGTCGGACCGAGGGTGGCGATCGTCGAAGTGCCCACCACCCGCTTGATGCCCGACTTCCCGGCCGCATCGAGCACGTTTCGCACGCCCTCGACGTTGACGTCGTGATACGTCTTGCGGCTTCGGGCCCAGTTCTTGGCATAGCCGGCGAGATGGAAGACGTACGTGCATCCTTCCATACCCCGGGCGAGCGATTCGCGGTCGGTGACGTCGCCGCGGACGAGTTCCACCAGATCGTGCTGCAAGGGTCCTTCATCCTCGCCTTCCCAGCCGGGGGGCGGTTCCGGGTTTTCACGCCGGCTGAGTGCCCGGACGGAATGTCCCCGATCGGTCAATGCCGCGACGAGCCGGGTCCCGATAAACCCCGTGCTCCCGGTGACGAAAATCTTGTCGCTTGGTTCCATGATCATCCTGGAGCTATGCCGGCACCGCCTTCGCGTAGCACTCATTCAAGTAATCGCAGGACTTCGCCATCAGCTTCGCCATCTCGTCCGGCTCCGGCTCGTGATGCATGAACGGGTTGACGTACCACTGGTATCCGGCCTTGGCCAGCGCGGCGATCCACGGCGTGCAATCGGCCGGCCCGACACCCGGCAGTTGCCCGGTTCCCTTGGCGGCCTGCCACGCATAGAAGAAGAGCAAATGCTTGCCGCTTATGGCAATCGCCTCTTCAATCGATGCCTTTGCCCTTTGGAGATGGTAGGGGGCCAGTGCGATCCCCAGCCGCGGGCTCTTGTTGATGTCGGCAAACGCCTTGAAGGAATCGAGCGAATTCAGCAGCGACCCGCCGTGGTTTTCGACCGCCACGTAGGAATCGTACTTCTCGGCCAGCTCGACTTCGCCCTTGAGACTCTCGATGGCGTTTTTCATTCTGGCGGTCAGCTCTTTGGCATTTCCGCCCTTGGGGCATCCGTGGATCGCGATGCCGCCGCCGGCCTTGCCGAGCAGCTCGGCATACTTCGGGTAACCGCCGTGATAGACCGAAAAGGCGTAGAGCTTCACCTTGTTCTTTTCGAGGACTTCCTTCAATCCGTCCGCCCCGAGCCGGGTCTGCACGTCGTCCAGGTGGGGGCAGCCGGCGTGGGCGCTCCATATATCCACGCTCTCGAATCCCAGTTTTGCAATCCGCTCGATCGCCTGTTCTATCGGAAGCTTCGAGAAGCAGATCGTCGAGCAGGAGAGTTTCATCTTCCATCGCTTTTCGGCGGCCAGGGCCGAGTTGGGCAATCCCGGCCCGGCAACCGCCGCAGCGGTTCCCAACGCGGCACTGGCTAGAAATCGACGACGGCTAAAGGCGTAATATTCGTTCGGATTCATGGCTCGTGGTCCTCGTAGACGGAAAAGTGAGCATTTACAGGCAAACCCGTAGCATAGCACTACGGCCGCAGAAAATCAAGCAACACTTCTACTGCCGTAAGCAGACGGAATGGAGTTGTTCTGCCAAAGCCCCCGCACTGTGTGCGGGGGTTCCGGTGAAAACACTATGCGAGTTTTCTCTCACGCAATCATTTCATCAGAACGAAGTGCAAATCCGCCGTCGGCAACACGCACTGCAAGCCGCCGCCCGCTTGTCCGATATTCTTCCGCAACTCCTCCGGATCGACCGTATTGAAATCGAACATCCCGAAATGGTGTGGAATCATCCGTGGGATACCGGCGTCGTGGCACAGCATCGCCGCTTCGTCAAACGTCATGTTTCCGATGATGCCGCGGCTTGTGCGGTATTCATCCCGCCCATTAACCGGCAGCAACGCCAGATCGATTTGCGCCGAGCGGAGTTGCCCGGCCAGGCCGTCGTACGGGACGCAATCGCCGCTGTGATAGATGCACACCCCGGCCAGCCGCAGGATGTATCCGAGAAAATGATGCTCGCCCTTGTCGTTTGTCTTGAGTTCTTCGTGTGCCGCCGGGACGGCTGTAATCTCAATTTCGTCGATCGGCGAAATCACCTCGCCCGCATTGACCGCAATGATCCGCTCCGCCGGCAACCCGACGCCGATTGCCGACTCCCGCTCTGCCGCCGGCACGACGAACCGGCACTTGGGGTTGTTCTTCGCGATCACCGGCAACGTGCCGGGGTCCATGTGGTCGCTATGGCGGTGCGTACACAGAACGAGGTCAAGGTCCCGCACTTCGTCCGGCTCGACCGGCGGCGGCATCATCCGGACGTGCGGGAACTCCTTGCCGCGGTATTTCTCGGCGAGGGAATCCGACAGATACGGATCGATCATCAGCCGCCGCGTGCCGCATCGCACGGCGAAACCGGCCTGCCCCAGCCACGCCAGACCCACGGTATTGTCGGCAACGTGTTCCGAAAACAGAGCCTTGACGCCGCCGGGTTGTACGTGGAGTTCCACAAGTTCACTCAGGGGTTCGATCCGAACCCTGGCACGCAGTGCCAGGGCTTTTGCTCTATCCACTACTCAGTACTCAGTACTCTCGCAACCACTTCGCCGACCGCTTTGCACCGCTGGGAGATGTCGTCCCAGCGGCCTTCGGCGATGTCCGGCTTCTTGGCGATCCACGTTCCCCCGCAGGCGGCCACGGAATCGAGCGCGAGGTACGACTCGAGGTTCTCGGCGTTGATGCCGCCTGTCGGGATGAACTTCATGCCGGTGTGGGCGTAGGGAGCGGCCAGGGCCTTGATCATCTTCACGCCGCCGAGTGCCTCGGCCGGGAAAAACTTCAGCATCGTGCATTCCATCGACAAAGCGCATTCGATGTCGCTGGCCGTTGCCACACCCGGTTCAAACGGCAAGTCGATCTCTTGGGCCCCGGCGACGATTTCGGGATTCAAGCCGGGCGCGACGGCGAATTTCGCGCCGCAATTCTTGGCCGCCTCCAGATTGTCCACCGTGAGCACCGTGCCCGCACCCACGAGCATCTCGGGACGATGCCGGCAGATTTTTTCGATGACCTCGGCGGCCGCCTCGGTCCGGAACGTGATCTCGATCACCGGCAGCCCGCCCTCGAGCAGGGCATCGGACAGCGGCAATGCCGCGTCGACCGAGTCGATCGCAATCACCGGCACAACGCCGTATTTGGCAATGGTCTCAAAGACGTTTTCCGGCATGGTTATCCTTTCAAGTGTTTTAGCAAGTTCTCGACGGCGGCGTGCATTGCCCGGTCGACGCTTTCGTGCGTGAACGACCCGATGTGCGGCGTAGCGATTACCCGATCGTGCTTTGGCAACCGTTCATTCTCGTCGGGTGGTTCGGTTTCGTAGACGTCGGTAGCGACACCGGCGACGTGGCCGGCGTCCAACGCCTCCAACAGGGCATCGGCATCGACGAGGCTTGCGCGAGCCGTGTTCACCAACAGCACACCCTCGCGCATTTTCGCCAGGGCCGCTGCGTCGATCAGCGGCTTTCGATCTTCCGGTGGCGGGCAGTGGAGACTGATTGCGTCGGATTTGGCAAGCACTTCGTCGAGCGCCGCGAAGCGAAACCGATCGGACGGGGCAAACGACTCGTCGGGATACGGATCGTACGCGACGACGTCCATGCCGAGCCCCAACGCCATCTCCGCCACCAATTGACCGATCTTGCCGCAGCCGACCAGCCCCAGGGTACGTGATTTCAACTCGATCCCCTTGCGGCGTTGCCAGCCGCCGGCCTTGATCGCGCTGTCGCTGTAGGATATGGACCGAGCAATCGCAAAAATCATCCCGATGGCCAACTCGGCCACACCCCGGGCGTTGGCGCCTTCGGTCCGGCAGATTGCGATGCCGAGTTTTTCCGCCGCATCCAGGTCGATGTTGTCGACGCCGACCCCGTTGCGGCTGATGACTTTCAAGTCCTTTGCGGACTCCAGGGCCTTGGCCGAAATCTTCTCCACGCCGGCGAGGTATCCCACGCAGCCGGGCAGGGCCTCGAGCAACTCTTCTTCGTTCGGCTGGCGGCCGGGCGTCGGGAAGACGACCTCGAAGCCGGCCGCCGTCAGGGCATCGAGCGACGGATGGCCGTCCCGGCTGACCGACCGCGGCGTTACCAGGATTTTCGTCATTCGACGACCTCCTTCCCGTCGCGGATGAAGACCCGCCGCGGAAACCCTTCCGTCTCGATATCGCCGTAGTTGTGTCCCGCGTCGGCCTGGTAGGCACACAGCGAGATCAACGGCTCGTCGCCCGTGTTGATCGAGCGATGGGCCCAGTACGGCGGCACGTAGACCATGCGGTTGCGGTACATCGGCTCGAGCACGCACTCGCCGTCCCGGGTTTTCATCGCCATGTACCCGGTGCCTCGGATGCAGAGATACAATTCGGCCGTTTCGAGGATCGTGTGGTAGTGTCCCTTGGTCATGAAGCATTCCTCGCCGACCAGCCCGGGCTGGAGCTTGCTGATACAGAAGAGCACGTGGCCAAACGCCTCGGGGATGTCTTTCTCGAAGACCTCGTAGTGCACCGGATCGCCGGCGTCGACCAAGGCTTGCCAGGCGGCTTCGTCCCGGTAGTGGCCCTCCATCGCCGAGACGTTGCGGAGCAGGTGCCGGTCCGGATCGGCCATTACCCCCTCGACCAGGTCGATATCAACGCCGAACGGCTGCATGATTTGTGCTTCGCTCATTTGTTATCTCCGTAGCGTAGGACGGGGCTCCCGACCCGTCTTTTTCCGTGAGAAGAAACCGTTCTGCTGGTCTTTGTTGATCTCACTCTTGGTAAGTTGTCGTGTGAACAGCGGCTAAGGAACCTTTTGGCAATTCAACAGACGGGTCGGGAGACCCGTCCTACATCTCCAGCAGAACCCTGGCACGCAGTGCCAGGGCTTTTGTTCTATCCACTATCCACTATCCACTATCCACTATCCACTATTTACTATCCACTACCGCCGGGCTTCCGCCGCGATTCGCGAAATCTCGTCGAACCCCGGCCCGCTGGTGGGAATGTCGATGTCGAAAACCTCGGCGACCACCCGCGTCCAGCCATGGACGAAGTAGACCCAACCGTCTTCGATTTTCAGGTTCCGCTCTTGCTGCTGCGCCCGGGCCTGATCCAGAAACAGCAGGTCGCCGCGGTAGTTGAAATCCCACGCGATGCCGTTCTCGGGGAAGACGGCCGCGCCGGTAATCGGCGAGCCGGGGGCGTCTTTGCCCAGGCCGGTGGCGTTCATCACAATCGAGCCGGGTTTCAGGCCGCTCAGGATCGGATCGGCGTCGCCGGGGTTCGGCGTATGGATATACTCGACCGGCACGGTTCGCCCGGCCTTCTCGTGGATCTCGCGGATTTCGTCCAGCCGCGGCGTGCTCCGGTTCGAGACGACGATCCTCGACGGTTTGTTCTCGCCGTGCTGCTGGTGCATCATATAGCAGGTCACGGCGATCGAGGACCCGCCGGCCCCGAGCACGTGGGCTTCCGCCCCGTTCTCTTGCCAATAGCCGTCCGGAATGATTGCTTCCAGGGACAGCCCGCTGGAGATCGGGTCCTTGGCGTGGCCCACGAGCCGGCCGTCGCGCTTCGAGATCGAGCTGGCCTCGCCCATCAATTCGGCGTACGGGTCCAACTCGTCGAACATGTCGCGGCAAGCCCTTACCAGGTCGATTTTATGGGTGGTGACCAGGGCCCCCTGCGACAGATCATCCTCCTTGATGAAGCGGACCACGTTGCGGTAGACCTCCGGGTCGTCGTGCCAACGGCAGTCGATGCCGCGGATCACCGCGCCGGTGAGCCCGAGGTGTTCGGCCCAGCGGGGAAAAACCGTCATGATCGACGACTTCCCCGTCGTCATCCCGATGAAATACATCGTGGGGACTTCGGCCGCCGAGAACCGGGTCTCGGCCGTCGCCTGGATCGCCTCCGCCATGCGCATGGGCTCCTTCGTCTGCCGGTCAAACCGGCCATTATGGCAAATCAGCCGGGGGCTTGCAATGCGGGGAAACGTCACGATAATGCAAGTAGCTCTACGACGCGTGGAGGCATGACCTACCAGCTTGGAGGGCGATATGCGCAACACCATCATCGCAATGGCAGTAGCGGTCTTTGTTGTCGGCAAGTCGTTTGCCGATGATTCCTCCAACCCTCCCGTCAAGACATTTCCCGGCGTGCGATTGAGGAATACGTTTTCTCCAAAGGGTTTTCACAATATCGAATCTCCCGGCTTCAAGGCGGTGACCTTCTTGCCCTCGAGCGATCGTTTTGCGGCCGCTTCTCGCGCGGGAAACGTTTTTGTGTGGGGCGTGGATTCCACGAAGCCAGTGCGGGAGATTCGACACCGTTTCAGGATCGATATTTCTGAGGAAAGGAATCGCTTTGCCGACGCCCGTTTCGGCCCGGAAGGCAAGTACGTCTGTTTGGCTGGGCTTTATGGCAACACGACCCTCTGGGAAATCGAAACGGGCAAGCTCGTCGGCAGTACGGAACATGACCTGGTTGTTTGCGCCATGGCCTTTCAGGCGAAAGGTCGTTGCGTCGCCCTTGCCGGCTTTCGCTACACCGAGGACTACGAGGAAGAAGGACTGATCGTCCTTTGGGATGTGGCGGATAAAAGGAAAAGAATCATTCTCCCGAAGAAGACGTATCGAGTTGACGCGATTGACTTCCAAGCGGGGGGCGACCTGTTGGCTGCGAGCCATTGCCTGATAGTCAAAGATCCGACGGACCTCCCCCGTCGGCAGCATTGCCTTTGGAACACCGCCACGGGGAACGAGAAATCCAAACCCGAAACGCCGAAGAAACCGGTCACGAAACTCCCGTACACGGCTTTTGGAAGCTCCCTTCGCTTTGATCCGCAAGGGCATTATCTGATCGGAGACGGTGAAAGGACCGGATCCTTTCAAAGCAGGACCGGTTGCACGTTCTTCTACAATATGAACGACCGAAAGGTGGGCTATGTTCGGCCGGGTTGGTTTGGCAACCTCATCGCTTTCACACCCGATGGCCGCTATATCGCGCATTCCGATGACTTTTACAAGATCGTAGTTACAGAGCATTTGGACTCTCGCGGGCGGCTTGTCAAGAATCCGCGTCGGAAGCCACTCGTCGAATTCCCGAAGTCTAGACACCCCGTCTATGAATTGCCGCAAGTTATCGCTTTCTCTCCCAAGAACGACAAAATGGTCGTTGGCACCGTCCAGGGGAAAATCTATCTGTTCGATATCGATCTGGAGAAACTGGAGGAGGAGTAATGCTGTGCACACTTTCTAAGCGTCTAAATCAATTTTGAAACCCGAGTTGGAGCCGCCTCGATGAAACACTTCACACGCCTCTGCATGCTACTGCCATCCGTTGTGATGGTGGCCATTCTTGCAACAACAACTTTCGCCGCAGAGAAGAAACCGACCAACGTCCTCATCGTCACCGGGCAGGATTACCCGGGGCACAAGTGGAAGCAAACCGCCCCGGTGCTGAAGGATTTGATCGCGAAAGATTCGCGCCTGAAAGTCACGGTCGTTGAGGATCCGAAAGTCCTGGCGACCGACGACATGAAGGACTACGACGTCATCGTGCTGCACTTCATGGACTGGAAGCAGCCCGACCCCGGCGAAAAGGCACGGGCAAACCTGAAAGAAGCCGTCGAGAGCGGTAAGGGGTTGGTGTTGGTCCATTTCGCGTGCGGGGCGTTCCAGGAGTGGCCCGAGTTCCGCAACCTGGCCGGCCGGGCATGGAACCCGAAACTCCGCGGACACGACCGCCACGGGGCGTTTACCGTCGAAATCACCGACGTCGACCACCCGATCACCAAGGGCATGAAGCCGTTCGAGACGACCGACGAACTCTACACGTGCCTTGACGGCGACCGCCCGATCACCGTGGTCGCCAAGGCCACGTCGAAAGTCGACAAAAAGGACTACCCGATGGCGTTTGTGCTCGACTACGGCAAAGGCCGCGTTTTCCATTGCGTCTTGGGACACGATGTCAAGGCGTTTGAAGCCCAGGGCGTTAAGGACCTGTTCCGCCGCGGAACCGCATGGACCGGCGGGCTGGAACCGAAGTAGACGATCGGGATGCAAGGCCACGACCGGTCAGGCTGTGACTTTATCGGCCAACATCGACACTCTGTAGGGAACGCCCTCCGTGGCGTTCCGGGAAGCGGCAAAGAGCGCATTCCCCACGTCGCGGAACGCCACGGAGGGCGTTCCCTACAAAAAATCGCGGCCTCACCGGTCGCGGGTTTACATTTCTATCTCCCAAGCCATCCGCCGTCGACGGGCACGATGGCGCCGTGGACGTAGTCGGATGCGGGCGAGCTGAGGAAGACGGCGGCCCCGGCCAGATCGGCCGGTTTTCCCCAGCGGCCGGCGGGGATGCGGGCGAGAATCGCCGGGTTGCGCACGGGATCGCTTTGCAACGCCGCGGTGATGTCAGTCGCGATGTAACCGGGAGCAATCGCGTTGACGTTGACGCCTTGCCCGGCCCATTCGTTGGCCAGCGCCATGGTCAACTGAGCAACGCCGCCCTTGCTGGCCGCGTAGCTCGGGACGGTGACCCCGCCCTGGTACGACAACACCGATGCGGTGAAAATAATCTTGCCGTAACCGCGGCGGAGCATGTCGCCGCCGAACTCCCGGCTCAGGATGAACTGGGCGTTGAGGTTCACCTCGATGACCCGGTCCCACTGGTCGTCGGGATACTCGGCGGCCGGCGAGCGGAATATCGTGCCGGCGTTGTTGATGAGGATGTCGATCCGCTCGTGGTCCGCCCGCACTTGCTCGATGAAGGCGTAAAGGGCCGTCCGGTCGGCGAAATCGCACGCGTAGCCCTTGAACTTGCGGCCGGCGGCGGTGACTTCCTTCTCGACCCCGCTTCCGGAAGGCTCGAGCGACGCACTGACGCCGACGATATCGGCCCCCGCTCCGGCCAGGCCGGCGGCAATCCCCCGGCCGATCCCCCGCCGGCAACCGGTTACCAGGGCCGTCCGCCCGTCGAGCTTGAATTGATCGAGAATGGCCATGGCGTGCCTGCTACTTCAGTCGCTCTGGAGTTTCGTCAATCGCTCAATCACGGCTGTTGTCATCGCGTGCTGCTGTTGTAACTCGGCCAGCCCTTCGCGTTCGCGCCTAACAACCTCTTCCGGGGCCCGTTCGACGAAATTTTTGTTATCGAGTTTCTTCTTCTTGCCGGTGATGAAGCCTTCGAGCTTATCGAGTTCTTGCCGCTTTCGGGCGATCTCCGCCTCGACGTCGATCAACTCGGCCAGGTCGACGAAGATTTCAACGCCGGGCAAGGTCGCGCCGGCCGAAAGGGCGGGGGCCTCGGCCTTCGGGCCCAAACCGGTCGGACGGGCACCGGCCATCGACGCGAAATAGGGTTCCATGGGGCGAAGCAACTCGGCCACCTCCTTGTCGCACAGAACGGCGAACTCGATCTCCTGCTTCGGCGGGACGTTCTGCCGGGCACGAATGTCGCGGATCCCGCGGAGCACATCCTGGAACCGGGCAAAGCGGGCCTCGATTTCCGGGTCCCGGCGGGCCGGGTCCGCTTCGGGCCATGGGGCCACCATGATGCTCTCGGCCGCCGGCTGCGGGTCTTCCAGACCACGCTCGGGCGCAATGTCGGCCAGAAGCTGCCACACTTCCTCGGTCACGAACGGGATCATCGGGTGCAACAGCCGCAAGAGCGTATCGAGCGTATGGGCCAACACCCGTTGCGCGACCGGCCGGGCCGCTTCGTCGGAGAGCCGCGCCTTGACCATCTCGATGAAAAAGCTGCAAAACTCGTCCCAGGCAAAATCGTACAGCGCCCGGGCGGCGTCGGCATATTTGTAACCGGCCAGACAGTCGGTCACCTCCTGCGTGACGGTCGAAAGCCGGCTGAGGATCCAGCGGTCTTCCAGCAGCAGCTCGCCCTCCGCCACCGGCGCGGGGGTGTATCCCTCGAGGTTCATCAGTGTAAACCGCGAGGCGTTCCAGAGCTTGTTGCAGAAGTTGCGTGCCGACTCGAACCGTTCGCTGACGACCGCCGCTTTCGGCAACGCTTTGTCTGCGTCGCTTTCCGCCCATTGGGTCGAGAACTCCTTGCCGCATTCCTTGCACTTCACCCGCGGCAGCACGCGGTTCTTCTTTGTCTGCTCGGTCAGCTTGCCGCAATGGGGGCACTCGAAATCGACCGGCATCCGGAAATCCTGCGTCTCCGTCGTCAGATAGGCCAGCCCGAAACGCAGGGAGTCCGCCCCGAATTTCTCAATGACGTCGACCGGATCGACGCCGTTGCCCTTCGACTTCGACATGCCTTCGCCGTAGCCGTCGAGGATCTTCGGGTGGATGTAGACTTCGTGAAACGGAATCTCTCCAACGTTGTGCAAACCGGTGAGCACCATGCGGGCGACCCAGAGCGTGATGATGTCGCGCATCGTGATCAAGACACTCGTCGGGTAATAGTACTTTAACTCCTCGGTCTGCTCGGGCCACCCCATGGTCGAATGTGGCCAAAGGGCCGAGCTGAACCAGGTGTCGAGCACGTCCTCCTCGCGGACGAGTTCATGCCCGGGTACGGCGTCCTCAGCCAGATCCTCTTCCTGGGCGCAGATCAGCCACTGGTCGTATTGCTCGTCGCGTTGCCAGACGACGTCTTCGCGGCCGGCGAATGCCTTTTCGAGGTCTTCTGCGGCCGCCGTCTTGCAGTACCAGATCGGAATCTGGTGCCCCCACCAGAGTTGCCGGCTGATCGGCCAATCGCGCTTCTCGCCGAGCCAGTCGAGATAGCCCTTCGTGTAACGCCCGGGCACGATCTTCACGCGCCCGTCGGTTATCGCGTTCATGGCCGTCTGCGACAGCCCTTCCATCTTGACGAACCACTGGTCGGTCAGGAGCGGCTCGATGGGCGTCTTCGAGCGGTCGGAGTGGGCCAGGTCGATCTCGCGGTCCTCGACCTTCACCAGCAGCCCCAGCTTTTCGAGATCGGCGACGACGTTCTTGCGCGACTCTTCGACGGTTTGCCCTTGGTACGGTCCGGCCTCGTTGCTCAGGGTCCCGTCGCGATTCAGGATGTTGACCATCGGTAGATTTTGGCGCAGGCCGACTTCGTAGTCGTTGGTGTCGTGGGCCGGGGTGATCTTCACGCACCCGGTGCCCATTTCGGGTTTCGCCCAGATGTCGGCAACCAGCGGGATCTCGCGGTCCATCAGGGGCAGCAGGACCTTGCGGCCGTCGCGGGCCATGTCGCGGAGCAGGAGCAGTTTGTTGAGCATCGTCTCGCGGCGCTCGCGGACGTCGTCGATCTGCGCCTGGATTTCCGGCTTTTGCCTTTCCGGGACGCTTGCCAACCGTTCGGTCAGATCCGCTTCGGTCTTGTCGAGCGCCGCCGCCGGATCGGGGTGTACCGCGACGGCCGTGTCGCCGAGCATCGTCTCCGGGCGGGTCGTGGCGATGGTAACGTGCTGCGGCTCGCCCGGCTTCGGATCGATCACCGGGTAGTTGAAATACCAGAAGTGGCCGGCGATCGCTTCGTGAAAAACCTCGTCGTCGCTGACGGCCGTCTGGAGCATCGTGTCCCAGTTCACGAGCCGCTTGCCGCGGTAGATCAGCTTCTGCCGAAACAGGCTGAAGAAGGTATGGCGGACGGCCCGGGCACAGACGGGGTCGAGCGTGAACCGGTTGCGGTCCCAGTCGCAGCTACAGCCCATCTCCTTGAGCTGGCCGAGGATTCGGGCCTCATATTCCTCTTTCCACTGCCAGATCCGGTTGACGAGCCCCTCGCGGCCGATGTCGTGGCGGGTGATCTTCTCCTCCTCGAGCAAGCGGCGCTCGACGACGGCCTGGGTGGCGATGCCGGCATGGTCGGTGCCCGGCATCCACAGCGTCGCGAAGCCTTGCATCCGCTTCTGGCGGATGAGGATGTCTTGCAGCGTGTTGTTCAGGGCGTGGCCCAGGTGCAGCGCCCCGGTCACGTTCGGCGGCGGAATGACGATCGTGTAGGGCTTCCGTTTCAGGTCCGGTTCACTGTGAAAGTAGCCGTTCACTTCCCAGAACTTGTACCATCGCGACTGGGCGGCGGCATGATCATATTGCTTGGGGAGTTCACGAAGAGAGGATTCGTCGGTCATGGTTTCGTTTTGTTCTTCTAATCAAAGGAGGGGGCACCTGCCCCCGGATTTCGCCGATCTTCAATTTCAGTAGTTCCAAATTTTCTCGTTCCCAAGCTCCAGCTTGGGAACGTTCGGCATTTTCCTTATAAGGCCGCGACCGGTGGTCGCGCCAAGCGTCGCCCAAAACCGCTACGGCCGGTGATTCGGCGCGACCACCGGTCGCGGCTTTATGCTAATCCCCATCCAAGATTGCCGACGTTGTTTCCGAGCGACTCCTATATGGTCCGGGGGCAGGTGCCCCCTGCTTTCTCTCAACTCTCCTCATCCTTGTGCAACTTGTATTCAAAGCTATCGACCAGGGCGGCCCAGCTTGCTTCGATGATGTTTTCGTTCACGCCGACGGTTCCCCAGACGTCGTCCTCGTCCTGGCTTTCGATGACGACGCGGACGCCGGCGGCGGTGGCGGCCTCGGAGTTGATCACCCGCACTTTATAATCCACCAGGTGCAGTTCGTTCAAGCCGGGAAATCGGCCGTTTAGGGCCTTTCGCATGGCGGCGTTCAGGGCGTCGACCGGCCCGTGTCCCTCGGCGGCCTCGAAACGGACCGTATCGCCGATGCGTATTTTCACCACGGCTTCCGCCGTCACGTCCCCCCGGGCCTTGTTGTCGACGTTCACGTGGTAGTGCAGCGGCTCGAAGTGGGGCTGGTACGTGCCCGTACACCGCCGAACCAACAGGTCGAAGGTGCCGTCGGCCGCCTCGAACTGGTAGCCCTCGTTCTCCTTGGCAACCACCTCGGCAAGGATTCTGCCCATCAACTCCGAATCCTGCTCGATGTTCAACCTGCTGGTCAGAGCGATGATATTGGCCCGGCCCGACAACTCGCTCAGCAGCACGCGGCGTTCGTTCCCGACCGCCTCGGGCCGGATGTGCTCGTAGGCGTCGGTGGTCCGGCTGACGCCGCTGACGTGCATGCCGCCTTTGTGGGCGAACGCGCTCTTGCCCACAAACGGCTGGCGGGTGCGGAAGTTCACGTTGACCAATTCATAGACGAGGCGCGACAACTCCGTCAGGTGTTCGATCGCGCCGGCCCGCAACACCTCGCAGCCGGTCTTCTTGACGGCGAGATTGGCGACGACCGAGATCAGATCGGCATTGCCGCAACGCTCGCCGAACCCGTTGATGGTTCCTTGAACGTGCGAGGCCCCGGCATCCACCGCCGCGAGCGAATTCGCCACCGCCAGATCGCAGTCGTTGTGGCAATGGATACCGACCGGCATTGAGAGTTCCGCGATGGTCGCTTTGGCGGCCCCGGTGATTTCGTCGGGCATGGAGCCGCCGTTTGTGTCGCACAGGACGACCGTCTGCGCGCCGGCGTCGCGTGCCGTGCGGGCGGCTTCGAGCGCGTACTCGGGGTTTTGTCTGTATCCGTCGAAGAAGTGTTCCGCATCGAAAATGACCCGGCGGCCGGCCGCGGCCAGAAAACCGGCGCTGTCGGCGATCATCGCCAGGTTCTCTTCGAGGCTGCACCGCAGAACCTCGGCAACCTGGAAGGCCGAGGCCTTGCCGACCAGCGTGATGACGGGAGCTTGGGAGTCCAACAGGGCCTTCAACCCGGCATCCTTCTTGGGAGATGCGCCTTTGCGCCGGGTCATGCCGAACGCGCAGATATTCGCGTGTTTCAGGCCCATCTCCGCAACGCGCTCGAAGAAGTGGAGATCCTTCTCGTTGCTGGCGGGGTAGCCCCCCTCGATGTAATCGAACCCGAGTTCGTCGAGACGCCTGGTCAGCGCGAGCTTGTCGAACAGCGAGAAATCGATCCCCTCGGCCTGGGCGCCGTCACGAAGGGTCGTGTCATAGATTTCTATGCGACGCATGATCGTTTGTGAGAATTCGTGTTTTGGTAGTTCTAAAAGAAAAAACCCTCAGGCCGTTGGCCTCAGGGCTTGGGTTCGTCGGTCTTCTGCCGGATCGAAGCCCTTACGGCCGCACCTCCAGAATAATCACAATATCCACGCGAACGCCCATGGCGTCCTCGGCGGCGGGTATCGGGTTGGAGAGCGGGGTAAACATCTTGGGACGATCTCGGAACTAAAGAATATCTTAGTTTACAATCGGTTAGAATGGAAGTCAACTGCGCTGAAAGGAACCGGTTTCTTCCTGCACAACGTGCAAAACGGATCGCGGTTATGCCCTTCTCCGGTATCGAACACCCGTACAAAACCGGGCCACAATAGTATGCTGGTGTTTTGTCAGGTCTTAATTTCGGGGTAGCCACGGTCGCCAGACCGTGGGAATTCCGCAGCTACCCCGATTTTTCGCTTTGACAAAGCACTAAGAGGTTTTGATGGGCGACAATGTGTAGGGGGTCCGTGTGCCCCGATAGTGCTGGACCCGCAACCAAGAAGCGTGGGCGGACCCCGGTGCAGATGCGTTGCACGATGGCCTTGGAAGGTCTGTCGCCATCGAAAAAACCTCGGCTTCCCGACGGCCTTGGAAGGCCGTCGTACGGGGTTTCCGACAAAGCCTAATGCTTGCCAAAAAGGCGAGAAACCGCTAAACTAAGGGGGTGGCGGAGCCCGTACGGCCGCTTTCGCGGTTTGCTAATCATGCGTTTCTGCGGATTCCGGTCTCGGAACACCCGGATGTTCTGCCGCGGGGAAGAGGAGGCCAGTCATGGTCCGTCGAAGAAACACCGGTTTTACGCTGATCGAATTGCTCGTGGTCATCGGGATCATTACGGTCCTGATTGCCTTGTTGTTGCCGGCGGTTCAGGCGGCCCGCGCAGCCGCCCGGCGTGCCCACTGCTCGAACAACCTCAAGCAGCTTACCCTGGGTATGCACAGCTATCACGACCTGTCCGGCGAGCTTCCCCCCGGCGCGCTCTACTGGATAGACGGGAGCCGCGGCAGCGACGTTCCCGATCGGTGGGTGAACGATCATGGCTGGTACTCGCAGATCGGCCCGTGCATCGACCAGGAGGGCTGGTTCCGGAAGATCGATTTCACCAAGTCGTTTTCCGACAGTGCAAACACGACGGCGCGGAAACACAAGATTCCGCTGTTTGCATGTCCCGAGGACGGAATCCGCGAAAGCCAGTGGGACGATAGCAACTATTCGCGGGTACGCGGCAACTATGCGGTGAATTGGGGCAACACGAACTACGGGCAAGGCACGAAGGGCGGTGTCGAGTTTGGCGGCGCCCCGTTTCTGCCGCGCAGCAGTTGCCGGCTTACCGACGTCATCGACGGAACGAGCAGCACGTTGATGATGGGCGAAATCCTGACCATCAACCCTTGGGACGGTTATGGCGGGCCGATCAGCGAAGTCAGCGTCTGCCTGGGCGGCCAGACTTTCAACGGCTGGCTGACGCCCAACTCGCAGTCGGGCGACGACGTCGCCGATGTCGATTACAGCACCGGCGGACGCGCCGTTAGCCTCAACGGAATGCCCATGCCCAACTTCGTCGGTGGATCAGATGCCGATTTCCTCGAGCAATCGTTCGCCGTACGAAGTCATCATCCCAACGGCGCCCACGTCTCGTTCTGCGACGGTTCGGTCCGGTTTATCCCCGAGACGATCGACCTGGCCACGTGGCGGGCCCTGTCGACGTCGGAAGGACGCGAGCCGATGCACGGCAGGTCGTTCTAGCAGCCCGTTGAGAAAGTGAGGCCCTTTTGATTTGGGCGGCACTGGCGTCTCGCCAGTGCTCAGCGGCCATGCCTCATCGCAGTCCCCAACTCAGGCACTGGCGAGACGCCGGTGCCACCATTTTTCAACGGGCTGTTAGCAGCGCCAATTCCCGGCGGCAAATATTTGTGTGTGGGGTTGCCTTTCCCGAGGATTCCAGTCTAATAACAAATTCTCGGAATTTCCCCGCCGCGGAAATGGTCTCGCTTGCCACCCGGAGCATCTTCGCCGCTTACGGTATCAGGAGCCGAAAACCATGGCCAAATCCGGAGAAAAACGGTATGCAATCGGCGTCGATTACGGGACGAACAGCGTCCGGGCACTGGTGGTCGACGTGGCCGACGGGGCCGAAATCGCCACGCACGTCTACGATTATCCCAGCGGCGAGGCCGGCATCCTGCTCGATCCGAAGGACCCGAACCTCGCCCGGCAGAACCCGGCCGACTACATCGAGGGCTTCTACAGGTCGGTCCGTGCAGCGGTCCGCGCGGCCGGGAAGAAGCCGGGATTCAAGCCGGAAAAAGTCGTTGGAATCGGCGTTGACACGACCGGTTCCACGCCCATTCCCGTCGACCGCGAAGGCATGCCGTTGGCGATGAAGCCGGGGTTGAAGAAAAACCTGGCCGCCCACGCCTGGCTCTGGAAAGACCACACCGGCCACGCCGAAGCCGCCGAGATCACCGAAAAGGCAGCCAAACACAAAGACGGCTACCTGAAAAAATGCGGCGGCACCTACAGCAGCGAATGGTACTGGTCGAAGCTGCTGCACTGCAAGCGGACCGCCCCGAAGGTGTTCGACGCGGCGTACGCCTGGGTCGAGCTGGCCGATTTCGTGCCCGGTTTTCTGACCGGCAATCTCGATCCCGACACCATGCCGCGCGGGATCTGTGCCGCCGGACACAAGGCCATGTACAACGACCAGTGGGGCGGGTTGCCTAAGCGGCGGTTTCTGACGAGTCTCGATCCCGGTTTGGGGAAGGTCCGCGATCACTACGTCAAGCGAGCGGTCCCGGCCGATCAGAAGGCCGGCGAACTGATCCCCCAGGTCGCCAAGAAAGTCGGTCTGCCCCCGGGAATTGCCGTGGCGGTCGGGGCGTTCGATGCCCACATGGGCGCGGTCGGCGCCGGCATCAAGCCGGGAACCCTGGTGAAGATCATCGGCACGAGCACCTGCGACATGATGGTCGCCCCGATGACGCGGAAACTACCCGACATACCGGGCCTTTGCGGCATTGTGCCCGGCTCGATCATCCCCGGCATGTACGGCCTGGAGGCGGGGCAATCGGCCGTCGGCGACATCTTCAACTGGTTCGTCTTCCACCTGGCCCCGGCCAAATACTACGTCATGCGCAAGGGTGACCCGCACGCCAATCTGACCAAGGAGGCCGTGAAACTGAAACCGGGCGAAAGCGGACTGCTCGCCCTCGACTGGAACAACGGCAACCGGACGATTCTGGTCGACCCGCTGCTGGGCGGCATGCTGCTGGGCCAGACGTTGCACACGACCGCCCCGGAAGTCTATCGCACACTGGTCGAGGCGACCGCTTTCGGGGCCCTGACGATCATCAAGCGGTTCGAGGAATACGGCGTTGCGGTCCGGGAGGTCGTCAACTGCGGCGGGATCGCCGAGAAGAATCCCTTCGTCATGCAAATCTATGCCGACATCTGCAACCGGCCGATGAAAATCAGCCGCTCGGCACAGACGTGTGCCCTGGGCGCCGCGATCTTCGGGGCCGTCGCCGGCGGGGCCTACAAGAAGACCGAAGCCGCCCAGAAGAAAATGACCGGCGTGAAATCCACAGTCTATCGCCCCAATAAGGCTGCCGCGAAGGTCTATGCCGAACTCTACACCCTCTACCGCACCTTGCACGATGCCTTCGGCACGACCACATGCCAAGGCACATTGAGCCATGTGATGAAAGACCTGATTGCCATCCGCAACCGGATCAGGAAAGGCTAGCGCCGATGCTGGAGCAACTCAAGGCCGAAGTGTGCGAAGCCAACCTGGAACTGGTCCGCCAAAGGCTCGTCACGCTAACATGGGGTAACGCCAGCGGCATCAGCGATGATCGCAAGCTCGTGGTCATTAAGCCCAGTGGCGTGGACTACGAGCAAATGAAACCGGGGCACATGGTCGTCGTCGATTTGGAAGGCAACGTCGTCGAGGGCGACCTGCGGCCTTCGACCGACACCCCTTCGCACGTGGTTCTCTACAAGCACTTCGACGGTATCGGTGGCGTTACGCACACACACAGTCCCCAGACAACGATGTTTGCCCAGGCGCGGGTGGAGCTGCCGTGTTTCGGCACGACCCACGCCGACCATTTCTTCGGCCCGGTGCCGGTCACCCGCCCGCTGACCCCGGAAGAGGTCGAGACGGCCTACGAAGCCAACACAGGCATGGTGATCGTCGAGCGGTTTGCCGAGATCAACCCAATCGAGATGCCGGCAGTGCTAGTCGCCGGTCACGGGGCGGTCACCTGGGGCCGCAGCGCGGCCGATGCAGTCAAAAACGCCATTGCCCTGGAGGCGGTCGCCCGCATGGCCATCGGCATGCTGACCATCCGCCCCGACGCCCCGGTGTTAGAGTCATACGTCTTGAACAAACACTACCAACGGAAGCATGGGGAGAATGCGTATTACGGACAAAAGTAATCAGTTTTTGGAGTGCGGTGACTTGTCACCGCTTTCTTTTTCCGCAACAGTCTTTTCGCAAACCCCCGTTTCTTGGTATTGGACATGGAAAGAAAGTCAAAGCGGTGACAAGTCACCGCACTCCAAAGGATAATCAACAACGGGAGATACATAATGGCCGTGCAATTGGAAAAAATCAAACTCGGGTTCATCCCCGCAAACCGCGGCTTTTTCAGCTCGGAACTCGCTGCCAAGATGCGCAAGGAAACGATCGATGCCATGGAAAAGCAGGGCATCGAGGTTATCGTCCCCGCGGACGGCCAGACCGAGGTTGGGTGTGTCCAGTCGCTGGCCGAAGCCGAAATCTGTGCGAAGCTCTTCCGCGACGCCGACGTGAAGGGCATCCTGGTCGGCGCGGTCAACTTCGGCGAGGAACAGCCGGTCGCCTGGACCATCCGCAAAGCGGGGCTCGACGTTCCCGTGATGATCTTCGGCTGCAAAGAGGAGGAAGTCCTGACCATGGAAACCCGTCGCCGCGACGCCTTCTGCGGGCTGCTCTCGATTGGCGACGTGCTGCGGCAGACGGGCGTGAAGTACTCGGTCGCCCGGCGGCCGATCTGCTTCCCCTCCGACGAATCATTTGCGGCCGACCTGGATTGGTTCGTTCGGGTGTGCCGGGTGGTGACGGGTGTGAAGAACGCCCGGTACGGCCAGATCGGCGCCCGGCCCGACGCCTTCTGGACGTGCCGCTACAACGAGAAGCAACTCCAGCGGCTCGGGGCAACGGCCGTCGTGCTCGATTTGTCCGAAGCTTTTGCCGCGGCGAACACCATGGCCAATGACGACCCGGATGTCCAAAAACTCGTCAAGGCAACCAACGAGTACGCCGACTGCACCGCTGTGAAGCCCGAAAGCGTGCTGAAGAGTGCTAAGTTCGAGCTGTTCCTCCGCCGCTTCAAGGAGGAAAACGGGATCGACGCCTTCGGCATTCAGTGCTGGACGTCGATCCAGGCGAACTACGGCGTCTGCGCCTGCACGTCGATGAGCCGGCTGGGCGACGAAGGGGTTCCTTGTGCGTGCGAGGCCGATATCATGGGCACGCTCTCGATGCACGCGGCGATGCTGGCCAGCGGGCGGCCCGCCGGCCTGGCCGACTGGAACAACCTGCACAACGAGGACGAGGAGCTGGTCACCATCTGGCACTGCGGCGTCTTCCCGGCCTCGTTCGCCAAGACGCCTCCGAAGCTCGGGGTGCAGGAGATCATCGCCTCGAGCGGGGCCGCGAGATACGAGAATTCGCACTGTACGGTCGAGTTCATCGCCGAGCCGTCGCCGCTGACGCTCTTCCGCGTCACGCAAGACCCGGACGGCGGCTGGCACGCCGCGATCGCCCACGGGGCGTTCGAGGACAACCCGGCCGTCACATTCGGCGGCTATGGCTGGTGCCGGATCCCGAACCTCCAGCGGCTTTACCGCGAGGTCCTGCTGCGGCACTTCCCGCACCACGTCGGCATGACCCAGACCCACGTCGGCAACGTCCTCTGGGAGGCCTTTGGCAATTACCTCGGCATGGACGTCTACCACGCCGTCCAGGAGACCCCGGGGCTGTACACGACGCGGCTGCCGTTCTAAACTACAGCACGATAGTGAGTAGTGAGTAGTGGATAGTGAGTAGTGAAGAAACGCCCCGGCACTGCGTGCCGGGGGTTTTTGGAACTATAGTGACAACCTCCGCTTCCGGCAATCCATCCGAAAAGCCCGTTTGACAAACAAGGAGATAGACTGATGCTCGGCCGCACGACCCTACTGACGCTGGCACTGTTGGTTGCGATTGGCACGGTGTTCGGACAACCCTCCGCATACGCCGCCGACCTGCCCGCCGAACAGGCAGATATTGATGCCGGCGCCGCGGCCCCGCCCGCTGAGGAACTCGTGAAGGAAGCCAAGGCCGAGACCGTACGGCTGCACTGGGTGGATTGGAGCGTAATCGCCCTTTACTTCTGCCTCTTGCTGGGCGTCGCGTGTTGGGTGATCCGCAAGGGAAAAGACACGGCCGACGACTATTTCCTGGCCGGGCGGAACCTCGGCTGGTGGATCGTCGGGGCGTCGATCTTTTCCTCGAACATCGGCTCGGAGCACCTGGTGGGCTTGGCCGGCTCGGGGTGCACCGACGGCGTCGCGATGGCCCACTACGAGTTGCACGCCTGGTGCCTATTGGTGTTGGCCTGGGTGATGGTGCCGTTTTACGCCCGATCGAAGGTCTTCACCATGCCGGAGTTCCTCGAAAGGCGTTTCAATGCAACCGCCCGCTGGGTCCTGTCAATCATTTCCCTGGTGGCCTACGTGCTGACCAAGATCGCGGTGGGCATCTTCGCCGGGGGGATTGTCTTCAGCACCCTCTTGCCGGAGGTGGAGTTCATAGGCCTGAACAGCTTCTGGATCGGCTCCGTGTTGGTAATCGTCTTGACGGGCGTCTATACGGTGCTCGGCGGCCTGCGGGCAGTGGCCTACACCGAGGCGCTCCAAACCTTGATCCTCGTCGTCGGTTCGATCCTCGTTACGGTCTTCGGTCTGATTGCCCTTGGGGGTTGGGGTGAGCTGCGAAAAGCGCCGTATGAAGGATCCGACCCGGAGACGGATTACAACGAAGGATTCAACCTCTGGAAACCGCTGGTGCCCAAAGACCAGGAAGGAACCTGGGAGCCGGTGATTGAAAAGGAGGGGGACAAGATCGTGCGCCAGGCGTGGTACTTCAACGGCAACTATCCCTGGCTGGGAATGCTCTTCTGCGCCCCGATTATCGGCCTGTGGTACTGGTGTACCGACCAGTACATCGTGCAGCGTGCCCTGGGAGCGCCCAGTGAACGGGAAGCGCGCCGGGGCAGCATCTTCGCGTCCTTCCTCAAACTACTACCGGTGTTCATCTTTATCATACCAGGTATGATTTGCTTTGCGCTGGCGAGCAGGGGACACGCGGGGCTGGAGCACCTCGTGGACGAAAACGGCAAGGCGATTGCCGACGAGTGTCAGGCGGCGTTCCCGCTGATGGTCAAGCACGTCCTGCCGGTCGGCGTCCGCGGGATCGTCGTTGCAGGACTTCTCTCGGCGCTGATGAGTTCACTGGCCGGGGTGTTCAACGCCTCCTCGACGCTGTTTACCATGGACCTCTACCAGAAGTTCCGCACCAAGGCGTCGGAGCACGAGCTGGTCGTGATGGGCCGGGCCGCCACGACGATCATGGTGCTGATCGGGTTGGCCTGGATTCCGGTCATCCAGGGCGGAAAGGGGTTGTACGACTACCTGCAAACGGTGCAGGGATACCTGGCGCCGCCGATCTTCGTCGTCTTCTTCTTCGGCGTCTTCATGAAACGGCTCAACGGCAAGGGTTGTCTGGCCGCGTTGATCATCGGGTTTCTCCTGGGTGTGTTCCGACTGGCCGTGGATACGCCCGTTGCGCTGAAGGACCTGGAATCTCTCAAGTGGCTTTTTGGAGACTTCCAGGGATACCAGGAAGGCTCGTTCCTCTGGATTGTCAACCACATTTACTTCCAGTATTACAGTCTGTTCGTATTCGTTGTCTCGGTTATTGTCATGATCGTTGTCAGCTATGCGACGGCGGCTCCCGCGCCCGAGAAAATCAAGGGGCTGACGTTCGGCACCCTATCGGAGGAGGACAGGCTCAAATCCAGAAGGAGCTGGAGCTGGGTCGAAGTGACGGCCTCCGTCGTCGTCCTGCTGGCGATCCTCGCGGCGTACCTCTACTTCATGGGATAACTCGGACGAACCGGAACCATACCGGATACAAAGCCGCGACCGGTGGTCGCGCCCGGCGCGCCGCTGACGCGTGATGTTCCGCAGTGCGCGACCAACGGTCGCGGCTTTATATCATTACGCCACTTTTTTAGAGGAGGGTTACTGAACATGCGAATCAAATCACTTTCCATGTTGGCATTGCTTGCTTTTTCCCTGACGACGGTTGCCCGCGGCGGTCCGCTGGTCTATGAGGGCGACGCCGGGCCGGGCAAAGGCAAACACATCGTCTTGATCGCCAGCGACCACGAATACCGGTCCGAAGAAGCGCTGCCCGCGCTCGCGCGAATCCTGGCAAAACGCCACGGGTTCAAGTGTACGGTGCTGTTCGGCGTTGACGAGAACGGCGTCATCAAGCCCGGCAACAACAACGTGCCGGGAATGGAGACGCTCGAATCCGCGGATCTGATGGTGGTCTTCCTTCGGTTCCAGAACTGGCCGGAGGAGCAAATGCAGCATTTCGTGGACTACCTGAAGCGCGGCGGGCCGATCGTCGGTATGCGGACGGCAACCCACGCGTTCAAGATCCCCAAGGACAGCCCCTTCGCAAAGTACACGAACGGATATGGCGGCGAGGACTTCAAAGGCGGGTTCGGACGCCAGATTCTCGGCGAAAAATGGGCCGGACACTACGGACGGAACCACCAGCAGATCACGCGACTGGATATCGTCCCCGACAAGGCCAAGCACCCGATTCTCCGCGGAGTCAAAGAGATGTGGGCGCAGTGCGGAGGCTACAATGCCGATCCGCTGAAGCCGAGCGAGGTGCTCGCCATGGCCCAGCCGCTGATGGGAATGGAACCGGATGCGAAGCCCGACACGACGCGAAAGCCGGTCCCCGGAGCGTGGACACGGAGCTACAAAGGAAAATCGGGTAAATCGGGCCGCGTGTTTACGACCACGTACGGGGCCTCCAACGATCTTGAGAATGAAGGCTTTCGACGGATGCTGGTCAATGCCTGCTTCTGGGCGATGGGACTGGAGGATGCGATCAAGCCGGATGCCGACGTGAGCCTTGTCGGCCCGTATAACGCCACATGGCTGAAGGACCACGGTCGCCGGAAAAGCGGTTTGAAACCGGAAGACATGTCCGGATGGAAATCGCCGATCGTGCCCTTGCAGAAATAGCTGAGAGAAGAAGAGCCAACGCCCTCGCACTCGTGTACGGGCGTTCTCAAAGCACCGGTGCTGCGGGTATCTTACCCGTGTGCTCGCTGCAAATCCTGCATGTGCAGGAGTCGTCGGAGAAGTGCCGAACGCCGACGGTTCGACCATAGCGTCGGTCGGCTCGTGGAAAAACCTTGGGGTGCGGGCTCGTTTCTACGTATTGATCTTGGAGAAAGGGACTCCCTCCGTCCAGACTGTAAGTCATTTTGACAATTCGATTTACAGACATTTCGGAAGGGAGTCCACAATGTCGTCAGCAG
>Ga0180431_10000381_pt1 | contig 63991 bp, 63 predicted proteins | sample SS_ome_11_FD_132459 | JGI IMG/M metagenome (GOLD analysis project Ga0180431, IMG submission 132459) | Hypersaline lake sediment archaeal communities from the Salton Sea, California, USA - SS_1_MS_1 metaG | ecosystem: Environmental > Aquatic > Non-marine Saline and Alkaline > Hypersaline >... | reverse complement strand
GGAGATAAATAATGGGTGACAAAAGTTTAGATACAGCGAAAACCAATTATGATGCGGTCGTCAGTGATAAGTCGGGGTTACTCGAATCACAGACAGCGTATGTTGCGGCAGACCCTAAGGGTATAGCTGATACAATTGTTGGAACAAAAGCCCGTATTGAGACAATGATAGAAGGACTCATGGCACAGATTCAGATCGCTATCGATTCTGGAGAGTACAATGAGGACAGCAATACGGCGCTCACATTACACAAGGCAGCCTGGGATGCAGCAAAGGCTGACCTTCCTGATTTCCCAACTGAATAGAATGGATTGAAATGAGCAGAGCAGTTTTCGAAAGTGAAGAATGTATTATTCCATACCGGTACGTATCGGTCGCATCCGTGACAGCTAGAGATGGTGATACGGGACATCCTACAGAGCTTACAGTTCATGTGGTCGTAGATGGAATTACACAGCAGATTAAGTTAATCGGCCAGGACATGTTGGCATTTCCGAGAGGTTTGGATAGGTATTGGACAACAAGAGAAAACGACCTCAAATTTCAAACTTACGAGGAAATAACGGCTTCTATGCCTACGGTCGAGGAAAATCCCGAGGACGAATCGAATGACTGATTGGGATAAGGTATTTGGTCAGAATGACGAGGGAGTCGATCAGAACATAGATGTTCGAGAGATTCTCGACGCTTTGCGTAACATTCCGGATTGGCCAGATCCTGAACTAGACCCAGAAACCATTCGTTATTTGATTCTTGATGATGCCAAGCCTTTCGGGATAGAGCATAGTTTTACAGATGAAGCAGCTAATGCCGTAGCAGCAGTCAACGCTGTGGTGAATTCACCAAAAACGGTTATGGAGTCTCCAGCCGCTTACGAAAATGTTATAATGGCATTAGGAGGGGCTGCCCCAAATCCGGATATCTATGAGGCTCCTGATTTAGCCATAGCTGTTAGGGGGCATATCCAACTTGAGAATTTGTTATCTGAGATGCAGATCAGTGTGAAATTCGCCCCATGTATCTCGGCATATTTGAATGGATTGGTCAGAGAAGAGCATTTATTGGGTTTGCCTGCAAGTATGGCAAAATTTGATGACGGTGACTTTTCTTTAGACAAAATTCGGTTGAAAAATGCCCGAGAGATGGCTGAGGTGATTAGACGGCATGCAAAAGATTTCGAATCACTTGAGGGAATCGAAGATCCGGAGACTTACTCAGCGTTACGCTTTGCTGAAATTGAAGATTATGCTTCTGAGAGTTAAATTACTCTACCTTCGGCTTCGTTTGATATATCACGAAGAATTTTAGAAAATATTCCGATCCTTGGCGTTCTTACTCCAAGCCAATCAATTGGCGCTGGTGGATATTTTTACTTATAGTAGCTTTAATGTTGCTGGTAGGTATACTTCGATTTTTGTACACCGTTTGAGTAGATATAGATTGATTTTTTCAGAAAAGAGGAATCTTCCATGGCAGGAGTAGGTCCAAAAGTGAAATGGAAACCCGTGGTCATAGACGATCAGGAAATGGATTATTTGGTCAGCTCTGATGGTAGGGTGTGGAGTAAAAAAAGTGGGAGAGAACTCAAGCCATCTCACTGCACCGGAGGTTACCCCAGAGTAGCTGTAAGCACTTTAGGTAAAGTCTTTCATGTCAGAGTGCATACCCTGGTGGCTAGAGCTTTTTTAAATCGGCCATCTCGAGACCATGTTGTCAATCACATTGACGGAGACAAAACGAATAATGTGTTGGATAATTTGGAATGGGTTACTCGATCTGAGAACACTAAGCACGCATTTAAGGCCGGGCTTATCCCGATGAAGAATGTGAAGAAAACGGTATCTGGGGACCAACGACCCTATCATATGGCTCCTGTGTTTTCTGAAAAGGATTTTTTAATTGAGGTGTGGGCTCCTGTTCCTATTGAGGAGTATTCTGAAGTCTTCTCTGTATCATCCTTAGGCCGGATACGGCGAGAATCGTATTCCAAGAGAGCAGCGGCGGGTAGTATTAAAAAATCATTTCAAAACAAACAAGGTTACTTTAACGTGCAGCTTCGACACAACACTGTTGTTAAGACAGTGTCTGTCCACAGATTGGTGGCAGAGGCATTTTTACCTGGGTCCAAGAAATCAACGGTTAACCATAAAAACATGAATCGAGCCGACAACAGACTCGAAAACTTAGAGTGGGCAACTCGGTCGGAGAACTTGCAACACGCTTTTGATAACGGAAGGCGATCGCCATCGGGTAGTTCTCATTACAGAGCTAAATTGACAGAAAAGGATGTCCGAGAGATTCGGGCATTGTATGAACAGAATGGTATATCTATGACGGAACTGGGTCGTAAGTACGAAACATCGACCGCAAATATCCGTTCGATAGTGACAGGAAAATCGTGGAAAGAGGTAGCATAACATGGCAGGTGTAGGTCTTCAGTCTCCAGGACAAATCAGGACTCCTAGTCAACGTCAGGATGGCGTAAGTATTCGGATGAATTATCCCTCGCCTTTTTTCTCGCTATCAGAATCTTATATTCCGAGTACGATGAAAGAGCTTTACCGCTGGGGTTTGTATGCTTTTACGGTGAACCCGATTATCTATCAGGCTGTGCGAAAAGTTGCCGGGTATGTTACGACAGATATTATTTATTCGGCGGTGCCGGGTGAAAAAGAACGGCAAACCGAAAAATGGAAAAATATCCTGGAAAGAACACTTCAGGTCAAAAGAAGAGAAAAACAATATTTACTCGACTATTTTGTCTACGGCAATGCTTACGCGATGATTCTGTTTCCATTTGAGCGCGTGCTTATCTGTCCCAATTGCAAAAAAGAACACATAATAGACAACATCGAGTGGGCACCACAAGATCTTAAGTTTATCGCTTTTTGCGACCCTAAATCTGGTGGTTGTGGCTTTAAAGGTGAAATGCGAGTCGAAGACCAGGAGGTCACAAGTTTTGATGATCTCAAGTTGATCAGATTAAATCCTCGGTTCATAGATCCTATTTTCGAGCCTTTAACTGAAAGTTACATCTATGTCTATGTCATACCCAAGTTCCTGGTCAACAGCCTTAAGTCAGAAAATGAGGCAGTGGCCAAACTCTACATGTCAAAGGTTCCCCTGGCCATCATCGACGCAGTCCGTAAGGAAGAAAACGTCAAGCTCGGCAAGAACCAAATCTTCCACTTCAAGTGGGACTCCCTCTCACGAGATGACGACGCCCTCGGAGAAGTGCCTCTCATGCCGGTATTTAAGTACCTGTGGCTCTATCACACGCACTGGAGAGCCCAGGAAGCTATGGCTGTCGAAAACATTTCCCCATGGCTTCTTCTTTCCCCCGCAGTTGGAACAACAGTCGACCCGCTCAAGAACTTTAACCTTGCGCGTTGGCGTGGAGAGATGACTAAGAATGTCCAGCAATGGCGGAAAGATCCAAACCACGTAGCCATTGCCCCGTTCCCAGTGAACCAGGTACAGCTTCGTGGGGACTACAGGAACATCAATAACTTCGAGATGATTGATAATATCGGTCGATTGTTGGCTCTGGGCCAGGGTGTTACCCCATCCTTCCTGTATGGGGGAGCTAATTATTCTGGCGGGTCTGTAGAGCTGAGAGTTTTGGAGAATGATTTCAGGAACATAACATTCCTGCTAGATGAATTCCTGGAATGGCTCACAGAAAGACTCAGGCATTATTATAATCTGCCAGATGAGAAAATTAAACACGTCATGTTCAAGATGGCGGACGATATCCAACAGAAGCAGATGGTATTCCAGGCTGCGGCTCAGGGATACATTTCACAGGAGTCTGCGATATCAGGTCTCGGGATGAACGCCGAAGAAGAGCGTAAAAAGCGCCAAGTTGAATTGGAATTACAGAACGAAGATCTTAAAGCTCAGAGAATGATCGAGGCGGGTATTCAGAATGACGTAAATAAAGAGCAAATGACCTTCCAGATCAAAGCTGCCGTCGTTCAGCAGATGGCTACAATGAAACTCCAGGAAGGTGAGATACCTAACATCGACGAACTCTTCGACCAAATTGATCAGGGAGAGGCAGATATAGCGGCTATTCAGGCAGCTGGTGGAGCTATGTCTGGCCAGCAGGCTCAGGCCACAGACGAAGGAGATCCTGAAGTAATGCAGGGACTGGCAGAATTACAGATCAGGCCTGAGCAGGTCCCGGTTATGCCGAGTCAGGAGCTCATTAATCTTCAGGCTCAAACTTTTATGAATACTCGAAATGGCCCGCATTTCGACAATGAGTTGTTGATCCTTGAACAGAGTAAAGATCCAGTCAGCAGATTGGTTGCCAGACAGGTTAAGCAGTTGGCTGCTCAGATGAAATCTCAGCAAGCTAACATTTCCAAAATGCAATCCCCTAATGTAGCTCCTCCAAGACGGGGCCCCGGAACTGCTACGGAGTAGATTATGCCAGGAATGCCAAGAGAAATAGAGAATGCCTTAAACAGGGTTCGAGATACAGACGGTGTCTGGGATATTGAGACATTTGATTTAGACGATCCTGTGGAGAGGATGCGGTACAAATTGGTCCGGAATAATCCAGACCATAAACATTTCAAAGAAGTTGTTAAGTTCACCGCTCAAGGCACCAAAGTGATTCTCAAGTACAAAGACATGACTGCATCATTCGATGAATTAGAGGAAGCCTATCATGAGGCCATGGCTTTGGAACAGTTAGAGGATATCGATGAAGAAAGTATAGAAGACGATGCTTAACCCATCTACCCAATTCCCTAATCTGCTAGATAATGTCCGGAAGGCCGTAGAAAAAACATTCCCGATTCAGACTCCCAGCTATCGAATGGAAGTCAAAAATCTACGGTACACCAACATATCAGACACAGCTTCGGTTTCTAAATACTTGATGTCCAAACGCAAGGAAGGGAATCATACGGTATCTCTAGTAGGGGATGTCACTCTCGTGGATTCTGCTGGTAAGGTGGTAGATACTAAGCGAAATAAGATTATAGCTATTGTCCCGGCCGTGACGAAAATGGGTACCTTCATGCTTAACGGCAAAGATATCCAAATTATTAATCAGGTCAGGAGACGTCCAGGGGTATATACAGCGCATCAGAACGATGGGGATGTCTCAGCGAAACTATCTACGGCGGGCGGTGAGTATCGCATCATCGTCGATCGCAAGAAGCGTAGAATGCAAATAAAGATCCGTAGCAGGCATTTCTCTCTCTATTCCTTCCTGGACATCCTTGGGGCTACTGAAGCGCAGCAGAGGGACGCTCTAGGACCATTTTATGCGCAGTCTAAATCCGAAGCCAAACCAGATATAGACGTAATTACGATAAGAGGTCTTTTGCGGCAGGTAGCTCCGAAGCCAGGAGCCGATTTACGGCAAGAAATAGTAGAGTTTTTTGATAGTAAACCTGTAGATCCGGGTGTGACTAAACAGACTCTTGGTGAAGAGTACAAATCAATTAATTTACCGCTTATTATCGCTTCTGCGAAGAAAGCCAGAGCAGTCAATTCTGGAGAGGTTGAATCTGATGATATGGAGGCGATGAGCTTTAAGACAATTCATTCTGTCGATGATTTTATCAAAGAGCGTTTGGAAAAGCTTAGGCCACAACTTCAGGGTCGTCTTAAGTACATGATGAATCGTACAGGGCAGATCGAAAAGTCTTTAACTCCTGATGTGTTCAGTAATCCTATCCTGGGTTTCTTTACCCAGAGCTCACTTACCCGTTATTCTGGTCAGATGAGTCCTTTGTCTGTACTGTCTAACAATCTCACCACGACTGTCATGGGGGAGGGCGGTATCCAGAGCGACAGAGCTATCTCTGACTCTCTGCGTGCCGTTCACCCCAGTCATCTCGGGGTATATGACCCAACTCATACAAGTGAATGTTTTGATTCTGAGACTGAGGTAATGACGGATCAAGGGTGGGTAAAATGGCCTGATGTTACTGAAGACACTGTTTTCGCTTGTCAGATAGACGGGCATCTTGAATATCACAAAGCTGACGGCCTGGTTGTTCGAGATTATGAAGGATTAATGTACGGGGCTAGATCCCAACAGACAGAGTATTTAGTTACCCCAAATCACAGAATATGGTGTAGGCCTACTGACCAGGGCAGTAGATTTAGATTTGAATTGGCGGAAGAATCACATAATCGTTCCAGGAATGTGATGAGCGGCGGGCATAAAGCGTATTTAGGGGAAGATATACAGGAATTCAGATTGTCAGAACCCCCTGGCGGGAATGCTACGAAATTCTTTGAGCAGCCGTTTGAGATCGGAGATTGGGCGGAATTTTTGGGGTGGTACCTTTCTGAAGGAAGTACTTACCTTTCTTACGGGAAGGGCTGTGTTAAGATAAGCCAAGATCGAGAATATAACCCAGCTAAATGCTCTCGAATAGAGGCTTTGTTAGACTCTTTAAATATGCGGTGGAGTTATTCTGGCAAAACTGGAGATTTCTCTATCCCTAGAATGCAGTTAGCCAAGTACACAAAACAATTTGGAACTTGTGAGGAAAAATTTATTCCTGAAGAAGCTTTCTCCTGGCCTATTGAAGCTAGAGAGCGTCTTTTGGAGGCTTTAATGTTGGGTGATGGGACGATCGATAGACGGCACGGTAATGTCAGATCTTATACAACAACTAGTCCTCAGTTAGCCAAAGATGTGGAGCGACTTTGTTTTGGGTTGGGGATATCTGTACGAATCACACAGCACTCAGACGACAGAAAAGCTTCATATCTGAATACTTATCTAGTTCATATGCATGTGGCTCAGGAACGGACATTCAGGAAGCAGATGAGATCTGTTTACTCAGGGTATTTTACAGAAGAGTATTCCGGAAAAGTCTATTGCGCGAAGGTACCTGGTGGATTGCTTTATTGTAGAAGAAATCATAAAGGTGGGCATTGGTCTGGAAACTCGAGCTCGATAGGTGTGATAAATCACCTGGCTATGGGAGCGAAAAAGGTTGGCAACCAGTTGGTAATCAACGTCATTGATGCCAGAACTGGTCAGCGAAAAGATGTTAGTACGGTAGAACTAGGTTCTAAGGTACTAGCGTTCAATGACGCTTGGAAGAATAACCAGGTGGTAGGAGATTCTAGAGGTAAGGTGTCAGCAATCGTAGATGGTAAGACCCAGACGATGGTGACCCCAAGGGAGGTAGATTACATTTTACCGGACGCATCCAATATGTTTTCGGCGGTTTCCGCGCAAATCCCATTTATTCACAACAATTCAGCTAATCGAATTTTGATGGCTGGTCGTCATATGGAGCAGACTTCTCCTTTGGTAGATCCAGATAAGCCTTTGGTTATGGCTGCTGTGAACGGCAAGCCTATGAACAAAATTTTGCATGACACATTCAATGAAAAGTGTCCGGCAGATGGAGTTGTGGAGAAAGTTCAAAAAGGCAAGATTACTATCAGGGGAGTGGACGGTGGTCAACATATAGTGGAGTACCATAGCATGTACCCCTATAACGAGGAGACCTGGCTTAAACAGACACCTACAGTCAGGGCCGGGGACAGGGTAAAGAAGGGACAAATCCTTACCACAGATAATTTCAGCAAAGATAATGTCTATGCTACCGGCAAAAATCTCCGCACAGCGATGATGCCATTTAAAGGTCTCACATTTGAAGATGCTTTTGTAATCTCAGAAGGTGCAGCAAAGAAGTTGACTTCTGAACACAAGTATGAACTCCGGCTGGAAAAAGGTCCGGGGGTTAGACCAGGGTTCGCCGCTATCTCATCTTTGAATGTATCCGGATTAGGTAAGCCTCAGAATTTCAAAGGAGATTTACCTAAGATCGGATCTATTTTCGAGGATGGGGATATAGTTATTCCGGCAGCTATGGAAAGACATGTCGATCCCACATCAGCGGAAGCAAGAGCTTCTTCTAAGCTCAGAAATCCTTTCATAGACGCTTCTGTACGGTGGGATGAGCCTTATCCGGGGAAGGTTGTGGACGTTGTCCAGACTTCCCGATTTGTCAAAGTTTATATAGAAACTCAGGAAGCTGCCCGTGTTGGGGATAAAGCTTCCACCAGGGCTGGATCGAAAGGTATTATTAGTCGGATCATACCGGATGATGAGATGCCTAAGGACAGCCAGGGACGGCCATTTGAGGCAATATTCAGCCCATTTGGACTTCCAGGTCGAGTCAACCCTGGTTTTATGTTTGAGGCGGCTGCTGGCAAGATCGCACAGAAGACAGGGAAGCCTTATCTGGTCAATAACTTTAGTCCGGAATCTTCTGTCGATGTTTTACAAAATGAGCTCAAAAAACATAATCTCAGCGATACAGAAACAGTTTTTGATCCAACTACAGGGCAGACCCACGAAGATGTGGGGGCAGGGGATATACATTGGTTAAAACTGAAACATTCGGTTCACCACAAGTGGTCTGCCCGTTCTAATGATGGCTATACCAGGGAGGAGCGCCCAGCGAAGGGCCGCCCAGTATCAGCCCAGTCCGTCGGCCCACTAGAACTCTACTCCATGTTAGCCAACGGATCTACCGAATTTGTAAAGGATGTGTCCAGGCTGACCTCAAACAAGAACGATGCCTATTGGACAGCGTTCCAGTTAGGTCAGCCGACACCACCTCCTGAGACCCCATTTGTTCTGGAGAAGTTCAAGAACTACATGATGGGGGCAGGGATCAATGTCGAGCAAGAAGGTAACAAGATCAAGGCCACACCTTTCACAGACGAAGATGTGCTGGCTAAATCCTCTGGCGAGATCAAAAGCCCATTTACTATCAGGGCCAAGGACCTAGAACCTGAGAAGGGTGGGTTATTCGACAAAGAGTTAACTGGTGGGTACAATGGGACAAATATAAATCATATTACTCTTTCAGAAAAGCTTCCACACCCGCTTTACGAGAGACCCATAGCATCTATTTTGGGCCTCACAGCCACGCAGTACAATAAAATTGTATCTGGGGATATGAGTGTTAAAGACCTTAAATTAGATGCATCTGGTCCTGAGGGAGAATTAACCGGAGGTCCAGCCATTGAGTACTTATTGAGTAAAGTCAATGTACCTAATGAGATCAACAAGATTAGAAACGCTCTACCTACAGCCACAAAGACATCTAAGCCTAAGATGCTGACGAAATTGAGGTATCTTTCTTCTCTAAGTAAGATGAAGATGAAACCTGGGGATGCTTACATGATGAAGCATCTTCCAGTCATTCCGCCAAAATTCCGTCCTGTATATAATAATGCGGAAGGCCAGCTTGTGGTAGGTGACCCCAACCACGCATATCGTGAGGTTATGCTGGTAAATGACCAGATGAAAAATCTAAAGAATCTGGGTGTAGATGACACTAACATCAAGCCCTTAAGAAAGGGTATTTACTCCGCAGTAAGTGCAACGATTGGGTTATCTGAGCCGCTTACCAGAGGCAGGGAATTTAAAGGATTCATCAGTGCCATAGCTGGTAAGAGAAACAAGACAGGATTATTCCAGGGCAAATTACTCCACAGACCTGTAGATTTGTCCGGACGATCTACACTCATCCCAAATCCTGAATTAGGTATGGATGAAATGGGTTTACCCAAGAAGATTGCATTTAAGACTTATGAGCCTTTCATTATACGCAGGTTAGTGGGGGCCGGTATGGACCCGTTAACAGCTAAAGATCAGGTTAAAAATAGAACCGAACCTGCTTTGAAGGCACTTCAGGAGGAGATGAAGACCAGACCTGTAATTTTGAATAGAGCTCCAACTCTCCACAAATTCTCCGCAGTAAGTTTCAAGCCCAGGCTTACAGATGGTTTGGCTATGGAAGCCAACGCTCTAATCGTTGGCGGATTTAATATGGACTTCGACGGGGATACAGCGGCTGTTCACGTTCCGGTTAGCGAGAAGGCCCGTAAGGAAGCACTCAAAAATCTTCCTTCTAAGAACTTTATGGGGCACAGAACCAGGACCGTTGAGCACAAGCCCGCCAAAGAGATGTACTTAGGGATCTACAAGATAACAAAGCCTGTGAGACCTACAAATATTACAGTGAAACATGGTGCGGAGGCTTTGAAATTACTGAGAGATAGAAAGATCAGAATTAATGATCGAATTTCTTACAGAGGTAAGCCCGTGACAGCCGGGGCTTTTCTTGTTCGTGGTATATTCCCTAAAGATATCGAATATGACATGTATCAACCTTTGACAGCTAAGAAGGTCTCTGGATTGATTGAAGAAGTAGCCAAAGAACACCCAGAGATGTTGGGTTCGGTTGTTAATCAGATTAAAGATATCGGAAACACATATGTTACTGAATTAGGTTTTTCTGTGTCCTTGAAAGATTTGAAATTCAAAGATAACCAGAGGAAGCGAATCCTTCGTAAAATGGTTCGAGATATGACAAGACTCGGATACCACGACGCTTTTCAGAGAGGGATTAAGGAACTTAATGACCTCATGAAGGTAAATACCGAGGGAAATCGTTTTGTGGAAATGGGTACAGAATCCGAAGCTATGGCCGGAAAGCGTGACAATATCCGTCAGATGATTCTAGCTCCTGTAGCGTACAATGACCACAAAGGTCAGATGGTTCCGATGCCTGTGGATAGGTCTTTTGCTGAAGGGCTTAAGCCTGACCAATATTTTGCTTCTTTCGCCCCGTCTAGAGCTGGTGTTGCTGGTAGGGCTTTAGGTACTAGAGATACCGGAGCCTTCGGCAAAGAGCTGCTTAATACTACGTTAGACACTAGAATTACGACTACGGACTGTGGGGTACGAGACGGCATAGTTATGTCTTTAGACCACGATGACATTCTTGATAGGTACGCCGCAGATGCTCCACATAGGAATAAATTAATCACGCCTCGGTTGATCACCACCTTGAAAAAGCAGGGGAAGAGACAGATAAAAGTTAGGTCTGCGATTAAATGTCAGGCTTTGGATGGTATATGTCAGAAATGTGCAGGACTATCTGAACACGGTACTGATTATCCTATCGGGACACATATCGGAGCTTTGGCGGGCCAAGCTATTTCTGAACCTACTATGCAATCTATTATGCGAGCATTCCATACAGGCGGGGCTGCTGGCGGCCAAGAATTAGGCTTCAAAAGGATACAACAAGTTTTGGCTTTACCTGCACATATGAAAGGTCAAGCACCTTTAGCAGAAATGGACGGTCTAGTAGCGGCTGTCAACCAGAGTCCTGGACATGGGTGGGATGTGGTGATTGATGGGAAAACCTATTTTGTTCCCCAGGAATTAGGTTTGGGTGTCAAAGTAGGACAGAGAGTTAAGGCTGGAGATAAGCTTTCTAACGAAGGGGTTATCCATCCAGTACAGCTTACAGCTCTTGCAGGAAGAGATGCTGGGCAGCAACAGTTGCTCACAGACCTAAATCATGCATACTCCGATTCAGGAATCAATGTTAGGCAAAGAGTTTTCGAGACTGTGATAAAACCTATGACGGACAAGGTCAAGATTATGGATCCAGGGGACGGATTCAAGCACGGACTTGTCGAAGGTGAAGTCGTAAATGCAAATCTAATTGACAGCTTCAACAAGAAGCTGAAAAATAAAATAAATGTTGAACCAGTGCTCCTGGGGATCAAGAGGGCCCCATTTGCCAGGAACGATTTTATAAGTCCTTTGATGTTCCAGAGGTTGCCGAAGCATCTCGCTGACGCTCCAGCTTTAGGTTTAGAATCCGATATAGCTAAAGGTCACCCTGTGACCCAATTTGCTTTTGGATATGGAGACAAAACTAAATAATGAATTCTTATTGGAACACGAGTAGCGGATCTTTTGCTGGGTTGACTGGAGCTGAAGGGGTTGTTAGATTTTACGACTCCAGCAAAGAAGTTTACATTGTTGATATTTTGAATGGCCCTCGTTCAGTTCAGGCTGGAGCCATAAAATTAGGGAATATCTCCCCATATCCAAAAAATGCCTCGGTTATTTTGGTTAGTCTATCCACTTCTCGATGGGTAATCCTGGGGGAGTTACCGACGGTTAACTCTTCTGGTTCAGAACCTTCGACTAACGCTGTAGATGCCGCAATCTCGGCTCTGTTAGAAGATCCTAGAGACATCGATGTTCCACGGTATAGACCCCCGAATTCTGAAAAAATTATTCAGGCCGAAGATCAATTTATGGGGACACGGAATAGACGTAGCTTCGTGCATGTGTTGCGTAGCGGGTCTATCTTGATTAGGGCGGCTGCTGGATGTCTTCGGTTCTTTAATAAAAAATCCAGAGAGATTAAAGACTTGTGCAAAAGGTACGTTTTAAGTGTACCAGGTTTTCGTTTTGAGGCCGGGTTGCCTTCAGCTCTGGGTAGTCTTAGTTCTGCGAAATTGCCCACACCTGAAGTTAGGTTGACGCAAAATCCTTATCCTGGACAGCCTATCACGGAAACCGTTATTGAATCCCGGACAGAAGGTGGTTTTTTAGCACGTATAGGTCAAGTTCTTCGCCAAACTTTTGCAGCTGAGTCCGGTACGTATACGGTAGAGACAGGAGCAACTCTTGTAGAAATATCGCCGCTTACTGGAATCACCTTAAACAAAGGTGTTACAGGCGCTGAAGCTTCAGTGACAGTTGCGGATGACGGGGTTACTTTGTCACATTCTTTAGGTGGAACTGTGACTATAGGTCCCTCAGGTATCTCTGTTGACGGAACTCTGCCGGTGAATATCGGGTCTGTAGCAGCTGTCAATGTGACATCAGAGGTCTCGATAAATATCGGAGCCCCGATTATTACACAAGCATCGACAAATAAAGAGGTTTTAGCTGCACCTGGGCTCGAGACACAGAATTACACAGGGGCGCTGACCACTAACGTGGCGGGTATTTCTATCTCAACATACAGTGGTGTCGGGGCTAAAATCAATGTTCCTGTAGGATTTTATGAGATTGATATGACTAGACCGGATGGATCTAGAGGTAGTATGACAATTAAAGGTGATTTACAGGTCACAGGAACTGTTTCTTCTGGATAATTTATACCGTTATGAGAGTCCGAACATTTTGTTGTAGCAAGGTGAAATTATGACCAAGTCTCTTTTTGTGAAAATCGATCAGCCCCTGCAGAAACTTGCTGGGTATCAGATGAGCCATGACCCCAAGAAGTGGGATGTTGAGATCATTAAGTATCTCCACGAAACTCATCCGTATCTAACCGATCACACCATTAAAATTATTTTCAACGCCAGGGATGACGATAAAGCTACGGCTACTGGAGATATCTTTGTAGACAACAAAATGGATATTCCATTTGTAATCGATCAAGGCGAACTCCAGCCCTTGGATATGTTCATGCATGGTGGAGACTTGATCCCTATGACTCGGACTTCGGTATCTTCCGCACTGATGGACACAGGTTTTGGTACACCAATTCCTGCGGGGTCTGGTGAAACGGCAGATATTTTTAATACGAACGCTGTACCCCCATTCGATGGTAAGTACACTTTCGCCGCAGACAATTGCTACGACAAAGAAACAGCAGCAGAGCGTATCCGCAGACACGAAGCCTCTATCGGGATGCCTGAAAATCCCGGAAAGAGTGCCGGAGTTGATTGTGATATGACTATAGCTGAGAGCGGAACTAGATATTTTCCTGGGGACGATTCAGCCCTCGATAAAGTATTAAACTCAATTTCGACTGATCCTAAGTATCATTATTCTTATGGTGCCAAAACTGCTTCAGCTCTCCCCAGGGTTCAACCTCTATATGAATCAGAAACCAAAGAACTTACCCCAGACCAGAATTGGTGTGTGAAGACTGCTACAGGAATAGATATCTCAGGCCGGTCGTATGCAGGTTTTCTCGATCCATTCACAGGGCATGTCTCTGGCAAGCCAGTATTTCTTGCTTCAAAGGGTGAAGGTTACGCCGAAGTCCCGCAAGTTGTCGGAGAGATCGAAAAGATCGGGAGTTTAGACGAATCTACAAAGAAGAACGAATTCCACACTTGTGATCCAGAGGTAGGGGACATCGGGTGTTTCTGTTGGAACGGTGGCGTTACTCATCCAATCAAAATCGCTCAAGTGTTGGAGGATGGGTATCTGGTAGCTCAACTGGATGGACAAATGACAGCAACCATCCGGCCCACAGATGGCATTAAGACCGCCAGTTACATGGACGATCTATATATTCCTGGCGATGCCGTGTTCCATAAGACTCTAGACAAAGAGCTGTTGCTCTCTACTCCACTGAGCAAAGTAGCTACTGTTTCTGTCATATACTCCAACGGACAGTACGCGCTGAATGGTGATGGATTTAAACCAGAGCCATGTTCTTACATCTACACGAAGCGGGCCTTGTGCGAGCATTTTGAGAAGGAATCCGTCCAGGATCTTCTGAAGTTTGCTGCCAGGAAAGGTTTTGTCCGAATCAAGGCTCCATCAGTATTCAATAAAACCGCAGCTGCGGGTGGAATCAAAATCCCTCAGAAGTATATCAAGAAAGCTAATATCGCTCCAACATCTGAGTGGGAAGCGATTATGTGCATAAATTCAGTTGATCTTGAACCATTCTCTATCTTTAAGAAAGCTCCAGGTTGGGTCGGAAAGATTGCCGCTGAGTTAACAAACGACACTAAAGCTGACACTGTCGACGCCATACTTGGGTCTAATTTCTTAACAGAAGAGACGATGTTCAAGTTCCTTGACAAGATTGAACATTTTAAGAAGGCTCGTCGGTGTGCTTTGGAAATGCTTTTGGCCTCAAGATTGGGGCTGGAAGTACCTCAAGGCCCACTTCGTTCGGCAGCTTTTGCCCTAGACGGGATCGTGAATAGTTTGGAACAGCTAAGGCATATGCTGACTGCTGGTGAAGGTTAGTTGTGTTATCACAGTTGGAATTGGAAGAGAAATATGGGCTTAGTCCCAGAACATGTTCTCGCGTACTCGAGACCTGCTGTGCTGGTATTAAATCCAAAGTTCAATTCGGACGCCGACTGTATTCTGTAGCCAAATACGAAAAGTACTTCAAAGCTGCAAAGTACCTTCCATCCAATATCAGAGAAAAAGGGAAAATCACTTTTATCCCTCCGTTTTGTACGTATCTGATTTACTTAAGACTTATTGGTTGGGATGAGGACAGAGTCTACGAGACCCTAGAGACCCAGGGTTTTTTGGTCAGTAAAAACAGTAAAAAACTCCTCACTAGATCCGAAGCAGCTCAGATATGGAATGAGTTTTTCAAGGCTTTACCTAAGACATTCCAAACAGCTATTCATAAGAAGGTTGAGCCAAAAAGTGCGGTTTGGGGAGCCCTTTTAGATCTTCTATCTTTGAGTTCTGTGTTCCAGGACCCGGAGCTACCTACGTATTTATTGCATAGAAGGCAGCACAGGATTAAATTAGAAGCGCTTCTTTCCACCACTGCAACACCGGAGCAAATCTGTGAGCTTTTTGAAAAATCTTACGGGATAAAAACATCCGTTAGGGACTTAGAGTATTTTGTCATTCTTTTTCATAATCGTAGCTTCATGTGTAGGGAAGATACCGATCGGTACCTCAATAGCTTGTACGCTAAGGAAGCCAAGATAAAGGATGATGCGGAAATTATGCCTATTGATAAATTCTGTGCTACCCACAGCATCGATATAGCAGGTATGGGTGTGGTGATGACTAAACACATACTGCAATCTCTCAGTAACGCGATATTCAACCAGCAAGGAGATGATGTGGAATCTATGAAGTCACAGCGAGCATCTATGGTTCTGTTCCACAGGTACATGGATCGCATCAGAGATCTTGGCATCGAGGAATCAGATTCTGCTGAAGCCTTGTTCGTCGGCGAAAAATACCCAGTTATGAACAATGCTGAAGGTGAAGGTCCCGTAGCTGTTCCGGCCTTGACAGAAGCTAAAAATGAGCGAAAAGACCAGGAAAGCAAAGCAGGATGACATTACTCATAAGCGATACACACAGAGTGCCCCCAAGCAATTGGACAGTTTCTGCACCGCATAACATTACTACATCTTTGCAAAATGAGGTCAAAAAAGAATCTTTTTCTACGATAGCGACAAAGCATTTCAGGGTATCTCTTGGTGATGGTCCAAAACCTTTAGACTTCATCAATAGGCCATACGATACAGTGATGCTGGATTTTGATGCTCCAGAAGTAGTCTACATGACAGGTCGCCAGACAGGAAAATCTACCAAGCTAGCTGTGAATCTGATAACAAGAAACGTATCCTCTCCGGGGTATAGATGTCTGTACATCGCCCCTCGTGGCGATCAAATCAAGGTTTTCAGTCGTGATGTATTCGCGAATATGTGTGCGCTCAGCCCGACAATTTCTCCGATGATTGACGATCATAATGCCTGGCAGATGGGCGTTAGAGCTTTTAAGAACGCCAGCCTGACATATTTCAGATCGGCATTCCATTCAGCTGACCCAGCTCGTGGTATCACAGCAGGTTGGATTGCATTCGATGAGTTCCAGGATCTAATCTCTGACTCTATCAGTATTCTAAAAAACTCGGCGCGTAACTATACGGACAGTCGATTCTTTTACACAGGCACACCAAAGACTTACTCGAATCATCTAGCTGAGTACTACGAAGATAGCTGCGGATACGAATGGATGGTTAAATGCCAGGGATGCAACCATTGGAATTTTCTAGATCTATCTGTACTCTCTCCAGACAAATACATATGCCAAAAATGCGGTCGGGGCATCGATGTAATAAGAGACGGACGATGGGTTGCTAGAAAGCCTAGTAAAATAGGAGAATTCAACGGGTTTAGGCTTCCAACTATTCTCAACCCGAACGTGGATCCAAAAGCGATCTGGAGGGAATTGAATAGCCCCAGAACTACGGTTTCGGCGTTCTGTAACGAGGTAATGGGATTACCTTATGCCGAGGGAGATTTAGCCCTTAGCGAAGGTGATTTGCGTGCGGCGTGTGAAGAGCGCAGAGTTATGGCTAAACCCGGGGAGTCTTTACCTTTTCCTTTGGTGGCCGGAATAGATTGGGGCACTGGGTCACAATATGCTGTCACGTCTAAAGGGGAGAAAGTAAGGTCTTTCACGACCATAGTAATCGGGGGTTTCTATAAAGGTAAATTCCGAATAGTTTTTATGGCTCGACTGTTGGGGGCGGACGCAGACATGTACAATCAGCCCCAAGTTTTAGATAGGATTATGCGACAATTCCAGGTCCAGGGGGTTATGTGTGACTGGGGCTTTGGCGCACCCCAAAATGCTCGTTTAGTAAATGAGTTCGGGTGGGGAACAGATAAACTTTTCGAAGTTCAATATTCTCGAGTCCAGCAGAATATGATCGTATGGAATGATAGATCTCAACGTTTTGTTGCAGATAGGTCAGCTATGCATATGCGGCTTATCGATGATATTAAGAGGAACCGAATTTCCTTTCCAAAGTGGGCGGAAATGCAGGATTTTGTTGATGACTTTACTTGTATTTATGTCGAATACAATGCGGACAACAGCACCATGCGCTTTGACCATCCGGTCGGAAAACCAGACGATTGTTTCCAAGCTACTGTGTATTGTAAATTAGCTAGCGATGTTTATCACGGAGTGCTGAATAAATTCCACGTAGAACCTGAAGAGGATATGGGTTGGATTCCGAACTAAAAAAGAAGGGTGTTACCCCTTCTTTATTCATCATAAATTACGTCGGAAGTTCTGCACGGCCTTGCGAAAATCCTTAAGTGTTTTTGCTAGATCCACTTCGATATTTTCTACGATCTTGTCCAGCCTCTGCAGTTCTTGTTGCACATCTTTTTTGGTTTTGAGTAATTTGAACCCGATATAGACGGATCCACCTAGTGCCAAACATGATGCGCCCACGGCTATGATAGGTAACATTTTGCTCCTTCACTTTGTTCATAGGTACTCTTTGAGTTCGTCCGTGAGGTCTATACCATACTCTTTGCCTCGAGTGACGAGAATTGTTTGCATTCTCCTCTTTTCTTCCCCTGTGTAGGGGAAGAGGTCATCGTCTGCTCCCAGTTCTTCGATCAGAAGCTCGTTGGCTTCTGACCAGGGCATACCTCTCTCCATGTTCTCGAAGAATATTTGTCGACAGCGATGTACTTTGTCAATCCGAGACTCAGGCTTGGGTTTGTCCCTCTTTTTCTTCTTCTCGGGCTTGGTTTTCTTTTTTGGATCTTTCCGGAATATCTGAACAACAAACCCCAGGCCAGCGGCCCCGCAGATTATCGTCATTAACATCAGGCACCTCCCATTAAAGCGGGGGCGACCCATTTAAAAATGGCTGCGAACATCAACCCTAAGATGGCGAGTTCGTATACAACCAACTTCAATATGGACATTATTGAAGGGCCCTTTTTCTTGGAATTTTTCACAAGAACCTCCCGTAAATTAAACAAAAAAATGAAATTTCACTTCATAGTATTATGCCACATATCTTCAGTGTTTTGTTTTTGAAGATTCACTGTATACCGTTCACGGATATTAGATCCTTCTTTAAGGAAAGCATATGCTGTGTAAATTGGCTGACAAATTGGCTCAGGATCCAAATAATCCTGAGATGCATTACAGGATGTACACATCACCAGAAGGTGCGCAGAAAATGCGCGGCCAGACATCAACTACCGGCGGAGATAATCTGAGTGGCAGTCTAGGGGAAGAAATTCCAACAAATGTACACCCAGGTCCCGGCCCGGAGAATAAACCAATTCAACAAGAAGGTGGTGGCGGAAGCTTTAGCTCAGGGCTTAAAGATAATTTAATGATGATGGCTCTTTGGTCTTTAGCTCCATCGGTCATATCGGGGGCTCTGAAAAATCCGTTAGCTGCAGCAGGATTAGGTTTGGGTGGCTACGGTTTATACAGAGCGTTAAGACCCAAGGGTGGCCCCAGAGAGGGGAGTCTTGCCGGGGGTTTCGGTAAATGGCTAGCGGAATCTTTCCCTGGATTAAACTTACAACAAGCCCCCGCACCAGCGCCTGGTAGTGCCCCACAGACAGGTGCCCCACAGACAGGTGCTCCAACAGCTCCTACGGGGGACGCCTCAACAAAAGGTGGCCCAGGTATATTTTCAAGAATGAAAGATTTTGTGGGCAAAAAAACGAGGGATTTCGGAGATTGGGTGGAGGATGTAGCCACACCAAATCCGGATGTTGAGCCTCCAGTAAAAGGTCAGGATTTTAGAGATCAATTTGGTACAAGTCGTGCGGGAGCAGGTAAAACAGTCAATATAGACGCTTCCGTAACACCTCCTAAAAAGCCTAAGGGATTTCCTATGTTGGGTTACAACAAGACATCAAGTTTAAATACACATTCGTATTTCACATGTTTACCTAATGGCGAACCGTATGTGAAGACTGCGGGAATTTGGTGCGGCGTCCAGCAAAGAGCCAGAGAAAAAGTAGCGGCTACTGGAGCTGATCCATCGGAATATTACAAGTACTTCAAAGACTTGGCTAAGGAAGTACCGCTTTTAGATATGATTAAAATGCAGGCCAGACCTTCCGCTGCTCGTCATGAGGCAATGATGGATCAGATAAGAGCTGCAAACAGAGCTTATGCGCAAAATGCTCCACCTAGGCCAACTAACGCACTATTCCCTGGTGAAGCTATGGGACAAGCATTAGGGTCTCGATCCAGTAGAGTACGAGGTGGGTTAGGTACAGGTTTAGCTGGAGCCGGTGCTCTAGGGTTGCTCGCTTTGACAAATTTATTCCCCGGGAAACCGGACGCTCGTGAGGTCATCGAAGAAGAATTAGTGAAGAATAATTCTCAGTTCTAAAGTAACGCATAAAGGGAAACTATGCAGATAACGCCAGAATTGATCCAGATGCATGCTGCTAAAGCTGTGGAAGGGCTTTTGTCTAAGAAAGCATCCTTAGACGAAACCATAGCTAAGATTGCATCGGATAAGGAACTGAATCAATTCCAGATTCAGCGGCTAATTGAAGCCACCAATAATCTAGCCAACGCCGAACTTCGGAAGACAGCTGAAGACCAGAGATTTGTTTTCAAGCTGGCTAATATAGATAAGATATTATCTAAGTTGGATAGCTCTGCTGAGGGGTCTTCTGTTAAGATTGCTTCGCTGGCTGGAGGTCCCGGGTTTCTTAAAGAAGCTTCAAAGGAAATCCTTCCGGTAGGCCATGCCCGTCGTCAGCAGATGAAGAAAGAAGCTATTCAGCATCTGGAAATGATTCAGCACCATGTGAATATGTTTCTGCGGGGGACAGACGGTAAGGTCGCCGCTTTGGAAGCACATCAGCATGGAAATCTGCAGAAGATCTTCGGGTATGTGAAGCAAGCTGTGCTCGCTAATGATCCTGATATGGATGAACTTATTAAGTTAGCGTCTATGCAGGATGATGAAACTCGAAAGAATCTTTTTGTTGTACTCTCGAAGAGTGCTGAGCTCCTAGCGCCTATTATGGGTACTTCTCCTGTGGAGGCTCAGACCAGGCTCCAGAAGATAGCGTTGACGCCTGAGGAGTTAGAGAAGACTTACCATCACTATGATGACGACAAAAATACCGGGGAGAAGAAGCTCGATAAATCAGATTATTCTGACTTAAAGAATCCGACCAAAGCCAACCAACAGCATGGTTTGGTTATTGTGATCGACGATATGAAAAATACCGATTACGATAGAAAAGAGATTCTTGGAGGAGCGAAATCATATCGAGGAGCGAATTTTGGCATAGCCCGTGCCATTTATAAGCTGAACAACACCGAGAATGTCAGCCAGTATGAGCTGAATAACCTTAGAACAATCCGTAGAGAATCGGACAATGTTCTGGGGTGCATGAACTCTAAAGAGCCTGCGAAGACCGCCTCAGATAGAGAGGCCGAACTTTCCAAGTTTGCTATGATGCTTGGTATGGGTCTCTCAGCTATTCTAGGGGAGGACGAAACGGGGGATGTTCTAGAGAAAATTGCCGAAGGTGGGGGATTCAAAGATATACTTTCAGGTGGAAAGGAATGGCTGCAAGGCGCTGGCCAGAACCTGGGAAAAAAATTGAAAACCGTCGGAGATAGAATTCAGTCTACATCTTCGGCGGATATTAAAGACATGAAAGACAAGACTGTAAGTGGAGCTATTAAAGGCATTAAACATATACCCAATACTGTTTGGCATGAGCTTAAAATTCCTAAATTACTTGCTGGGGCAGGCCTGCTAAGTATGGGGTCTCAATTTTTGGGGGATATCGCAGATGTTGGGTTACGTCCTGAGAGTCCTCAATTTTTTGGTTCTTCTCAAATAACGCGTGAAGGTGCGGTTCCTGGCGGAGTTAATCCATACGGAACAGGTATCGGCGGCTTTGAGGACAGAATGGATCGCATGTAGGGATATATTATGCTGTTTGAAAAATACGCAATGTTCCACGAAAACGAGGTCGAGATCCCGGATCTCCCCAAAATCCGAGCAGCTATTAAATTAGCGGCACTTCAAGGAGAAGACCTAGTCACCGAGGTAATTCAAGAAGCATTTAAAGACTTCTCCAAAGAAGCAAAAGAAAGAATTTTCTCACATCTTCAAGGTATAGCGATGGTTGAGAAGAGCGCCTGGCTGAAACCTATCATTGGTTCTTTAGGGATAGGCTTTGGTTTGGCACCTGCTATAGGAAAGATTTATAAAAACACTAGGACTAAGGGGCAACTGGAAAGGGCTTTAAGAGAAGTTCTCCGAAGAACTCCGGCTCTGACCAGAGATCCAGAACAGACAGCTCGAAATTTTGAGCTGCTTATGCACTTTGCCCCAGCTATAGCTAGTGAACCTACAGCAGCTTCGGCGATACTTATTCAGCTCCAAAGTTTGGGCGAATCTGCTATCACCCCAGATCTTTTGAAGAGGCTCGTGGATGTCCAGAAACTCAGAACACCTTCCGCCGATGTTTACGAATCAGCGGCCAAGGGTCTTACTTCAGCAGGGAAGCTATTTTAATGAGATCTATTGATAGGGAATCTTCTACAGCCAATGCTTCTGAAGCGACTCCTGCTGCGCATAAGACGCAATATATCGATCCTGTCGAAGGCACAATGGAAGTTCCAACGACTTTTGCAGCTGCAGACCCTGCGATTAAGTCGAAAAAAGAATCCAAGAGGAAATTACACGAAGAATTGAAATTTGCATTACTTTCTCTGAAGAATGTGGATTGAGGTCAATTTTTAAAGTTAGAGGGATATTATGGCGACTTTCGACGATTTTGCGGTAAGTGGGAAAATAGTCCCGGCTTCATTATTGGATGATGAACCATGGACTGTCCCACTGTTTACCAGGCAATACGAAAAGATTGCTTCGGAAATCTATATTCCGGACCGTATCAAAATCGCCATTGCAAACATCACGCCTAGGGATGATGGCCACCACCTCCTGGTTCACGGACTAGGAGGTGCTGAGGCCTGGGGGAGTAACCGCAACGGGGATGCATTCCCTGAGTACATCAACGGAGAACCCCACCTGGTCAAGTCCGGCGCTGATTACGGATACGGCACTTTCGAGAAGTACGCCTATCCATATCGGAATCATAAAAACCATGATCCCAAGCATACCATCGGCGAGCAGATCAAGTACGCAGCCTACAATGATAAAATGCACAGGGTCGAGACAGTGGTATTTATTAAGAGAGCGCTGGCCCCGGATGCTTGTGAAGCTATCGACAATGGAGAGGATCTGGCCTGGTCCATGGGTACTAAGGTCGCCTATGACATCTGTTCCAAGTGTCATAACAAGGCCAAGAACAGGAGCGAATACTGCGACCACCTGAAGCTGGCGATGAATAGAATCCACCCCGATGGGTCTAAGAATTACGCAATTAATCCATATCCGAAATTCTTTGATATGTCCTGGGTCAAGAGAGGCGCAGACCCGCAGGCCCTTACTCTGCATAAGATTGCCAGAGAACAGAAACCCATGTTCAATGTTCCTGCTGGCAAGGTATCTATTGTGGTCCCAGTTCCACTGCCCAAGGTAGCGGACGAGAAGGAAGCAGATATAGATAAGGAAGTCCCAGTTAAGGCTGATGCGGTACCAGAGAAAGTTGTCGAGCATCTCAGCAAAGACCTCCCAAAGGATGAAGGTTCCAGACCGGTAAGACGTACGGTCATTATGATTATCAGCAAGAAAGATAGACCTTTTGAAAATAGACTATCTGACTTGCTTCATGCTGGCATCTTTCCAACAGGGGAAGAGGCTAGGCAGGCCGGTCTTAAAGATGAAGATATTCCCGACTCATGTGGGTGTCCGATGCCGGACCTAAAAGAACTTATGAATTTAGCTCCTTTAATGAAGTCTAGCTCTATGCTAGACCCCTATCTTTCTGATCGACTAATTGAATTGGACAGAAGTGATGGGGTAAAAGAAGCTACGTATAATTCAAAAATAGATAAATTAATTTATAGGTGTTTTTCCGATTCAGAGTGGTGTGAAAAATTCGCTTCCCATTTTGACATACCTGAAGTAGCTCATTTGGTCTTCCCCCCAGAGACCTTAGCTAAGCAAGCTGGTATTGGGTCCGCTTTGTTCGCCCCAGTGCGAGCTACGGCAGGTTATTTCTCAGATATTCCGACAGGTCGGACATTATCTGGATTGGGTATAGGTTTATTGGGTTCTGCTGGACTTCGAGGGGCTGCAGAACATGGTAAAGATCTCAATGTTTTACAGAGATTCATTGCCAAGCACCCAATTCTGACAGGCTTTGGTACAGCTGGCATTATGCATGCATTGCCTGCCATGTTTGGAAAGGCAAAAGGTGTAGCATCTCCTGCAGTCAGTAAGGTTGTAGAGAAGACTAAACCTGTCGTGGATAAAGTCACAAAAGCTTTCAAAGGCAAGGAAAAACCTCCTGTAGATTAAAAACTGAATGATTTGAATTTAGTTGGAAAAAGTTTTGTATACCGTTTCCAGTGGAGAATTTGTCTCCCATTAAATAGAAATAGTTTTCCGATATTTGTGAGGATTGCAAACTATGAACGTTACCGAAATTTATCAGGCTCTGTACGGTGAAAAGAAGGCTGAGAAGACAGCTGAGGAAACCAAGAGCGCATCAATCTCAAAGCTTGCTGAAGATATCGAGAGTGTGTATGCCGCTGGACAGATTTACGGCGCAGGCATCGTAGATGGTCTTATCAAGCGTGCAGCTGACCTGGTCAGCAACAGTGTGGACACCAAGGCCGAAACCGGCAACGAGCCCTATGCAGAAGATGCTGGTGGCCGTGGCTCAATGGTAGCCGAGACCAAGGTCCCGCAGCATGACTCATCCGGTCCAACCGGCAAGGAAGAGTCCGAATCTAAGCACATCACCCAGGTTGACCCAGCGGTCAGCGGTCCGACCCCGGACGAAAAGGGTGAAGGCGAGCTCACCGACGGTGCAGCAGGTGGTGGATCCCACCCAGGCATCAAGGGAACACTGAAGTCACTTCAGGATTCTTTCGACAAGGAAATCCAGTAATAAAGTCCAGAATTGGAGACGACTATGAGTACGCTTATTCAAGGTCTGGTCGAGGGCGCTCTGCTGGAAAAATTGGCTGGGTCACTCCCACCAGGCTTTATGGAAAATCAGGTTCAGGTCGAAGAGGGTTACAACCCTGAGAAAGAAAACGACGGAAGTGTCGTAGAAGAGAAGACCGAAAAGCCTACTGAATCCGAGAAGTCCGATTCTGAAAAGGAAAAAACCGATTCAGATGATAAAGAGGACAACAAAGAGGAAGATAAGGAAGCCAGCGTAAAAACAGCTGCAGTTGCTAAAATTGCCGCTCGTGCCAAGAAGTATGCCGACTTTAAAGAGGAAGTCATTAAGTGTGCCAATGAACGAGTTGGTGGTCTTGATGAAGCTGAAAAGGAAGCCGTCTCAGGTACCGTTCAAGCTATTCTCATAAAAATTGCGGCAGATACCGATTGGGATGAGTACGAGTACACCGAAGAGGATGTACACGAAACAGTCAAAACTGCCGGTATGTACGCGGATCAGCTTCTAGCAAATTTCCGCAAAGGATAAACAAATGAATAAATTCGCGGGTATGGCCAAGGCCATCAACGAAGTTTTAGATAAGGACCTGTATCAGCAGGAAGCTATGTTGCTGGGCAGTACTCTGGATGAGCAGACGATCGATAAGATCGCGGCTTACGAAGAGGCTATAACGCAGGATGAAGAGGTCAAGGAAGTAAATCTTCCCCAGATCACTATCCTCAAGCTTGCCGAGCAGATGGTCTTTGAAGAGATGCTGGAAACCTCTCCGGAGTACGTAGAGCGGGTTAAGACCGCAGCGGCACTTGGTGAGAAAGCAGCCGATCTTATTCTTGAGCAGGTAATGACTAACAATGAATGATCTTCGCGATGCTTTAGAGAGCTCCGGGGGTAAAGTTCTACCGGAGAAGGAACAGCCTGACGATCTCGGGTCCAGGGATGACCTGGAGCATGAGGTTAAGCTAGGCATGGCACTCGCACTTATTCTTGCGGATGATTTAGCCCGGATGGAATAAAGATGAAGATCACTTCGACAATGCTTAAGAAGATGGCCAGTCTTCTTCGCAAGGTACAACCCCTGCGTGAGAAGTCTGAACATCTACTAAAAGTAGCAGAGGCCCAGCACTTTGTGCTGCAGAAGGTGGCAGATAAACGTCTCGATCCTTCTGAGGTCTTTGATGAAGTGGATAGAATAGTAAAGAGTGACCTAGAGGTCGAGAAAAGAGCATATGAGATGTCTAACAGGCGTTCTGCGACATCTGCGTTTGAAGAAACAATCAGTCATGTTCCGTTTGATAACGGCAGAACAAAACGGGGATGGCTGTTACACCAAGGCGAAGAGGTAAACCCAGTGGAGGAGCTTCTTGTCGAATTAAGAGAAGATCTTTATGGGATTCCGAATCCCTTAAAGCCTTAATGGATATATTTTAGTTCTGCTAATATGAGGTAATAAATTATGGCGAATGATTTTGTTATCCAGGGAACCTCAGGGCTTAGGCTCACAGCGGACCCTGTGCAAATTGATGCGAATCGCCAGGCCTATCGACTGATTTCAGCCGATCAGGGCGCAGACGACATCCCTGTGGGAGCTCCGTTTGTAATGGACGCGACCGGGACAGCTGTACTTCCTAGTGCCACCTTGGCAACGACTCCGGCTGCAAATTCGGAGAGGGAAATCTACATCCGTGTCTCGAACACCAACACAAGCAGTACCTCCATCACCCAGGATATTGTCGAAACTGGTGGTCCACTGTATCAGAGTCAGCTTTCAACCAACTTTGCTGGTCTTAAGGGTTCTGGCCTTCGTGTCGGACTTCCTTACACCAATCAGTACTTCGATGACGGTCACGTCACCGATGGTACTCTCGAAACCCCTGGTCAGTACCTGATTCTCTTCACCGAGAATGGTGGAGCAACGGTTCCGAGGAATGGTGAGGTCAAGTTTGGTCGTCCGACTGGCGGTCTCACAGGTGGCCTGTACGCGCTCAATACTAATGAGCATGCGTTTGGTGTAGTAGAGCGTGTTGAAGGTGGCCAGATTCTCTGGTTCACATTCTACAACGTCTCATTCCGCGTAGGTTAAGGAGCATTGTTTGACTCCGTTTTCTTTATTAATTTTTGCTTTTAAGCGAGGTAATTAGCATGAGTGTTATTGCTTCATCGGAGTTTAACGGGCTCCTCTTGAATGCTCTTCGCTCGGGAGCGGCCAACCACCAGAAGCTGGCGGCCCGCCTCGGTGATTATATTCAAGAAAAAATTCGCGAGGCAGGAAATGCCCGCAAGATCCTGGATGTTCAGACGGTTACAGCAGGAGAATGCATAACCAATACCGTCAACGACGAGATGGAATACCATGTCCCGATCGAGCCGCAGACTATTGCAGTCGCAGCCGATATTCGTGGTGGTCCCCCGAACACGTATCTGGGCGGAAAGCGCTTTGCGATCAAATTCCGCAAGTACCAGAGCCATGCGTGGCGGAAGAATGAGGCCGAGCTTCTTGCTCACCGTGAGCCATTCCTGAAGATCGTTGAGCAGAACACGCTCAAGGATATCCAGGAGCAGGAAGATATCCACTTCCTGGAGATGGTCAAGGCCTGTGCATTCCTCTCCACACTGAGACTGAACGCCACAGATAGAACTGCTGGCGGCCTTCTCAATATCGATACTGGCGTTGGTGACGGAACCTACGTTGACACCTTCTTCGGTTCAGCGACTCCAGCTAACTCCAATATCTTCCTTTCCACATCTACCGCAATGTTCCGTGACACTCTCACTGAGCTGCGCCAGATGATTCACAGCCGTGAGCTCGAGCTCAGGGTCTTCCTCATGCACGTCACCAACTATGATGACACCATGAGGTGGTTCTCAAGCGAGGTCGGCCTGAACACCGCAGACGAAATCACCGTCGACGGTTACAAGTCAGCCACGATCGGTGGAATCGAATACGTGACCACCATCAAGAGCAACCCCGGCTACGTCCGTCAGGGTCATATCTATGGCTTTGCCAACAAGGAAGCCTTGGGTAAGTTCCTTATCCTTCAGGGCGTCCAGTTCTACATCAACAAGTATCGTGACGAGGTTGAACTCTATGCACACGAGCTTGTCGGTATGGGTATTGGCAATGTCAATGCATGCGCTCTCCTGATTCTTGCAGGTTCCGCTCCGGTAGACGTTCCAGTCCCGGCAACGGTTCACGCTTCTCAGACTATCAGGATCTATGCATCACTGACCACACGTCCGGATGCCAACGACGCAACTGCATAAGTAGAGGCGACGTTTATAGCTGAATGGCGAGATAGGGGGAGGAGGAAACTTCTCCCCTTCTCTTTCTTACGAGAGATGATTAGAGATGGAAATAAAAATAAAAAATCTATCAAGGTCTATGTTGCGGCTCCCGATAATCGGTTTGGAGCCACTGCTCCCCGGGGAAACCACAGTGGTTTCAGAATTCTCGGCCCGTAGAGCCCAGCTTATGTCCTTGATTCGTATTAATAGGCTTCAGGCTTGGAATGCAGATACCGGGGAAGAACTCCCGGCAGAGATGTTTAGACCGAAAAGTAGTAATAAAGGCATTCTTCCAGTAATTGCATCACAATGGCCTCCTGTGAAGCCTACTAGAAATAAAATCCCAGAAGATTCAGATTATTTAGCTTTCGATGCACCCGAACAAAAAGTCGACCTCAAAAAGGCGTAATCTATGGCTGAGCCTCCAAACAACAGTCCACCCGCAGGCGGATCAGATGATGAAGATTCGTTCTTTCCACTACCCCCAAAAAAGTGGATAGAGGCTTTGCGAAATTATCTAAGAGATCAGAGAGACTTAAATATTCTCCTAGATAATGATTTTGAGTCTACTGATGCCCAGTTGGGTGATGCCTGGGGTGCTGCTTTAATGGATTGGAATGCCACACCTCCGGATGTGGGGCAAGTATCCTTCGCAAATTTCCCTATGGGTGGACGCTATGCTTTACGACTCAAAGCTGCGTGTGAAGCGCTTAAGTCTGCTAGTATTTTCCACGCTCGGAATGAATTAAATTACCAAGACGGCAATACCGCCTACTCAATCAACGATAAGTGGAAAAATTTCATGCAACTCATCGATCGGTGGGAGCAGGAATATAGTCAGCTCAAGCTTTCTATTAAGACTCAAATCAATATGGAACAGGCCTGGGGCGGAGCTCCCTCAGAGATGAGCCGGGGCTACAACAGCTCTAGTGGGGAAAGCTTTTAGTGATAGTATTTGAACGATTAGATATCACAGCTATCAATACGAGCAATGTGGTGCTCAGTTGGGCTGTTGAGCCTACAAATGAGGATCTTTCGGTAATAGAGTTCCAGGTGGAGCGTTCTATTAGCCAGGAAGGTCCTTTCGAGCTCATCGGTCAAATTACAGATCAGTTTTATTTCATTGATCATAATGCTTCCCATTTATCCAAATGGAGTGATTATTTCTATCGGATAAAATTAACAGATAGCACGGGTCGAGAGGTTTTGTCACCAGTCAATTCTTTGGATGCTGGTGCTTTGTCCCCTCGAGCTTTGTACATCATTAGGGCTAAGAGCATGGTATTCAGGCACATTAAAGGTCGGGATACTTTAGTTTACAAAAGGCGTCAGGATGGTGCCAGATGCCCAGAGTGTTACGATCCGATAGAAGAGCAGGTTACCCAGTCTGATTGTCCTGTATGTATGGGGACAGGTTTTCTGGGAGGATATTACCCCCCGATCCGGATCCAGGCCCATTATATGCCTGTTACAGCTCGGAATAGAGTCGGACAAGAGCTCAGGGAAATAGGTTATACTCAGGTTGATATGATGAATTTTCCCTTAGTGGTCCCCAGAGATGTGCTTTATGAGGTAGGCAAAAGTAATTGGTGGTTGATTAATTCTGTGACACCTACAGAGGACCAACGAATGGTTGTGAGCCAAATGTTAGAATGTCGCCAAATTGATCCAACCAGGGTTGAGACAAATCTTCCAATGCCAACACCAGCGGATAGCGAAGGTTTGCAATTAGTTATATAAAAATACTACAACGATTTTAGTCTGAACGTGATTTTGAGTTTCAGTAAAAGGACTGAATTATGTACGAACATGATGACAAGGCCCAGGCCCTGTTCGCCGGGATTAAACAAGATCTGGATGCTGTAGGCACCAACGAAACCGAACTGTGGAAGGAAGCAGGTCTACTCGAGGAAGATGACGAAATCGCCTCTTTTGATGCTGCGTCACTTCTTTCGGAAGAGCTTGAGAAGGCAGCCTTTGAACTTCGCAAAACTAATGATGGTATCGTCATTGACGAAGAAGAAAAAACCGCTGACGATATGTTGGGTGACCCAGAAGCAGAAGCTTTGCTCGAAGGGGGCGGAGAAGAAGAGGATGTCGAAGAAGGCATGAGCCCTGAGGAAGCGGCTGTTCTGCAAGCACTCCAGGCCCGCGAAGAGGATGAAGAAGGCGAAGAGGCCGAAGAAGAGGTTGGCGAAGCCGAGGAAGAGATCCCAGAAGATATGATTCACGAAGCTGGTCTGATGATAGACGGCGTTCATATTTCTGAGCTTTCCAAAGCCGCAGCTTTCCAGCAGGGTGTCGAAGATACCATGAATAGGTACGAGCCTTTGGTTAACGATGTGATCAACACGATTGTTAATGCTCTCTAAATTTGTGAGGGTCGAAAATGGCACTTCGAGTGGCTTATATAGACGCTGATTTCTCTCCTAAGCATCAGCAGTTCCCGACGGTACATCCAGACGATGTACTTCAGGCCGCTGTCAACAGGGCCGTCAGGACGGCTATAGGCGAAATCAGAAACATAGGTACTGCCGCAGATACCCACACTTTCGATATCGATGATGGTACTACGAATGTGACGTTTGAAATAGATTTCAACAACACATTCACTCCGGGTAATGTCCCGCTGGATTTTCGGGCAATATCCGGAGACAACGCTGGAGATTTTTTAAGTCCGGCGACAGAGACATACCGAAAGCTTCAAATAGCGGCCAACGCTATTAAAGGCAGTGGATTGTCAATAGTACCATCTGTAGATATGGTTAATCAGACTCTTATTCTGAGGAATGTAGATGTCGGTACAGCAGGAAACACAACGATAACTGTGACTGGTGGCACATTAGCTAAAACAGATATGTCCCAGGCGCTGAATACGTTACCTTCTGCGGATCTACTTCATATGGTTCCTCTTACAAATGAGGGTCATAAGATTCTGATAGCTTGGGATGTTTAGTATCGGGGATTAGGAATGGCACTTAGGACAGCTTATATTGATGCTGATTTTGCTCCTAAACACCAGGAGTTCCCTACGGTTAATCCTGACGATGTATTGTTGGCAGAGATTAACAAAGCTGTTAGAACCTCAATAGGATCTATAGCCGGGATACCGGACGAAGTGGATGGAGAAACATTTACTTTGACCTCAGGTGTCACATCAGTGATCTTTGAGGTAGATTTCGATGGTTCGGTTACAGGAACAAACACTCCTCTGGATTTTAGGCGTCTTGGAGATTCTGCGGGCGATTTTCACACTCCCGGGTCTGAAGCCTTCAAAAAACTCCAAATCACAGCTAAGGCAATCCAGGCCAGTGTTTTACCTATTGAAGCGTCAGTAGATTCGTCAGGCCAGGTGTTGATCCTCAGAAATGTAGACATTGGAGCTACAGACGGGAATAAAACTATCACAGTGTCTGGAGGCAGTGTGATGGTTCCCACTGGAATGGCACTGGCGGTTAATACTTTTACGTCCACAAATCTGTTGCATATAAGACCTGTGACAAACGAGGGTCACAAACTTATGATAGCCTGGGAAGCTTAAACGTGAATGTCTACAGAACCCACACATAGTCAGTCCTTATTTCGTGAGCCCGGACAGGATCACGATACTTCGCAGATGGCGAGCCCTCATTTGGTTGCTCGCCGTTTGCTTATAGATATGTATAAAGACATTCTTTCCCAGGACGAACTTTTTGATGACTGTACAAATCCATTTAAATATGGGGACAGTGAATCTTTTATAATAGCTGCTGATAATGTGGAGGAGCACCTCCCCAAAGAGCCGAAGAGAGCGATAATTGTCAGTAGGGGACCTGTGGTTCCTGTGAAAACCACAATAAATAATCTCAGAGCCTTACATGTTAACGCTATCCAGACAGATTACACTCTTCCGGTGCAGTCTGCTTTGAGTGTTTCATGTTATGGACAAAAATCCAGGGATTCTGAGGATCTTGCTTCAACTATTTGGGCTATAACGCTTACGTTCAGAGATGAGATTCGGCAGAGAAGCAATCTCCTTACTCTCCAAGAACCAACTCTGAATCCACCCCAGGCTGTAGATCTGGGGGATTCGCAAGGAATGAAGTACGTGACAACCCTTGATATGGTGGCCTTGTACTCATTCAATTGGATTGTAGTTAAAGAATCAAAAGCGTGGAGAATTAAATTTAGATACCCGCTTGGGGCTTGTAGTTAGGAAAAAATTATGGCAACTATACCTGGACCTGTGCAGGAACCGAGAGTAACTACCTCACAGATTATTCAAACTTCAGTGCCGCTAGCTGCGGAAGCCGCGCTTCCTGCAACTATTATTGGTCTCCACCAGTTTGTATCCTATAAAGAAGCTATGGGGTCATTTGTTGGAGGACTCAGCACAGATACAAGTTATTCGGTAACGGGTGTTGCAGACACATCTGCTACCATTCTTTCGGATTATTCTCCTCCGTCAGCTATAAGACTATCAGACGGTGTTAGAGTAACTCCAGCGACTTTACCGCAAGCATTCTTCACGCATGATACATACGGTGAGATAGCGATAGACTCTTCCGAAATTACAGTGACTCCGTCAACAGCTACGTTGACTTTGGATAAGAATTATTCTCCAACGTACACAACATTGACCGGCACTAACGGGGCATATTCTGAAGAAGATCACCTTCTTTTGACGATCTCTGCGACAGGCCCGGCAGATGGTGAAACTCTTATCCTGACAGATGGGACGCTTTCTGATACTTACACCTTCAAACTGACCCCAGTAGCATCTTTCGATGTTGATATTTCAGGTAGTCCGACGATCCAGACAATTCTGGATAGGTTAACTACGGTGATAAGAGCCAGAATTGCGGACGCTACAGCTAACTTAACGGATATTCGAGTCCACAGGCTTCCTGGGACAACCACTCTTGTAATTGAGAGTTTGACAGCTCTGGATGTCTCTGTGGGCGGTGCCAGCACAGCAACTAATCTAGCAGATGCGGCCGTCAGGCTTTTCACTGATTCTACGGTCAATTTCTTGAATTCATCGTACTTCGTTGAAACGGGTGATTTGATAACATTGTCAGACACAAATGTGTTTGATGTTGAGGTTGTGGCTAGTGATGCCCAGCTTTTCGTCCAGGATAACGCAACAGCCAACACTTTGGCAGCGTCCGATGATGCAGTAGGTCAATCTTATACGGTGACTAAGACCCTAACCGGGTCCGATGTAGTCGGTGACATAGCCTTGACTTACGTAGCACGCAGAACAGACCGTACTACAGAAATTATTAACGTAGACACCACTACCTTTACCCAGGAATTGGGTCAGGCTAACCCAGCCAACCCACTCGGTATGGCAGTAGCTATTGGTTTGCGAAATACCCTCCAGCAGATTCAGGCGCTTCAGCTTACAGCTGATACTGTGGCTGGTCATGATAATGCTATGGAAGTTCTCTCTAATTACGAGACTCCGTATGGATTGGTTCCTCTGAACGCATCCGGAACTATTCTGTCTTCATGGAAGACCCACGCAGACCTTATGTCCACCGAAGGTCAGAATGGTGAGCGCGTTCTTTGGAGGCAAGCTGAATTAGTCATCCAGGAGGATAAGGTAGATGATCTCACTCAGTGGGAAACTCCAGTAGTCGCTCTTCCAACGATTACATTTAATGTTGCCGCTGGTGGTGATAATGATGAATTCCAGGATGTTGTGGTAGGTGATTTGGTGACAAACTCTTCAACTGGAGAGTCCGGCCGAATCGTGGCTATCACGCCAGGAGCAACTGCTACTGATCCATACGTATTGACAATAGCTCAGCCCACAACGCTTGTAGATAATTTACGAGTAACATTTGGGGGCGTTCCTGTAGATCAATCACTTATAACAATCACGGACGGTGTGAATACTGATATTTATGAATTCGATAACGGTGGTGTAGCCACGACCCCAGGAGCTATCGCAGTTGATACAGTATCAGGTACAGCTGCAGGTGTCGCAGCAGCGTTTGACGCAGCAATCACAGCGAGCGGTACCGTCACACTAACCCAAGCTTACACACCCGCCAGCACTTTTGTTGATTTCGCAGAATTCACGGACAGCAGAGTGGTCACTGTTACAGAAACAGACGACACTGGAGGTGCAATAACCATCACTGGTGAAGCTTGGAACAATTGGGTTGTTCAGTCTCAGGCACTTACCCGGGACGAGCAGGCCACAGCTATCGCTACCAACAGTGCGAACATTGATTGCCGCCGCGTAATGAATATGTGGCCGGATGAGATCCAGTTGGTATTCTCGGATGATTCAGCAGGCCCGTCCGCTGGTGTCACGGAGGGAATCTGGGGCGGCGGTGATTTGATTTGGGAAGATTGCCCAGGATACTTCCAGGGAGCTATATACGCAGCTTTGAGAAGCCAGGTATCGACTGGGGTGCCCCTAGCAGGGCGTCAGGCTGTCGGTGTTTATAATTTGGAGAAGACAACTCCATACTTTACGCGCACACAGCTTCAGAGAATTCTATCAACCGGAACATGGTTGTCTAAGCAGCCTACTCCGAACGGTGGAACTATTCATGCAGTCAGAGGCGTCACCACAGATGATACGTCCTCAACCACGGTCGAAGAAATGGTCACTGCCGCAGTCGACGAATTTGCCAAGGAAATTAGATTGGCAACTTCTGGGCTCTTCGATGGATCAAGGGTATTGGATGCTCAGGGCAACTTCCTCCAAGATTTCGGAATTGGTGTCCAGAGTGTCGTGGATAGATTCTTAGATCCCACAAATGCCAGGGCAAGAGACATCTCTATTTTGGCTGTTTTTGAAGATCCGAATGATGCGGGCACAGTTATATTGGATGTGGACTTTGTCCACCTGACTCCGGCGAATAGAGGCCGCGTCAGAATTTATGTCCGTTCAAACCAGACACAACTCAGGCAAACTTTGTAAGGTAATATATTATGGCGAGCACTACTTTAGCTAATTGGAACTGGTCTTCACAACACGTCCATTCAGAGGTTGTGGATGGCGAGCATATTTCAGCGGAATCAGCCCTGATTCTTGCCGCTCCGCCAAGACTTTCCCAGTTAAGCATTAATGAAATCCAGACCAGCGCTGGTACTCAGACTGATGAGGAAATCAAAGGGTCTAAAGCGACAGATAAGGCGCAGTCTTATTCAACGCTGGTACCTATTGGTATTCTTCAGGATTTCACAATGGGTCAGTTGAAGCCTCAACAGGAGGTCTTTGAGATTGGCAGCCGACTCCGGTATTTTGTTGATGGCAGGATGAGGGCAAACTTCTCTGTGAATCGTGTAGCTTACTTCGGACCATCTTTGATGCGTCTGATGTATGCTTACGCTCCAAAGAATAAGATTGATTCTTTTGCTCACCAGCTCAACGAGAACAGTCCTAGCGACACCGGTTTCCCAGACTTCCCGGATATCTCAACCTTCGATAGGCCTGGTTACGGAAACGCCACCAAATGGACTGCTGATTTTGATCCAAATGGCAATAACAATAACAGAGACTTCTGGATTAACCTCCTATCTTTGGTATTCAATCAGCCAACTGGATTTGTTGTGGTGTTGAAGAGCGCTAACAACAAACCATACGGTTCATTCTACATGGAGAACGTGAAGATCGAGAACCACGGGCTGAATATCAGCTCAGGAGCTGTCCTGATCTCTGAGGTTCTCAATGGTGTGTTTAGTAGGGTTGTTCCGATTAAGGTACAGTCACTCGGCGAAGGTGCAACGCAGGGTTAATTAGAAGCCATCATTATCTACGACGGCCGGGCGCAGCTTAACGAAAAGTTTACGCAGCGCTCGGCTTTCTATATCTGAAACTCTTGTGGTTTTTAGTCCCAGCACAGAGCCGATCTCTTCATTTGTATGCTCGAAACTATCAATACCGTATCGACATTTGATTACGAATCGTTCTGTTTCATCGAGCACACCATTATTGACCACAGTTATCAGCTGATCAATAAGGTCTTTGTTATCTTTCACCCCGGATCGATCTTCCAGATGTAGCGCCTCTTCGACATCTACATACGCTGCTTCTGTTTTGTCTTGGAAATTCCGGATAGGTCGATGTCTCTGGGCGTCATGGAAGATTTCTTTTCTGATCCCCAAACGTATCCAACTCATTGCGAAGGTGATGAATCGAGTCCCAAAAGACAAATCAAAACGGTTGATCGCATCATAAAGTTTGACTATGGCGTGGCTGTATGCGCTTAGCCATAAGGTCTCTTCGTTTGCTTGACCGTGTCGGTGCCTTTGGACAAAATTAGTTACTTCATTGGTTATGAGTCGGTAACTGGCTCTGACTAAAGCCTCTTTTGCCGAGTCATCCCCGGCCTGGGCTTCTCGGATATAGTCAGCTTCTTCTTTTTTGGTTAATCTTCGGCCTGCTGGTGTAGCTTCGATGAAGGCATTAACCGCTTCTGAATCGAAACCTTTCCCTGGAAAATGAGAATATGATTTTGGACCTGACATTTATTGGCTTTCTGAATCAATGGGAATCTCGGTCATTCCATAACTCTTATCCAATCTATTCAAAATGAGGTCAAATGTAATTCCTATCAACTTTCGGTGGATAAACGTGAAGTTTATGTCTGTGTTCCGATAGTACGGGTTTGGTGCGATGCCTACTGTGCCGACAGGTTTACAATCTCTAATATATCCTTCGAGGAAATCACTTAATTCATTATGGAAATTATAGGAGGTCCCTATGAAGTGCAGGGAAATGTACCAGTATTCTGGTGTGGAGTCCATCTCGTTAATGGTTACATCCAGGACACAATTAGGTAGTTTGAATTTCATTCTACCCGCCTTAGTTCCGTGAAGTGTAACTCTGTCCCAGGTGCTGCCTCCCAGCCAAGGATGCTCTTCTCCGGGAATTACAACTTTTTTGTTATCCGCCATTTTTTCCATATTTCTCTACAGGTCTAACGAACATATCCATAATTCGATCATTTAAGCTTATTTGTCGATAACTTAAATTCTCGATAGCCATACCAATATACAAAGATCTATCTAAGTTGAATCCTCGAGCTACGTAAAGCAGATCTTTTGCTACACATTTCAATACAGGGAAGTCTCTGCTGATTAAATTGCGCTTTTCATGCCAATCATATTCAGGGAGTTTAGGGTTTTCCAGCAGTAGATGGTTGCAGATAACCCTCATTCCAGAAGCGTAAGAGTTTACTCCGCACGCTCGGTTGAACCAGTGCCATCCGATTTTGGAGGTCCGGACTGAGATGTATCTGTAGAGGTGTCTAGAGGCGCGGTTTCTGTAAGATTTAGGACGTTCGGACTCTGCCACCCGCAATCGCTGCATCGCCTTGTCGAACTCCTCTGCCCATCGCTCTGGGCATATTTCACTGAGTGGAGATGTTCGCATCCGCATTCCGGGCAAACATCCTCGGTTCCATATTTGTGCATTCCCATTAGACATCCTCAATCTCTTCGGTAATCACCACTAAAAGGTTCAGCTGGTTTTAACAATTTTTCAAGTGTCCTTGGCGGCTCACTCGTAATTTTACAATTGCTAAACAGCTTCTGTATAATAACTTCCACATCTGCAATAGATACTTTATCTGGTCGTTTAAATTTTGCAAGGTATAAATATGGAATTCCGATTTTCACCTCATCCGAAATCGGAACTGCATGTAATGCTGGAGTAGTTCCGCCCTGGTCCGTTGGTGCATCATACTCGATTATACAATAAAACTGAACAATGGCGGAGGCCTCTGGCAAAGGATTGTTCGGATCAGCGCCTTCTATCATACCCAAAGTGAAGTTAACAACTGTCGCTGTGACACTCCAATCACCTTTGAATATTTCACTAAGGAGGTCTGGCTGAGGAAATGAGATTTCTTTCTGTTTTTCCGCATATTCTGCAGCAAGATTTTCCTGCATTTGTTGTTGGAAGGCTGGATTTAGGTCCGAGGCCCCTTGGTTATGTTGAGGGAATGCCGGTTCAATCATTTCTTGTGTTCCGAACATTGCTTCCAGTGGGTTAGGAGTTTGTGGTCCCATTCCTGTCATTATTTAACCTCTCGATTCAAAGTAAAAATAGAAGGGGCCCCCTTTAATGAGGCCCCTGGATTGTAACGAGCATTATTTAGTTTTTGAAACTTTCTTTTTCTTTGAAACCTTCTTTTTTGAAGTTTTCTTCCTGGTGGTTTTCTTTTTTGTCGTTTTCTTCGGGGTCCCCCCTAGAGTTCTGGTGTAGTAGTTCACCAATAGCGTATGCCACACCATAGGGTTCTCTTCCTTGGAGAATTCTGCTTCGTACTCGTCTAGATCGTCGATACTGTAATCTTCGACCATAGTCTCTTTGAACGGCTCATCTTCCAAGTTGTCCAGGACATAGTCACTTCTTTGGTCTGGATCCATAGACATGATCCTGCCCAGCATGGAGTCAGCCGCAGCCTGGGCTTGGGTATGGATATCACCGTCATCCAGTCCGGACGTATCTACTTGAGCTTGGATTTCTGCGGAGTCTTTGGGGGTAGGTGCAACAACTGTTTCGTTGAGTTTCCCTAATACAGCCCCGAAGAGACACTGAGTATCTGTCGGAACGACCTCAATATCTTTTTCTTCACATCCGTAGAAAGCCGCTATAGCCTCCTCAGACTGTCCACAGACAACGGTTTGACCTGAACCATTAGGATTCGGTATTTTTGCTACCACAAGGCCTAAGACGCCGTCTTTGACAGCCTCATTATCTTCTCTGGACAGGATAATCATCTCTACATTGTATGCAGTCCGGATTCCGTCCACAGCAGACTTAAGACCCAGAGCTTTTGCACCCTCAACATTCGATTCAGAAGCCATCCAGGATACAGCTGTCCGCGTATAGAAATCTCCATCAGTTACAACTCCCCCGGTTTGGGCTTTGAATTGCTCTTTGGCCTGCAGAAGGAATTTGCCTGTATCTGCCGGGACTTCAAAAGCCATTCGCATCTTCTCTTCTTGAGTTTCTTCGTCCGTATGAGTTTTGAGTGCTTTTACGGTATCTGTGAAACTCTGTGAACTGTCCTTGGTATCTTTTGCGATCTTAGGCAGCCAGTTAGCTTCGAAATTGTCAGGATTGACAATGCCTGACTCGATTAACGGAGCTAATTGGATGAGTCGTCCGAAATGAATAATGTCCAAGACTTCGCTGTGTACTTGGAGAGTCAAAAGTAAGGAAAATGCTTTGGTGTACTGATTGAACTGACCAAAGCTGAGTCTTGGTAATTCTTGTTCTACCAAATCTTTTAGGGACTCTAATCCCAGTGCCTTGCACATTTCAGTAGCCCGAACCTTTGTCTGATAGGCCCGGAAAGCCAGAAGGAATTTAACTTCCTGTTCAGATGTGATAAGCCTGTTGGTTTCTTCGATGAGCTCTTCATTGGTTAGGCAGAGCTTATCTGCACCCACGTAATCCTCCATGAGGCCATAGGACTCGTTTTCATCAGCCATGATAGCCCGGGTATCCACTTTTTGTGGATTTGCTGTTGTGGTGGATACAGCTGTTGTGTCGAGGATCTTTTGTTTACCTCCGGTGTGTTTAGATGTTTTGGCGACAGCTTTTGAAGTCTTTTTCTTCGCCACTTTCTTCTTTGTCATATCTCTATCCTGTTCTATTCAAAGCACTCTTCGCGCCACGGACATCGTGAGGCTTGAGTACATTCATCATTTATACAAGCTCTAGGAGCTTTGTGTGGGTCCTTAAGTTTTGACACTTGTTTTAGTTGTTCATTGACCCATTTACCAAATTCCGGGTTCCATTGGTACCAATATTCTTTCATTGCGCAATCTTCTCCGACATAAAGAATGCAACCAGCCCTGGCTCTGAATAGCCACAGATAGACTTGCATCTGAATAATGTGCGAAGAATCTGGGACAGCCAAGTACCCAAAAGATCTGGAATTTTTGGACTTTATTTCCACGACAGGGTTAATGACCTCATTTTTTATGAAAGCATCACAATGCCCCATAACAGTAATGCCGGAGTATTCACGAGTCATAGATAATTCATCATAGATTACATGAGGACTACGGCATTCAGGACATTCAAGGAAGTCTTGGGCCAGCCCCTCGGCTTCGTGCTTACAAACTAAGCATTTCCAATTGCCATACAGTGTTCCTGTATTCCTTATGTACCCTCGTATCATGTCGTGGTAGGCGTTTCCTCGATCAAAGAGAAACCGAGTGCTGGCCGGAACTTTACTGGGGACTAATTTAACCAATCCCCGAGCAGCACGAGCCATCTCTCTATCTTTGAAGAGAAAGTTTCTGGGGCACCAAGAGGCTAGTTCAGAAGCATGTACAATTAACTTCTGCTCCGCTCGGATCTCAGCTTCTTTGTCATAGACCAGTTCTGCCCCTTCTTTCACTAAGTCTATGACACTGAATGGCGGCTCTATCCATGTGGGAAGCGGCGGTTTTCTCACCAGGTTTTTATGCTTGGCCATCAAAGAAGCCGCCGCTGATTTAACTTTAATTCTTTTAGCCATAATGAAGCTCTGTTTTCAGTGGGATAATTTGTGCATTCTGGGAAGGCAAATTTGCACCTGATTCTGCCAACCATAAGTCAACAATATCCCTGGAAGTTTCTTTAGAGAATTTGAATTCAGTTTGGACGATGTTTATCGCCTTTTCATAGCCATCTCTGGTCAAAAAGTCAATGTTCTGGAACTTCCGGTCCAGCATCGTCGTCGGTTTTTTGCTCATTCTTTTCTTTTTCTTTCTCAGCTGGTTTGGGATCTAAGAAGCTTTCAGCTTTTCGGACCAATTTATTAAAGAAACTGGGTTCCATTTTTTCAGAATCTACAGGTTCTTCATCTACGGGCTCCTTAAAATCTTCAAGGTCATCATTGTCAAGATTCTCTGTGTGTTCCAGAGTTTTTGAGTCTTCGTCGTCTTCTTCCTTGGAAGGGTCAGGGATTTTAAATTCAGCTTCTAGAATTATTTTCCGAATTTCCTCACCTTTGTTGAACATGATATCTTCAGTCGATATCTCAACAATCTTTTCTTCATTCCCTCTCTGTATCTTTAATCGGATAGATCTTGGATTCCCTTTTTCGTCTGTTCTGTGGATTCCAAAACTGGCCTTCCACTTCTTAGACATCCATTGACCAATTATTGGAAGGACTACAGCCCCTGCTTTTTGTATAAGTTCCTTAGCGACAGGTTTGTTTACAAGACCCATGTTTAATCTCCTTGGTGGATAATATAACCAGACTCCTGGTAGATTTTCTTTCTAGCCAGGGCCTGGTTTTCTAAATTAGCTATATTGTAATCAATCGGGTCTAGGACTTGCGGGGTTTTACCCTTGGGCCGCATAATCCTCCCAATTTGCTGTCGAGCATCCAAGTGAGGGACCAACAGCACAAGAGCGTCGAGGTCCGGGATATCGAGGCCTCGTCCGCCTTTTTGGCTTGTAGCCAAGATAACATTACATTGTTTTGACTTCTCAAGTTCTGATTGAGATTGGTCTCCGGTGTACATTCCGGCGTTGATTCCATGTTTATCCTTAAGTAGTTGTTGTATGTTGTAAAGTTGTTGTTTGTATTTTGATAGTCCAATGATTTTTCGACCTCTTTGATGAGCCCGATATATCATTTCTACCAACCAGTCATTTCTCTCAAGATTTTTCGATAAGGCCAAAATCCTGAGGAATTTATCCTTACCCATGAGGTACTTTCCGTACCCATAATCATGCACGTAAGGAACCATATGAACTTCTGGTGTGAAGCTGTTGCTTCCTAGCGGCACCAAAAGAGGTGCAGCCATAATTCGGTATACAATATCCAAGTTATCTTGTCGATCTGGCGTAGCGGTAAGGGCCAGGGATATCCTGAAATTGATTCCGAAAATTGTGTTAACAAATTTAGGGGCGGACACCTTATCCGCCTCGTCTAATATCATTAATTCTGCCTCATGACAGAGTTCCGGGTGTTTAGCCATAGCGGCATAAGTTGTCACCCATATGCCTTCTGTAATAGGCGCATCAAATTTTAATTTCTTGATCTCTACATCAAGAAATCTATGGCCTGCTGCTATCCACTGGCGTCTCACTGAGTCTGTGTCAACGACAATAATAGCTCGTCGAGGGCACAGATCGTGGATAGCATACAGGCCCATAACAGTCTTACCACTACCCGGGGGAGCAGTCCCTACAGCCCCTCGCAATTTATCGAGCGCATCCTTAAGATGCGGCCAACTCTCTGCTTGGTGGGGGAATAGCTTACCCAGGAATGGATATTCACTGTCAAAATGCATAGGTTCTTTAAGCTGCCGAGGTTTCGGTGTATGTTTCCAATACCGAGGAAGTCTCAGGATTTTTTTCTGTTGATCCCATTGGTACGCCTCAATAGAACTTCCATCTTCCCATTTGCTGGTGTATGACAGTTCTTTTTTGGCTTTTTGGATAAGGTTGTAGTCTGGGTTTTTCACCCTGACTGTACCTTCTGAGTAGATGGAAGTTTTCATAATTAGGTCATTTTTTATTGTGTTATACAGGAGGCATCATAGACAGATCAAAAGGTGCAGAGTGCAAGTCTGAATCGAAGAATTCTACGAATGTCGTAGATCCATCGTCATCCTCCACAGCAAGACCGAATGAGATTTCCTTAATTTTGGGCGCAGTTTTGCAGCTATGCTGCTCTTTCATGAACGTGTCCATGACCCGAGTAACAGCTAAAGGAATTTCCCAGCTGTATGTGTTTACTATACAGTGTCTTTCAGTTAGAGGTTTCCCTTCGTATTCTGCGCCTTCTGCATATTTAATCCTGATTCCTAATGAGCCCAGATAATGTGGGTCGGTCATTACAGAGTAAGCCAAACCTTCATTTCCGCTATCGATGCATACTTTGAAGAGTTTATATGCGAAGAAATGTACCATCGAGGTGTATTTCGCAGCCAATTCCGGGGGCATTTGTAGCAGTGTATCTGCGGGTACATCATCAAATTGTTCTGATGGCGTCGTTTTATGATGAAGTGCTTGTCTTAATTCTTCGACGCCTTTAACAGGATCTTGGGGTGTTTGGTATTTACTTTTTGGTTCAAAGTTCATATATCCGTCAATCATCGTTCTGATCTCCGTGCAAAATGTTGTAAATTTCTATTTCAGTGTACGATTCCCATTCATCACCACCTATGTGGAGATAAGCGGTGATGCGGTCTAGTTTGGGCTCGTAGATAATAACAAGGGGTTCCCGGTTGTGGCAAAGAGCATCTGAAATGGCTTTTGAGAAAGTCTGTTCTGTAAGCATTGATTTGGGATTATCTGTTGTTTTCACAGACCCAATATACTTATCTGATTTCAAATCACCTTTGTGTATTTCCCCGGAACCACTTGATCGTTGCCGAGCTATTTTTAATCGATCAGCGACAATAGCTTCACCATCATCTCCTCGTTGACGAGGGTCATGCTTCGCTCTCGCTTCTCGCCTTTTTCGGCCGGCCTCGTCTTTTCTTTTCTGGTATTCCTCCAGAAGTTTCGGGTTTACTTCCGCCATCGCTTTTTCCAGCGCCGACTCTGGGTTCGAGGACCCATTCTGGTAATGTGACTTCGCCATAAGTGTAAGTTCCTTTTTGAACTATGCGGTAATATGGGTTGTAGTCATAATCGACGAACTTAGTACTCAGTTTTCCTGCCGCATTGAGGTAATTGGAAAAGATGACCCAACGAGCAAATAACTGCATGCCTTTATAGTTCAACGCAGTCTTTATATCTTTTTGGGCTTTCCATGTCCGTCCAGCAAAAACATAGCCACTCTTCTCTTTACGGATAATCCCAAAGTACTTCAGTAAGGCGAGTAACCGGGCCGGTTCGCCTGTATCGCCAATTTTATTTGTTTTATAATCATCAGTCCATATTCTGTACGTACCTTTCCCGCCAGCTGATCCTCCGTTTGTGGCTTTGTCTATTTTGCCGGTGAAATCAGCCAGCACGTTACCGGTCACAAGTTTGGAATCTATGTTATCGTTAATTGTGGGTGACAACATTCGGATAGATTGGGTGATGGCGTGCTTCAAGAAATGCCCCCCACAAGGAACATCTGGGCTACCAAATGCGACACCTATCTTTGATCTTACCTGGTTTGTGCCAATTAAGGTCGTGCGGATAGGTGGCGGAGGTAGGCCAGGTTTATGTTTATTGAATGTCTCTCGGACTTCCGGGGCGATCTCCATACCGGTTTTCGAGTTCGCGCTCAAAAATCTACTAAGGAAATTCTGGAGTCCTGCGGCGTGCGCTCCAAGTTTCTGTCCGTCAACAGCTTTTCCGATATAGTTTTCTGGCATCAGAGCTGCCATGCTGTCTATGATAACTAAATCACAGGCCTTATGGATCACAAGTTCTTCCAGGATATCTGCTGCGATCTCTATGGTTGGGGCTAAAGCTGTTATGAAGCCATTGTTTACATCTACCCCATTTAAGAGCGCCCAGTCCGAATCAAATCTGTCCTCAGTAGCTAAGAATAGGACTTGACCCGAGTTGCATTTTCCACAAAGACATGTTGTTTTAGTTTCTCCTGTCTCAAAGTTCATGAACTCAACGATAGGAGTGAAACAACTGTGGCAAAACTGCTGAGCTGAGGCGGCTAATCTGTACGCCAAAGTTGATTTCCCACTCTGGGGATAACCCCATAGTTGAAGAATTTTGCCGTACATATAGCCGCCGCTCAGGGCAATATCTAAGTCTATAAACCAAGATGGATACCTCACAAAGGACGATACAATTCTATCCCCGATATCGGAGATATAGCTCTGCTTGAACTTTGTGTTCAAAGATTCAATTATACCCTTTGCTTTCTCCGGTTGTCGGGTGGTCGGAGCCTCCACTTTGGATTTTGCATTAGATTGCTTTGCCATTATATTATGCCTTTTTCCAACATTATGAGCCCATAATCTGTTAACCCAGCAGGACCGTCGTCATCGTATTGCTTATATATTGGTTGCTCCAAAGGCACCAATTCTTGGGCAGCAGAGATTCTGGCTTTGTTGAGTTTCAATGAAGGATAATCCTTATCGTCTTCATCTAGTTTTCCTATGGCCCAATTTGGACCAATTTTCACATCTGCCTGGATAGGTAGAGGCAGCTTCCACCAGGGAAACTCCATTACATACTTCAAGGCATACGCAGCTTCTTCAGCGTATTCTTCATTCACTTCCCACACAACTTCATCATGGATTTGGAGCAGCATGTGTGCGTCCCATTCCGGGCGGTGTCTTACGCAGAACCACCAGAAATAATGGATCTGAGCTTTAAGCATGTCTGCGGCTGATCCTTGTACCATTGTGTTGAAAATTTGCCCAGGAGAAGCTTCAGCTGAGCCGTCCCATATCCTGACCCTGCCAGAGAACGGGATACTAAAGGATCGCATCCCTCCTCTATAGCAAGATCCGAGCATATCAACAGTAGTCTCCAGGGCCGGGTATTTTGTGAAGAATTTCTCGCGAATTTCTTCGCATTCTGGCACTGGTATCTTGGTCAGGTGGTGCAGCAATCCAGCACTGCCACCGTAGAGTAATCCGAAATTACAATTTTTGGCAAGCCACCTATAGCTCTCATCATAACCAATAGCTATTCTAGTCTCTTCGTGAACGTCCGCAGTAAAGACTTTGAGCCCTTCTGCATCAAATTCATGTCGGTTGTAGATTTCTATTAAAGATGGATCGTTAGCAACAACCCCTGCAGTTCGCAGTTCGATTTGCGATAAATCTGCGACTATCAATTGTGTACCTGGTCTGTTGATAAAAGCTTCTCGAATAGGGATCGCTAGCTCTTTGTTCCTGGATGGAATTTGTTGAAGGGATGGGTTTGCGGAAGTAAATCTCCCAGTTTTCGTCCCTGTCGGTTTGAAGCGGGTGTACTGAATATTCCCGTTAAGTTCAAACCCCAGTTTCCGGATGAAGGAATTCCGCAACGTTTTCAAGGAATTTCTCTCCAGGTACTTAGCGACAAATTCATCACTATCGTGCTTAGAAAGAATCTTTTTCGCGATAGAGTATTCTGCCCGAACTGTCGAGTCTTTTGCCCTTCGCTTTAAGGAAGGCCTAGTTTCGACGGCTCTTTCAATCGGGATCAATTTTCTGACGTTGTAGACCATCCGACTAATATCTCGAGATCTATCTGGGTTGAGATCGAATGGAGCCATGTCTTTAAGATCTGCACCAAGCGCATCAATCATATTCTGCACCTTAAAGTACAGAGGTCGAATTTTGGCTCTGTCAATTCTTATCCCGGTTTTCTCGGTATCAAGGATCACTCGTAGCACACTGCTCTCAATGAAGGACCACCAAGTCATCTCCTTGTTTTTGAGTTTAGATTCAAGGTGTCGATACAACCGTAGAGTCTGTCGAGCGTCATCTTCGGCGTAGGCAATAAACGCAGGTTTAAGTTCTTTCTCTGCTTCTAGATACAGGTTGTGGTACCTTTTCAGCTTATTGTTCATATGCTGCCGAAACGTATCAGGATCTAGGCGGAAATCTTTATGGTATTTATTCAACTCTTTACGAGCAGCGGCCTGCTCCTTCTTAGTCATACCTATCTTATTTTCCTTAATCTCAGCCAATTTTGGTTGGATTCTTAGTCTCCTATGTTTCCTGATCTTTCGTTCATGACTGGCCCTGGCTTTTTCAAACTTAGCGGCATCATGTAACCTGTGGATTTTTGAAGCTTTTAAATGAGCGTCGATCTTGCACTGAGCTGCTGGAAGTTCTTTAGTAACTTCCTTGTATTCTACCATGGTGTAATTCAGGTATTTTTTGACTAGCTTTTTGAGCCTATGATCCGGGACCAAACCTGAGCCTGCTCCACGAGGATCTACTATCCAAGAAAGCACCATTGTATCCACAATAGTCACTCTCCATTTTTCCATAGGTAGAACATGCCTGTGAAGGACTTTTGTGTCAAATGCGGCATTATGCATAACACAGATGGAATCTGATGTAAGTAGGAACCGAATAGCGTCTAATGATATTTGGGTGTTAGGCTCTATATGAGCCACAGCTCTGTTACACGCTAATGTAACAAGGGTCAGTTTGTTTGTAGCTGTATCGAGAGCAGATCCAGTACCTACTCCTTCACATTCCGTATCTAATGAGAAGACTCTGGATTTCTCTATAGCCTTCAAGAATTTTTCTAATGTTCTCATTTAATAATCCTTATAGGATTGAGGGGAGCTGCAGAGTCTTTAGTCTGAGCTCCCCTGATGCCGCATAATTATTTTAGTGGGGCGAAGATGTTGTCTCCGGCGTCGGAGTTGCCAACCACATCTCCATCAGTATCAATGTTGGCTTGGGTTGATTCCCATTGAGCTTTATGAAATTCTTTTTCATTTGAGCTCATTTTGTGAACTTCCCCGGTCCTCTGGCCTGTTTCTGGATCAAATACATATTCTGTATAAGACACCCAGATGCTTTCTTCTCCGGGACCAGGAATTTTAACAACAGGAAATTGGCCGTCACCTTCATCAATGTAGATCAGATTCCCATTTGTTGGGTCAGGATATAGTTCCAGAGTTGGCGGCTCTGGATCTATTCTTTTGGGAGTGTGAAAGGCTCTTCCTCTTCGAATCTTTCCAATTCATCTTCGTCCATTTCGTAAACAAGGTGTTCACCGTCTTCGTTTAGAATTGGGGTGCCGTCCTCTTCATAAGCTGCGCCATCTTGATCCAGATAGCCGTAGCCGTCAAATTCGAGGACCAGAGGTTGCTCTGATTCTTCTTCTAGAGTCTCTTCCTCTTCCTCTTCCTCATCTTCGTCGTAAGGCGTCAAAGCATCTTTGTTGATACCTACAGCCTGGATCATACGTTCTTCGATGGAGAGGTTAGAGTCATCATCATCGTCCCCAAAATCTGGGTCATCATCCAGGTTTAAAGAACTCAGATCTAAGTCTTTATCTCCGCCAGAGGTTTTAGGAGAAGTCCCTCCGGACGCTCCGGCCTCTAGACCTGTTAAATTCTTCCAGAGTCCTGGGTGGGCCTGGCAGACTTCACAATGCTTCTGGAGTATGCTCTTCCATTGATCTGGGTTGAGCATTGGGAATGCCGCATCTATAGAGGCAATATTAAGATTAACACCATTTTCAGGATCGTGGTGTTCCTTCATGTAAGCCGCGATTTTCTTTGGCTCCCACACTGGATCCATCGCGTCAATTTCCCAATGATTACCAATAGAACGAGGATCTTCCTCGGCTCGTTTGACTTGGAAGCGTAGACCCTTTTGAGCCTTGTAGGATATCATCTTTTCTAAGATTATATCTTTGAAGACACTCTTGGTGTGCCCCCACGGTGGGAGAATAAGATGTGACACCATAGGTCCGTACATAGACGGGCCTCTATCTCCGATAACAGGGAACGGCTCAACTAAGATGGGGATTATAACCACTCGGATAAGTCGATTAACACTGTCGACTCGAGAAGTGCAGCAGAAGCAGTCTCTGTCCTGGAATGTTTCCACTTTGAAATCATCATCCACTTCGGATTTGGAGCATCGATGATATTCCTTCAGGGCGAATGGACCTTTACCACTCTTACCCGCCCCTACAACAGTTTCGTGAACTGCTAATGTGATGGGTTCATCGAGCAATATAATTTTCCTGGTCATAGCACCTTTTACATTAAGGACTTCCTTGATGTAGAATTTTCGTCTTTCCTTTGCACCAGGAAAATCAAATCTGGAGTTCCCTGCTCCGGCTTTCTGGACCTCTTCTTCATAGCTAGAGGCGAAGCTTTGTAATTTTTTCAGATTCATGGTTTTCTCTATTTTTCTGTGGTGTTACCAATCTTGGTACATCTGGTCGGCCTGAATAACAATATCAGACATACGGTCAATCTGTTCTTGTGTGAGTTCTCGAGGATTTACTTCCGGAAATATCAAGTAAGCTTTCACGCCCACTTTTTCCAATGTTTTTCGAGCGCTCCTGGAAAATTTCACTCCTGCTGGATCTGGGTCTCCTACTACGAAGATTACATCAGTTAGAGATTTAATCATCTCCGCTTGTTCTTCAGAGAGATCTGATCCAGCTACAGCTATTGCATATCTCTTTTCCCTCCTAAAGTGCATGACATCCAATTCTCCTTCGCAGAGGTATAATCTGAATTCAGGATCATCGATATCATTGGGGTCAATATCATCTGGGATTAACCAATCTCCATATAATTTGTCAGTTTTTGACATTTTTCCAACAAACCAATATTTGGGACCTTTTGTGTGATGATATGGTCTATATTTTAGACCCACACATTTATCACCATCAGGATTGAGGTATGGGATGATTATCCCGGGAGAGTAACTACCTAATTCTTTCTGTGTTTCAAAATCAGTTTCATTTGATGTTATTCCAAATAACTTTGAGGTTTCCTGGTCTATCCCTTTCTTGGTCATGAAGACAGCGTCTGGCTGTCCCGTTAATTTTTTCAATGTGTCTGTGTAGTCTGTGTCTTCTGTGGCAGAGCCTGTGTTTTTACCGAATATAAAGTCGGGAATAGAGGCGGCTTCAGCTTCTGCTTCTTCAGCTTCTTCAAAAGCAGCCAATACCCCAGGACGGCCAGCCCTTTTAGCGTATTCTGCCAGGAATGTCAAGAGGGGTTCTCCTTTTTCTTTTCCACATACCCAGCATTTACACCATGAGGTTTTGTTCCCTACGATGATATTCAAAGCAGGGGTTTGGTCCACATCGTGTTTGTGGTCTGAAGTGTATGGTGCCATAATGCATCTGCATTTGAACCAATCCCCACTAATCTTCGGTGTTTCATTGAAAAATCTCTCCCACAGTCGGATGAATGTATCTTTTTTCATCGTCCTGCGTATCCAGAAATAGTTGCACTAGCGGCTGATTTTCGGCTCTTATCCACAGTGGAGAAGAATCGGAATTCAGCCTTCAAAAGATCAAATTTATAGCGTAGGTATCTCTTACCTGTATCTGAAGATTCTCTGGTTTTGAATGTACAAAAGTCTACAGAAGTCTCTTCTTTGCTGGATATGGACCAGGCTTGGGCGGAGTACTTGAAGAATGCGTCACCATGGGCTACACCTGATCTGTTACGGCTACCAGACCTGTTGAAATGGCTGGTATACAAACAGGGAATTTGATGACGCTTAACGAGTATATTAAGTTCTCTCATCAGCTTCTGGATTTGCATCCAACCAATTTCTCCGTTCTGGTCTGTATCCGCCATGTTTGCTATTGTGTCAAGGCAGATCATATGTATCCGGTGCTCACGAACTATCTTCTCCAAAGCGACTAAATTCGGGCAAGATGTAGGTCCACCAAAGATCAGATATTCATCCAGGTCTTTTCTTTCATCACTGTCCAACCATGCATAGTAGGTGGCTTTTTCAGATTTTGAGAGTGTTCCTTTGATGACTCCGTCATAACTAACACCAGCTAGCATCGCTGCGACTCTCTGCTTAAGTTCCTCGCTAGACATCTCAGATGAGAATAGAAAAGTTGGGATTTTACTCAGCGCAAAATACGCGGCTTGCAAGGCCAGGATGAAAGTCTTTTTCACCCCAGGAGCTCCGAACATGCCGTAGACAGATCCGTTCTTGAGCCCATTGAAAGGGTCGGAGAGCTCCTTAAAGTACATTTGATACCCAGCACCAGCCCCAGATTCCATGTTGGCGTATAGTTCTTTTAAATCTGAGCCGTCTCCAAAGGATACAACATGGTCAGATTCATATGTGCCAAGTACGGAAGATGTAGTGACACAGTCTTTCATCTTGGATATGAGGTCATCAACTATGTTTGGGGTGACATCCTCCCACGACTCAATATCTCCGGTATCTGCTAAAGCATCGAAAACCTGGCGAACCAGGACCGCTTTTTTGGCGTTAATCAACTCTTCTACTAATTCAGAAGCTGTCTTTTTCGATACCTTTTGTATTTTTAACTCAAATTTTGCCCTGAAATTCTTCCGGACTTTTGTCCAGGTTGGACTTTTCCCATGTCGAGTGAAGTATTCGGCAATGTATGTGTAGATAGGTCTGTATGGCTTAGGGATCAATTCTTCCAAAGAAGCCTGCCGCATAAAATCTTCCGGTTCTTGGCAGAGTCCTGATAGAACCCGCTGTACCAACGCTGGAACCTTGTCGGCCATTTAGTGTCTCCTTCGTGTAATTATAGGAAGTAGGAATGTACTGCAGTCCGGGACGGGTGTCAAGGTAGGTATTCAGATAAATTTTCACTAATATGATAGGCTAATTTACCCAGCACCTGACAGACATCTAAATCCTGAACATATTCTGGAAGCTCATCTTTACGGATGCCTGTAACAATGTCCTCAGCCATTTTATGGATAGCTGGGTTTGTTAGGTGTGGGTGTTGTTTTTTGATTACCCGGACGAAATGTTCAAGAAATTTATAATCTTTCCCATAGTCCGGAGGATTTAAAGGCGGCCACAACTCACGAAGCCTCTGAGCTAAACGATGAATACCGGAAGTATTCTTCTGTGTATGTTTATTTCTTCGCTGACGTTTTGCTTGCGGACTTTTTTGTCTGGCGGCTCTTTTGTTATCTCTCTGGAGTTTTTTCTCTTTAGCTCTATTCTGAGCATGTTTCAGTATCTCTTCCAGGTTTTTCTTCATTCGCAATTACTCGGTCCAAATCTTCTAAGCTAACAATTTTGCGTTTCTCATCGTCACATGCAAGAATGACTTCTAATCTTTTCTTCCACATTTCCGCTCTGGACGACCAATCAGACATGTCGTGCTCTTTAGCCAGGCCGTAGATGTATCCTACATCCGCTAACTTGCTGAATCTCAGGAGAGATCGAATAAGTTGTGAGAATACAGGAGAATCATGCGGGACTTTATAGTCTGCTTGAACGCCTCTTACTTTAGCCGTTATGTAATTGAGTCGGATATTTACTTCCAGAGTCGTTCTATTTTCTGAATCAAACAACTTCCTATGACCCCAGTCATGCAAGGTGTCTGACAGTTGTAGAAGCTCTTGTTCTGCTGGTGTCATCATGCTAAGGCCTTCTGATAACGACAATAAAGTCTTCATTGGCCAGTAACCATTGTTCCGGAGTTTCTTGTTTCATAACTTGAAACTGCGTCACATAAATAGCCAAAGCTCGGAATAACGGAGCGGCGTACATCATTGGAAGCGCCAGCGCGTTATCATCATCGTTATACGCTATTTGTGGCAAAAATGACACAGATTTTGTTCTTTGCTCTACTTCACGGGTGATTAAACCTATGACTTTACTCACATCCACAACACCATCTAACAATACAAGAGAACTATAGGCTTCTACTTCTGGGAAGGACTCTACGGTAATCGGAATCCCGCCGTACACCCAAGTTCTCCAATACACATCGACGTGAACTTCAGGCCAGCGTAAAGTTGTTTTGCCCCAATCTTTGGAACAGGCGATATCTTTCTGGAGTTTTCCTTCTACTCCAATTGTAGCTTTATTTTGTTTTTGAAATAATATTTTCAAAGGACCAGGTTTAGGTAGGTCTTTAATTTTGTTAGGAGTTTTGCTCCTGTCTCGGACCGTAGTTCTTTTCGCTACCTGCTTACAGAGTTCTAAGGCAGCTAAAGCGTCCACATACCTACATCCGGTCATTTGCATGGTGGTTCGCGCCCACGATATAACATCAGCTTTCTCCATGAGTATTCTTCCGTTTCTTCACAGCTTTTTGGGAGGATAGATACTTACGTATAGCTATTTTAGCCACCGGTTTCGGGAGATGATGGGCTGAGGCGACCAAGTCCAGAGATATTCCTTCATCGACTTGGTCTACCATTATCTCTGCGGTGAAATAACTTACGCGGTATTTTTCCCCTTCGTATGTTATTTTGATCATAGCATGCCCAATGAAAACCTTACATGTGTATTACTTGTGATGATTTTTGCCAGCTCGGGGGACACTTTCCCGGCAGTTATCCCTTTCTTCAAAGCAATTTTATCTGCCTCGTATTTAACCCGTCGGTATTCATCCGGTAAGTCTTTGGGGTCCACCAAAACCTCCACACGCGGTGGATTAGACTCAATTGTCATTGACAAGACCATCTTTCCGATGTCTGCATCCACATCCATGCAGATCTTCTTGCCTGGGTCTTTGTCTATGATAGGCGTAGCGACGCCTTTTAGGATTTCTTCAGCGCTTTGCAAGATGGCAGATTTCCGGGCCAGGTCTTTCTTGGCTTTCTTGAGCTCTTCTGCTGCCATATTCATGTGGAAGTAAAGCTCAGTTAAGGCACTGAGCTTACTTTTGTCTGTTCGTTTTCTCTGGACAGCCTTGGCGGCGTCCACGAGGTCATCAAAATCATATTTCATTTAGTAGTTTCCTCCGGTAATAGTGAGTATTCTTTGTCCATTATTTCGAGGAATTTATCGAATGCTTCCGGCTTGAACTTATTCCAGGAACTTTTGGTAGGCATTTTGCGATTTTTCCAATTCTTCAGGAACTCCCTCGCTTTATGGACTTCTTTAACTTTATCTATGTATGAAGAGTCCCGTCTTAATCGCCCGAGTTCTCCCATTTTGTGCAGAATGGAAAAGCATTTCACAGCATACAATAAGATGTGGTCTACTCGGGTGGATGACGCAAAATCATGTACTTGGATAAACCAACCCCATTCTTCATCCGCGAAAACTTTTCTTATGTGGTGTCTCATAATATAGGCTAAAGACCACAAAGCATATTTCTTGATTTTCGTTATTCTGTCTTTTCGGGGTTTGGACTTTTTCTTTGGTCCGTAACCTTGGCGAGTCATTGCAGCTTTCGCCTTTGACGCATTTTTCGATATGTGATGGGTGTTAAGGTTCAAGAAATATCCGTCTTTAGCAAAGACTCTTTGCAGGTATTTGCGTCTGGCGACCGAGTATGTGGAAAGTTTGTTCCCAAATTCATCCTCTGACACATCTGTCAGTCTGTATATGTTGGCAGGATATGCACCATTTGGTTCAAGTTCGATATATTTTTTCACAACCGCTATTAAAGTGGAAAATTTCTTGATGTGATACCGTACAGCCAACAGATCTTTTGTGGTTGTTTCCGAGGAGTCCACTAAGTCCAGGGCCAATTTTTCCGGGTCTGGCTTTTCCTCTGGCCTCATGTAAACAACCACAGATTCATTGCTCGGGTCTGTTTCAACACGATTTTTTGGGTAACGAGCCTGTAAATATTTGTGTAAATCAACCAAATCAAAAATAGTGTTTACAGCTTCTTTGGCGTCTTCTATATCGTATCTGTCATAAGAGATCTCCCATCGACAGATCTCTCGACGTTTATCATAATTTTTGGTGGGTATAGCTGCTATTTGTAATCCCATGTTTAACTCCTTTGGCGGTAAAACATGAATGAGATAAGAGAAAAGAGGATCCACAAAGATTTTGTATTGCAATAACTACTTTGGAGAGCTGGCGGTCCATATTTCGGGGTAGACCGTTGAAGAGAGCTGGGCTCTAACCAGACTCGATTCATTGGCACGAGACCTACTAGATGCCGGAACAGTTCGCATTTCGTTTGCATTACAAAACTTGTGGATCCTTTCTCTTAATAAAGTTTAATAATTGAGCTCATTTTCTAATGAACTCTTCCTGTGATGTTCTTGATTAACCCATCTATCGGGAACGAGTTGACCAATGAATCGCTTGTTATTAAGCGTTTCATCTTTTTGCCCGTAGCAGTAGCTACAAGTGCGGCCATTGTGTAATTCCACAAGGCCTGATCTTGTAGTTTCCTACCCTTGGACTTTTTGTTCCGCAATATCAGGTCTCTCAATCTTTTCATCGGATCGTCTGGGTCGGAAAACAATCCAGATCCGAATCTCTCCATGCCTTCATAAATAGCTGCATATGCCTTCGGCAAGTTTTCCGTCTGACAATGCAGGAGAGCCTTCAAGAAAGCTCCAGATACTCTGGCATTATATGCGTCCCGGGCCGGGCCGGATTTGTACAACGTTGCAATTACTTCTTGCACTAAGTCGTTGTGTTTTATGGCGAAATCCGCCACATCTCTTACAAACCACCGACCGTGGTACCCTTGATGTCCCGCAATGGCAGACCGAGATATCGCAGAAGCTTGGGAAGTGTAAGTGCCACCTTGGATATGTAATAGGTGATCTGCCCTACGTACCGCGCCGCTGTCAATTGTAGCGAATGTATGGGTAGGCAAATCCCGCCACACGTACATTTCTACAGATATCTCAGCTTCGACAATGGCCTCCAATCTATGTTGGCCATCAATCAACCGACCAGCCACATCAAAGGCTATCCCTTGATGATTGAGTTCCCATTTCCCATCCTTCATCAGTTGGGCGAAGAACTTTACAGCCTTCTTGGAAACTTGTCGGTTGTTTTTGTTCATACCGAGATAATCTATCGCAGTCTCGGGGTCTATAAGTTCTACCGCTGCGTAAGGTTCGGTATCTTTACGGGTTCTCCTAATCCTCTTAGGCCGTGTAGATGTTTGTGTTGTAGCCGTTTTCTTTGCGGCTTTACGTTTCGCACGTTTTCTCATATGGATCCTCGTTAGGGAGTAAGGAGAAAAGAGGCTTCTCAGCATTGCACCAAGAAACCCCTTTTTCGAAATTCTAAACCATGCAAGCAGATTGCACAGCTTTCGTGATTAATGTGGAGATAACTCCAACAGTTTTCGGAGAATCAATGCACGCCCACTTATTTGGGCCGTACATGGAATTTCCGTTTTCCCTGTCGAAGCCGGCATCAACACCGATGCCTATAACTTCCACACCTTTGGCTCTGTAGTCTCGGCAGACTTTGAGCATATGTGCTTTTGCATCCATCCCACCATAGCCATGTCCACACGGATACCCGTCATGGATATGGATAAGCATAGAGTTATCGTAATCTGCAAACCAATTTTCCATGAACCGCAGGGTGCGGTCCATCGCCCAACCGTCGAGATTAGAAGAATAGGCACTTATAGTAGCCAAGCCTTCCAAATTTCTTCCGTTGGGTGTGTAATAATGGTTTAACAGAAGTCTGTCACTGTAGCCACCGGTAGTGTGTCCCACGACACACATATCTACGCCATCAATTTCATTGAAGGCATTGGCAATTGTGATCGCTAGTTTCCTAACCACCATGTACTTCGGCTCTCGAGAGCTTGTGTGACCACAGCCACTCATGGAGCCAGATTCATCTACGAGAATACCGAACGCCATTTTAGGCTTGTCTATGATATCCTCGTATTCAAATATGCGGTTATCCTCATAACCACAATGATAGAATCCTAGTTTGAAGACCGAACCTTCATCCAGGGTTCCGGACCGCAGCCCTCGCTCGACCAGAGAGGCGCGTTCATTCTTTAGTTTAATAGAATCCTTAAGGGCTCGGATGAATGGAGCCTGTTCTTTTACAATCCTCCTGTATTCGGCTAAGTCCTTATCGGTTATTTGTCGATCCTTGAACCCTTCAGGATGCTCATCCCCTTGGGCGCAGCCAGGGATGCCGCTAGGGTCGCCATCCTCTTCTGGATCTTCAGAACTCGCTGACTGTTTCCCCAGATCTTCATCTGTGGAATTATCAGCTTTTCCTGTCATTTGATTTCGGTCCAGCCCAGGGTTCGGCATTTCCGATCCGGAACCCTCTCCTCCGCCTTCATCACTTTCTTCCTCTTCCTCTTTCACGACCCATCGCGTTGCGAAATCTTTAATGATTTCTTGTGTCGCTTTGGCTCGATCCATCGAGGTGTCAGCATCCCCAATACGCTCAGCAGCTTCATTTAGAGCTTCCTCATAAATTTCGGGAATCTCCAGGGCTTCATCCGGGTGGATCATTTGCCAGAGTAACGCTTGAAGCGCCGCTTCCGCAGAACCACCATCTTTGACTGACTCATCAAGAATTTCCTGAGTCTTCTTATGACAATCTGTATCTGTGTAGTACTCAGTTTTAGTGGCGAAATAGTTACGGAATCCAGGCCAATCTTCCAGGATTTTATCCTGCGCATGCATCGTTTCCGATGCATACCACAGCTTTTGCTTCATTTTAAGAAGCGCATCCTTGGCCTCGTCATTCACCAATTGTTCAGCCTCGGGGTCAGCTGTTCTTTTGACACAGGATTCAATCATGGCTTGACCAGTCAATACGTCGATGTATTTTCCGTCAGGATCTTTCTCATCGATATTCGTCCAGTCAGGCTTGAGTGTTGTGTCTTCATTTATCACATCAGGGCTGAGGAATACGGTATTCCCTTTAATTTGGTTGTAGTCCTCACCACTTGACCATTTAACCTGGAAATGCTGGTCTTTACCTTTCTCCCCTGAATCAACAATATTGGCAGATCTTGCTACGGAATTCAGAGCTGCTTTATACCGCCACTGATCTTTCGACATACTGGATTTCCCGCCCATATATGAATATGAGCTATACCCATAATTACCGAATTTACTGAACACAGAGGATGTTAACGAACCTTTGGAGCTATCATAGCTGTTGTTGAAAATACTATTATAGCTACTAGGAGACCCATAAAGCCCGCCATACTTTTTCTTTGGCTTGGGTGGTGTGTAATATTCACCATACCCGTCACCCCAATCGTTTACGATTTCGTACTCAGCATCCGCATCATCGATGCTGTCTGCGATTTTCGTACCTCTTTCATCGTAAATCACACCTTTGAAGTTTTGGTTGACCAGGTCCCCGTCTTCATTGAAGTATGCATCATACTCCATTATTTCGTTACCTTCTGCATCGAAGATAAGGCTTGCGGCGTACGGTGACACTGGGTCACCCCTAAGATTATAAACCTTGGTTCCGGGTTTACTGAGATCTAAGGGATGACCTTCTTTGTCGAAGAAAATGGTTTGGTAGGTAGACATTAACCTTTCGGCATGTTCTACCTTCACACCCTTAAGGACGCCGTCTTTTAATTCATAATCAGGCATTTCTGCCTTCTTATTTTTTCCTTTGAAGAATTTGGCCATGATGGCTCCTTTAGACTATAGCGCCCTGAATCATTTGGAGAATCTGAGCCTGAGCACTGTCCCTCTTACCCGCCTTGGAGTAGAACGGAACAACTGTATACTCGAGAGACTTCTTCACAGCCTGGAGGGGCTCTACTCCAGACGCAATCATCTGCCGTGAAAGCTGGCATGTGGTTAGCAACTGCCTGGTAGAGACAGCGGTTCGGATGTCATCAGTTGAATGGCCTTCATCAGCCTTTCTTCTGATAGCCTTGGCAAGCTTACACAGCTTGTAAGCCAAGTCCTTGTCGATCCCGGTTTTCTTAATAAGTACTTCTGCTTCCTTCTTGTCTGGCAAGAAGTCTACATCAATACGGATACCCCAGCGGTCACCCATAGCAGAATCGGTTTGGAAGGTACCGTGGTGGGTGATGCCCTCATTGCAGCTAGCAAAGAACACTACCTGGTCCGCTACCGTGAGATGCTCGCCGACTTCTTCAATCCAAGTCGCACGCCGGGAATCCAGGATTCCATAGAGCGTGTTGTGAATTGAAGTATGCACCCTATTGAATTCATCAAAGAGGATGACGCAGCGATCTTCTTCAAGAGCGCGAACAAAGTCAGCTCTGTGCCAGTAAATCGAGCCTTCGCTGGCATCCTTGAAGCCAAACCAGTCTCGAGGTTCACGCACACTGGCGCAGTTCAGGATGAGAAGTCTTCTGTCGTATTTGGCAGCGAACCATACTGCAAATTCAGTCTTACCACATCCCTGCGGACCGACCAATTGGATGTTGACTGGGTTGGCGTGGGACAACGATTCCACGACTGCCATAAGGTCTTGGTTTTCCCGGCTCACGTAGAAGTTCTCGTCCAGCTCCGGAGTGATGATGCCCCGGTCATACTTCTTGACCCTGTAAGACAGCTTGCTTTCATCCAAGGCCACTTCAACATTTTCGATTCGGGCTTCGATGTCGAAGCGATGTGCAACACCACCACATCCCTCGATTGGGCAAACCCTTCTGTTGGGCTGGGTCTTGTGAACAGTAAAGACTTCACCACACTTCTTACATTTTAATATCTTCTGATCCTTTGCAGGCTCAAGTCTGCTGAGGTCTTCGGTGTTGTCAGTTGTAGTTGCGGCTGAAGTCTTCTTAGCTGAAGCCTTCTTCTTCCTTGTAGTCTTCTTTTTTGTTGTTGGCATTTTCTTTTTCTTCATGTATGAAAATCCTTAATTCTAGTGTGTGGTTACAAACACCACAACACTGTTCATTCTGTGCTTTTTAGCGAACCACCCAATAACCGTCAGAGGTCCAAGTGCCTTTGCCTTCTGGTACCCAATCTGCTATTGACTTTAACTTTTTAACACAATTTTCCGTATCCTCTCGGAGACCTAATCGATACGGAGCGTATATGAGGCATTCTGTTTGGTTGCCAGATTGGAAAGCCCAATTTTCTGTTTGTTGCATATTAGATGGCAGATTTTTTATGCGCCATTTAACATCCCAAACTACCTCGTTACCCAGGATATCTTGGATATCCCAATCTGTAACAAAAGGCCTACCGTCAGAGGTGCAGGCGAAAAATTCGGAATCATCTTCGCTTACTGTTCCATAGTAAATTTTGATTGGTCTGTGCCCTAACCAATCCGGGTGATTTTCGGAATCAAAGTAAATATCCGGAGTGACATGTAGTCTCTCTTTCAATAAAGCTAGCACCCCGGGAAGTTTAAGCCAATCGGACACAAGAAATCTGGGGAGTCCATCTTCCCGTCTGTATTTAATTATAGGTCTCATTTTAATACGTCTCGTTTAATATTGATTTGCAGTAAAAAGGAATAAGTAATCTGTAGGCCTAACCACAAAAGTAGTTAGGCCTATAGTCGAACAAACATTAGCAACGGGAGCTTCGTTCAATGAGAAGATTGTTAAACGCGGTCCTATCTGACATATGCTTTGTCGCATTCAGATAAGACCACAACATGGCGGCATGCTTGATGCCGCCGGTACAAAAGTATGTGGCTTCTAGCCCATCATTGTCAGCACAAGCGTCTAAAGTTGACACTAAGTCCTGAATACTTAAATTTCGAGGATCTACATCGTTTATTAGACTACTGTGCTCTTTGAGAATGTTGAAGTCAGGTACCTTTAGGAATTTAAGTACCTCTTCGTCCGCTTGGCCGATCCACTGGTCCTTTCGGGCCCAGATAAAACAACATTCGGGAAGCGAGACCAATCGTCCCTTTTTATCTCGCAATCTCCGAAAATGTCTTGATATCTGCATATGCGATAACTTTAGACATTGGTCCTTTTCAGGGTCTACACTTCTAGGGTACCCGAAAGTGTTAGCGACAGCACAGATCAATTCAAGAACTCTCCTGGCCTCCTTCTCAGAGACTGTGTGTTCAATGTATTTGATGTGATATGCCAGAATGGCGGTCACATTATTACTACACACCTCGGCTACCCTGAACATATTGTTTCTTGTCGCTATCCTGAGATTCCTCGGGCTTTGAGCGAGTTTTGGCAATCTGCGAACCGGCAATTGTTTTAACTGATCCATTGTCTTTTTGTACTCCTGGATCTGGAGGATTGTTTCCCTGTCTAGTGTGAGCCATGCGGGCGCACTATAGACATCACTGAAAAAACAAATTTGAGCAAAGCCCTTTATTAGGTTTTGCACCTCCCCACCTTTCTCATAATTATCGAGATACTGCGGGGCCGAATGTTCCAAACGGCGCATGCCATCCTTCCTTCCTTTTTTAATATTTTTAATCGAGACGTAAAATATCCAGCATCACAATATTATGCCACATTCCCTTCAGTTTCTTCTTTTTCGGGTGGTGCCTTGAGTGGTTCCAGGTCTATAGCTGCGGCATCACTGCCGGAGAGATACACATAATCTTCTGAGGTGTTGCTGCACAGACGAGCAACATTTTTGCATATCCTCATTTGTTTTGAATACGCTGAGTGCCAATTGTATGTTGCTATCCACGCAAACTCTTTCCTCAGAATTCGGCGTTTAGCTTCTTCCCTGGATAGGGGTTTTCTTTTCCACCAGAACTTGGCAAGAAATTTGGATCTTTTCTCGTATTTCGCTATATATTCGTCTATGTCTTTTCGCTCAAACTCAGCTCTGGCTTTCAAAATTGTGTCCTGCATTTGGAGAGCACACACACGAGCTCTCTCCTTATCCACTTTAGCCAGGCTGTCGCCTACGAAAACTTCACTCATCACTGTCTCCTTTCTTTTCTTTTTCAAATGCCTTATGGAAGACTCCCGTTACGTCAGGGTCTTTCATTAAAGCCTCCATTATCTCCAGATCCCCTTCTGTGTAGAAGTCATTAGGATCTACACTTTCCGGCAACAGCAGAGCATGGTACAGCCTCAGCTTGATTGTTGTAATGTGTTGTCTGATGACTGTGAGATCTGGGTTTTTCTTGTCGTCCGGAAAAGTGTATGGGTCATCATCAAAGTACCCGCCATCGTAGGGATTGAATAGCCCACCCCATTTATTTAACACAGGGGAGTACATTGATTCCTTTGTCCAGGATTCTATCTTCTGTCCTTTGATGTTGACAAATCCTCCTTCCATCATAGCGATGGAGTAGGTCTCACCTACTATTAACGAGGGCACCAGGTCTCCAATGGTGTACTCTGAGAAATCAGAATCCCATAATTTTACCTGGCCAGATCTGTCGTTTACTTTATCTTCAATGATGTCGTATACACCCATGATAAGTCCTTTCTTTTAGATTTGAGATCATTTTGAGAAGTTTGCCGATACCGACGATCAATGGGTCATGTAAGGGTCTACCTTTTTATTCATCAGTAGAATATACGGCGGGCCTGTCGAGCCACTAAGCTGTTAAGACCATATCCTTGAAAGGAGAAAGGAGGCGGTTATCCTCCACCCCAGTAGGCTCATCGGTGACACCTCCACGTTCACGCCCTAACATATGTGATTAAATTGCCCAAAACGCCAGGCTGGTGGGTTGCCTGACCGAACCACTATTGTATGGGTCGGATTGAAAAATTCTGGAGGAGTAGGTGTGAATGGGCTCTCAGGAAAGAAAGAAGGAAAACCTGAGAACGACCTACTCCTCCTGTTGTATTTTGAAGAATTACTTGTTGATAGGCCGGATTCCCCACCCGGCTCCAGTCCAGTTCTACCCTTTCGGGATCCTGGAACAGCCCACGTGAGTAAACTCACGGAGGGCCTCATCTGCCTATCGTCTTAGTGCAGAGATAGTAGTCTGCACTAAGACGCCATCTTATGAAAAAACACGGGATCTAACCGATATGTTTCATGTACATATTTGATGGCCTAATCGCAAAAACACTCTGGATCTCAGTGAGGCGTCCCCAGCAGCGTAGCTTGCGTTTGCTTACCAGGCTCTCACTTAGCCTCTATCAACAAGCAAATGTCAGTTGTTCTTTCTCTTATTTTGGTGCCATTTTTTACCCAATACTTTGCGCCAATTTTTGCCATATACACAGATATGCCACCTTTGGGATATGTAGCAGAACACTCTACTATGAGCGTTTGATAACCCGAATCTACGTATGTAGTACGGGATCGCTCTCCGGTATAGATTCTTAGCTGCTTGCACAACTTTGGGTGATCTGTGATCTGGTTGGACTCTCTGCAATATCAGGCGAATAACCGCTACATGCATCTTAGTGACATCAATCTCATTTATGTACTTGGCCAATTTTTCATGGTCTGCAGGGGTTGATGAGAAATTAGTGGCAGGGATAACATAGTTGGCCCGCACATTTTCAATTAGCATATCTCGACGCCAACGATATTGTACGCTGCTGCGTCTATGGAAGAGTCGTCGGTTATACGAACTCGATTTCCATTGACGCTTCCTACGCTTTCGCTTCTTTTCTTTTATCGCTGCATACTTTTCCGGAGAAAGCGTCCTTCCTTTCTTTTTCCTCCTAGGCCCAGTGACTGTACCGAATGCTACAGCACTGAATGCCGTTGAACATTTTGGTGGTTTCCCATATTGTATTGACATAAATACTCCGTAAGTATGGACGAGAGAGCGAGACCCGTGTGTGTAGCTAGGATTGGGGATACACTCCAGCCGTTGATGTGCGGTCAGAGGTAGCTGGAGTGACTCGCTCTCTCAATTCAACAGATGTTTCTTACACCAAGGAAGCTAAACTCTCTTCGAATTTCTCGTTGGCGATCTCTGTGAATTGCTCCCATCTGATCTCGTTACAGTCTTCTGCGGCCAGGTCGTGGACCCACTGAAGTGATGGGCGGCTATTCAGTAGACAGTCAACAATCTCCTCTAGGGAGAGCTTCACAAAATCCTCTTTGAAAATTGTGATGTGTTTGCTTCCCTCTTTCGTGTCAGTTTGGAGCAGTCTACCCAGGGCTATTGTCCTGCCCTTTTTCTTGCTGAATACATCTTTCGGGCTACAGACAGCTAGGGTCAGATGGATATAGTCAGGGTCACGCTCTAGTTCGTCTATCCCCCCGACGCCAATTGTTGCTACTGGCTTATAATGGGTGTTGCCGTAAATATCTCGTACTTCTTTCTTGATGTAGAATACCGATGGATTCATGTTCTTGTTCCTTGTTTTGTTCGTTGTGTATGTGTAGAAGAACAGAGCCCTCCGTGGGGAAGGAAGTGCCTTGAATCTCCTCCGTTCTCTGACGTAGGTTATGTCCCAGGCATTGCTGCTCTGTTCTTCTGAAGTTTGTTCTTAAACCCCGATTAATAGGCTCGGGGCATGCCTTGGTCGAGGCCAGGTGGGCTCGAACCACTCATAGACCTCACAATATGGTGCGCCCGGCCCGACTTGACGGGCAGTACCTCGGACGGATAACCACCGGGGATCTAACCTAGCGATATCCGGAGAAGCGGTTTTCAGAACCACCTTCTATTCGGTAGCGGGCGCTTATGTAGCGGGCCCCGTAGGGCAGCCAGGCTAACTATACCTCCTTCTGACCGAATCTAAGCAGGTGTGTACATCAAGGACCCTGCTTAGCCGCCGCTACATAATTTGATGGGGACGTTATCGGCGTCCCAGAATGAAAATGAGGGGCCCAGCTTAATGGCCAATCCACTGGCCGGTTAGCGGAGCGCCAGTTCCCCTCTGCCGAGGTTCCCTGGTATCACATGATATCCACCCCGCAACTCCCTAATTCGGAGCTGTCCCGAAACATCCTAGGAATGTCGCCCCTCGATTAAATAGAGAATGCCCCGATTTAAGGCTCGGGGCCAGGCCTGGTGTAGTGGACCAGGACATGGATGGAAGAAGGTCCACTACGTGCAGCGGGTGTTGGTAGTGTCTAGGGTGGGGTCCCCGCTGCAAAAGTTGGTGTCGGGCGGGATTTAGGCCCATTACCCGCCGAGTACTTCCGAGTCCGGGCGATCGTTCCCGTTCGGAGCCATACCGCCTGTGAGGGC
>Ga0180431_10000377_pt1 | contig 64487 bp, 58 predicted proteins | sample SS_ome_11_FD_132459 | JGI IMG/M metagenome (GOLD analysis project Ga0180431, IMG submission 132459) | Hypersaline lake sediment archaeal communities from the Salton Sea, California, USA - SS_1_MS_1 metaG | ecosystem: Environmental > Aquatic > Non-marine Saline and Alkaline > Hypersaline >... | reverse complement strand
TAAAAGGAAACAAAAAAGGGGGTTGAAATGCTATTCCTACCAAACATACCGCTGATCATGGCCCTGCTGTTCACAATCGGCAAGAGTGTCTGGGGCAAGAGTGTCTGGTAAGACACTGAAGACATTCGCCAAAACGCAGCTCTGAGCGGAGGATGAAGATCCTCCGCTCTTTTCTTGAGCTCGCTGCCGGAGCGCCCGCCGGCTTTTGCTATTTACCGTCACGGTAACATCTCCTATATTGGTCAATGAATTCCTCATTCGGGGATCCGATCCGGGAAGGAATACTTATCGATGACCACTCCGGGAACATGGTTTAAAGAGCTGAGATTGGAATTTCTCACCGCTAGCGTCATTCCGGTGCTGCTGGCAGCCGCAATTGCACGTTACGAGAAGGGGCTCTTCGATCCATACCTGTTCGTGATGACTCTGCTCGGCGCCGTATGCCTTCATCTCGGAACGAATGTCGCAAACGATTACTTCGATCACATTTCCGGCAACGACAGGGCGAACATAAACTACGTCCGGCCGTTCACCGGTGGAAGCCGCCTGATACAAGACGGTCTCATAAAGCCCAAAGAGGTTCTGACGACATCGATCCTCTTCTTCGCGGCGGCCGCTGTAATCGCCGCCTTTCTCACCGCGGCGAGGGGTCCCGCCGTCATCGTTTTCGGCCTCGCTGGATTGTTCTCAGGATATTTTTACTGCGCACCCCCTCTCTATCTCGCCTATAGGGGATTCGGTGAATTCGTCGTGGGTTTGAACTTCGGGATCTTGATCGTCCTGGGAACTTACTATGTCCAGACGGGCACGATCGCGGTCGGCCCCTTGATCGCCGCGATGCCGCTCGCATTGCTGATAACATCCGTCATCGTAATAAACGAATTTCAGGATTCTGAAGCCGATGCGCAGGTTGGAAAGAGAACCCTCGTGGTGAGGCTCGGCACAAGAAGAGCGGTCGTGATGTTCGCTTTGATAACACTGTCCTCCTACATACCGCTGCTCGCAGGCGCCGCGTCCGGCCTGCTGCCACGACCGGCGCTCTTGGGGCTTTTCACGCTTCCGCTTGCTGTAAGAGCCATAATGACCGCCAAAAGACATCACGCCTCATCGAGGGAACTGAGCCCGGCAAACGCATCGACCATACTCTGTCATGCGCTGACCGGATTGCTGATGTTCGCGGGTTACATAATCTCAGCATAGCGGCCGGGAGCTCCGATGCAACAATACGGGCCGTGGCCGCGCTAAACGCAGAGCGGCCCGTGCGGGGCGGCACTCTATCGAACCGTGCCGCGGGCCATGGGATCGGCTGCACGTTACTGTATGATCCCGTTGTCCATGCAGAACTTGCTTATCGCCTCGATCGCCTCCAGATCTGAATCGACGATATGCAGTATATTCATATCCTCTTCCGAGATATTCCCGCGGCCGAGCATCGTCCTATTTATCCAGTCTATCAAACCCGACCAGTAATCCCTGCCGACCAGCAGCACGGGGAACGGCTTTATCCTGTGAGTCTGTATCAGCGTCAGGGCTTCGAAAAGCTCGTCCATCGTCCCGAATCCACCGGGCATAATTACGAAGGCAATGGAATATTTTATGAACAGGACCTTGCGAATGAAGAAGTACCTGAACGAGATGAGCTTATCTATATATGGATTGGGTTTCTGTTCGAATGGAAGCTCGATATTGAGGCCTATGGAGATCCCTCCGCCCTCCTGCGTGCCCCTGTTCGCCGCCTCCATCACCCCGGGCCCCCCGCCGGTTATGATCGAATAGCCCTTCTGCGATAGCTTTTTTGCTAGCTTGCGTGCCGTATCATAGGGTTCATCCCCCTCCTTGCACCTCGCAGAACCGAAAAACGTCACCGCAGGCGGGACCGATGACATGTTGTCGAACCCTTCCACGAACTCGGCTATGATCCTGAAAAGCCTCCACGTATCCTCCAGATTGATCTCGTCGATTATATACCTTCTCTCCGTGCTCATCGGCTCCTCCAATCAAAGTCTGCGGTTACGGCCCGAAGTTTACCGGGCATGAGGCGGATCTGATCCACCCTGCTGCCATAGTTTGCCGGGCATGAAGCGGATCTGATCCACCCTGCTGCCATCAACATACTATAACTTTCCCTTAAAGCACGACAAGGATTAAGGTAAGATCAACCGTGAGCGCGGGTACGGTTCAGGTTCGGGAACAATGAACACCCGTCTCGGTCACGGCTCCTGGAAGGATGAATTACCGGGGAGAGATGTCATGAGGGCTCTATTTTTCGACGGAACGGACCTGGCGGAGACCGGCATAAAAAAACCGCCGACCGGGCGGGGGGAGTCGGTAGTATCAGTCCGCCTGGCCGGCATCTGCTCGACGGACCTGGAGATAATGAGAGGGTACATGAACTTCCGCGGCATACCCGGCCACGAGTTCATCGGGACCGCGGTATCGGACGGCCGCCGGGTCGTCGGGGAGATAAATATACCCTGCCGCGGATGCGAGGTATGCCGCAGCGGCCTCGAGAAGCACTGCCCGCGCAGAAGGGTCCTGGGCATAAGCGGCAAAAACGGAGCCTTCGCTCAATTCCTCTCACTGCCAGAAGCGAACCTGCACGATGTTCCCCGTTCGGTATCGGACGAGGAAGCCGTCTTCACCGAGCTGCTGGCCTCTGCATGCGAGATCCCGGAGCGGATCGAGATCGGGGACGGTGCAAGGGTGGCCGTCCTCGGAGACGGCCGCATAGCCGCCATGGTCGCGCAGGTGCTCGCACTCGAATCGGGCTCCGTCGAGGTCATGGGGATCAACCGCTACAAGCTCTCGAGGATAAGGAGCATCGGCCTGGCGGCACGGGACATATCGAAAAGGATCAGGTTCAGGCGCGAGTTCGATCTGGTCGTCGAATGCACCGGAAGCCCGTCGGGATTACCTCTCGCAGCCAGTCTGGTCAAGCCGCGGGGGAGGATAGTGCTGAAATCCACTTATCACGGCGGTTCGCAATGGAATCCTGCATCGATAGCCGTGGACGAGATCACCATCCACGGATCGAGATGCGGTCCCTTCGAAAGGGCTCTCGATCTGCTCTCGAACGGCAGGGTCGACGTCTTGCCCTTCCTGACGGAGATCTTCCCCTTCAGCAGATGGAGAGAGGCCTTCCGACTGGCAAAGCACCGGGACAGCTTCAAGGTGTTGCTGGGAATGGAAGTGTAGTTTACACTTTCGAAAACGATACGGAGCGTATATACATATAGTATGTTCTTGCCGCTGAAAGATATCAATCCCACAGAGCGAACTCCGGTTGTGACGATCGCATTGATAGTCATAAACGTTGTCGTATTCTTCTACCAGCATATATCCGGTCATGGATTCAGCGAGATAATCGCGGCGTTCGGAGCAACCCCGTTCGAGATAACGAGGGTGACCGATCTCGTCGGGGATGTCGGTTACGGCAGACGCCTCCTCCACCAACCGGGACCGAATCCCATACAACTGACCCTGTTCACATCGATGTTCATGCACGGAAGTCTTCTACATCTGGGCGGCAACATGCTCTACCTCTGGATCTTCGGCAACAACATCGAGGACATCCTGGGACCGGTCAAGTTCATACTCTTCTATCTCCTGAGCGGTCTGGGCGCTCATGCCCTTCATATAGCATCGAACCCCGCATCACTCATACCGACGGTAGGAGCCAGCGGCGCGATAGCGGGGCTTCTAGGAGCCTACCTGATAGCCTTTCCCCGTGCACGTGTGCTGACCCTCGTGTTCCTATTCTACTTCATCCGGCTGGCTATGGTGCCCGCAGCGCTGGTCATCACGTTCTGGTTCGTCATACAGCTCGTCAGCGGAATGGCCTCGCTGGGAGGCGTGCAGGGCGGCGGTGTCGCCTGGTTCGCGCATATAGGGGGATTTCTCATGGGGATCCTGCTCCTCTACGCGATGGCCGGTGCCAAGGTTCGCTGGCTGCGGAGCGGCGGTTTCAGGGAATAGGTCTCACGCGCACGAGGTCCATCCCCGGCCGCTCCCGCGGCATCCAACATCCATATCAACGGCAGGGGCGGTTCGGCTGCAGACAGGTGTGTCAAGCCTGTGAGGCGGGCATTCCATCCAAGCCGGCGGCGCCGCCATCCAGAAACGATGTGTCCCCGAATGACCTGAGCCGCGGTCTGAAATCGAGCACAACGGTTGTGATCGATGCGTTGGGCAGCGAGAAGCTCCATATGTCGTCCAGGTCCATATTGAGGATATGGGTGAGGTAGCTGCATATAATCCCACCGTGTGTTATCACGAGTACGTTGACCCTGCCCGACGATTCGACGATCCCCTCTATTGCCCTTACGCTCCTATCCCTGAAGGAGAACATATCCTCTCCGCCATCGATGTGGACCTGCGTCGGATTTCTGTACCACAGCCCGATCTCGCCCGGGCATTCGGCCTCTATTTCGCTTATGAGCCTGCCCTCCCAAGCGCCAAGTGACAACTCACGCAGTTCTTTCGAGAACCGGACCGGATGGTCTTTCCCTATAGCCAGCTCGGCCGTCTGGGCCGCTCGGAGCGCATCGCTGCAATAGACTTTCCCGAAAGAGAGATCCTTGAGCCTGCCCCCCAGCAGGCCGGCCTGGATCCTCCCCGTCTCGCTCAGTGGAACCTCGCAGCAACTCCCCTGCACCTTTCGCTCCTTGTTCCACAACGACTCTGCATGCCGAACCAGATATAGTTTTCGCATCGATCCTGCCATATATGCCTCCACCTGCGAACCATCACTGTAACAGAACGGGCGCGAACGCACAAGACACCTTGATATCCAAGGCAAATTTAGTTAAAGTAACTTGATACGCTCGAATAATCTCGCGTGAGATGAACATTTTGCTCCCACCCGATACACGGCACGGCGCCGGGCGCACGATTGGTATAACGGAATCTGCGGATTAAGCAGCACGGAACCCGCCCCAGCGTGAGGCGATGGAGGAAGAGATGAAAGGACGAACACTGATCTGCATTCTCATATCGGCTTTCCTGCTCATTACACCCCGAACACAGGCAAGGGGCGGACTCGAGCTCCTGTCGCGATCTCTCCTGCAGGGACCTTCGAGGACCGTCGCGTTCTTCGATGAAGGGATCATTCTCGGTACCGGAGGGGGCATGGTCATATTCAGCGGAAATGGAGCCTCGGACTATGTGTTTCTTCAGTTGGAAGCGGAGCCTTGGGATATAGCTGTTTACGGGGATGCGGCATATATAGCGACAATTACAAGCGGAATTCTTACGGTAAACATATCGGATCCGAAAAATCCCTTCGTAACAAACAGAAATCCCATCCCAAGGTCAAACCACTGCTGCGTATCGAACGGCCGCCTCTACGTTTCGAGCCTCATAGGCGGGCTCTACATACTTGATCTCTCCGATCCTTTCGAACCTGAGCCGTTCAATGAGCCAAACAAGTCCCAGCGGATTATTTCCCTGTCGGTTGACGGAGACATCCTCGTGACCGGGGGGCATTCCAAGTTCGAGATATTCCGGATTCGCGAGACCAAACCACTGAAGAGTCTGGCCAAGGTCAAGACCCAGGAGCACAGGGGGATAATACTGGGAGGCGGTGTTCTATACGTTATGACGAAGAGCGATAAGGTCCTGCGCTGGGATATGGCCGATCCGGCGAATCCGGAAGAGCTCTCCCCGATTTCAGTGGACGGGATCAGTGACCTGGCCGTGAACGGATCGAGGGGACTGCTCCTGTGCAAGGACGGCAGGATCGTTCCATTCGAAACAAACGACATACTCCCGATGAAGATGGAAACCAAGGAGCAATTGAAGCTGTACGAAAAAAAACCCAGCCTGATCTCGAGTATCATCGACAAATTCAAATCCATGGGTAAAGGAGGACACTTCCCCGGAAATAGTATATTCATGTCCGGTGACCACTTTGCAACCATCGACGGTCACGAGGGCATATTCATATACGAACTCGATGGATCAACGGCATTGAGCCTAGGGAATCTGCCGACTAGGGGATTCGCTATAGATCTTGTCGCAGCCAACGGTTATGTCTACCTGGCCAACGCCAGGGACGGGTTGCGGATCGGAGAGGTTCATGAAGACGGCTCGGTCGACTGGATCGGCCATCTTCAGACGAACGTTGCCAGGGACGTGGCCCTGAGCGGGACTACACTCGTGCTGGCGGACGGCAACCACGGCCTGAAGATCATCGATGTGGAGGATCCCAGTGCTCCGAGGCTCTTGGGCGAGCATCCCTCGCCATACTTCCTCTCGGCAGTTGTGGTGCGTGACGAGAAGGCGTACCTTGCGGGAGGGCTCGGCGGGGTTGAAATCGTGGATTTCAGCGATCCGGCCCACCCGGCCCTCGAATGGCGGGATGAATTCTCGGAGGTGCGCGGAATAGAAGTGGACGAGGATTTCATCTACTTTGCGGATGGAAGGGAAGGTTTTCGAACATATTCACGTAAGGAAGATCCGCCGGCAAGTGTCTCGGTTCTGGATACGGAGGGATGGAACTGTGACGTTTTCATCTATGACGACACCGCCTGTCTCGCCGACGGCGGTCACGGCATAAAGACCGCCGATATAAGCGACCGCAGTAATCCGGTACTCACCGGCTCCCTGAACCTTCACACACTCACCAGGGAGATACATGCGCTCAACGGCACCCTCTTCGCCGCGGGACACACATCCGGAATAAAGGCCATAGATATCACCGATCCCGGTTCCCCGTCGCTGGCGGCGGCGTTTAGAACGGTCGACGACGCCAGGGGGGTTTTCGCCGATGACCGTTTCGTCTACCTGGCCAGCGGCAGCGGCGGCGTATACATATTCTCGTACACCCGATAGTGAATAAGGAGTGCCGATAGATCATGCCTGGTAAATCGATAAGCATTTCAATGCTGATACTGCTCACAGCAGCGGTCTTGGCAGCGGCGGTCCCCACCACCCCCGCTGGAGCGCAGATACTGTCACAGCAGCCGGATGAGATACTCAGTTCCGAGATCTTCACGTCACTCTCGAGATTCCATCCGGGGTCCGAGGGATACATAGCTGTCAGGGTGGACATACATGATCCGTGGCATATCAACTCCAACATGCCGATCGATGATTTCCTGATCCCCACGGAGCTGGAAATCATCGCTCCAGAAGGGATAGAGATCCAAAGAACGGTCTACCCCGAACCCATGATAGTGATGTCTGAAATCAGCGACGGTGAGATGTCGCTCTTCGGGGGAATGGTCGTGTTCGGCGCAAAGCTGAGAATAGGTGAAGATGTCGATCCCGGCTCTTACAAAGTAACCGCCAAGCTCACCTACCAGGGGTGCAACGATGTTACCTGCCTGGCGCCTACGAGCGAGGTGCTCGAGACCGAGCTCGTCGTGGGCACGCTCGATGAACCGGCCGAACTGCTTCATGCCGAGATATTCGCCTCACCGCCCTTCACGGGAATCAGCGAATCCGGCGCCGGGCCTGAAACCGGGGATGAATCGGTTGGAAACGTGATCGAGAGCCGGGGGATGCTGCTGGCGTTTATATTCATCTTCCTCGGCGGGCTGGCGCTGAACCTAACTCCATGCATATACCCGATAATCCCGATCACGGTGAGCTACTTCGGAGGCCAATCCGGCGGGAAGAGCTCGAGGGCCTTCCTGCTGTCCGTTCTCTACGTGCTGGGCATCTCCCTGATGTACAGCACCCTGGGAACCATAGCCGCAACGACCGGCGGCCTCTTCGGAGCCGCATTGAGAAATCCCATTGTAGTCGGATTCATCTCGTTGGTGCTCGTTGCGCTGGCAACATCGATGTTCGGCCTCTGGGAGATAAGACTCCCCATGTTTCTCACGAGAAGCACCGGTACCGCCAGGAAGGGCCGGTTGGGGGCCCTGTTCATGGGACTGACGGTCGGGATCATAGCCGCACCCTGCATCGGCCCGTTCGTGATCGGGCTGCTCACATACGTCGGGGAAACCGGGAATCCTGTTCTGGGATTCATGATGTTCTTCACACTCGCCTGGGGGATGGGTGTGCCGTTTATCGTTCTCGGCACGGTATCGGGGAGCATATCCAAGCTTCCCCGTTCCGGCGATTGGCTCGTATGGGTGAGGAAGATATTCGGATTCGTCTTGATAGCAATGGCCCTGTACTTCGCCAAATACCTGATCGGACCGAAGCTGACGCTGGCAGGTTACGCGATAACGGCTCTATCCGCCGGTATATATCTGGGCTGGATAGACAGATCTTCCGGCTCGGGCAGGGGATTCTACGTCGTTCGTAAAGTTACCGGCACGGTTTGTCTGGCCTCCGCCCTGGTTGTCATCCTGCTTCCGGGGGGACCCTTCAGGAGTCATGCGGAAAAGCCGGGGATAGAATGGGTGCCGTTCAGCGAGGAAAGGCTTCGGGAGGCATCGGACGATGGAATGCCCGTCATGATAGATTTCTACGCGGACTGGTGCATCCCGTGCCATGAGCTCGATCACAAGAGCTTCTCGGATGGGGCGGTCATCGATCTTTCTCGAAGGATAGTACCACTGAGGGTGGACATGACAAGGGCAGATGAGTTATACAATAAAATAAAAGAGAAATACAAGATCAGGGGCGCTCCCACAATAATCTTCATGGACGGATCGGGCAGGGAGGTACCCGGATCGAGAATAACAGGCTTCGTAGGACCGGACGAGATTCGGAGCAGGCTGGAAAGAATCAGCGGGGAATGACCATCTTCATAAAGGCGATCCCTTGAGGCTCCTGACGTTCAAACATAAAGGTCTTCGGGCAGGTGCCCTTATCGGGGACATAGTGCTCGATATCAACTCCGCGCAACCATTTCTACCTTCACAGATGGAGGATATCCTCAACCGGGGGCTTCTACCGGAGGTCCAGAACCTCGTCGACAACGCCTCGGAAATAGACCGTTCGCATTTCAGGCAGTCGAGCGAAGTGCAGCTCTATGCACCGGTCCCCAGACCGGGCAAGATCATATGCCTGGGACTGAATTACAGAGGTCATGCGGAGGAGCAGAAGAGAGAGCCGCCCGACCACCCGATGCTCTTCTCGAAAGCCCCGACATCCCTGGCCGGTCCATATGACGATATCCTGATCAGACCGGGCGTGGATGACGTCGACGCCGAGGCGGAGCTGGCCGTCGTGATAGGCAGGATAGGAACGATGATCGATCCGTCCGAGGCGGGCGACTACATCGCGGGATACACCGCGTTCAACGACGTGAGCGCAAGGCGGATCCAGAGGGAGGACAGGCAGTGGTTCAGGTCCAAGAGCTTCGATACATTCGCCCCGTGCGGACCCTGGCTCGTCACTCCGGACGAGGTGGTGGATCCGCAGTCGCTGCCCATAGCCCAGTACCTGAACGATTTCACTATGCAGAAGAGCAACACGTCGGAGATGATCTTCCCGATCAGCGACATCATCGCATTCGTCTCGGGGGCAATGACACTGATGCCCGGAGATATTATAGCTACAGGAACACCCGAGGGAGTGGGCCTGTTCAGGGATCCGCCTGTGTTCCTCAAGGAGGAAGACACCGTCGTGGTGGAGATAGGCGGGATAGGCAGGTTGAAGAACAGGGTGAGCTCGTTCGAAAGGTGATCGGTTTCGTGAGAGCACCGAACGGGACGCGCCGTTTCATTTGAACGGCTCAGAAGGATCGTTTATGCAGAAAGGCCTCAAGAGGATCCTGATCCTCTCCATCTGGGAAAGCATCTGGTCGCTCGGAGAAGGAGGCGGCGTACCCGATGAGCTGTACTTCATCCGTAAGCTCACCGGTGAGGGGATCGACATGCACCTTCTCATCCCGGAATCCGCCGACGGCGCCAAGACACTCGAGATCCCAGGCCTGACATGCCATTCATACCCGAACATATTCAGAACCCTCCGAAGCCTGCCGTTGCCGCTTCAGAGGATGCTCATAACGTCGCTCTTCCCCGTCATCGTCAAAAGGCATCTAGAGGAACTTGCGGCGGACATAGGGCCGGATATCATTCTCGGACTGACCCATTACACGCTGAAACCCGTGGGCGAGACCGCCCGCTCGCTCGGGGTCCCCTCGGCAGTGAAGCTCTGCGGCGTGATGTACCTGGGCAGGCCCGAAGTCGGCAGGCTCAAGTACTGGTGGTTCAACTTCGATCAGCTCAGAGCGCTCCGCCATCCGGTGGATCTCTACATCGTGCTGAACGACGGAACGCTCGGTGACAGGGCGCTCAGGCGCCTAGGGATACCCCCGGAGAGGATATCCTTCCTGCCGAACGGCATGGACAAGACCTGGGCGGACATGCCGGTTGACCGCGCAGAGGCACGCGTGGAGCTGGGTCTTCCCACCGACCGGATCCTGATAGTGACCGTAAGCCGGCTGGTAAAATCAAAACGCGTACACCTTCTGATCGACGCGGTATCGAAGATCGATCAGGGGCTGTTGGAGAAAACGGCGCTCGTCATAGGAGGAGACGGACGCCAGATGAAAAAGCTGCGGCGCCGTGCGGCGGATCTCGGGCTCGGCGAAAGAGTGATCTTCACCGGAATGATCCCTTACGAGAGGATAGTGAGGTTTCTGAAGGCGGGCGATATCTTCGCCGCCACGAACGAGCTCACGAACATGTCGCTCCCTCCCTGTGAGGCCGTCCTCTGCGGTCTGCCTGTCGTTGCATTCGACGTCGCGGGCACCAGGGAGGTGATCAGGGATGGGGAGACAGGCCTGCTCGCCGCGGACGGGGACACTGCGGATCTCACGCGCAAGCTGGAGATGCTCATAGCGGACGAAGAGCTGCGCTCCATCATAGGGGAGCGCGGCAGGGAATTCGGCCGCACCGAGTTCGTCTCCTGGGAGGACCGCGTAGCGATGGAGCTCGATCTGCTGCGCGGCCTCATAGATGGTTGATCGGCCTAAGGGGAACCTGCCCAAGGGGCTCACGATACATTTGATCATGGGGAACCGGCCGGGCGGTCCTCAATCCCACAGGCCGGTGCTGATGTACTTGTCCCCGCGGTCGGCGAAGATGAGCACGAAGGTCCTCCCGTCGCTGCGACTGAGACCGGCTGTTTTCAAAGCAGCTGCTAGAACGGCTCCCGAGGACATGCCGGCGAATATACCCTCCTCACGGGCGAGGCGCCTTGCCGCATCACGTGCCTCCTCACCGGAGACGGTGACGACCTCATCTATCATCGCGAGGTCCAGCACGTCGGGCACGAAGCCCGCCCCTATCCCCTCGATCGTATGGGATCCCGGCTCCCCCCCGCTCAGCACGGCCGATTCGCTGGGCTCGACGGCGATCATCCTCACACCGGGCTTCCTCGCCTTCAAGGCCTCGCCGATGCCCGTGATCGTCCCACCCGTCCCGACACCGCATACAACGCAGTCGACCTTTCCGTCCGTATCATCCCAGATCTCGGGTCCCGTCGTCTCCATGTGCACGCGGGGATTCACGGGATTGGTGAACTGCATCGGCATGAATGCGTTCTTCGACTCGGACACGATCCTCTCAGCCTCCGCGACCGCGCCCTTCATGCCGAGCTTCTCCGGCGTGACCACCACATCCGCGCCGTAAGCGGCGATCATCTTCCTGCGCTCGATGCTCATGGACTCGGGCATGGTGACGGTGAGCTCGTACCCCCTCGCCGCCGCGACCATGGCGAGCCCGATGCCGGTGTTACCGCTCGTGGGCTCCACGATCATCCCTCCGGGCTCTATCAGCCCCTCCCTCTCCGCACTCTCGACCATGCCCAGCGCAATCCTGTCCTTTATGCTCCCGCCCGGATTGCAGCCCTCGAGCTTCGCGGCCAGGTTGACCGAGCACATCCCGGATATTGTCTTGAGTTCCACGATCGGCGTGTTTCCGATCGTCCCGCTGATGTAGCCTTTCATCAAAACGTCCTCATCTCAGGTCCCGACCGCTCAGCCGGCCGCTCTCTCGGCGCCCTCTTCGTAATGCCTGGATATGACCTTCTCCAGATGATAAACCCTCTCCTCGAGGCGCCTTATGACTCCCATCAGGGGATCGCTGATCCTGTCATGGCGGAGCGATACCTTATGTCCGGAGATGTGACGCCTCGATATCACCTTGGCGGGAACCCCCACTGCTATCCCGCCGTTGGGGATGTCCTTGACCACCACCGATCCTGCTCCGATCATTGCGTCCTCGCCTATCACGACGGGCCCGAGCACCTTGGCTCCCGCCCCGACGACGACGCCGTTCCGTATCGTAGGATGCCTCTTCCCCTTGCTCATGCTCACGCCGCCGAGTGTAACACCCTGGTAGAGTAGCACGTCGTCCCCGATCTGCGTGGTTTCTCCTATCACGATCCCCGCTCCGTGATCGATGAAGAACCTGCGGCCTATCGAGGCACCCGGGTGGATCTCTATGCCTGTGAACAGCCTCGAAACGTGAGAGATGAGCCTCCCAGGGAACTTCAATCCGTGCTGCCAGAGGTAGTTGGAGATCCTGTGGAGGACTATCGCATGCACCCCGGGATAGCAGAAGATGACATCCCGCCAGCCCCGCGCGGCTGGATCGCGTTCGAACGCAACCGAGAAATCGTCCTTGAACCTCCTGAATACCTTTACCGGAAATACCATAATGACTTTCACCTTCCCATCTTTGCCCATATCAAAAAAACGCCACGGGTTCTCACATGGTTCTGAGAATCCGTGGCATCTCGATATGGATAGTGAATTGAGACAGACGTACAGAGCCCAGATTCAAACCACCGCTATGTCGGCGGGGTACAACAACTATTAATATGCTCTCTTCGTCCTCTCATTCTAAAACCATTCTACTACGTTTTCCGCCTTTTGTCAACAGTTGATAGCTGCCGGCCGCATGTCCGGCGGGGAGGCTATAAGCGCCGATATCAGTGGGTCATTCCTCGATAAGCTCCTCGGGCAGCCCCCGCCTGCGTCTCCATTCGGCCCTGGTATAGAACAGGGCGAATATGACGGCGAAGCAGGCGTATCCGAAGGCATATTTCCCCCCCGCACACCATCCCACAACGCCTATCGTGTCGTTGCCGAGGAACTCGTACGTGTGTATGGCTCCGAAGAACGCGAGCAACGCGGCGGCAAGCGACCATAGCGATGCCTTGAGGAACTCCCTCTCTATGAGGAAGACGCTTATCGCAGCCAGTATCATGGACGTGAATATGAATCCGCGGTCCAGCGCGAGCAGGCCGGGGAATCCGTTGATCGGCACACCGGCCGCAGACTGCTCTGCCAGAGTCGTGCCCGCCCCCATGTAGCCCTGTTTTAGTATGTTGACACCCCACGACGCGAAGGCCGGGAAAAGGCCCACTACAACAGCCGGCGCATGCGCGCGGGGGGTGGCCTGATAGGCCTGCGCCGATATTATTATCCCTATCCACAGTACTATCGCTATACCGGCTTCCATCGGTATGACGGCGTTTATGAGCTTGAGGCATCCGAAGAGCGTGATGAGCACGAAGAAGACGCCGTTCATGAGCGAGTAGCCGGTCCTCGCCCCGAGTCCCTTCCAGCCCGGATGGCCTATGTATATCGTAGTGGGGAAGCACGACCCGAAGAAGGACGCCAGCATGCTGCCTATGCCGTTCACCGCGAGCGACGGCATCGTCTCGAACCTGTCTCCCGCGGCCTCCGCGCTCTCGAGGTTCTGGAGCGACCCCAGGATGTTGAAAAGCCCCATTGGGATGATGATCGAGAAGTACCTCAAGAGGTAAGGGCTTCTCAGAACTTCGAAGAGGCCCGCTCCGGAAAACCTCGGGGCGTTGAAGCCTATCTGGGATACGGCCGATCTGACCGTCGCCGTATCCATTATCCCGAACACCCAGGCCAGCACGGTCCCGGCGGCAAGGGCGACCAGCCCACCGGGCAGGCCAAACGGGAACTTCACCTTGGAGAAGTACTGTATGAGGATGATCGCCAGCGGCAACATCGCAATAAGGGGCTTCTCGAAAGTCTGGAACGCGAAGTCCATCGATATGAAGGTGATCGCTATGCCGGCAAGCGTGGCGAGAAGCGCGGCCCTGGGCGTTGTCCGCCTCAGAATATCCACAACGAAGGCCCCGCCGAACTCGATCACTCCGCTGAAGAAGCAGGCGAGCAGTCCGACCTTCCACGCCGCATCGTAGCTTCCCGTTTCCCTGTATACCGGTCCCATGATGAAGATGAGGTAGGCGAACAGGCTCACCGTGTTGATCCCGTACGGAAGCGCGGTGACATCGCTTCGCCCCTCCCGGATCGCGAGCTTCCTCGCCTGCCAGGAGTAGAACAGGTTCCCTACTATCAGAGAGAGAGCCGCTCCCGGAAGTATGCGGGAGAAGACGAATCCGGCGGGGATTCCGGCCAACGCCGGGCACAGCGTTGCGATCAGCAGGAACTGGATGAGATTGTCTATCGCCAAACCGAAGAATCCGTCGATATCCCGTTTGACGATCCAGGGATACCCTCCGCCCTCTTTCAATTCAGTGCCTCCTGGTTGTATTGAATATATCCAGCCTCCGCAGCGTGGCGGCCGCAAATCCCGGCGGCAATCCTCTGCGGAATAAATACCTGGAAAAGACTAGCAGAGCATAGGATCCAATGCCAGGAAGAAAAACCTGGCGGGACAAGGAGTCCCGGTATGAGAGGATTATCACACACACTTTACATTGGATGAATCCCTTATCCTTTGCTCTCTGCTAGAACAGCTATGAAGACCGGATAAGCTCGAATGCGGATCACATCGAATAGGGTCACATCGAATAATATTGACTTTACAGTACAAATGCAGTACACTGGTCCCCGTTCCGAAAGGGGATTTCCTTACTACATTAAAAGCTTAAATATATGTTGACCGTGTACATTGGTTTATCAAATCCTTCACAAGGAAGTTTTAGAGATGAGATTGTCCATATTCATTTTGATAGCTTCGTTGTTCTTCTACTGTCCCGCTAGTGGTCAGTCCAGCCTTCCCGATCCAACCTTCTACACCCCTTCTGGCTGGCATGCGCCAATTATCCTAAGCCATGAAACCAATTGTAATGGTGTCTCTGATACATTATTCCCTTTCCAACAAATGTATTCGAGCCTTGCATTAATAAATGCTGGAGATACGGTGATTCCATCAAATGCATGTGGCCTTCATTGGCATGCTCTTAGTAGTTATTATGGTAATATTGGTAATGATTTATTTCCTGGTGTAACTAGGATATTATGTGATGAAAATAGTGGTATATATTATTTTGGATTTGATGATTTTGGAGGACCAAAAGCGAGAATAACGGTTCGTGCTCATTTAGATCCCTATAACAATTTAATAGAATCAAACGAAACAAACAATGACTGTTGGGTTCAGTATGTCATACATCCCACACTAATTGGAGAAGGTAGAGCAAGTTCTCCTTACAACGCTCCGCCCGGAAGAGGAGATCTTCCAATACCTAATTGTCATGGTTTTCGATTCCTGTGTAATAAATGGACTGCTATCGCTATAAGAGGATGGTCGACGGAATATTGTGACTATGAACTCCGACTTCATGACGACTATAGAGGTAGTACCCAAGGATTTGAGCATGTATTAAAATCTGCAGATGCTTCCTCCACACTCGAGCCAATATATATCCTGGTTAATAGGAGCACCTCATCTGACACAAGAGAAATGTACGCGGGCATCACTCGAAAGTACACCGAAGAAGGCAATTATCCAAAGTATTTTATCGAATTGGCCAGAGAAGGAGGAATCGATTCCGTATTGAGCATGTACAATGAATTCGGACCTTATTCATTTTACCAGCATATGATACAGGTTCACGCCATCTACATCCCCTCCCCCGGCACCTACAGATTCGAGTTGATAAATGCAGGTACGACCTATGATTTTGCAATCGGCCTGTACGGCGGCGGTTCACAGTATCTAACAAAGGAAGAGCATCTGACCAACGCCTTTGCCGATGATCATTCCGAGGTAAGTAGCGAATCATTCGTCACAACAATCAGCACTCCGGGGATTCACGCATTTCTTGTCTACTTGGTGAACAAGTATTATGCGGATCACGTATCCTATAGAATAGGCGTTGAATCCGTTAATATTGCGACTCTTATCTCTACTTTTAACGTGAAACAGGAAAACCAAGGCATCAAAATCTCCTGGTCAATTGTATCGGACGGGGATGTTATGGGATTCAATATCTATAGAATATTAGAGGGGGAAAGAGCAGAAAAGATCGTCAACGATCAGGGATTGATCCCACCCGATTCAAGGGAATACATCGATCAACAGGTACGTGCCGGACTCACCTACAAATACACCCTCGGTGTAGTGCTTGATAACAATACAGAGATCAGGTCTCCGATGCAGAGCATAGAAACGGCACCAAGCCCCCTCATTCTTCATCAGAACCATCCCAATCCTTTTAATCCAACGACGAAGATCCATTTCCAGCTGCCGAATAGAAGTCATATAGTTCTTGAGATCTTCGATGTTTCCGGCAAGCATGTTCGGGTATTATTGGATAAGACCGTAGAGGGGGGTATACATTCAGTCGATTGGGATGGCCGCAATAATGACGGCAAACGAATGGCCAGCGGAATCTACTTCTACAGATTGAAAGCCGGGAAGAAGACGATAACAAAGAAAATGGTACTGCTCCAATAACATTTCTTATCCACGCTTAATGCAGAATCTAATAGAGCTGCACCCTATTCTATTCAATCCGCATATCATAAGTAACCCGTTCCCCGGAAAGTACAGGATGAAACATTAACGGATCCCCGCCGGCCGGGCCGGTCGGCTGCCGCCGATCCCCTTTCATGCATTGACTCGCGGCCGGCTTTTTCATAGAGTTGCGAGCAACAAGGATGTCCTTCGCACTCGGCATACCCCAAGCGGGTGGAGGAAAAAATAATGAAAACACTGAACGGCTTCAAACCACTGTTTATCGCGGCCGTCTTTCTCCCGGCTGTAATGCTCTCGTTCTCCTGCGATGAGAATCCAGCCGACGGCGACAAACAATCCATGTTGGAACTCATAAGAATACACTCCGGCAACAATCAGTCCGAGAGGACGGGCGCTATGCTGTCCGATCCGCTCACGGTCAAGCTGATCGATATACTGAACAACCCGAAACCGGGTGTGGAGGTCAGATTCAGCTCCACGAATCCCGGAGCCGTCGTAAACCCGGCATCGGCAGTTACCGACAGTAAAGGACTAGCCTCTTGCACATTCAAGCTCGGCACGGAGCCGGGTGTTCAGCATGTTAAGGCCGCCACGTATATAGACAGCACCCTGTTCAGCGCGACGGCGGAAGTGCCGGAATGCGACGAGGAGGACACGGAACCGTCCGGCGCCTGGCCGTCCGGGCATATATTCATAACGACGACCAGCTCATCGCTTATCGACGCGACCGGTTCGGTGATCCTCGATGTGGATCCCCAGCAGCTACAGAACGAACCGACACTCGTTCTGGAAACGGATTCGCTGCTTATCGACCTGGCGTTCTCGACGCGGGGGGAGCTCTACGTATCAACGGCCCATTCGATCCTCAAGGTGGATCCGCAGAGCTACGAAATGGATGTGTTCGTCTCGTACACGGGCCACAAAAGCGTAGAGCTCGAGCCAAACTCGGGCGGGGTTCTGGCGGGTGTCGACGTCAACGGCCTTTTCTCCGCCGGATGTCCCTCGCACGGCCTGGTCGAGATCAGCTCTTACATACCCGGAATCCTGTGGGAAAACCTGGCCGCCCACCCGCTGACCCGCGATCTTTTCACCATCACCGGCTCGTCATCGTACTACAGGATCATCCGGGGTGAATGGGACGGCCGCTCGTCATCGATATCAGATCTCGTATATCCCGTCAATTTCATCAATGCGGGCCAAGGCAGGCCGAACGGCATGTGCATCGATTCCACCGGTACCGTCTTCGTTACTGTCGACGGAAACGACACCGACAGGCGCATATCGAAGATCTCCGCCGACGGAACGATCTATGACGATTTCTTCGACTTCTACGCCCATGCTGGAGGCAACAGCATCGAAGCCGGGAGATGGGGAGACATAACCCTGCTGGACGGATACCTCTATCTCGTAGACACGAGAAACGACCGCCTGGTAGTAATATCGACGGAAGCGGTCTGGACGGATGATAAACAGAGCCATGTCTTCTCCAAGCCCGGCGGAGATTCCGAGAGATACGGTATTGCGGCATCACCCAAATACTAGCAAAGGATCCCGGCGGTCGCTAGGATCCCTATATATGCATCGAACCCGCGGCAGCGATCGCATGCGCCGATCGATAATACGGGTCCAAGTCGATTCAGCAGTACATATTCAAAGCAAGAATCACTGATTCAGGTTGGCGATGGCCTCCTTCTCGGACGGATATACATCGAAGATCAAATTCAATCTCGTAACCTGAAGTATACCGAGCACTCTGTCGTTTGGATGACAGAGCTTCACAACGCCGCCCTCCTTCGCGAAACGCGACCTGGCCGATACGAGAATGCCCAATCCGGTGCTGGATATCCACTTGACCTTCGAGAGATTGATTATCAGGTCCAGCTTCTTATCGGAGGCCAGCTCCGAAACCATCTCTATGAGCCTCGTCCCCTCTGGTCCTCCATACATCTCTCCTGAAAGATCAATTACTGTGATACCGTCGACCTCTCTCTGTTTAATCTTCATTCTCTCTTTCCTCTGCTATGAGTCAATAGGGATCCAGCTGCTAAATCAAAAGCTATCGAGGGTTTCCTTCTCGTTCTCGAACACCTCGAAGACTTCCGGTATTAGACCGCATGTCTTCAGAACGGTCCCGACACGGGAAGAGACCCCGAATAGTTTCAGTGCGGCGTCACTCCTCTTGACCGATGCATAAGCCGCGATCAACATCCCCGCCCCCAGCGAGTTCACCCACTTCACATCCTGCAGGTTAAGGACGAATTTCTTCTGTCCGTTCTCTATACTGGTTTTGATAGCTTCCTTGATTCTACCGGATTCTGGACCGCCGTCTATCTGCCCCTGCAGATCGAGTATCATCACACCCTCCACATCACGGTTCGTGATGGTCAGCATATCCAACTCCCCTCGTTCTTTCATTATGGGATTTTTTATAACTCCTTGTTTTGTACTAATAATATAGTCTTATATCCACTTAAACAAATGGAAAATAGCTCCAATCGAACGGTACCACCTGGACCGGCCCGTGTCAAGCGATCTTGCATCAGCCGCAGGGCCTAAAAGGCGGTCCTGCCGATGAACTCCGGCCGTGACTGGAGGCCAGCATCGAGAGCGCAACCGGGGATAAACGAGCTTACCCGAAAGGCCTGCGCCGACCGCCCGAGGCAGATCCTCTAGGAAATCTCCACCCTCGGATCACCTGTCACAACGCGGCCTATCCTGAACGGGCGCCATCTTCCCTCAGCCGAGGCCACCTCCCCGCCCTCATCGCCGGAAACCACGACCGCCATCCCCACACCCATGTTGAACACCCGGTACATCTCCGCTTTCTCTATACCGCCCGCTTCCTGCAGATACCTGAAAACCGGCGGAACCTCCCACGATCCGGTATCGATCTCGATCCCGCATCCACCGGGGAGTATCCTGGGTATGTTATCGACGAGCCCCCCTCCGGTTATATGGGCTAATCCCTTAACCTCGACGGTCTTCCGCAAGGTGAGAACTTCCGGAAGGTAGCTCCTGTGAACCTCCAGCAGCTCGCCGGCTACGGTCTTTCCGGTACCGGGCAGCTCATCGTCTATACCGAGCCCCGCGTCTTCGAATATAACCTTCCTGGCAAGAGAGTAACCGTTCGTGTGGAGCCCGCTCGACGGATAGGCCCAGACCTCGTCTCCCGGGGATATCTTCTTACCGTCTATCAGCATAGAACGCTCGACCACACCGACTATACATCCTGCGAGGTCGTACTCGCCGTTCGCGTAGAATCCCGGCATCTCGGCGGTCTCGCCGCCTATAAGAGCACAGCCGTTCTCCAAACATGCAGCAGAAAGCCCCCTGACGACATCGTTGACGGTTTCCGGGTATAGCTTCCCGCAGGCAAAGTAGTCCAGAAAGAACAGCGGCTCCGCCCCCTGGACCAGTATGTCGTTAACACAGTGGTTCACGAGATCCCGCCCCACGGAGTCGTGTTTTCCGGTCATAAAAGCGATCCTCAGCTTTGTGCCGACACCGTCCGAGCTGGAAACGAGCACCGGATCCTCTAATCCGGGCGGTACGGCGTATAGTCCACCGAAGTTACCGATTTCTGACAGGACGTTCTCATTCCATGTCTTCTTCACCAAACCGCTGATCAGACCGCCCGCCTTCGATGCGGCGTCGATATCCACACCCGAATCCCTGTACCTGGAGCTCAAGTCGCCACCCTCCTTCATGCTTCGATCAACACACGTACCTCTTCACCGGCACGGCCATTCTATCCGAACTTCGAGGCTCAGCCAACATCAAAAACTCTAACCGCGGTATATATGGGGATTATCGACGCACTAAACTTCAACGTGCTCGACAAGCGAGTTGTATATCTCCGTCGTGGCGTCCGCCTCTACGATGATCGGAAACTCGCCCTTCCAGTAGAGGTCCAGCAGCAGATCGGTGACGCCGGTGTGAAACTGCGTACCCTTGTACGTCTCGAGCTCCTCTATCACCCTCTCTATCGGGAGAGCCTTGCGGTAAGGGCGGTCCGATGTCATCGCATCGAACGCGTCGACCACGTTGAGTATATGGGCCACTATTGGTATCTCGTCCTCCATCAATCCGCGGGGATACCCGGTACCGTCGGGGCGCTCGTGGTGGCACCGAATAACCTCCTCGGCCTCCTTCAGAAACTTGAGCTGCTTGACTATGTCGGCGCCGATATTCGGATGCGACCTCAGCGAGATCCACTCCTCCTCTGTAAGGGGACCGACTTTCAGAAGTATCTCGTTCTTCACCGATATCTTGCCGATATCGTGAAGCAGTGCAGAGTACTCCAGCATCTCCAGTTCCCTCGAAGACATCCCCATGGCTCTGGCTATCCTCAGAGCATAACGCGAAACCCTGAAGGAATGCCCGTGGGTGAAGGGATCGGATGCATCTATGGCGGACGAGAGGGCGGCAACCGTGTTGATATGCGCTTCGCGCATATCAACGTACAGTTGAAATGAGTAGCGTGCAAGGAAGAGTGGGATGACGAAAAGGGCTATCGTCCAAACGCCCGAGTTGGCGTAAAGCAGAGCTATTATCGCACCGACGGGAAGGAAGGCGAGGATATGAAAGAAATTCCACATGTAGTTCTGCTTCCATACATGCAATGGATTCCTCATATCCATGAGCGAAATCACGAATGTCACCGACCAGGTATTGAACAGGTAATAGAATATCCCTGCGGCGCAAAGCGGAACCAGGAAAAGCGGTGAATCGATATTTCCCAGGCTGCCGAACGAACGGTACACGAGGCCGGAGAAGCCCACCGTCATGGCCAGCAGGGGAACGTTGAAGAGCACCTTGATCAAAGGCCTCCTCTGGATAATGCCTTCCGTGATGATTGTGGCCACCGCTTCTATCAGAGCCATAACGGCCGGTCCGAACAGCACGATCCCCGCAAGATCGATCGGGGATGTCGTGTATATGGAAGCCCCGCCGTGCGGCAGCGGGATCTGGACGGAATCCGCTATAACGATGAGAGCCAGAAATAGAACGATATCGAACCAGCGGCCTCCGGGCAGCCCCTTCATGAGGTAGACGAACAGTGCGGCTCCACCTATGATGTAGATTATATAGTAGAGCTTGAATCCCCAGCCCGACTTGTTGAATTCGCTACTCAAGTTGCACCTTGGATTTTACAAAACCAGCCGTACCCTGACTTCCGGCTTCCGGTCGATACATTATTGCACAATTCGCAACTTCTATGCCAATAATAATAAACGCCTTTGGGAGGCGTTTGCGGTTCGCCCGGAATCCGGTTGCACCGGGTCCGGATCTGAATTTTACGGAGCACAGAGGACACTATCTTATTCTGTAGTGTATATTTTTGTGATATTTGCACTTACCGAGATGGCGGTTCAGCGCGTCCAGCACGGCGAGAACGGCCGCCTCATTGGAATCGTGTTCGTAGAAAACGCAGCCGGTGAAGGATTTCGCTTCACGCCCCTTGACCACTTCCACGGCGGCCACAAGGGCCTTGCGGCCCGATATCACCAGATCCTTTACATCGGACAGCAACAGGTTGAAATCCTCGTTGAGCAATTCTGCCAGGGCATGAATGGACGCCTGCGCTATGGCTCTGTGGAGCGGACCGCCCGCCCTTATCGAATCGAGACAGCCTGTCACCTCCAGGCCGTTCTTTGAGAGCTTCACCTCGACGCTCACCCTGCTACCCTCTACATCCAACCTCAGCCCCTCGAACCTCACCCTGCGATCCTCCTCGAGAAACTCCAGCGTGGGCGGCCGCCTCCTTTTCGGCTCGGTTTCCCTCGATTCAGAATCCCCTTCGGACGGATCCGCAAACCTGCTCTCCACTATCTCATCTATCGACCGAACATCCAGAGCCTCCGGTTCATCGTAAGCTTCCCCGAACCCGCTCAAATGATCATTGTTCCCCGGTGAAAACACCATCACTACTCCGATCTGCCCCAGATCCACGTTCAACCCCAGCTTGGATCTCAACAGCCTCTCAGCCTCCCTGGCCACGAGCCTGGGATCTCCGGAGCTCGAGGCGACAATATGAACTCCCTTTATATACCCTTCGGCGTCCTCGGTTATCCTGCACGACTGAACGTCGGGAAGACCCTCGATCAGAGCCTGTGCCCTTATTATGGCTTCTTGGCGAGAAGGTTTAGTCAAAACTACATCCCCTTTATCCCAGCCTTCTAATCCATTTTATCACAGACCATTATGAAACTCAAGGCAAATACATAACATCCTCGATTTGAATCAAACAATACCGGGGAAAGCGCACTTCGGGTATCCGTAGATCAGGTTGTGGAACGCTCTAGGTAGCAGATATGCCGCGGGATCGGGTGACGGACGGCCTCGAGAAATGGAAACCGGATCGCATGACCCTTTCAAGACACCTGTCTACGAAGCAGCGGCAGGATCCAGCTAAGTGATTTTATTTGAAACAGTAAGCGTCCTAGACTGCAACCAGTCCGGCCAGCTCACCGGCTCTCTCCTCCAGCTTCTCGCGTGTAAGGTTCTTCAATCCATCTATTGAGAAATCCTGGCATGTAAAGCTCGCCGATGCCGTCGCGAAAACCATCGCCTTTCTGAATGTTTCGCCTTTTGGCTCGCCTGCCGCCGCCAGGGCCCCCATGAATCCCCCCGCGAAGCTGTCCCCCGCGCCCGTGGGATCGGTGACATCTTCGAGCGGATAAGCTGGGGCGTAGAAGATGAAGTCGTCCATGAGCAGGAACGCGCCATGCTCACCCTTCTTCACGATAACCCCCCGGGGACCCATCTTCAGGATCTCCTTGCCGGCCTTCACCAGATTGGATTTCCCGCTCAGGAACCTGGCCTCCTCGTCATTTACGAAAAGCATATCCGTCCTCTTCAATACCTCTCTCAATCCCTCCGGTTTTCTGTCTATCCAGTAGTTCATCGTATCACAACCGATAAAGCTTTCCCCAGACGACTGCTCGAGAACCTCCAGCTGAATCTCAGGATCTATATTGCCCAGAAATATCCACTTCCTGTCCCTGTAGGAGGATGGAAGCTCCGGTCTGAAGTTCTCGAACACGTTGAGCTCGGTCGCAATGCTCTCGCGCTCGTTCGGATCCAGCCCGTAGCGACCGTGCCAGAAGAAGGTCTTGCCTCCCTTGACCACCGCGAGTCCTTCGAGATCGATACCTCTGGAAACAAGAACGGCCCTGTGATCATCGAGGAAATCGTCCCCAACAACCGCGACAAGTCCCACGGGGACGAAACAGCTCGCCGCCACTGAGAAATACGTGGCGGATCCCCCAAGCGCCCTGTCCACCCTGCGCCCGGGTGTCTCTATCGTGTCGAATGCCACCGAACCCACTACGACGATGCTCACATCCAATCCTCCAATCCTGCTGTTACCCTCGGCCGGGCTGCGGAGCCTCTCACGGCACAGCCGCCCCTGCCGGAGTCAAACAGCTACTACATCTTCTCGGGAGCGGTAACTCCCAGTATCCTCAAAGATTCGGCCAGTACGATCCTGGTCGCTTCCGACAGCAGAAGCCTCGCCTCGCTCAAGCGCCTGTCCTTCGACACGATCCTGCATATATGGTAGAAGTGATGGAAAGATGCGGCGAGCTGGCGGGCGTAGAACGTCAGGCGGTGCGGCTCCCTCGACAATGCGGCCCCTTCGATCAGCTGCGGAAAGATCACCAGCTTTCGCATAAGATCTATTTCCTCCGGCTCTCTCAAGAGCTCGACACAGGACGTGTCATCGGGGAACCGGACACCCTCGTCGTTGGCGAATGCAATCACGCTGCTTATCCTTGCGTGTGCGTACTGGACGTAGTAAACGGGATTATCATCCGATTCCTTCCTTGCCAGGGTCAGATCGAAATCGAGATGCGCGTTTGTCTTCCTGAGCAGGAAAAAGAATTTCGAAGCATCCGGTCCTACATCCAGGGCAAGGTCCCTGAGCGTCACGAACTCCCCCTCCCTCTTGGACATGCTCACCGGCTTGCCCTCCTCGATGAGCCGGACCCACTGGACGGTCATCACATCGAGCCAGTTCTCGTCCGCCCCGAAAACCGAAGAAGCCGCCTGGAGCCGCTTGATATGGCCGTGGTGATCCGGCCCGAATATATCTATGACGTGAGAGAAACTCCTATCGAGCTTGTTCAGGTGATATGCCGCATCGGCCAGGAAATAGGTCGGCGACTCATCACTCCTGACCAGAACCCTGTCCTTCTCATCTCCGAATTCGGAAGACTTGAACCAGACCGCCCCGTCTCTCTCGTACGTAGCTCCGTGTTTCTTCATGATACCGAGGGCACGATCGATATCACCACCCTCGGCATGCAGGGAAGATTCCCTGAAGAAAACATCGAATTGCACTCCGAACAGATCGAGGTCCTCTTTGATTTGCCCTATGATGCGTTCCAGCGCGAAATCACCGAATGCCGACGCCGCCTCTTCCTCTTCCAGCCCCAACCATCCTTCGCCCTCCTCGACGTCGATGTCACCGGCTATATCGATCAGGTAACCCCCGGGGTATCCGTCGTCCGGAAACCCGGTATTCCGCCCGAGGCGCTGCTCGAAGCGAGCCATCAGAGAGAGTCCGAGCTTTCGCACCTGCGATCCCGCGTCGTTGAGGTAATACTCGGTCTGTACTTCGAATCCCGCCTTTCGCAGCACGTTTGCCAGGGCGTTACCCACGGCCGCCGCTCTCGCTGAGACGACGACCAGCGGCCCGGTCGGATTGGCCGATACGAATTCCACCTGCACCTTCCCGCCTCCTCCGAGAGTGGAGTCTCCGTAAGAGCCGCCGAGGCTGTTGATCAGTGCGATCTGCCCGGTCAGGTACTCGAGCGCGAACGTGAAGTTTATGAAACCGGGACCGGCGACCTCCACGCGCTCTACGAAGCTGGATTCGAATGAGATATTCTTTACGATCTCGTCCGCCAGCTCCCTGGGTTTCCGTCCCGCTCTTCCGGCGGCGGTCATGGCGATATTGCAGCTCAGGTCGCCATGACTAGGGTCGTTCGGACGCTCCAGGCTTATCCTTTCCGTGCCGATATCGAGTCCTGCGGCTTCGACAGCCCGTCCGACCGCCTCTACCACGAGCTCCCTGGCGGATACTACGCCTATATCCCCTTTACCGCTTTCAGGCGCCATCGGGATACTCCTCCCTCGGGGCATCCCCCCATAATCCTTCGAGCCCGTAGAACTCCCTTACCTCCGGTTTGAATATATGAAAGATCACGTTGAAACAATCGATCAGTATCCAGTGGGCCGATTCATACCCCTCGACATGCAGGATAGCGTCCTTTCCCTTCATCCCCTCTATGACGGCGTCGGCGATGACGCGCGCATGTACATCGCTCGATGCAGAACAGATAACGAAGTAATCCGTGACGTTGGATAACTTTTTGAGGTTCAGGAGAACCAGGTCTTCGGCCTTCTTCTTGACCGCGAGCCCCATTATTCTCCTGGCCAGCTGTTTGGGTGCCATTGCTGCCACTTAGCTCCATACCCCCCTTGTCATAGTGCCGCACCTGCGGCACGTGCCGCCGGCCCCGAGGATCCGGGTCCGGTAACCCGATCTTCTTATCAGGACTTCGCCGCACTCTCGACAGTAGGTATCCCCGGCACCTTCTATGAATATATTGCCGACGTAAACATGATCAAGGTGCTTCTTTGCAATGGCGTAGGCCTCCTCCAGCTTCCCGCCGGGTGTCGGCGGCCTGTCGGCCATTCTGTAATGAGGGAAGAATCGGGATAGATGAAGCGGGATCTCACTGGATATCCCGGCGAGCCACGAGGCCATCTCTTCGAGCTCCTCGACCGAATCGTTCAATCCCGGGATAACCAGATTCGTCACTTCCACGTGCGAGGCCGAGGAGGCCCTTTCTATGAAGCGCTTGACCGGCTCTACACCGCCGCCGCAATACTTCCTGTAAAAATCGTCGCTCATGCTTTTCAGATCCACGTTGAACCCGTCTATCAACGGCACTATCTCATCGGTCGGGCCCTCTTCGAGATACCCGTTGGTAACCAGGACCGACTTGAGTCCCCTACCCCTGAGCATCGGCGCGACATCCTTGAGGTACTCGAAAAACAGAAGGGGCTCGGTATAGGTGAAGGCCACACCGATCGATCCGTCCTTACCTGCGATATCTACAAGGTCGCCCGGATCGATAAACCTCGTAGGCGCCTTCTCCTGTGAGATATTCCAGTTCTGGCAGTTATCACACCTGAATGTGCATCCGTTCGGGCCGATGGAAAGGATGCTGCTGCCGGGCATGAAATGGTAGAGGGGCTTCTTCTCGATCGGATCCATGCTCAGCGTTACCGTACGTCCGTATGAGAGCGTGTAGAGCTCTCCTTTTTCGTTTTTCCGCAAACCGCACTTACCGGTACGGCCGTCACCGATACGGCATAGATTGGGGCAGAGCAGACACTGCACGGTGCCGTCCTCGAGCTTCCGGAAGTGCAGAGCTTTATTCCCTTCCACCGTCATCATTCACCCGTCTTCTTCTCTCTTCTTTTTTCTATTAGGACCGACAGAAGCGCGCTGACCAGGAACAGAAAAACAAGGGGAAGTGCCATCAATAGCTGTGAAGCGGGATCCGGAGGCGTCAGGATGGCACCCGATATGAAGATGATGATCACGGCCCATCTCCACTTTTTCAGAAGCGACCTTGCGGATATGATGCCCATCGACGTCAGGAATACAATCACAAGCGGAAGCTGAAAAACGAGCCCGAATGCCAAGCACAGCTTCGCCACGAATATGAAATACTTCTCAGCGGATATAAGAGGCGAGAGCAAATCCGTTCCGAATTTGATCAAGAAGTTCAGAACGACCGGTATCAGAATCCAGTATGCAAATACGACTCCCACGTAGAAGAGGATCGTGGACGTGGCTATGAGCGGGATTATGCTCTTTCTCTCCCCCATGAACAGCCCCGGAGAGACGAATGCCCACACCTTGAACAGGATGAACGGAAAGGAGACGAGAAATCCCAGGATGAAGCTCAGCTTGAGGCGGATCATGAACGCCTCGACCGGCGCGTTGAAGTACAGGCTGTCGACGGGAATGCTTTTAAGAAGAAAGTCCAGTACGATACCGGAGAAGAACCATAAGATGATTGATGCGGCGATCCAGACCACCAATGACATGATGATCGCTGATCTGAGCTCGTCGAGATGGTCCAGAAAACTCATCTCCTCGAGTTTCTCTTCAGTATCATCCGGCATCCGTGTACCCCATCAGCTTACTTCTTCTCCTTGTGCGGGCCGTCCCCCTCCAGAAGGTTTCTCAACTCCGAAAGAAATTGTGATATGTCCTTGAAGTCCCTGTATACCGATGCGAAACGGACGTAGGCGACTTGATCGATGCCGGCGAGCCTCTTCATGACTTCGTTACCGATCTCGGATGTCGGTATCTCGTCTCTCGCGCTCCCGCTGGTTGTCCGGGCGACGTCATCGACCAGCCGTTCGAGCGTCTCCATGGGAACCGTTCGCTTCTCGCATGCACGCAGCAGACCGTTCATGATCTTATCCCTGCTGAAATCCTCTCTTCTCCCATCCTTCTTGACGACTATAACCGGCCTGTGCTCGACGTATTCGTATGTTGTGAAGCGGTGTCCGCATTCGAGGCACTCCCGGCGCCTGCGGATCGCCGAATTTTCCTTTGTGGCACGGCTGTCGACCACCTTGTCTTCCTCGTGGCCGCATGAGGGACAGCGCAATGTCATCCTCCTTCAGGCACCCGCCTTCTCCTCACTCAGGAACCCGGACATGTACTTGGTCTCGATTCCCGCTTCCCTTATAATGTCCTCTCCCAGCTTGTCCGGATATTCCCCTCCGAGGACAAGACGCTCTATACCCGCATTTACGATCATCTTCGAGCACGTCGAGCAAGGAGCCGTCGTGCAGTACATCGTTGCTCCCTCCATGCTGACCCCACCGCTGGCCGCCTGGATTATGGCATTCTGCTCGGCATGCGCTCCACGGCACAGCTCGTGTCTCTCGCCGGACGGGATACCCATCCTCTCTCTAAGGCAGCCGACATCGAGGCAGTGCGCGAGCCCCTTGGCCGCTCCGTTGTAGCCGGTCGATATGATACGCTTGTCCTTGACTATTATCGCTCCGACCTTTCGCCTGAGGCATGTGGAGCGCTCTGAGACAAGAGACGTTATTTTCATGAAATACTCGTCCCAGCTAGGCCTGCTCAAAATCCCACCCCCGATTATCCGACATTCTCCGATAGTTACTCGTATAGAGGAAAACGACCTATGAGACCGGTAACCCTATCCCTTGCGGCGGCGATCGCCGCCTCATCCTCGATATTATCCAGAACATCCGCCATGATCGATCCTATCTCGTCCATCTCGCCCTCTTTCATGCCCCGGGACGTCAGGGCCGGTGTTCCCACCCGTATGCCGGATGTCACGAAAGGACTGTTTTGGTCGAACGGGACGGTGTTCTTGTTCACTGTTATGCCGGCCTTCTCCAGGGCCTTTTCGGCCGCCTTGCCCGTCAGCTCCTTTGAGGATAGATCCACCAGGAACAGGTGGTTGTCGGTTCCGCCGCTCACTATGTCGTATCCACGCTCCTTCAGAACCGACGCGAGCTTCTTCGAGTTCGCGACAACCTGGCGCTGGTAGGCCTTGAACTCTTCGGACATCGCCTCCTTGAAGCATACGGCCTTGGCCGCTATCACGTGCATGAACGGTCCGCCCTGCGTGCCGGGGAAATTCATCTTGTCAACGCTCTTCGCGTACTTCTCGGGACATAGAATAAAACCTCCGCGCGGCCCCCTCAACGTCTTGTGCGTGGTCGAAGTCACTATATCGGCATAGGGGACCGGACTTGGATGGACACCGGCGGCTATCAAGCCGGCGATGTGGGCCATATCCACCATCAGCACCGCACCGACCGAGTCGCAGATAGCGCGCAGCCTCTCGAAATCCAAGACTCTCGGATAAGCGCTTGCACCGGCCACGAAGAGCTTCGGCTTCTCTTCGAGCACCTGCTTCTCTATCGAATCGTAATTCAGCATCTTGGTCTCCGGATCGACCTCGTAGTGAACGACGTTGAAGAACATGCCCGAGAAGTTTACCGGGTGACCGTGCGAGAGGTGCCCTCCGTGAGAAAGGCTCATCCCCATTATCTTATCACCGGGCTCGAGAAACGCCAGATAAGCCGTTATATTCGCCTGTGTCCCGGAATGCGGCTGGACGTTGGCATGCTCTGAGCCGAAGAGCTCCTTCGCCCTCTCGCGCGCCAGAATCTCCGCGGCGTCGACATGCTTGCATCCCCCGTAGTAACGCTTCTTCGGATATCCCTCGGCGTACTTGTTCTGCATGGGATTGCTCAGGGCGGCAAGCACGGCCTTGCTCGTGAAGTTCTCGCTGGCGATCATCTCGAGCTGTCCCCGCTGGCGCCCCAGCTCGGCCTTGATCGTTTCCATGATCTCGGGATCGGACTTTTCGAGATACTCGAATAGGTTCTCTTCGAACATTTCATGCCTTCCTTTCGTATCCTTGCTGTTTCCCGGCAGAAAAGATCCGGCCGACCATGCGATCACCGCCAATATTCAACAACGCCGTGCCGGTGCTGATCGATGAGCATCGACGCCGCGCAATCCCCGCGGATCAGACTTCATTATGGCGGGGAACTCACGCTTACGATCGGTAAGCCGGTAACGCCGCCATACCCTTATATCAATTACGATCCTCGTATGCACTGATTTTGTTTATCCGCCTAAGATGGCGTCCGCCTTCGAAGGGTGTTTCCAGCCAGATCCTGACAAGCTCGGCCAACTCGGGATTATCGAAGGTTCCCTCGGAGAGGGCGAGGACGTTGGCGTCGTTGTGAATTCTGCTCGCCCTGGCGTCTTCGGTGGTACGGCAAAGCGCAGCCCTGACACCCCTGACCTTGTTCGCCGCAATGGACATCCCGATACCGCTCCCGCAAACGACGATCCCCCTCTCCACTTCCCCCCCGCCGACCATCTCCGCCGCCGAAAAGGCGTAATCGGGGTAATCCGTGGATGTTTCATCCGTGCAGCCGACATCGATGACCTCGTGGCCACCCTCTTCGAGCATTCCCCTCAGCCGTTCTTTCAGGCGCCAGCCGCGGTGATCTGATCCTATTGCGATCCTCAAGCCGTCCTCCCGGAGCACGGGTCGGGACCGGATGCCGTTTCTGTGCTATATAAAGGTAAGCCAGCCGTAACGGTCCTTAACTTCCGCACCCAGGTATTTAAAGAAGATGTTCTGAAGCTCCGTCGTCATGGGTCCGCGCTTTCCGGCTCCGATCTCGATCTTGTCAACGCTTCGAATAGGTGTAATCTCCGCAGCCGTACCCGTGAAGAACAGCTCATCGGCGATATAGAGCATCTCCCTCGGGATGAGCTGCTCGACAAGCTCGATCTTGAGCTCTTTCGAGATCTCTATCACCGTATCACGGGTGATTCCGGGAAGAACGCTCGCCCCCAAAGGAGTCGTGTAGAGCTTGCCGTTGAGAACAAGGAAGAGGTTCTCCCCGCTTCCCTCGCTGACATAACCGCTCGTATCGAGGGCTATCCCCTCCGAATAGCCGTTCATCAGCGCCTCCATCTTTATGAGCTGGGAGTTCATGTAATTGGCTCCGGTCTTCGCGAGCGCGGGAAGGGTGTTCGGTGCGATCCGGTCCCAGCTGGACACACATACATCGACACCCTGCTCCAGAGCCTCAGGCCCCAGGTACTTGCCCCACTCCCAAACGACTATGAAGGAGTTAATCGGATTGTTCAGCGGATTTACACCCAGTTCGCTGTATCCGCGGTAGACCACGGGACGTATGTAGCATTCCTCCATATCATTGATCTTTATGGTCTCGATGCACGCGCTTATAAAGTCGGCCTTCTTCATCTCCGGCTCCATCCTGTACATCTTGGCGGAGTCGTAGAGACGTTTTATATGTGGCTCGAGACGGAAGATCGCCGGTCCCTTCTTGGTCTTATAGCAGCGGATCCCCTCGAAAACCGCAGTCCCGTAATGGACGACATGGGCGCAAACATGAATCTGAGCATTGTCCCAATCTACGAACTCACCGTCCATCCATATCTTCTTGGATTTTTTCAAAGGCATTACTCAGCTCCCTTGGATAGTTGGTCCGACAAGCATTTACCTAAATCCCCAATGTTGATTACTCCCTTCCAGCGCCGCGTCCACACCCAGAGTCATTATAGTACGAGTGAACAAGCAGGGCAATAAATAATTCATTTTCTGCCGAATTTTCCAAAATGTCTGAAAAATGGCACCGCCTGGCACCGATTCCGGCATATTCGGCATCGTACAGGCCCACCCGGTGAAAGCCCCTTTCCGTGTTCTCGATCGAACTGATCGGTTCATCTTGTGACGATCGGAACGGTGGGCGATCCGTTCCGAAGGCCCGGGCAATTAATACGTTACCTATTTAAATTAAATCGATTACTGACATCTTCGATGAGCAGGCCGATAAGCCCGTATATATCGTCCCTAACCTTACTGTAAACCGATTCATCCCCGCCGATAGGATCCTCTATGTCCCTATCATCCCGTTTTTCATCCAGATCTCCGAGAACCACGACCTCCGCGTCCACACCTGCGGCCATGGCTTCGACCGCTATCCTGTGCTCTTCGGCCATTGTAACGATCAGATCCGAGCCATGGACGAGGTCCGGGGACAACCGTCTGGCCCTGTGGCCGGATATATCGATTCCCTTGTCCCTCAATACCTTGACCGCCAGCGACGTTGCCGGCTGCCCGTCCCATGCGAAAGTTCCTGCGGATCCGATCTCGATATCGTCGCGCCAATGCCCGGGAATGAGATCGCGAAGCAGCCCTTCAGCCATTGGACTCCTGCAGGTGTTGCCGGTGCATACGAACAGAATCTTCTTCAATCCACACTCCTAAGGATCCAGCAAAGGCACGATTGTGACTTCCGTCCACCAAGGCGGCGGGCCTAGAAACACACATTACACACCCGGATATGAGGCTGTCAAGCCGAAGCGGGGAAGGACGGATGCGGGCAAGGCGGCCTCAGCCCCGGTACGGCCCGAAATGGCTTGCGCAAAGCCCCTTTCATGCAATATCCTATTGACTGTTCTCGGCCGGAAGTTTGTGAACGGTTGGTGGTCTCTATACACCCGGCCCTAAAAATGAAATGCGATGGAGAGATAAGATGGCAGAACTGAAGATCGTAGAAGCCCTAGAAGTCGAAGCCCAGGATGTCGAGATGGATGGAGTGGAGAATGTCAAAATCAGATGGCTGATCTCGGAAGCCGACGGAGCACCCAATTTCCAGATGCGCCTGTTCGACGTCGGTCCGGGGGGGAAGACCCCTCTGCATACTCACGATTGGGAACACGAGGTCTTCGTGCTCAGCGGAGAGGGAAAGCTGATATTCGAGGGCGAGGAAAGAGGATTCAAGGAGGGCTCCGCCGTCTTTGTCCCGCCCGGGAAGGAACACTCATTCATAAACACGGGGGGCTCCTCGCTGCAATTCATCTGCCTGGTCCCGACAGGGATGTAAACGAGCCCGGCCGGCTTGCCCGGGGCAACCGGACGAAGCATGGATGATCATCGCAACTCCTTTATTGTCCGTCGGTTAAATTTGACATTGCCTGGGTCGCAAATTATCTTTACTGTATACAGAGGGAGCCCCCAGTAGCCACTTCGAGATTGGAGCACTGATGAAACGATTCCCGTCATTTATCTTGGTCGCGCTCGTACTCTTTTGCTCGGCAGAAGCCGGATCGGCACCTCCCCTGTTCAAGGAAAAAAAGTATTTCGGCCCGGTGCCGGTGAACAGTATAAATGTGAACTTCGGCTTCATCGACGGTCCATCCATAGAATACCTGGCGGAACACTTCGACAACTGGGCTACAATGAGGGGCGGTTTCGATACATTCAAGGATATAGGGGGTTCCCCGTTCGCCAGGATAGGCTACAGCAGGCAGGTCAGCCCCAACCACTTCGTGAAAACCGTGCTCTCGCTCTCCTATCTGAAGAGCACAAGCACCGGAGAGTACGTGGCAGAGTTCCCGGACACGCTCATTCCACTCTCCATAGGCCGAAAGTTCGAAATCTATCTCCTCTCCTTCGACCTCGGATTCTCTTACCACATCATGCCGCCGGAAGCGCGCCAGCTATCCCCGTACATAGGAGCCGGATTCTCATTCGTGTTTCCGCTAACTCGACTCAGCACAGACAGCTACGAAGAGGACGGGAGCTACTTTTCGAATCCCGAGGAGAACATTTCACAGAACAGCGACGAAGTCGGTATCTACGGGGAGTTCGGAATCCTCTACTACGTCAGCAACAGATACTCCCTGGGCTTCGAGGGTAGGTACCAGATGGCGCAGAGCAAGTACTACCACCACGACGGCAACTTCGACATCAGGTACTCGGGCTTCGCGCTGTCGATACTGGGGAAATATTACTTCTGATGACCGCTCAAATATTCGATGCCGCAGTGATCGGCGGCGGTCCCGCCGGCTCCAAAACCGCCGCGATGATCGCAGAGAAGGGCCATAGGGTACTTCTTCTCGAAAAGAGGAACAGGATAGGCCACCCCGTACGCTGCGCCGAGGCCGTAGGGCCCTACGAGGACGTCCGGCGCTTCATTTCACTCGACGATTCAATAGTTTCGTCAACCGTGAACGGAATCGTAGTCGTCTCCCCGGATGGAACACGCTTCGAGGCCTCCACGCCGGAAATCGGATACGTGGTGGACAGGGAGCTTTTCGACCTAAGACTGGCGGAGACAGCGTCGCAGGCCGGCGCCCGTGTGCGAACGGGGCATCAGGCCGTCGAACTCCTGAAGAGGGGGGGTAGTGTTGCGGGCCTCATCGTCAAGGACCTGGAAACCGGTGATCACTACGAAGTTGATGCGCACGTCGTCGTAGGAGCGGACGGAGTGGAGGGCCTTTCGACCCGATGGGCGGGGCTCGCGGGCCCCCTCAGGCCGGACGAGGTTATGTCCTGCGCACAGGAGCTCATGAGCGGGATCGACCTCAGCGATTCGCACATCGAGTTCCATCTTGGAAGAAAGTTCGCTCCCGGCGGGTATGCCTGGGTTTTCCCGAAAGGCGTCGACCGTGCAAACGTAGGCGTCGGCATAAATCCCAGGGAGTCGGACGGCAGGAGCGCACTGGAATATCTGAATCGATTTATCGAGCACAGGTGTCCGGCCGGCGAACGCAATCGGCTGGTTATCGGCGCAAGCTCGGTTGCATCCGGCCTGCCGAAGCTCGCCACCGACGGCTATCTGGCCGTTGGAGAGGCCGCTCGCCAGAACAATCCCTTCTCGGGAGGAGGAATCATAAACGCGCTGGAAGGCGCGGAGATGGCATCCGGGGTCATCCTGAAGGCCCTGGACAGAGGTGAATATTCATCCAGGCTGTTGAACGAATACTCGAAAAAATGGAATAGAACCGTGGGAAGGTCGAACAGGGCATACTATCATGCCGCCCGGATATTCTATTCCCTGGACGAAGGTGAGATGAACCGCGCCATGTCCAGGCTTGGGCGAACCCCCGGGCTGATCGACGAGACCGGAGTGAGACCGGCGAAGATCATCAGGATTCTCGCATCGCTGTACCCGTCACTCGCTCTGAAGCTGGTAAAATCACTGGTCCGGGACAAGAAGACGTAGGAAACTTCCGGCGGGGTTGAAAAGTCAACCGACGGATATTATACTCAATGAACCGCATGCCGGAACTTCAAAGATCATCGAGCACGTACTCGGCGATTCCACGCCGAAGAAAAGCGGAACGAGAGGACGCCTGGAACGGAGATGGGAAACGCCCCGGAAGTGAACCGTGATGAATGTATCGCCTGCGGAGCCTGTACAGCCGCCTGCCCGGGAGAAGCACTCGTCATAGAAGGCGTGACGCTCATCGTCATCCCGGAGCGCTGCCGCCCCTGCGGGCAGGCGGCCCTGGTTTGCCCGACCGGAGCGCTGACATGTCCTGAGGGCACGGCGGCCCTGACCGGCTGAAACCGATGATCGGAACATCGAGGAAAGCAAGTCATGTTGATTAACCATCTTGTAGTCGGACCGCTCTCCACCAACTGCTACCTGCTCTCGTGCCCGGAATCCAAGTACGCCATCATAGTCGATCCGGGTGGAGACCCGGACCTGATCGAGGCGGCAGTCGAACAGAACGGACTGGTGCCGTCGGAGATCGTCTGTACGCACGGGCATAGTGACCACATAGCGGTGGCAGCGGATCTCATGAAGAAGTACGGAATCGGCCTGGCCATCCATTCGGCCGATACGCAGATCGTCAAGATGTCCGTGAATGAAGCCCCGCTTTGGGGATTGGGCACCATAGAGGAACCATCCGTAAGCAGGGAGCTATCCCACGGAAATAGGATAATATTCGGCAACGTTCACGGGAAAGTCCTCCACACGCCCGGACACACGCCCGGAGGCATCTCACTCCTCTTCAAGGACATCGTTTTTGTCGGGGACACACTTTTCGCCGGATCGATCGGAAGGACCGACTTCCCCGGTGGAAATTTCGATACGCTCATCACGTCGATCCGGTCAGAGCTCATGGTGCTTCCGGACGAGACCAAGGTGTATTGCGGCCACGGCCCCTCTACAACGATCGGAGAGGAAAGACGGGAAAATCCGTTCATAAACAGTACATATTGAACCGGTTTATGCTAGACTCTCACCTACACATCCAATCTTGAGGGAGAGTAGTCAGCCATGATTCAGGTTCTATTCTGGTTAGCGCTGTCGTTCATCATCTACACATATGCCGTGTACCCGGTCATGATCCTATTGATAGGAAAGTGCCGGAGACGGTCTCCCCTGAAATCTGATAGCCCTTCGCCTCTCCCGTCCGTGTCCATGATCATCATCGTATACAACGAGGAGGACAGGATCGGACCAAAGATCGCAAACTGCATGGAGCTGGAGTACCCGGAAGAGATGATCGAGATATGCGTAGTATCGGATGGCTCGACGGACGGGACCAACGGTATACTTCGTGACGCAGGGGGAATAGTCTACATAGAAGACACCGAGAACCACGGCAAGCCGTATCAGATAAACAGGGCGGTAGAAGCGACGGGGAACGAGATACTACTGTTCTCCGATGCGCGCCAGATGTACGGACCTCAGTCACTTCGAAAGCTCGTTGCAAACTTCCGGGATCCGGACGTGGGATGCGTCAGCGGGGAACTGGTGTTCGGTTCGACGGCAGACCATACGGGCGGCAGCATAGGACTGTACTGGACATACGAGAAGCTTCTGAGAAAGGCCGAGAGCGAGTTCGATTCCACGCTCGGAGCGACGGGAGCGATCTATGCGGTACGCCGCGGGCTGTTCGCTCCTATCCCGGAAGATACGATCCTGGACGATATCGAGATTCCGCTCCAGGCATTCAGGAAGGGGTACAGGGTCGTATTCGAGCCTGAGGCAGTCGCGTTCGACACCGTGACAACGGACATCGGCGACGAATTCCGAAGGAAGGTCCGTACACTAGCTGGCAACTTCCAGCTGTTCCGCAGGAATATGTGGTTGATGAATCCTCTCAAGAACAGAATATTTTTTCAGACGGTCTCACACAAGCTTTTCAGGCTGCTCATCCCCTATGCCCTCATAACCGTCGCCGTGACATCGGCGATATCACCGGGCACGGCATTCAAGCTGTTTTTCTGGTCGCAGATCCTGTGCTATATTGCCGGAATCGCGGCCCTGACCTTCGAGGGTATCAGGCGCGTAAGGCTCGTGAATCTGATCCTAGTATTCATGACCCTGAACGCAGCCTCTGTCACAGCCCTATTTCACTATCTCGGCGGGAAATCCAGCGTGAGGTGGAGAAGGGAAGACCGGCCATAGAAATATGAAAAGTCGTGATGCAGCAATAATCACCGCCTTTGTCCTCCTCGCCGTGATATCCGCGGTGACCGCGCTGTTTTCCGTGAAAGCGGCCATCGTGATGATGGCCGGAGTAATGTTCGGCATCACTATATTCTACAAGCCATTCATCGGCCTGATGCTATATGTGATACTTCTCTTCGTGAGGCCTCAGGATTTCGTCTCGTCCCTCGCCCAGCTTCGTATCATCATGATTCTCGCCGTGATAATAATCCTGTCTCTGTTCACGCACAGGATGCTGAGCAAGCAGAAAATCTCCCTGGTCCCCACACAGCAGCATGTCTTCATGCTCGCATTCCTGCTCATAGTGCCCCTGAGCGATCTCTCCAATATGAGGCTGGGAGGCGCCTGGGATTCGTTCAACAACATGCTCACCCTTTTCCTGTCCTTCTTCGTGATAGCGGCCATCACAGGCGGCAAGTTCAAGGCGCTGTACTGGAGCATCACACTGTCATGCGTCTTCATGGCGCTGAACGGACTCCTTCAACATTTCCGTGGCATGGACATGTTCGGCCAGACGCCGGAAAACAACCGGATAGTCTGGGTCGGAATATTCGGCGATCCCAACGATTTCTGCCTGGCGCTCGTTTCATCAACGCCGCTGCTTCTGTTCAACGTCTTCGAGAGAAAGGTAAAGGTAATCGCGAGGGTATTGATGATCGTCATGCTGGCCGTACTGCTCGCGGCGATATACTATACGAATTCCAGAGGAGGTCAGCTCGCCCTCGCCGCCGTTCTCGCTGCTTTCGCGATAAAGAAGTGGGGGATCAGAAGGGGGGTCGTCGCCGGCGTTATCTTCGTGACTGCGGCGTTTGTGCTCGCTCCAAGCAGGATGGCCAATATTTCCCCATACGGGATGTCTGAGAGCGGAAGGATATTCGCGTGGATGGACGGACTGGTGATCTTGAAGTCCCGCCCGCTTTTCGGAATCGGCTTCAATCAGTTCGCGGAGCATCACGGGCGGGCGGCCCATTCCGCCTACATCAAATGCATGGCCGAGCTCGGACTCATAGGTTACTATGTATGGCTGCTCCTCATCTATTCCAGCTTCAAGGACCTGCTCAGCATGGAAAGAAAATTCCCCGGTACCGATGTTGCGAAGTACTCGAGGATCGCTCAGGTATCGATGGTGGGATTCCTGAGCTCCGCATACTTTCTATCCCAGACATACAGTCCGGTCATATACATACTGTTCGCCCTGGCCGCCTCCCTGTCCCTGTACACGAGCAACAAGGCGCCCGAGAAAAAATACAGGCTCCGCCCCATGGAGCTTCTCATAATACTCGGTATCGAGGGGATTTCGATAGTATCCTACAAGGTCCTGGCGATTCTTTATTGAATGTGCGGTGAAAAGGAGAAAGCCGAAAAGAGATCCTGATATGAAAAAGATTCTCTTCATCAACTATTTGCTCTACCGCCCCGACATGCCCAACGTTAGCGGCAAGTACGAGATGCTCTCGGACGATTACCACGGTGATATGACGGCTATCTGCCCGAGGGAGAGCGACGGTATCATGCTTGGTGGATTCCGCTTCCGTTACATACCATACGTTCGGGTGGCCGTCGTCAGACATATCGTGTTCATAGCCTACGTTCTTTTCAGGGGGCTCGCGTCGAATAGAAGGAAGAAAATCGATATCGTGGTCTCCTACGACCCCCTTCTATGCGGAGTCGCGGGATATGTCTTGAAGCTTTTTACGGGATCCAGATTCGTGGTCGAGGTCAACGGCGACATTATAAACGCGGGGCTGCTGGACAAGCGCAGGCTCTCGGCCGGAATACACCGCTGGGTGATACTGAGGCTGTCCGGATTCATCCTCGGGAAGGCTGACATGATCAAGTATCTCAATCCCGAGCTCGCAGTAACGTTCTCATCACTGACCGGTGACAGGGATCACGAGGTCTTCGTGAACTTCGTCCCAACGTATGCATTCCGTGACGGGCCCAAAAGATACGACAGGTACGTACTATTTGTCGGATACCCTTTCTACCTGAAGGGCGTCGATATTCTCATCGAGGCATTCAATAGGATATCGCCTCGATATCCCGACTTCTCCCTCAAGATCATCGGTCACTGCCCTGATCCATCCTTCTATGAGAAACTCGCGGACGGCAATGAGAACATCGTCATAGAGAAAGCCGTATACTACGATGATATAATCCAGGAATTCAGGAACTGCTACTGCTTCGTGCTGCCCTCGAGGTCCGAGGGGATGGGCAGGGTTTTGATCGAGGCCATGGCCTCGGGCAAGGCCGTGATCGGATCCAACGTCGGGGGGATACCATCGATCGTAAGCGAGGGAGAAAACGGATACCTGTTCGAGTGCGGAAACGTGGAAGAACTGGCCGGAAAACTGGAAATGCTCCTCGGGGACGAAGCGCTGGCCAGAAAGCTCGGGGAAACAGCGCAGCGCCATGTCGAGCAGAACCTCTCGGCGTCGCTGTATATATCCAATTTCAAGAGGATGATCGAATCGATTATGTAATATGCTGTTCCACTCCCGCCCCGACGATGCAACAGCCTTCCGGAACCTATAAAAAAGTGAGATCGATCAGGGGCGTCTGGAATTAAAAATGCATTATAAAGGATGTTTGGAGAATTTCCTTTAATTACCATAGCAAAATGGTAGGCTTGTGCATACGTATGGACATCGGCTACGAAAATAATGCCGGAGGTGGCACACTTGGGTAAATTGGCCAGTAGCGCGCTCAGGAACTTCGGGCCTATCATTGCAGGCCTGATGCCCAGAGGAAAACGCAGGGATGGATTCAGGCGCAAGATCTACATGTCGAAGCTGTTCAAGAGCGACAGGCTCAAATGGAACGAGGAGACGGTGCGGGACCTGGGAGTGGAATTCGGGGAGAATTGCAGGTTCTATTCCATAAATTTCTTTACCGAACCCTACCTCGTGGAGATGGGTGACAACGTTCTGGTTTCCGGCGAGGTCATCTTCGTCACCCATGATGCAGCCGTCTATCTTTTCAAGGAGGATGTCCCTGACATATTCGGAAACTTCGGCAAGATCAGGATCGGAAGCAATGTCTTTATCGGAATGAATTCGATTATTCTGCCCAATGTCGAGATCGGCGACAACAGCCTCGTTTGCGCGGGCTCGGTCGTGATGGACAGCTTCCCACCCGATTCGGTCATCATGGGCAATCCGGCCAAGGTCGTCTTCAAGACGAGTATGTACAAGAAGATGAAGCTGAGCAGTGAATACACGATCACCAATGATGAATATCCTTATCCAGACGAAATGGGGATACCCAAGGATTTGAGGAGAGAAATAATCTTGAAGCACATCGGGCATCTCCCTGTCAGAAAACCCAGGAAAAGATAGGATATAAGCCGGTTATCGTCCGTTTCGGTCTAGAGGAAGCCAGACCCCGACCAGGAATCCCTCGCCGCGATCTTGCCGGCAGAAGATGAGAAATGAGTGCAAAAGTATACATAACCGTAGACACCGAGGAAGATACATGGAGCGAGTGGAGCAGTACCGATAATCCGGTCGAAAACGTGTCGAGCATACCGGAGCTCCAGAAGCTCTTCGAAAGGTATGGAGCTGTTCCAACATACCTCGTCAACTACCCCGTCGTAACAGATCCCGGGGCGTGCGGAATCATCAAGAGAATACTGGAAACGGGAAGATGCGGGATCGGCACGCACTGCCATCCGTGGAACACGCCGCCGTTTGCGGAGGATATCAATGCTTCGAACACGATGCTCTGCAATCTTCCCTATGATCTTATCTCGAGCAAGATCGAGAACGTCCACCGTAAGATCACGGCCAGCCTCGGAGTCGAGCCCGTTTGCTTCAGGGCGGGAAGATGGGGATTCAGCAGCGACGTGGCCAGGTGCATAAAGGATCTCGGATACAGAATAGACACATCCGTCGTGCCGTTATGGAACTGGTCGCACGAGCACGGTCCTGACTTCTCGGATGCTCCGTATTCCCCTTACAGGTTCGATCCGGAGGAGATCCTTACAGAGGATCCGGAGGGGACTCTGCTGGAGGTTCCGGTGACCGTCGGCTTCATTCAGAGGGATTTCTTCAAGTCCGCCGGATTCAGAAGGGCGATCATGAACTCGGCTCTCTCCGGGCTGCATATCCTGGGGCTTCTGGATAGGCTGAAGATCCTGAACTTCCGGCTCCTCTCGCCGGAAGTGTGCTCGAGATCCGAAATCATCACGATCTCGAGGAACGTGCTCCGTGCCGGGCACCCTCACCTGAACATGATATTTCATTCCGCATCACTCCTTCCAGGTAAGAGCGAATTCGTGAAGAACGAGGGGGACCTGGAAAAATTCATGAGGATTATCGAGACGTTCCTGGAATTCTGCGTCGACGCCGGGCTGAGCTTCTCCCCTCTCGGCGGAGCCATGGAGGGCATGGATGGCTGATTCCGGAGAGACGATAAGGGGTTATATCGAAGGGGACGCGGAGCATATATCCAGACTCTTCCAGGAAGTGTTCGGGATAGGCAAATCGATGGACCGCCTGGCCTGGCAGTTCATGGACCACGTTCAGGGAGAAGGTTGGATGCGCCTTGCAGAGGCCGGCGGCGAGATAGTCGCTCAGTTCTGTACCATGCGCCGTAACCTGAACTTCCTCGGAAGCGAGATCCACGGAGGAATATGCGTCGATGCGATGGTTAGAGAAGATCAGCGCAGGAAAGGGCTTTTCACGAAACTCGCGGAGAAGAACTTCTCCCTCGCCCTCGAGGACGGAGTGAGAGCGGTGATAGGTTTTCCCAACAGGGAATCTTACCCCATTCTCATCAGAAGGCTCAACTGGCACAACATCACGAACCTGAAGAGGTACTACTACAGAATAGGATACAAAAAAATCATCGGAAGCGCGGTTGACAGCATAACGAAGCGGCCTCGATCCCTCCCGGCGCGCGCCAGGCGTCTGATGCTCAGGCGCCTCTACCATGCATGGCTTCACGGCAGGAGGGCCGAAACCTGCGTAACTGACAGCCTGCCCGAAGGTCTCGGAACCGCCCTGGAGCGGGCGATGCGCCAGGAAGTGATCTCGACTTGGAAGGACCTGCACTATCTTCGATGGAGATACGAGCGACACCCGGATCATGACTATGAGTTTCACGTTCTCTCGATAGATGGAGAACCCGTTGGGACCGCGGTTTGCAGACGGATCGATGACATCGTGGCAATATGTGAACTGATCCATGCCGATAAGGACATCCAGCAGTCGAGCCTGTTGCTGCTTCATGTCCTTTGCCACTACTTCAGGTCGGAAGCGCAGACGCTGGAATTCTACGGCCATGACAGCGGGTTCTTCGACCAGGTGTTCAAATCGTGCGGATTCAGAAGGGTCTCGACATCCAGGTTCGTTCTTGCGGGCAGGACCTTCGGAAGCGAGAGGTTCGACTCGATGTTCCCACTGCCCCATAACTGGACCGTATCCTATGGAGATATCGATATCATATGACGAAGCAGACCTGCGTCCGGGAACGCGGCCTCTGCCGCCGTCGTCCGCAGCTGCGGCGGGGGTGCCGGCCGTCCGTGATGAGGCCTAACCTGAAGGTGATGCTCAAGTGACGGGCATATGCATGTTTTTCCCGATCTTCCCTCCCCGATACGGTGGAGGTACGATACAGGCCATCACTCTGGCCAAGGAACTCAGATCACGGGGGGTCGACATCTTCTTCGTCGCCCTCACCGACGATCCGTCGCAGAGGGGTGAAGCAATATTCGAGGGGTTCGAGGTACATTTCGTGCAGATCGCGGATCTGGACGTGTACATCGAGAGCCGCTCGTCGATCCCGGAGAAGTTGAAGCTGCTGTTGAAGATATACAGCAAGATGTACAGTCTGAGGAAGAGGTACTCGATCTTGCACATCCAGGGGCTTGCCTACCCCTACTCCTCTCTCAGCATACTGGCCGGGCTGCTGGGTAAACGCTCCATCGCCAAGGTGTCGATGCTCCAGGAGGTCGCCTTCTCCGACTGCGGAAGGCTTTTCGGGAGAATGAGCAGGCTCAGCGCCCGGAGGCTCGACAGACTGGTGGCTATAAGCAGCATGATCCGCCGTGCGGCGGTCGACAGCGGCATCGACGGATCGATGGTGGAATTTGTCCCCAACGCCGTCGACGTGGAGAAGTATTTCCCCCTGCCCGGTCCCGAGAGGGCCGCCCTGAAAAGCAGCCTGGGTATTACCGGAAAGCCGGTTGTCACGTTCGTCGGCGCGATCACCTACAGAAAGGGAGTGGACGGTCTGGTCTCGCTCTGGCCCGATATCGCGGCCGGATTCCCGGACAGCGTGCTCGTGCTCATAGGACCGAGGTCCGAGGAGGAAGGCGTATCGGGAGACAGGTTCTGTTTCGAGGAGGCCACTGGCATGGTCCGCGAACACAACATGGAGTCCCGCGTCCTGTTCAAGGGCAGGGTGGACAACGTGGCCGAGTACCTGCAGGTATCGGATCTCTTCGTCTTCCCCTCAACCATGGAGGGGATGCCCAACGTCGTGCTGGAAGCGATGGCGTGCGGTGTGCCGGCTATCGCATATAGGGTCAGCGGTGTCGAGGATGTGATAGAGGATGGAGAAAACGGACTCTTGCTGGATGTGGGCGATACCGAGGGCTTCCGTTCGGCGGTTTCGCAGCTGCTGGGCAGCGGGGACAAAAGGGGGCTTTTCGGGAAAAACGCCCTCGAGACGATCCGCGGGGGCTTCACGTACCGGGAGATAGCAGATCGCTATATCGAAATATACAGATCCCTGGAAAAATACTAGAATGGTATCTTGAAATACATTCTCTCGTGCTTCCTCAGCATTATGAAGGCGTTGAGGATAAGATAAACCGCGGAAGTGGACACACCCAGGATAAGCAGCCTCGGGTAACTGCTCGTGATCGCGTCCCGGATCACGAACCAGCTCCCGGCATGAACGGCCGCTCCCAGGGCGGCCGCACACAAGACTCCCCTTACGTACCTGCCGAGACCGATCCCTATGACACGGCATGTATAGACGGGGATGATCAGGATGTTCGTGACGAGGAGCGGTATCGTCGTTCCCATGGCGACACCGGCTATCCCGTATCTGCCCACGAGAAGCATGCTCAGCAGAAGATTCGCCACACCCTCCGAACATACGACGATCGAATAGAACCTGTGCCTGGAGAGCCCGTAGAGGAGCGCCGCCGATGCCATCTGTATCGTATTGAACAGAATGCCGATGATGAGAATCGCCAGAATATTATACGCGTCGGTATAGGCCGTCCCCATCCACCTCGTAATGAAAGCCTTGCCGTAGATGATGAGGATCCCGCTTACATAGACCGAGAAGATCACTGTCAGCTTTGTTACAAACGTAAATTTTTCGCGGATCTGATCGTAGTCATGCTGGCCCTCGAGCTTGCTGAACACGGGAAACATCAGCGTCGTCGCGCTGTTGACGATCTTCATGTAGTAGGTCGCGATCCTCGCGCCTATACTGTAATGCGTAACGAAACTCAATCCGAGAAAAGCGGTTATCACGAAGGCATCCGTATGAAACCTCAACCTCTCAGCCACATTTGATATGAAGGTGAATACGCTGTATTTGAACAGCTTCCCCACCCTGTCCCTGGCGATATGGGCGGTGCTGAATTCCAACCCGCTGAATCGACTCATCACGAATATCACCGTGACTAAGTACTGAAGAATATCAACCGAGATCGAGATTAACGCCAGGCTCACGATCCCATGACCGCGTCCCAGAAAATACAGGATAAGTGCCGTCCTGAGCAGCAGCTTGAGGATATCGATGGTGTTGACAACATCGAACCGGACGTTTGCGCACAGGAAACCGATGAAAGCCCTGACGGGGAAGGATATGGCGACATCGAGCCCGATCAGGAATATAACGATCCTGAACGTATTGACGTCAGCGGCGTTATCCACGAAATGGGGACAGAGAAGCACTATGACGGTAGATATCAGCAGTACCAGGAGACCCGCGATAATGAACAGGAACAGGCTTGTATTGAATATCGTATTGATTTCAGTGCGGTTGTCCTTACCGATCGCCTGGGAGATGAATCGCTGTATGGCCGACGACAGACCGAGATCGAGAAACCCGTAGTAACCGACTATCGTCGCCGCGAATATCCATAACCCGTACCATCTGTCGCCCAGCGCCTTGATAACGAAAGGCATCATGAAGAAGCTGATGCCGATTATTACGACTAGATTGAAAATTCTGAAGAGTGAGCCTTTGATCAGCTTTGAGGCGAGAGAGGCCATAGTAACTTTTTCCAGTGTTCGAGTTTCGGGATAAGCCTAGAGGGGCCGACCGCTTTTGAGACGTTCGTGCACCTTCTCGACCATATCGAGATCCTCCTCCTTCTCGAGGCGGTCGATAGCCTCGGCTCTTTCCATGTACCCCTCCCTCACCAGCTTTGCGAGCTCGTAGGCATAAGGGTGAAACCGGAACTTCTTCAAATGGATGTTTATCCCAAATGAGTTGAGCAGGCAGTTGTTCGAGTTCGGATCGGTATCTTCGGGCGCCCTCCATCCCAGGCCGCCGATCTCCTCCAAAATTCTGCTCTCGTCGTAATCGAGAAAGGCGAGCGGGCTGATGCTGTAGGGGAATCTGCTTTCCATGGAAAAATGCTCGTCGGTAAGGAAGTAATTCTCTATCTCGGGGCCGGCCGCTTCACGCATGGGCTCGAGCAGCACCTTCTGCATACTTCGTATCATCTTCGGATTGTTCATGAATATAGAAGCTTCGATAGGAGCCTGACCGGGGGACCAGCCGTAGGTGATGAATGGGATCCCGCCCTCGATCGCCATGCGAAGTGCGATGAACTTGATCATGCCCATACAGCTGGTGCATATGGTGCTGGCCCTCTCGAGCGTCTTCTTCGAGTACATATCCGATTCGGTGGCCTTGAGGAATATCTTTCTAGCGAGCTCGAACCTGGGCTTGTATATGATAAGGTCCACACCGAGAGCCTCTACGGTGCGGCGGATGTTCTCGAAAGCGGCTGGCGAGATGAATCCGTTATCGAAGGTCAGGGCCAGGATCGAACATTCATATCTTTCCCTTAATACCTTTAGAGTGAACGTGGAGTCCTTGCCGCCGCTGTAAGCCATCAGGCAGTCATACCCGCCCGTCCTGCGCCTATCCTGCAAGATCTCCTCGAAGCGCAGCCTGTACTTGTCCTTCGACTCCTCGAGCCTGTCGCGTCCCTTGAACGATCGGCAGATGTTGCAAACCCCATCCCCGTCGAACTCGATGCCGGGGAAAGTCTCAGGCAGAACGCACCTGCTACAACGTTTCATATCTCGCATCCTTTCGGTGTCGGGCCCGGGCGGCGCATGCACACGCCCGCATCGCCCTGCCGGGAATCCCGCTCATCCTTCTAGTCCTCCAACGAAGGAGCAAAAAGTCTCAGGTGATTTGTCGCTTCCCGCTTCCGAACCAGATCCTTCCATACCCTCTCCGTCTGCTCCGCCGTCAATCCCAACGTGTCGGCTACCTTCTCCGGGGGAACGTCGTTCTCGATCGCGTAAAGCACAACGTCGAGCTTGTCATACGGGAGACAGAAATAGAAATCCTTATCGCTAACCTCGAAACTGTAGGTATCCGGGCTCGGCGTTCTATCTATCACCTTCTTGGGCACACCGAGAAATCCCGCTATCTGGTATACCTGGCTCTTGTAAAGATGCGCTATCGGCTCTATGTCCACGCCCCCGTCACCGTATTTCACGAAAAAGCCCTGAAGCACTTCCGACCGGTTAGTGGTCCCACATACGATACCGTAGCGCCTCTCCGCCTCGTAGTACAGCTGGGTCATCCTGACCCTCTGCTTGATGTCGTTCGCCGCCATTATGCCCAGATAGTCGTCCCTGGAGAGCCTCTGTCTACCGATAGAGCCGTCCTCGATCAGCACCTCGAGGTGATACACGTTGATCCGGTCCCTCTCGAGAAGATCCTGCGGTAGCACCATCCGGAACTTGTACGGACGTTCCAGGTCCGGGAACAGCCGCGCGACAATAGCGTCTCTCTTTTCGTAGACGCCGAAACTGTCGAGCATAGGGCTGATATCGACCTCGGAATACTCGATATCCAGATATTCGGCAACCATGCGGCCGTACTCCCGGCTTACGGGATTGGAATCCTTTTCGGGCAGAAGAAGCCCGAATACCTTCCCGTTACCTATCGCCCGCACGGAGAGAGCGGCCGCTACGGCCGAATCGATGCCGCCACTGAGGCCTATGACTATTCCCTTCTTCCTGAAGAAGTTTCTCAGCTTGTCCAGGATGAAACTCTCGATCTGGCGGCACGCAGCCGCCGGATCGATCTCCAGTATGCCCTTGCCAAACTCCATTCGATATCCTTCCAGTGATAATCCACGCCGTCGATTCCATCCCCGATGCGGGATCGCGGCATAGTACCCGTATCCCACGCGGCAATCGAGACACGGCAGGTCACAAACCCTTTTTCGATATCTTGCCCGAGCTCGTCTTGTCGAGCGCTTCCTTGAACTCGACGACCTTTGGGACCATGAAATCCTCGAGGCGTTTCATGCAATGCGAGATTATGTCCTTATCCGTCAGCTCTGAATCCCTCTTCAGCACGATAAACGCCTTTATCGACTCGCCGAGTATCTCATCAGGCACCCCCACCACGGCGGCCTCGATTACATCGGGGAGCTCGTATATTACGTTCTCGACCTCCTTCGGGCTGACCTTCTCGCCTCTGCTCTTTATTATATCGTCCCTGCGCGAAACGAAATAGAGAAACCCTTCCTCATCCTTGCGGAAGATGTCACCGGTGTAGAGGACCTTCTCCCACGGATAACGCCCTGGACGAAGCATCCTTTCCGTCTCTTCCGGAAGCTCCCAGTACCCCTTCATCACATTGGCGCCGCGTACGACGAGTTCCCCGTCCACACCCGGCTCATCGATCATGCGCCCATCCCCGTCAACGAGGTAGACCTGCTCGTTCGGCATTCCCCTGCCCACGGATGTCGGACGGCGGTCCAGCTCCTCGGGCGGGAGATACGAAACCCTCTTGCACTCGGTCAGACCGTACATCGAGTATATCCTGGCGCCCTCGAATATCTTCCGTAATCCATTTATGTGGCTGGCCGGCAGCGCCGCAGCCGTATTGGTTATATACCTCAGATGCTCGAATCTCTCCTTCTTCAACTCTTTCATCTGGAGCAGTATCGCCGCCATTGTTGGAACAATGGGAAAACCCGTCACCTTCTCGCGTTTCAGGAGCTCTATAACGGCATAGGGATAGGTGAACGATCTCTCCAGAACGACCGTCCCGCCGAACTGCGCAGCCATCAGAATCTGATACAGGCCGTAGTCGAACGACAGCGGCAGTGTGTTGAGTATTATATCATCAGCCCTGTTCTCCAGGTATGCCGTAATGGATGTGGATGCCGAAACGATATTGAGATGTGTGAGCATAACGCCCTTGGGATGGCCCGTCGTGCCGGATGTGTATATGAGTGCCGCGAGATCTATATCGATGGCCTTTGATCCGGGGGTTACCACCTTGGAGCCGCCGAGAGCCTCGTCCCAGCCGTGTGCTTCAAATGGAAATCCGCCGCCGTCTTCGCGCTCGAGTATGGCATCGGTGTCTCCCGCTACCAGGACTGTTTTGAGCGAGGGGCTGTCGATGGCCGCCTTCAGTGCCGTGCTCCATTTGCTCGAATGCGTTATCAGGGCGGCGGCCCTGCAGTTGTTGATCATGTAGGCCAGCTTATCGGCCTTCACGGACGGATTGATCACCACGAAAACCGAATCGGCCTTCAAGACGCCGAATATCGAGATAACCGTTTCAGGACAGTTATCGAGAAGGACAACCACCCTGTCCCCGTCCCCGATACCGCAGCCGGAGAGGAAATTGGCCAGCCTGTTACCCTGTGCATCTATATCGCTGAAGGTAAATCTACGGGAACCGGCGATAAGAGCGGCTTTGTCCGGAAATCTCTCGGCGGACCTTTCTAGAAATTCCTGAACCTGCATTGATCTCTCTGATTACAGATGGGGTGCAATAACGACGCGACCGCTGCAAAAAGCCCTGACATCTAACCGTTCACATTTGATTTGGTATTGATATATTCAGCTAAGTTGTTTATCGAATCAAAATTATCTGGAACCAGCTCGTCGTCCTTCACATCGATCCCGAATTCGTCCTCCACGAACGAAACTAGCTCGAGAACACCGGTCGAATCGATGATACCCTTTTCGAGAAAGGAATCATCGTCATGGAAGGAATTGTTATCGGAGCCGAACATGAAGTTCTCTACGATAAAACACCGGAATTTTTCCTTAACCTGCTTCAATTCTAGCCTCCGGAGCTGATACAATAAACTGCATAACACACCTGTATTCCGTATAGCAAGAATAACTCCAGTCACACTGGAAACCTGGAATCCCCTCATCCCTGCCATAGGATTCAGGCGGTCGACTGATGCTGAACGAGCAAGCTCAGGTCAGTTTATGCTGAAGAATATAGAAATCCTGTGTAAATTGCCCAGATCGCCGTATGGCGTCCACGCATAATCCAGGAGTAACCTTTCATCGATCCTTATGCCTCCACCCATTGTCAGACCGTCGCCGGCCCTCGATTCCTGACCGACATATCCTCCCCTTATCATCAGCATATTGTATAGTTCCAGCTCACAACCCACACTCAGGTATAGATCCTCGAACCTCGGTTTCACCAGATCGAATGCGTAGCTCACGGCTACTTCCTCTTCAACGAGAGAAACCGAGTGTGCCGCTCCGAATCTGATCGTCATGGGAAGAGGCTCACTCAAGGTCTCGGACTTTATATCCGGTCCCACGTTCTGCGCTGCAAAGCCCATCGAGATTCCGCATTCCTCGAACACGTACTTGGCTCCGAGATCGAAGCATACACCACCCTCGGTCCAGGTATCGAGCTTTTCGCTGAAATACTTGAAGTTCACTCCGGCGGTGAACTCCTCCACAGGAGAAAAGCCGAAACCTGCAACCGCCTGATAGTTGTAGCTCTTGAGCATCCCGGTCGGCCCGTCCCTATCGTAACCCTGTATATCGGGCCTGTACGTGTACGTCAATCCGCCCGCGAACGCGAATTTCTCGTTCAAGCGATTGCTGTAGAAGAGATTATTATATCTGGTATCCACGATCCATTCTGCATGGAACAGACCGGCTCCGTTTCCGTTCACATCGTGAAATGCTCCAGGAGTGGCCAGCCAGTTGAATGGATCGCCGGTGAGTGCGGATTTGACTTCGCCCATCGCAATTGATTTGCACCCGACAGCGTGGGTCAGGTAATCAGCTCCAGTACAGCCCGGGCCTTCCTGTGCTGCGGCTATCGAGGGAAGCAGCACGAGCACGAGCATTCCGGCTTCGGCAATTCTCCGTATGTGCCTTGTTTGCTTCATATCGAAAACCGTCACATTCTAATGTACAACCATTATGGGCTTCTTGCTGATGACACCTCCACCGGAGTCCTTTATCACAACGTAGTAGACTCCGCTCGATACTGAACTGTTCTGCCCGTTTCTGCCATCCCAGTCCAGAGAGGTCGATGTGCTGCCGACTCTACGCTGCCAGACCTCCTGTCCCCTCTCATTGTAGATGGACACCGATCCATCGGCCGGGAGTCCGCTCATGGATAGATTGTCCATATTGGGATTATAGGGAATCGGGTATATGATAAGCTCCTGTGGAGCCGTGGGCGCCACGGGATCTTCCCCGCTGACCTCTATACTCGCGAGGGCCGATATCGTCATGTTCCTGTTCTCATCGTAAGCCACAGCCCTTATACCGTAGGTTCCCGGCAGCAGCAGCGGGCCTACCTGCGAGACATGGGACGTGCCGTACTGCGAATCGTCCCATGTGCTCATGGAATCAAGTGTTTCGTCCCTGTCGTACTGAACGAATCCTATCGTTGCATCGAGTGTGGTCCAGTTTATTTCGAACAAACCGCTCCCGATATCCTCGATGCCCGTTATCCTGCACATGTTATGTGTGTTTTCGTCGGCATCATCCGGAATCATTACACCGGATACCAACGCCGAGAAGCTGCTGTACTGGTTGCTGGCGTTTTTCGCCTTGAGCTTGTAGAAGTACCTGGTGCCCTTAGCCAGACCCGTGTCGATATATCCGTGCGTAACCGGACCTACACTGTCTATCGCATCGAAAACGCCGTTGGATGCGGTCGAACGGAAAATAACGTAACCGACGATGTCGACTTCCGGATTGGGTGCCCAGTTGACCAGATAATCAGCGGTTTCCTGGGCCGAGGCAGGTACTGAAGCAGTTAGTACGAGAAGGAGGGTTGTAAATTTCAGCAGTGTCTTCATCATAATCCCGCTCCGTACGATGTTAATTGACCTCAACATTAAACAAAATTTAGACGAATGCAAATATTTTCTGTACCGACTTTACTTCGGCTGATTCCAAGGGCCCGTCATATTGGAGCAGGCCAGTTGCATTTTGCCATCCGGACACCCGCTCCCGGTCCCGATAGTCCGGAAACACCGGCGAGAGATTCACTTCTCATGGTTCCCGACGATTTCTGGTTGAACCGAGTCGATCCGTCCATTTTTATTTTCTGACCTTCAAACATTCCGTGCCCTTTCGATATTCAACCGGCTTCATAGGACATCCGCAAGTTGTTTGCCATTCGCTCTCAAAAAACCAGCCGTATCTAACATTTTTACCGAGATGGGTATATTCCGAGGGCGCGTGAACCTCACCATCCGGTACGCGGAACATAACTCGCACCTCGAGGAATTTTTTTACCTACCGTAAGGAGAATATATATAGGAGGTGAACGTGAGGGCTGCCCCGCCGGCTACGGTTCGCTCACCTTTTCCTGATCCTACCGAGATCTCCCGGATAGGTCATTACGGAATCAGGAGGAGCGGGCGGAGTCGGCAGCTCGGAAGTGATGTTTACCGGCCCGATAGGTGGAGGATAGGAATACTCGTCCCCGAAGAAATCGGCGAATACGTAACCCTCCGGCGGAGTCATCGGCACCCCCCTGCCGGCGAGAAGAGTATTGTTACCGGGTATTAGCAGCCCTGTTTCGGGATCTGCATAGAGATTCGGATTCTCACCGAAGATGTTTCCGGATTCCACGGGCGGGCTTACCCGTCCGGCGTCATCCCAGCTCGCCCACGAGCTCGAAGGATCCTCGAAACAGTACCAGAGGTTGTTATAGAACTCGAACGTGAAAGAACTATCCCCCTCGTCACCGGCCACCGTCCTCCACACTACGTTCTCCCAGTCCGGCTCTCTGCGATGGAAGTAGAAGATATTGTTCGCAAGGGTGCAGTGATGGCTGGGATTCGGACACCAGTTGCTCCTGTGCCTGATCCACACCAGACCGTAGTTGCCGTACGGCCCGGAGTCGTTCCTCGTGAGATCGGTCCTGATTATCAGGTTGTTGTAGGCCTTCGAATCCCTGCACGTGTTGAAGCTGATAGCCACGACACAGTCGATGAAGATATTGCTGTATACGTGTATCCCCCTAGCCTCGTATGTCGGCTCCTCCATGATCGCGACAGGAGGCCTCACATACTCCCACCAGGCGTCCCCGCCGATATTGACGCCGCAGAGATTGGTCATGTTTACAACGTTGTTTCTGATCACGACCTCGCTGCTGCCTCCCTTGAACTGGATCCCACCCATCATGCATGAATCGATCCTGCAGTTGTACACCTCGCCCGAATGGCAACCCATCGCGCCGATGCCCAGCGAATGAGCGTTGCTCGCGTTGATGAGCGTATTCCTGATGATGAAGTCGTCGACGCCGGCCATCTTGATCATCTCGGAATTGGTGACCTGATTGTAGAACTCGCAGCCCTCTATTATTATATGGTGCGCCGGCGTTGCCTCGACCTCTCCGTCGAAGATATTTATGCAGTGCGCCCCCTCCGTTATTATGTCTTTTCTCCAGATCAGGTCCTTCAGAACGAAGTACTGGGAATCACCCGTATCGTCACCGCCGTCGTAGAAAACCATCGTCGGTCTTGCCGCAAATACCGGCTTGTCCTCGTTGGGTGCTCCCATGATCACGATCCAGGCGTCCTCCCTGCCTATCACCTGGTAACCACCCGTCCGAGGTTCGTTCGTATATTTGCCCTCGTGGACGTATATCGTATCGCCCGGTGACGCCTCGGCTATGCATCTTTGCAATCCGTCGAATGGATTAGCCGCGCTGCCGTCGCCGTCGGCGTTGCTTCCGTTGACTGCCATATGAATGATCCTGGCGTCTGACGCAGCGGGGATGACAAGGGTTAAGGTGAACGCTATCAATAAGATGAATCTGGTTGTTATCGTTCTGGTTGTGTTCACGGTATCACCCTCCAGTGTTCTGACCGTATTGATCCATTTTCCCCGTTGCAAATTCCATTCCCCTGCATTGATCGACGATAGGGTAATATATGTCAATCCATGCATTTATTCCACTCGAAGAGTCGTCATGCGGTATTTTCATAAATTCCGCTCCCGGTTGTCAACATATGCCCGGAGACACGATTATTCAATAATATTTTACAATCTCCCTACTATATATGTTTCAATTGAAAAAGAGTCGAAGCATGATGTATCGTGACAGCGCGCGTATTCGAGCGCATCTTGAAATGGATAAGACCAGGATAACCCATATTATCGCTCCTATGGGCGACTATGGAAAGGAGAGATGGCTTCTCGCGTTCCTGAGATACATCGACCGTGAAGCTTTCGAATCCTCCGTAGTGATGCTCTCCGCCTCCGGCGAATGTGCTCTTGCCGGCAGCCTGGACGAGCTCGGCATCAAGTACAGGCTGGTCGTGAGCCCCAGAAGATACAGGAAGGACTACGTGGACTCGATCGTTGAATACATCCGCGACTGGGGAACGCATATCCTGCACTCGCATGACTACAAATCGGATATCCTCGGCTACTTCGCCACGAGACATACTAACGTCAAACGGCTCGCGACACCTCACGGCTGGTGCAGCAAAACAGATGTGAAGGTAGCCTGCTACGAGCTGATGGATAGACTATTCCTCGGACTCTTCGACAAGGTGGCGCCGCTTTCGGAGGCGATGGCAGACACGCTCTGGGCCACGCCGCGGAGAAACCTCGCAGTCATCAACAACTTCATCGATCTCGGCAAGGTGCCCGAACCCTCAGGATCGGATGAGCTACTCATCACCTACCTTGGACGTCTCGCGAAGCTCAAGAGGGTGGAAGACCTCCTGCACGCGATGGCGTTCGTGAAGAACCGGGAGACGAGGGTGCAGATCATAGGGGACGGTCCGATGAGATCTGAGCTCGAAGCCGCCTCGCGCTCGCTGGGACTCGACGGCAGGATCGTTTTTCATGGGTACCGGAAGGACAGTCTCGATCTGCTCAACAGGTCCCGTATACTCGTGCTGCCATCGCTCAGCGAGGGCGTATCGAGGGCCGTGATGGAGGGTATGGCTCTGGAGAAGGTGATAATCGGAACCGAGGTGCCGGGGATAAGGGAGCTGATCGAACACGGCAGGAACGGATTCCTGGTTCCAACTAGGGCCCCCCGGGCGATCGCCGGCATGATAGACTACGTCCTGGAGAATCCGGACAAGGCGGGATCCGCAGCTCGAGAGGCCAGGAGGACCGTCGAGAAGAGATTCTCCGCCGCGCGGATCGTCAAAGACTATGAACGGCTGTACAATGAACTCATCGGTTGAAACTCGATCAGGCCGGGGATGCACCTGGATAAGCTGGGCCTACCACAGAAGGAGCGACTTCCTGGCCCGAGAATTCGGCTGCGTTTACCACTACACCGGCGGCGGCAGCGGCAGTAGATCGATACGCTACCTGAGGGGATTGCTCGGCACGGTCAAGATACTGGGCGGGGAGCGCCCTGCCGTTCTCTTCGTTCAGAACCCATCCCTCCTCCTTGCCATATTCGCGATCCTGCTGAAACCGTTTTACCGCTACTACCTTGTCAACGACCTGCATACCCCCTATATCGAACTGCCCAAACCGCTCGATACGCTCTTCTGGGGATTGCAGAAGATGTGCGTGAGGTTCTCGGACCTGACACTGGTGACCAACGAGGGTTTTCGTAAGAGGTTCGAACACGGAAATGTGATGATCCTTCCGGACATAATGCCGGACTTCGGAGAGACGGGCAGGAGAGAGCTCGAGGGCGAATCGAATGTGCTGTACGTATGCACGTTCGCAGGGGATGAGCCGTACGGGAACGTGATCGAAGCGGCCACGAAGCTCGATGGTGGCACGCACATCTATATCACCGGCAACTATACAAGGGCCGGACTGGACGTGGAGCTGGTCCCTCCCAACGTTCACCTCACCGGGTTCGTGACCGATGAGGACTACATCGAGTTGATGAACTCCTCCGATGCGGTGATGGTGCTCACCGGGCAAGAAAATTGCTTGGTTTGCGGCGGATACGAAGGAGCATCCTTCATGAAGCCGCTCATACTTTCCGACACATCGGCATTGAGGGATTACTTCAACAGGGGAGCCGTCTACATAGATCACGATATCGAATCCATAGCGTCGGGGATAGAGCTAGCACTCCGCGGCAGGGAGAAGCTGGAAGCGGAGCTGCTTCGGCTTCGCGGCGAGCTGGACGATGACTGGCGGCGCAAGTTCTCAGCTATCCAGGAGAGAATCGGTGGAAGATGTCGTGATTGAGCGGCCGCATCCTCCGGTGCCGCCGCCACGATGGGCCGGCTGCACGCGGCCCCCCGGATAGATGTTTCATCAGCAGCAGCGGGAGCATCCGCAATTCATTAGACTGCAGGGGACCTGACCGGATGAAAAACGAGCGGATCCTTATCCTTCACGTAATCGACTCCCTGAGGCCGGGGGGTGCGGAGAAGATCGTATACAACCTCGCCACGCGGATCGACAAGAGCAGGTTCGCGGTGAGCGTATGCAGCTTCGACGACACGCGTGACACGTTCATAGCCCGGAGTCTCGAGAAAAGCGGTGTACGGATCAGCTTCCTGGGGCGCAGGAGCGGCTTCGACCCGGCGCTTCCGGTCAAGATCCGGAGCTATATCAGGCGCAACGCGATCGATATAGTGCACTGTCATATCGGTGGGGAATTCTACGGACACATCGGTGCAACGGCGACACGCGCCCGTGTTCTGACCACCCTTCACGGGATCTTTCCATACAGCCTCAAGAGGAAAGCCCTGATAAGATTTCTCAACGTCTTCAAGAGGAACTACAAGGTGGCGGTCTCCCGTGAGCTCGAATCCCTCTACAGCTGCGACTACCTCATATACAACGGCATAGACATACCGGCCGCAGGGGAGGAAGAGACCCGCGACGTGCAGGAGTTTAACCTCTCACCTACCGACATCCTGGTAGGTATAATCGGCAGGCTTTCGGAGGTCAAGAACCACAAGAATTTCCTGGACGCCGCGAGGATTGTCAGCGATCGGACGGACGGGGTCAAATTCTTGATCGTGGGCTCGGGCCCCCTGAAAGGAGAACTCGAGGATTACGCTGGCGAGCTGGGTATAGGGGAACGCACCGTCTTCACGGGCTACAGGGAGGATATCGACTCCCTGATCGGCATGATCGACATATCGGTACTATCCTCGGATTCGGAGGGACTCCCGATGGTGGTCCTCGAATCCATGGCCGCAGCGAAGCCCGTTGTCGCGACGGAGGTGGGCGGAATACCGGAGCTCATCACCGACGGCGAAACCGGTGTTCTCGTCCGTCCCAAGGACCCAGCTGCTCTGGCCGGAGCGATCCTGCGTCTCGTAGAAGACGAGGATCTCAGGAAAACTATGGGCGGCGCCGCGAAGGTGAGGATAGAGGATGTTTTCTCAACGGAAACGATGATAGAAAGATACGAAGATCTATACGGCATCCTGATGCGAGGTTGAGCCCATGATGAACGGCACGTCGGCAAATTGCGAGGGGAACGGCTGATGGGATACTGCCCGAGATGTCACGTTCCCGACACTCTCCCCCTTGATTTCGATGGGGATAATGTATGCTCTATCTGCCGCAGCTACTCGGAACCGGAATACTTAGGGCTCGAGGCACTCAAGAGAGAGGTAGAGAGATTCCGCAACCCGGACGGCCGCTACGATTGCATTATCCCGCTCAGCGGAGGCAAGGACAGCAGCTACCTCTGCTACCTGGCGAGCAGGGTCCTCGGCCTGAGGGTGCTGGCCGTGAGCTACGACAGCGGCTTCAGGCATCCGGTCGCCGGATCGAACATCGACAAGCTCGAACGAGAGCTCGGCATAGATATCAAGATCGTCAAATCCCCCCACGGTGACGAGGTCTCATTCGTCAGGCACTTCCTCATGGCCGCCCGAAAGGCCGGTGTGTACTGGGGGATTTGCACATTCTGCCATTATGCGATCGAGGCTTCGGTGTACAGGGAGGCCCGCAGTGAAGGGATCAACCTCATACTGTGGGGAAACACGCACCACGAGAACCTGTGGGTCGGTATGAAAGACAAATACAGGATGCTGTTCTCCGAGCTCAGGGGCATAGGCCCTGCGGGCTGGGTGGGCTTCCTCTACCATGCGGCCGTCTCTGCAATTTACCTGTTCAAGCTGCGCTCGAGCCTCTACCTCCCTCCTGTCAGGAACCTGTTCACCGTGTCCACTCCCCCGTACCCGCCGGAGGGTATCCATAATATCAGGGTGTTTCTGAACTTCATCCGCTGGGACGCGGAGCAGATCATAGGAACTCTGGAGAGGGAAATAGGTTGGGAGATGCCGGCCGCCGGCGAGGCCACCGAGAGGTTCGACTGCCTCCTGGAACCCTTTGTCAACCACAGCTGGAAACGATCCTTCGGGCTGACTACAAAACAGGTGATCTCCTCGAACCTTTACAGATCGAAGCATTTGACCGATAATGAAATCGATAGGATCTACAGTTCCCGTGAGGACGGCGAGCGGCTCGCCGAGGCCATAAGCGAGGTATACAGGAAACTGGGAATAGACGAGTAGGCCCGGCCGGCCCGGGTTTGAGACTGGAGCTTCCATGAAGGAAAACCTGAAGGCGGTGCTGAACGCCCTGTTCAGCGTATTCACCCTGCCCTCTTACGTAGTGACGGCCCTTTGGCAATCGATATTCGGAGGGGAGGACGCCTTTCATTTCTTCGCCCACGCGTTCAGCGGATACCCCGGGAAATTCGGCGAATTCACCAGGCGCGCATTCTACAGGTGGACACTCGACAGCGTGGGCGGGGGACTTGTCGTGGGATACGGATCCTTCTTCACGCACCGTAACGTGGACATAGACCGCGGGGTCTGGATAGGCCAGTACTCGATAATCGGCAGGGCGAGGATACGCTCCAACGTCCTCATCAGCGATCATGTGTCGATACTGAGCGGCAGGCACCATCACAAGCATCTCGAGGACGGGACCCTTGCAGAGGACAGTGAAAAGCTGATCACGCTCGAGGTGGGCGAGAGCTCATGGATAGGAGCCGGTGCCGTTATAATGGCCGGCATCGGGGAGGGCTCCATAGTTGGAGCAGGGAGTGTGGTTGTAAGCGACGTGCCTCCCTCATGTGTCGTGGCCGGAAATCCGGCCGAAATCAAAAAAGAGCTGAAGGAATGATATGACCGATACCACCACGGGGCACAAGGAGCAGGTCAGGGAGTACTTCGACACGGATGCGCAGCACTACGAGGACAGGCGCTACACTTCGGAGTACAGGAACTGCCATCAGTACTCATACCTCGTCAGGAAGATGCACGTGCTGAACCTGCTGGAGAAGCCGGCCGGCAGCATACTCGACATAGGATGCGGTCCGGGTATCTATACGAAAGAGCTTCTCGAGAGGGACTTCCGCGTAACCGGCATCGACATCTCCCCGAAGATGATCGAAAGGGCGCGGGGGAAATTCTCCGGTGAGATCGAAAGGGGCACGGTAACGTTCAGCGCGGGAGAAATATACGACCTCGAAGGAATGGAAGGTGTATTCGATGCTGCGCTTTGTATCGGGGTGATCTCATACATTCCCCTGTTAGGCAGATTCCTCGATAAGCTGAATTCATTGCTGAAGCCGGGCGGATACGCCATCATACAGATATCGAAGAAACTCTCCCCGAAATCGCTCGATGAACAGATCGTGTACCCTCTTCTCAGGAGCGCCAAGGGCCTTTTCAGGCCCGGAGGGAATTCAGGCGAATGGAAATTCAAGCTGAGAAGGTACAGGGTCAGGAGGTTCAACGATCTATGCACGAACAGCGGATTCGAGCTGGAGGAGGGGATCCATTTTGACTACACGTTACCGTTACTGAATATCCTCGCTCAGCGGCTGAGCCTCTCGCTGGCCAGGTCACTCGAATCGAAGAACAGCGGGATCATCCAGGCCCTCCTGGCCGGGGACTACGCTGCCAGATACAGGAAAGCTCTCTAGGATGATCGGTCGACCTACGATAAAGAGCATTCAAAACGACAAGATAAAATCCCTTATCCGGTTGAGGAAACGACGTGAAAGGGAGACGACGGGCCTCGTCCTCGTAGAGGGTATCCGCGAGATCGACCGCGCCGCAGGAGGCGGTGCGGAGATCGGTGAGGTTTTCGCGGCACCCGACATCGTTTCGGGGGACGGGGAGGCCTCCTCCCTGCTCCGCAGGCTGGAGGACATGCGGGTCCCCGTTACCCATGTCTCCCGGAGGGTGTTCGATAAGATAGCGTACAGGGGCGGAACGGGCGGGCTGGTGGCAACGGCGAGGATGAGAAAGCTGTCCCTGGAGAGGCTTCCACAAGAGGAAAATCCTCTCATCCTAGTGATAGATAAGGTGGAGAAGCCGGGCAATCTCGGGGCGGCATTCAGGTCCGCCGACGGTGCGGGTGCCACGGGCCTGATCCTGTGCGATACAGGGGCTGATCCGTCGAATCCGAATGTCATCCGGGCCAGCCTTGGAACCGTGTTCACCGTGCCCTTCGCCGCGGCCGATACAAATGCCGCGATCAGGTACCTACGGGACCGAGGAATAGCTATCATCACATCGACTCCCGAAGGAGGCTCGCCTTACACCGGTATCGATATGACCCCGCCATGCGCCATCGTTCTGGGCAGCGAGGACTCGGGCGTCAGCAAGCGTTGGATGGACGCCTCCGACGCCCTGGCCGTGATCCCCATGAGGGGTGTGGCGGATTCCCTCAACGTTTCGGCTGCTGCAGCGGTCCTCCTGTACGAGGCGGCGAGGCAGAGATCGGCCGGAAATCAAGCGCCGTGACAACCAGTTGACATAATATGAGTTAGAGGCCGAGCCCTTCACTCGGACCAGATATCCGATTGAAATTCAGATAGCTTTATGCTATTATTCACCACCGCGAAATGCGGTCTGCCTTGCTGGATCTTGATATCCCGGTTCCACCAAGCAGCAGTGAGAAGAAAAACCCTGACTAAATACAATTTGGAGCATACGGTAGTAATTCGGTGGCACGCCCGTAGCAACAAAGCGAAAAGAGGTCGCCGATGCCCAGGATAACAGCCGCACTATCCATCCTGATCACATTAACCACCGTATTCGCAGTATCCGCATACGCATGGGACAACACATATCCCCTGATAATCGATCATCTATCCTGCGATCTGGCGTCGGTACCAGCCAACTGGATCGATTCGGTCAAGGTGAATATAAAGTTCCACTACGCTCATACATCCCACGGCAACCAGCTGACAATGGGCCTCCTCCTTATAGAAAACGCCGATGACTTCTACTCTATGGCCAGCGAGGACATGAACCTCCCCGAAGAACCAGGCGCACTGTGCATATTCAACGGCCAGGAGGACGACACGTACATAACCCCGGACGAGTACTGGGAGACGCAGCCGGGCATGGACAAGACCAGAGACGTATCGGATAACAACCCGGTGATAAACACCTCGACCTGGGCCTGGTGTACGCAGCTCAACATCTATACGGAGGAAGAGACACAGTCATACCTGGATTCGATAAACACGCTGGAGATCGAATACCCGAACTCGATCTTCATCTACATGACCGGTAACGCCCAGACCACGGGCTCGTACGGCCTGAACAGGCACCTACGAAACGAGCAGATAAGGCAGTACTGTATCGACAACAACAAGGTGCTCTTCGACTTCGCAGATCTCGACTGCTGGTGGTTCAACCCCGAGACCGAGGAATGGGAAGAGGCCACCTACGAGTATGCAGGTGACACGATCCCCGTCGAGCACCCGCAGTTCGAAGGCGAGGAATCGGGGCACACGACCTACGAGAGCTGCGAGCAGAAGGGCAGGGCGGTCTGGTGGATGATGGCGGTCATCGCGGGCTGGCCCGGCGGTGTCTCCGGCACGGATCCGGTCCCGACAGCACCGGGCATCTTCACGCTCGAGCAGAATCATCCAAATCCGTTCAATCCCACTACGGTCATCGAATACGAGATCATCAGGCCGGGCAGGTTGGAGCTTGCGGTCTTCGATATCTCGGGACGGCTCGTGAGGCTGTTGTTCGAGGGCGAGCTGCCGCAGGGACGTTACAGCGAGACGTGGGACGGAAGGGACCGATCCGGAAGGGCCGTTGCGAGCGGCATGTATCTGTACAGGTTGAAGGGGTGGGGTGCGACGCAGAAGACGAGAAAGATGATCCTGATCCGCTGAAAGGCGGCAAATAGGCAGCAGAGCAAAACAAACCACATTGTAAGCTGCTTGAACCAAGCATACAGCACTCCCGATCCCATCATTAATGATAATCACAAACCATTGAAATCCAGCATTCATCTTGAGATAAGTGCCTATATATGATATAATTCAGATATAATCCTTGTATATTGTACATTTGTCACGAGTTTGAAGCAGTGAGTCCCTACATTTACCCATATATCCTGTTGTCAGGAATTATCGCGATTCCTCCCCTACTCATGTGAATAGAGGTAACGAATGAAACGATCGATCATATCATTGCTCGGTGCCGCATTGGCACTGCTTTTTCTGCTTCCGGCGTTGGATGCAAGGGATGTAACGAAACAGAGACCACAGAAACACGAGATAAGAATTGCACCCTGCAGCAATCCCAAGCCGCAGGATCGCTCCGACCTGCCGGATAGTCGGCGTCATTTTCTGCGCGCCGCAGCGGCCGACACTTTCTTGCTTGCAGAGTACACCTTCGACAACGGCGGCCTGCCCGATCCGCAGGGATGGACGAGCGTGGATCGCACGGCACAGCTGGATACCTTCTTTCACATCGACGGGAGCGCGGGGGCGCTCGATGGGATCGACATGCCGGCTCCGCTAGAGGGAAATCAGTCGCTGTGGTGTGGTGTTGATGCAGGTACAGGCGATCCGTATTGTCATTGGAAAACGTTACCTGGTTATGGGCACGCTTGGCTACAGGTTTTCGAATCGGACACTTTCTTCGTGAGTGGCGATGTTACTGTATCTTACTTGATATTTCACGACACAGAAATGGAGTATGACGTTGTCCATTTACAGTACTTCGATGTGATCGACAGTTGGACCGATCTGAGATTGTATGATTATGTATGGTCATTTCCCTATGTAGATACAGCCACGATACCATCGGAGAATATCGAAGGTATGCTTTTGCTGCGTTTCGTCTTCGAGTCTGACGGTGCGTGGGATGATGAAGATGGAAAATGGAATTCCATGGGAGCAATTGTCATCGACAGCCTGACGGTCGCAGACACGACTGGCGTCATTGACTTTCAGGATTTCGAGAGCGAAACGATCGGTGCGCTCGAGACATCGGATGGTGATTGGTGGGCTTCCGTACCGCCGGGATTCGGAGATTTCGCAGCTTTGCATGCCGGCGCTGATGTCCTGCAGGAGAATCCTTCCTATGGTTACAACATAACCAATTTTTGGGGCTTCTTCGACGATCCGGATAGCACCAACTATGCATGTGGCGGCTATCCCGAGCAGGGTGCTGTACCGTATGAGAAGGTTATGAATTGGACTATGGTTGGAGATGATAGCGGGGCTTCAATCATTCACAACGAGATTGTATCGCCTCCGATCGAGTTTACGGGAAGCGGGTGCGAAGTCATCCTCTCATTCGATGTGTATGTCGATCTTGATCCTTTTGATATTATTTCGGGGACTTGTGTTTTTTATTATTGGGGCTTCCGCAGTTATAGAGATGGTTGTTGGCAACAGTGGAATTATAGTGATGCCGTTTTCTATGGCCCCGAAAAGCGTTGGAGAAACGACTCGCACCACATTATGGAGCTGACTTTCAATGATACTCCTGACTTCATTCAGATAGCTCTGGGTGTCTGGGATATGCAGCACATTTACGGCGGCATTTATTGCCCTCGTGGATCAACCTGCCACAGTCATTCTCCTCTCTTCGACAACGTGAAAATCACCAGGGTCGATGTAGATGATAACGGGCCGCTCTGGCAAGTCAGCGATATTTTTCTGTTCCACGATAACTTTTCAGCAGACGGGACGGAGAATGGTACTGTACGCATTGATCCAATCGGCGACGGGATATATAGCAATTATATGAAATTTTCAGTATATGAATGTAATGTCGGGCTCGATACAGATCCGACGTACGGAGAAGCGGCGGTTTATCTGCATGTGAAGGACATAGATGGTGGTAAATCTGGATCTGCGATCAGCGGGGATCCGGTCCGTTGGCCGGTTGTTTCCCAAGCAGCGGGATGGACTGTTCTTCTATGCGAAACGGATACTGCGAGTTATGAAGGTGTTGACTGGTCTACATCATCCTGGGTCGACCTCAACGATAGCCTCTATACCCCCGGCGATACGATCCGGTTCTACCTGTCGGCCAGAGACGCGAGCTTCAACACGACATACTGGAGCCGGCTGATCGGCAGGACTACCTCGGAGAGCGAGGTGCTGGCGGCGCCGATGGAGATGACCTGCCTGCCCGCCAACGCCCTGGACGGCGCTACGGACATTCTTTACATCGATGCGTGCGATCAGCAGGGCGCGCAGTCGTACTTCGACGAGGCGTTCGACTCGCTCGGCCTCACGCCCGACCGATACGATATGCGGGATTATTCGCTCGGAGAC
>Ga0180431_10000376_pt1 | contig 64503 bp, 47 predicted proteins | sample SS_ome_11_FD_132459 | JGI IMG/M metagenome (GOLD analysis project Ga0180431, IMG submission 132459) | Hypersaline lake sediment archaeal communities from the Salton Sea, California, USA - SS_1_MS_1 metaG | ecosystem: Environmental > Aquatic > Non-marine Saline and Alkaline > Hypersaline >... | reverse complement strand
TTGCCCGAGATTTGGAGAGCGGTTCGTTCAAGGTCATCGTGGAAGCCCGGGAAGCCGGAAAGGGCGTGGGGATTTTTGACAAGGACGGGAAGGTCAAAGAAGACGAGGTGACGGAGATTGTATCCGGTGTCCAGGACCCCGGCAGCCTTTTATGGGAAGCGCCGATCAAGAATCAACAGCAGTATCTCATCATGAGGATGGGAACCAATGTCAACCTGGGCAATATTCCTCCAGGCGATATCCTGGCTCTGGAGGCATTGCGGCAGGGCTTGAGGGGCGACACATTGAAGAAAGCCTACAGAGAGAGCCAGTGAGATGGTCGTAGCCGGTTGGATTGTTATGGCCGTTGTGGCCTACGCCTCAATGTGGATATCCCGGCAGATTGTCATCAGGGGAACTCACCCCATCGAAGCCATGATGGTGGGCATCATACTGGGAGCCGCAGCCCGGAATGCGGGGCTTATTCCCAAGAATTGGGAGGCGGTGTTGAAAAAGTTCGAGACGCCGCTGCTCTGGGGAATTGTGCTGCTCGGTGCGGGGTTCTCTTTGAAGCTGGCCAGTGAACTGCCGCTATGTCTGGTGGTGATCATTGTGACCATGGTGATCGGATTTTTTTTCATATATGTCTTGGGCCGAAAGCTCGGGTTGTCTCCGAAAATCAGCGCACTGCTGTCAGTTGGAACGACGATATGCGGAGGAAGCGCCATTGCTGTGACTTCACCGCTCATAAAAGCCAGAGAAGAGGAAACGAGCTACTCGGTCAGTACCATTGTCATTGCCGCCTTTATCATGCTGATAGTGCTGCCTTTCATGGGACAGGTGTTGAATCTTCCCGAGACGGCTTTTGGCATCTGGTCGGGGACATCAGTCCACAACACCCCGCAAACGATCGCCACCGGCTATATTTACGGTGATGAATCGGGTCAAGTGGCCACGATGGTCAAGCTCAGTCGGAACATGTTCATGATTGTGGTGGCGGTCCTGGTGTCAGTCTGGTTCGGAGCCAAAGAGGCAACGCGGAGCAAGCTGGGCTGGAAAGCCATCCTCAAAGCTTTTCCCTGGGTATTGTTTGGCTATATCGCCATGGCCATCTGTGCGGTCAATGGCTTTTTTACGCCGGAAGGAATCAGTTTTTTCAAGAAGGCCGGCAAATTTTTAATCCTGATGGGCATGGTCGGGATTGGTTTTGGCACCAACTTCAAAGATATCCGGAAATTCGGACTAAGACCCCTTGTCACCGGAATTGCCGGAGCGGTGTTCGTAACCACGGTCAGCCTGCTCCTCGTCAAAGCGCTGAAATTTTTCTAAGACGCGACCGCTTATTACTCGATTAAGTCCTGGGGGTAGTGATGGAGGCGGCCGCCGATCACGACGAACTCAGGTTTGCCGAGCACATCAAAGGACTCGAGGGGATCTCCATCGATAACCTGAAGGTCGGCGAGTTTGCCGGCTTCGATCGTTCCCAGCTCGTTTTCTTTTCCGAGAATGATGGCGCCGTTTTTTGTTGCGCAGACAAGAGTTTCCATCGGGGTATATCCCAGTTCGACAAAATGATCCATCTCGATGAAAAAGGGTTTTGGATACATTCCTGTCAAGGTAAAAACAAAATCCGTACCTATGCCCATGAGAATTCCCAGTTCTTTGGCCTTTTTGAATGAGGCGTCGTACACGTTGATGGGAACCATACGCTCGGGCCATGTCCATCCGGTTGCCAGCAAATCGGAAAAATCCGCTTCCTGCAGCTTGAGTATCAAATGCCCTTCCCAGTCTCTGAGGTTAGAGCCTGGAGCCATGCCTGTGCGGGAATGATTGTCCACTTCGATTGTATATTGGGGAATAGCGTCTGAGGAAATGAGAGATACGACTCGACCATTCAACAGAAAGGATAGCATGTTGTCCAATGTATTGTATTGTACCGAATCGAATGAATTTGTACAGAGCTGCTAATTTTGTGTGAGTTTTTTCTGATAGACAACTTCGGGTTCAAGTGCAGTTATTGTCTGTCTATCGGGGCTGCTTTATCATAGCCCCGGTATTTGTCGAAGGTTTCGATCATGGCCATGATATTCGATGGTGGGACATCGGGCTGGATGTTATGGACTTGAGTGAAGACAAAACCACCTCCTGGAGCTAAATCATGGATGCGCCGCTTGACTTCGTCTTTGATTTCAACAGATGTACCCAAGTTGAGGATACGCTGGGTATCACAGCCGCCTCCCCAGAAGGCGATGTCATTGCCGAATTCCTTTTTGAGTTTGGCGGAATCCATCTCCGCGGCAGACACCTGGACCGGATTCAAGGCATCGACGCCGGCTTCGATAAGGTAGGGAATAAATCGGTAGACCGAGCCGCAGGAGTGGAGCAGCAGGAAAACATCTGCCTTTTTTTTAATATGGCCGAAAAGCTTTTTCTGGTAGGGCCAGATCATCTCCTTATAGCAATCGATAGACAGCATCGGCCCTTGCTGCGTGCCCAGGTCTTCGTTGACCAGGACTACCTGTATGTATGGGTCGACGTGCTCCAGATAACGATCGCATCTTTTGAGATAAGCTTCCAGCAATCGGTCGAGAATGGCATGGGCTATGGATTTGTTCATGACTAGATCTATCATGAAATTTTCGTAGCCCCGCAGGATTTGTCCAGCGGCCAGGAGATGGCATTGCAGGTTGGCCACGATGGCATATTCTGTGTCCTCAAACAAGGATTTCGCTCTCGCTTCGATATCCGCCATGGATTCATCGGCATAGCCCGGCCAGTCAAAGGATCGGATATCTGTTAAGAAATTGTCGACTTCGGATGCCTCATTGACATTGGCCAAGGGTGCATAGACGGGTTCGAAGTACAGCCCGCCGTCGGGCATCCTGGCCGTAATATGGCCATGATTGTCTTTGACAATCCAGTCTCCCTTTTCTCTGACCGGATTCCATTTTTCCGGGATTTCGCAGGGAGAGCCATCCGGGAGTTGGAAGGACTTCCATCCGAGGGGCTCGATCAAGAGGGGAATGGTATCGATCTGCAAAAATTCTCGGATAGGGGGTTCGATTTTTGTGATCTGCTGATATGTGTCGAAGATTTGGGTTTTGCCGGAGTCTCTGCCAAGATATTTTTTCAGGTTATTGTAGGCAATTCCGGTAAACCCAGATGATTCCGTTCCTCCAATATCCAACGGGATTTTGTCCGGCTCTTTGTGCGAAAGGGTTTGGATAATTCTCTGGCGCGGAGTCACGGCTTGAGCACCTCTTTAAAGACGCGCATGAAGTTTTCGCCCATGACGAGGTCGATGGCAACGGATTTGTATCCGCGTTTGGCCAATTCATCAGCCACGAGAGAGAAAGCCTCGTCTCCGGGGTAACCTTTGACCGGGCTTATCCATTCTATAGGAATGCGGTCTCTTTCCTTTTCTGTCATGTACTGCAGGAGGTAATCGGCGAAATCAGGGCCCAAGCCGGTGTGTTCCACCCCTCCCACATTGACAAGATGGTCGATATGGTCGATCAGATGTTCGAAATCAGGAGGCTCGACGAAGAGACCACAGGCGTTGACGCCTGTAACGCCTCCTCGGTCGGCGACAGCTTTGATTTGACTATCGGTCAGGTTCCGGGGATGATCCCTTAGCGTGCGGCAGTTGGAGTGTGAGGCAATGACCGGGCCTTCTGTGAATTTGATGACGTCCCAGAAGCCAGGATCGTTGAGGTGGGAAACATCGATGAGTATGCCCAGTTCCTGGGCTTTTTCGATGAATTTGACGCCCACGTCGGTGAGGCCGCCCATTTGCCCCACTTTTCGGTCAGAAAGAAAGGCTCCGTCGGCGAGGTAGGTCCGCAAGGCATGGGTGGGGCCAAGCACGCGGAGGCCGAGTTTATAGAAAATACCCAGAAGTTGAAGATCGGCACCCAGCGGTTCGGCTCCTTCCATACCCAGAATGAATCCCACTTTTTTTTGTTCTTTGGCTTGGCGCATGTCGTTATAAGTCGTGCAGAGCATGGCCTCGGGGCATTCCTCGATCTCCTCATAGAGTGTCTCTACAAGATCGAGCCCTCTGCGCAACGCTAGCTCAGGCAGGTACTGGATATCGCTGTAGAGGGCAACGACACGGATGTCAATGCCTCCTTTTTTCATTTTTGGGATCCAGTCGTTCTTGAGAACACCCCTCTCTCCGAGAATTCTACGGGGGTGGATATCATTGAGGATGTCAGAATGCGCATCGACGACAATAGCCATTTTACTCTGCTCCTTTCAGACCTAGCATAATGGCAAAGTAATATTGATTTGTAAAGAAAAAGGTGCCTGGCACCTTTATGTCAATCTAGCTTGTCCTGTGGGATTACGGGAAGGAGGATATGGGAGGGGTATTGTGCGTTGTGGTAGATTTTCTGCTCGGCTTTCACGAATTTCGTATCTTTTTCGTTATGGCCGCCGGTATTGAGGTTGCGGGAGAATAGCGGGAACGAAGCTGAAGAGACTTCTACTCTCAATGATGCGCCGGCTGGAATGGTTACTCCTGTATGCCATAGGTCGAGGGTGTATTTGTAGACTTTGCCCGGAACGAGAAGCTCAGGTTTTTTCATCGAGTTGTGAAAACGGGCACGAATCTTCCCTTCGCTCAAACGGTAAGTCTTCCCGTCTTTTGTGATCTTGACCAGCCGCATAAACCAATCCGTATCTTTGGCAGAACTGGACGCATACAGAACAGCTGATATTGGGCCAGCAAAGGTCAGTGGCTTTTCAAGCGGCTTAGTCTGATAGACAAGAATATCGCTGCGGCTCTGGGTTATATTTTCATGATGGGCTTCTGCTTGCGCTTTTAATTCATCGGCTGATTTTACTTCCTTTTCTTCTTCCTCGGTCTGTTCGTAATAGTCGGGATTTGGCGTTGGATCGCCCGGATCGTAGGTGTAGGTGTCTGTAGGTGAATCCTCAGGGGCCATGTCCTGACTCAGGAGCCCATCTCCCTTGGAGGTGTTGGCTTGGCCGCCGCTGTGCAGGTACCATTTCTCGAAATTGGTATAGGAGAGGGGATAAACATCGTCATGAAGCCATGTATTGGATTCCATGACAAAAACGCTCACCAGAGGTTCTTCGGTGATCTTGTTATCGATGTCCTTGAGCCAGTAATCGAACCACCGTAAATAATCTCTTTGCAGATCGATCAAAGCCTCCTTGCCGAAATCGAGATCTCCGACTGTCCGGTGGGCCGTATCCGTATGTCCCCATGGACCGAGCGTCAGCTTTTGATTAGGATGCCCGTGCGATTTCATGGCTGCATAATTGAGTTTGGATCCGATGCCGTCGCCATCAAACCACCCTGACTGGTGGAAAACCGGAATGCGTGTGTTTTTTAGGTGCTCGAGGAAGTTGGCCCTCTCCCAGTATTCATCGTTGGTCGGGTGCTCAATCCATTTGCGCCAGTAGGGATTCTCTTTTCCCAACACTTTTTTATCCAGTTCGATCACAGGGAGATGCATGAGAAGTTTCCCATATTTCTTTTCCGCCAGTTTACTCATGGCCACGCCCGATATATCGGCTGTCGCTTCTGTCTCCAGAACATCCGCCCACCAGATCGATCCTTGAATGAAAAAGACGCCATATTCATAGGGAATGTTAAAAAATGGATCCGGAGGGGCCACATTAGGAATTATGGTGACCAGATGAGGCGGATTTTCCCGAGCCGCCCACCATTGAACCCAGCCCACGTAGGAGCCGCCGATCATCCCTACTTTGCCTGTGGACCAGGGTTGTTCGGCAAGCCATTCGATCGAATCGTATCCATCTTCAGGCTCGTTGACGAATGGTTCCCAAACTCCTTCAGAAGCAAAGCGGCCGCGGCAATCCTGAATGGCATAGACATAGCCGCGCCTCGCATAGTAGCGACCATTGAGCTCCGCCATATTCTTCTGATAGGGAGTCCTGGTGAAGATCACCGGAAATTTCCCCTCTGTTTTGGGGCGGTAGATATCTGTGGCCAGCTTCACGCCATCCCGCATGGGAACCATAATATTTCTTTCCTCGACAACCTCATGCTCTGGCTTGGAAAGAAGAGGATCCACAACAGCCTTTTGCATCAGGATCTCATAACCGTCTCTCACATAGGCAGCCTTTTGAGCTGGGATGTCGGCCAGATAGAGCTTGTTATCGGCATCCGTCCAGAGTGTGATATCAACGCTGGGAAGAGTGTAGATGTATTTCAGGAATTTGACATCCTTTCCTGCTATATTCCGTTCCACTTCTTCCTTAAGCTCCAGTGTCCCCTCTTTCATAGTTCCGGGGATAATAAACAGGGGGATGGTCTGTTTTCCTCCCTTGCTTCTGTCGTAGGCTAGCAACGACTGGCTGATGAGTGCCGGAGAGTTGTTTTCAAAGATAACCGAACCATCTGAGATTTCAACGGTTACAGTTCTTTCCTTGGCCGTTATTGTGGCAATATTTTTATCACGGACAATCTCGATGGTCACGGCGGGTGTTTTTTCTATGATTTTAGTCCAGAGACCCTCAGCATCGACCAGAATCTCCATTTCATAGGTCGCTGTTTGGCCGGCCATCGAAAGCACTGTCTTATTCCAGAATTTTCCGCTTGTCTCCCACTTGAAATTCATTTCCATGATAGGAGTTTCTTTCTGGTAAAGGTGAAACATCCCTTCATCGGCAAATCCTTTGAGAGAAGCGGGGAGAGTCTCCTTTTCCCCTGACTGAGGGTTGCCTCGTAAGGGAGCGAAGGAGATCAGCGAGACAATCAAGATGAAAAACACCATAGTTTTGATCACATTGGTTCGCATATTGGTATTACCTCCTAAATCTTGATTGAAATACAAGTCCGAATCATTATAACTGTGCCTGTATCAATATACAATACGGACTGTAGGTTGAAAATATTCAATCCTTTGCGTGTTTTTTGAGCAAAATTGTATTCGTGGTCAAATTTGCATATAATTTTAGGTTAATTTGAAACTCGGAATTCGCTTTTATTTGGGAGGTCAAATATGCGCAAAAAATCGCTTTTTGGGCTATGCTTGATTTTATCCGTCGCCGCGGTTTTCCCTTTTGGATGGGCGGGACAGAATCAAGATTTCGATGTTCTCATCATCAACGGAAAGATCATCGACGGCACCGGAAATCCATGGTTTTACGGGGATCTGGGTATTGTCGGCGATACGATCGTGGAGATAGGTGAACTCAAGGGGAGATCAGCAGATAAGATCATCAATGCTCGAGGGAAAGCTGTCAGTCCCGGATTTATCGATATGCACACCCACTGTGACCGTGGTTTGGGTCGAGTGCCCACCAATGCCAATCTGAATTATCTGACTCAGGGAGTGACCACGGTTGTGACCGGAAATTGTGGGTCTGGCACATTCAGGATAGCCAGGACTAAAGCCGCATGGGAAAAGAAAGGCATCGGCTCCAATGCAGTTCTTCTGGTTGGCTTTGGAACGATCCGGCGCAAAGTGATGGGTGATAAGGATCGAGTCCCGACAGCGGAAGAATTGGCAGAGATGAAGGCCCTCATGAAGCAGGCTATGGACGAAGGTGCCTGGGGCTTGAGCACAGGATTACAGTACATCCCGGACAGGTATGCGACAACGGAAGAAGTCATCGCCATAACTCAGATCGTTCGCGACTACGGTGGCATTTACACCAGTCATCAGAGGAACGAAGAAGAGCATCTGGTTGAAGCCGTTGAAGAAACCATCCGCATCGGCAGGGAAACCGGCGTCAGGGTAAACTCGGCACATTTCAAGTGTGCCGGAAAAAACAACTGGGGCATCATGAAGGACGCCGTCAAGGAGATCAATAAGGCCAGAGCCGAGGGGATCTATATAACAGCCGATTTGTATCCCTGGGATAAAGCAGCCACGACGCCTCTGCTGGCTATTTTTAATGTTCCCCATGATTGGAAGGACTTCAAAGACCTCGAAAAAAAGATCATGTTTGCCAAATCTGAAGAAGAGAGAGCCGCGCTGATGCAGAAGGCCATCGATGGACTGGCTGAAGCTCTTGCCGACAAGGATAAGAGGGAAGCCATCAGAAAATTGACTATCGAAGGAGATCCCGAAAAGGTCAACTGGGTGAAAACCTGGGGATGGCATAATTTTACCATTGTCGATGCCAAAAAGAACAAACACCTCATCGGTAAGCTGATCTCAGATCTGGCCGAACAGCAAAAAAAAGATCCCTTCGATATTGCTGCCGATCTGTTTATCAAGGAAAAGCTGGGTGTCATCATTTCCTTGTGCACCATGTCCGAGGATGACATCAAGCATGCCATGCAGCAGGATTGGCTGATGATTTCCAGCGATGGAAGCGCCGTTCCATTTGGCGAAGGCCCTGTTCATCCGAGAAATTACGGGAGCTTTACCCGCGTGCTCCGGAAATATGTAAGGGAGGAGAATACGGTTGCCCTCGAGCAAGCCGTACGGAAGATGTCATCCCTGCCGGCCTATCTCCTTCAGTTAAAAGACCGCGGGCTGATTCTCGAAGGATACAAGGCGGATGTGGTCATCTTTGATCCCGACACTGTCAGAGACAACGCCACCTACATCGATAATCACAAATACAGTACAGGGATCGATTGCGTCCTCGTCAACGGCAAAGTCACCATCGAAAACGGCAAGCACACCAAGACCCTCAACGGTCGAGTGCTTCTGCTGTCAGAGAACAAGTAGAAACTCAGAAAAGGTGCCAGGCACCATTTATTTCTTTTTGGCAGTAAGGGTGGCTTCAATAGCCTTCTCCGGTTCGTCTCTAATGAACTCGATGCTGGCTCCGGCCAATTAGCTTGGTTTTTATTCAAGAATCTCGGACAGAGGACATGGTTAAAATTTTCGGTCGAGTGACTGATTTTGAGGGGCAGCCCATAAAAGGGGTCATGGTGTTTCTCAAAGACACCCGTTTTGAAGACGTGGCCACAGCCAAATCCGATGAAGACGGCCGCTATTCTCTGATTGCACCCAAGGGCCGCTACATGGCTCTGGCAGCTGTCAAACACTACATGATAAAGTTCCTCGAATACTGGGCCTGGAATATTCCCGCTAACCAAGATCTGGAAATCAATCCCTCCATCGACCGGATGGAGGTTTATGCCATCAATGCCTGGACGCCTCAAGGGCGAGGGCTGTTTTTTCATAGTCCCGCCCGATTATATGAACTAGCGTCTGCTGAAGAGCGGGTGACTCTGAAAGCAAAGGCTGGCCGAAGTTAGCAATTGTTATGTGGTGTTTTCCTCTCCGCAAAAGAGGCAAAACTGTCCAAATGGCTAGTCTTTTTTTATCGTTTTTTTCAGCTCTTCCACGATGGCCTTGACCTGTGTGGCTTCCTTGGCATCTGGCTCGATTTCCAGAAACTTTTCAAAATATCCGATAGCCCTGTCATAATCCGCTGCTTGGGTAGCTGCCAATCCGGCCTGGTAGTGTGGCGTTGAATTCTGAGGATCGAGCTCGATGCACTTATCGAAGGCAACCAGGGCCGCTTCTGTGTTGCCCAGCTTGTACTGGGTCATTCCCAGGTTGTAATAGGCTCTTGGGTTTTCCGGCTCGATTTCGGTCGCCTTGGCGTAGGCTTCGACCGCTTTTTCATTCTCTCCCTTGTTGAAATAGCCTTCGCCCAAGGCCAGGTAGACCGTGTAGGCCTCAGGATTAAGCTCTTTGGCCTTTTCGAAAGCGGTTATGGCTTGATCCAGATCGCCCTTTCTGAGATAACTCAATCCCAAATTGTAATAGCCCTCGATGCTCGTTGGAAATTTTGTGACAACTTTTTCGAATAATCCGATGGCCTCATCGTAGTTACCCTTGCTGTATTCCTGGATTCCCTTGTCGAGGTTTTTGTCATCCTCCACTTTGGGAGGAATCTTTCTGAATTTGATTTCCATTTCTTCGGTGTACCCGAACCTGATCCGTGCCATGGATTCAATGGGGAAATAGCCGTCTTTTTCGACAGTCACCTTGTAGACGGTCGGAATTATTCCGGCCTTTATAAACTTCCCTTCTTTATCGCTCTTCACGGTGAACTTGAGCCCACGGTCGGCATTGAAAAAAGTGATTTTGGCGTCCTCGACAGGATTGCCATCGGGATCGTGGATAAGCCCTTTGACGACCGTATCCTGGGCAAGGCTGATTTGGGGGATGGATATGATTGCTATGAGAAAAGACAACAGTACAGAAAATTTTAAGAAGCCCATTTTTCCTTTCATTCTTACCTCTTTAGAGAATTTTACACAAAAATTTTTATGATCACTGGGTGACTGTAAAAGCTACATCTTTTGCGATATTTTGTCCAGCGTTTCTGTCGCTCACTTTTATCCTTAGCGTGTATTCGCCCGGTTTGAAGTTCTTGAGTTTGAACGATGTTTTTATCTGGGCTTCTGTGTGTGTCCGGTCAAATCCCTCCGGGCCCGGAATGCGTGCCAGGATATTTCCTTCCTGCAAAAACTCATACTCGACAGTGAAGTCGCAGTTTCCCGTTTCCGCATTGGCTGCCAAATTGTACACCTCGCAGAAGACATTCATTTCATCGCCTACGTGGAAGGTATGGGTTATTTCTTTGGAGATTGTTTTTGTCGAAGGCTTGGCATATTTCATCTCGACCTGTTTGGAGGAGGTGAGAATGATATCGCTCATATTCATGTCTTCGCCGCGAAAATCCTTGACCTGGAATTCCTTGTGCACAGTGCCCACCATACCGCTGTTGTTGTCCAGCACAAGTATGTGTATTTTGTGGGCTTCCGGCTCGAGCATCAGAGAAATTTGCATCTGCCGGGCACTCTTTGTCAGCTCTGCAAGTTCCAAGATGGAGTGCTTGAATTCAAAGTCTTTGCTTTTTTCGAAAATAATGGCACCTGCCTCGTTACTCACGATGACCATCAACGTTAGAGAGAAATGTTTTTCGTTTTCGATATCTTTGGCCTCGAGAGCCGCGTAAGGCACCCGCAGGATCATGGGCAGGAAAGTCGTCTCCTCCGAACCCTTCAGGCTAAAGGATTCATACTCGATGGGGATATGGTCATAGCTGACCTGGGTCGTGACGATGCCTTTCAATCTATCCAAACCTTCGAAGGGGTTACGGGTGGCTTCTGTCAGATACTCCAGGTGGTTGAAATAGTAATGGGATTCATCCAGGCTGAAATTCTGTGATCCCCCTTCAGCCAGCTGCAGGCTCTGTTCGAGCACATAATTTCCCGTCCCGAATTTGTCCACGAAGACGAATTCCATATTGTAGGGAAGCCTGGGATTGGGCAGTCCCCAGTAGTTCCACACCTCTGTTGTCCCATGATAGGCCGTTCTGAACCTGTTGGCCCTAGGGCTCATATCGCGGCTGATTTCGTTGGGGGGGCCCAAAAGTATGAATATCCGGCCTCTTTCCGTGCGCCATCCGGCCGTTCCTCCCACGCCGAAGAATTTGTTGGCATAGGCGATACGCCGGTAGTAGTCCAGCTTGAACTCGTTTTCCGGGGTGTTTTTGTCCGGATCTCTTTTTTTCCAGAAGTTTTCGATGAATTTGCCCCGGTCCACTTCAGTGGGAAGATTCTTGAAAATTTCGATTTCAGTGCTGGTGATGATGTAGGGAACAACTTCCTCCAGCCACTGCTTGGAATACTCGCTGAGAGGTTCTACGACTTTTTTTTCTGTTTGGGATGCTTCCTGGCCGTCAGAGACGCCGCTGAGCCCAGGTGAACTAAAGGACATGCCAAAAAAAATAAGCAGGATCAATACGGAAATATGTCGCGATATAAAACCACCTTTCATACTGTCATTATAACCTCTAACAGGGAGGATGTAAATCTTTGGTCGACAATGAAAAAGGGGGACTTCCCGGGGTGGAAATCCCCCTTTGAGATTCTGCTATTCGTTCAGTGATCAGAAGTCGAATCGAATTCCTAATTGGAAACGGCGGGGGTCATAGGCTGCGTCAGGATTTCCAAAGTTATTGCCCTGTCGTGTGAAGCCACTCAGAAAATAGAAGTTAGTCCTGTTGGTGGCATTGTAAGTTTCTGCGAAAAGTTGAAAGCGGTAGCGGTCGATGTTGAGGTACCAGGAAAGTCGTAAGTTGACGGCAAAATAGTCGAAGTTTCTTCGGAAATTCCTGTGGGGATTATCGGGCAGCAAGTCATAGATCTTACCGTCATTGTTTTGATCTCCCGGATAGAATTCTGAATAGGGCTGAGCGGACATGTAGTAAGCAGTTCCGCTTATCTGAAAGCTTGCCGGCAGGTCCACGATACCCATGACGGATATTCTGTGGGTCCTGTCATAGGCATTCGGGCCGTACATCTTTTCCCAGCGGTCGTCCTCGTTGTCGAAGGTCCCGGTTTGTTCTGTCTCCACATCCGACCAGGACCGGCTCAAGGTGTAAGCCACATCCAATGACCAGCCGTTGGAATACCGTTTGGACATGGTCACATACAATCCTTTGTAGTCGCTGCTCCCGTTCGCCCTCCAGACAATGTCATCGGCAATTGTCATATCCTGTCGCAGGCCTCCCGTTCCGGGAATAATGATATTGTCGTTTTCACCGCGGCTGAATTTGTATCCCTTGGTGTAGACGAGGTCGAACCCGAGGGAGAGGTCAGTGATAATTTCTCTCTGGAATCCGAGGGTGGCCTGCATGGTATAGGGATAGATCATATTAGCTTCGCTTCGGTAGGTTGTGATGGGAACAGCGACATCTGTGGGAGGGATGAAGGGATTGGGGACACTGGGATCCGGGTAGCCGGGAAAAATACTGACCTTTACAGCCAGCTGATCCATGAGGCCGACCAGCAGCCCCAGGTTGAGCTGGGGGTTCTGTGAGTAAGTACCGATACCGCCTCTGATGGACGTCTTGCCGTCGCCGATGGGGTCATAGCTGAATCCAAAGCGGGGATTGAGATGCCTGATGTCGAATGACTTATAATCCAGGAACTGGACGGTGTAATAGTTGTATCTCAATCCATAGTTCAGGGTCAATCTATCGTTGACCCGCCAGGAATCCTGGGCAAAGGCACCCACTTCCCAGTAGGGACTGTCGATCTGGGCAATTGTATCGCATGAGTAGAGTAAGTAGGGATATGTGGAAAAATTGGTGGGGTCGAAGGGCTCATCTGTCGTAAAGACATAATAGCCGGGGACATACTGCTGAACAAATCCGCCAAGCTTGATATAGGAAACATCCAGACCAAACTTCAAGCTGTGATCCCCGGCAAAAATACTGAGATTGTCGACGAATTGATACCGTTTTTCCGGAACTTCTTGAGGCAGATTGCCGAAGGCTCCGAAGTATCCCGATGGCCTCGCAATAAAAAATGTATCGTCGTATTTTCCATCCTCAATCGAATGGTTCCCATACCAGTTATCGGAGTAGAAGAGCCGGACCTCGTTCATGGCGTTATCCGAGGGGTAGTAGGTCCAGTTGAGCTGAAATTCATGTGTCCGCTCCTCAGAGTTGTAACCGGTCGTATAGGTGTACAATCCGCCGGCGACGTAATCGAGGACATCGGGTTTGTCCAGTGTGTAGCGGGCAAACATCAGGCTTTTGTCGCTGAACTGGTAATCGATCTTGGCCATAATCTGGGTACGAGGCGATTGATAAGGATACGTCGCTCCATCCACCAATGGCGACGTGACAGTGGTGTATTCTTCGTGCTTGATGCCTTCATAGATGGCAAAGAAGTGGGCCTTGTCTTTGACAAGCGGTCCTCCCACATACGCCGACCAGTTGTAGTGCTTGAATTTGACGGCATCCTCATATTCTGACTTGTCCCGCTCCCGGCCTTGATAGCCATCATGGCTGACGAAATAGCCGGGATTGTCCAATGACTCTAACCTGGTAAAGAAAGCGAGTCTGCCGCGGAAGTCGTTGGTGCCGGACCGGGTGATGGCGCTGCGGATCATGCCGCTGGCATTGCCGTATTCGGCCTCGTACTGGTTGGTGATGACCCGGAACTCCTGGATGGCGTCGGCCGGAATCTGTGACCGGACCGTGTTCCGTCCCACCCATTCGTTGGACACACCGTCGGTCAGGATTTCTTCCGAACCGAGCGGCTGGGCGTTCGACCTCACGTTCGCTCCCGCCTCGATGGCTGTTCCCGCCTTCATGGAGGTGAGTGCGCCGTAATCCCTGTCCAGGAGCGGCAGCGAATCGATCCTGTTCCTGTCGACAACTGCACTGACTTCGGCCTTGGTCACCTCGACCATGGGCGATTCTGCCACAACCGTCACTTCTTCCTCTAAAGTTGCAGCGGCCAGCACAAAGTCGATCTTTAACTCCGCACCGATGGCCAGAGTGAGCCCCTTCCTGATTTTTGTCTGGAATCCGGCTATACTCACTTCAGCTTCATATTTTCCCGGCCGAAGCCCGGAGAGCCTGTAGAAGCCATCTTCCCGAGTCGTCGTGCTTCTCTGGAACCCAGTCATCCGTTCATGGTAGGCAATGTTTGCTCCGGGCAGGGGAGCGCCGTCCTCATCTGTAACAACTCCTTCGACAGTAACCAGGGTTGTCTGCGCTATGGCGTCTCCCCCGATCAGAAGGAAGGCTGCGAACAGGGTTGTGAAGAAGATAAGTTTTCTTGGATATTTCATATATCCCTCCTTATTTTTGATTAATCCTTGATCCTTTTTCCCCTTTTTTGTTTGTGCCCTCTCCGATCTCCACCTCCTTGTACTGTATTTGGCTATGTTAATCGGTAGCATCGTTACCGAGAAAGCCCTTTCCCCAATGGTTTTTTATGATGTTTTCAGCCGCTTGGATGTCTCTTTGCTCTATGGCTGCTAACAGTTCGATGTGATCTCTGTAGGATTTGTTGAAAAGAGAATGCGAGCCGTTATCACTCTCAGTCAAAAGAAAGATTTGGTTGGCGCAGAGCGTGTATTTCTCCCCCATGTTGACCAGTGATTGATAGAGGAGAGAATTCCCGCAATTCTTCCAGAGCTTTTCATGGATATCCAGGTTTTTTCTGACGTAGGCATGGATGTTTTTCTGTTTGTGCCAGCGGCCCATCTCTTCTGTCATATCTGCAATGTCGTCGATGTCGGTAGCTGTCAGCCTTGGCAGCGCTTTTCTAAGAGCAAAGGCGTCAAGGATTCTGACGATCTCAAAAAGCTCTTCGATCTCCTCGGGGTTGAGAGAAGCGACAAGGACGTCTTTCCGGGCATTGATGATAAGATATTTTTCGGCGGCCAATCGTTGGAAGGCTTCCCGCACAGGAGTTGTGCTGACTTTGAAAAGTTCGGCAATCTCCCTTTCCTGGATCCTTTGTTTGGGCTCCAGGTCTCCCTCGACGATAGCGTTTTTGAGATAGTTGTAGATGGTGGCACTGATGGTGGAGGGCAACTTCGGGGTTTTGTTATCCCCTAATCTCATCCAATTCCTGTTAATGGCTACAGCAAATATGCTGCAGCAAGTAGTAAAATAAAGACACTATCCCCATACTTGAGTATCCAATGTTTCTGATGTGATATCCATCCCAAAAAATTTACACAAAGATCAAAGCTATACTATGCAAGTATTGTACCACTTCAATATTTTGATAAAAAATTATCTATCTTATTTATTATCAGATAGTTGATATTTGATGTGAGCTAAAGATCAAATCAAATTATCCAAAAAATTGGGTATTTATCCAAATTATTGGATTTTTTGAGTTTTTTCAGGGTTTTTTATATCAAAGCCATAAAAGCCTTGAAATTGAAGCGTGGGGATGAATGGCGCCCGGAGAGGGGTGGGGACCAATCAGCTTTCACGGCCGAAACCCTCTTGGCCTTTAGTCCGGGGCGCGGCTTCATTAGGGAGGTACACTGTATTGTGCTCCATTTGGGCGAAGGGGTGATGAGGCAACAGCAAAAGAGATAAATGAGATAAAACAGAGAAAAACAGTGCAAAGAAGAAAAAAGGGGAACTTCCGGAAGGGAAATTCCCCTTTTGAGAATCTTCAGAGATCTAATCTGTCAGAAATCGATACGTGCTCCTAGCTGGATGCGTCTGGGGTCGCCTGCGCTGATCGGATTGCCGAAGTTGGGGGTGTCATACACGTTGTGCACTTCGAGGAAGTTGTTCCGGTTGGTGATGTTGTAGAGCTCGCCGAAGAGCTGGATGCGAAAGCGGTCGATAGTGAAGTATTTGGAGAGTCTCATGTTGATGTAGAGCTGGTCATAGCCGCGCCGCGCGTTTCTGTAGTCGTCGACCATGTCGGTGGTCGTGCCGTCCAGGTTGATATCATTGGCGTAATACGCTGTAAACGGAACAGCGGATCTGTAGTAGGCCAGACCGCTCACCTGGAAGTCCCAGGGAAGGTCGACGATTCCGGTCACGGCGATGCGGTGGGTGGCATCGGCATTGTTCGGACCGTACATCCTCTCCCAAATATCATCCTCATTATCGAGCTGCCCGGTTTGTTCGGTCTCGACATCAGACCAGGACCGTCCCAGCGTGTAGGAGATGTCCAGCGACCAGCCGTGGGAATACCTTTTGGACAGTGTGAGGTAAAGGGCCTTGTAGTCACTTTTTCCTTTTCCTGTGATCACATTGTCGTCACCGATGGACATATCCGGCCTCAGCACGGCTGTTCCCGGGATAATGCCGTTGGCGTTTTCGAAACGGGTGAAGTTAAATCCGCGTGACCAGACCAGGTCGGCGCCGAGGGAAAGGTCGGTGATGAATTCTCTCTGGAAGCCAAGGGTGCTCTGCAGGGTATAAGGTGCTACGAGGGTTCCTTCAGCCCGGTAAAGATCCTCCGGAGGTGTGGCGTCGATTTCAAAAGGCACAAAGGGATTCGGTACAGAAGGATCGGGATAGCCGGGATAGAGGTAAGTTTTGACACTCAGGGCTCCCATCAATCCGACGAGAAGCCCGATATTGGCTTGTGGATTCTGTGAATAGGTGCCCACGCCGCCCCTGATGGATGTTTTGCCGTCTCCGATGGGATCCCAGGAAAACCCGAAACGGGGATTCAAGGCTCTGATGTTGAAATTATTAACTTCCATATCGGTGCAGGTGTAATAATTCCAGCGCAGCCCGATGTTCAAGGTCAGGTTGGGATTGACCTTCCAGGAATCCTGGACAAAGAGAGCGACTTCGCTGTAATCGATCACCAGAGGGGCCACGATATCAGCTTGGTAAAGGGCGATGGGATACGTCGAGAAATCGGCAGGGTTAAAAGGGGCATCTGTGCCGAAAATGTACATGCCGGGCACATACTGGTAGATCTCTCCGTCATCCTTGATGAGAGAGGCGTCGAACCCGAATTTGATGCTGTGGTCGCCGGCAAAGATGCTGAAATTGTCCACGATCTGGTAGCGCTTGTCGTCGGCCCACTGCGGCAGGTTGGGGTAGGGGCCGAAATAGCCAGAAGGCCTGATGATGAAGTATTCGTCATTCGGACAGATAACATCGTATTTGTTGTAGGAGAAGAAGGCCCGCAGTTCGTTCATGGTTTTATCGGAAGGATAGAACGTCCAATTCGCCTGGAACTCGTGGGTGTATTCCTTCCAATCGTATCCGGTCGAGACATCGAAGCTTCCACCGTCGCACCAGTCTTCAAGAGATGGCCGGTCGAGTGTGTACCGAAAAGCAAACAGGTTTTTTTCGTTTGCCTGATAATTGAATTTGCCCATCAGCATCTGGCGTTTGTCTTTGTAGGGAACGGTTTCTTTGGTGTATCCGGGAATATTGACTGTGTTGCTGCTGTTGTAACTATAGCCGTCGTAAGAGACAAAAAAGTGGGCTTTGTCTTTAATGAGCGGTCCGCCGAGGAATCCGGCGTAGTTGTAGCGGGAAAAGGGAACCTTCTCGTAGTCGACTTCAGGCCCTTCATAGTCGTTGTGCTTGATGAAGTAGTTGACATCGTCGAAGATCTCATCCCTGTAGAAGAAGGCCAGCCGGCCGCGGAAGTCGTTGGTGCCTGACCGGGTGATGGCGCTGCGGATCATACCCGAGGCATTTCCGTATTCGGCCTCGAATTGGTTGGTCATGACCCGGAATTCCTGGATGGCGTCGGCCGGGATTTGTGACCTGATGGTGTTCCGGCCTACCCACTCGTTGGAAATCCCGTCAGTGAGGACCTCTCCCGAGCCGTAAGGCTGGGCGTTGGATCGTTCTCCGCTGGATTGAACGCCGGCTTTCATGATTGTCAAGGCGCCGTAGTCCCTGTCTAGGAGGGGCAGAGCGTCGATTTTCTCTCTGTCCACAACCGAGCTGATCTCGGATTTTGTCACCTCGACCATGGGAGATTCAGCAATGACCGTGACTTCCTCTTCGATCGTGGCGGCAGTCAACATAAAATCCAGCGTCAATTCAGCTCCGACGCTGAAAGTCAGACCCCTTCGAATCTGAGTGGAGAATCCCGAGAGGCTGACCTCGATTTCATACTTTCCCGGCTGGAGTCCGGATATGATGTAGGTGCCGTCGTTACGAGTGACTGTACTCTTTGTGTAGCCTGTCTCAGCGTTTTTGATCGTTATGCTCACACCGGGAAGAGGAGCGTTGTCGTCATCCAACACTGTGCCAGAGACTGTAACCTGTGTCGTCTGTGCGATGGCGTTTCCCCCGACTAGAAGGCAGGCAGTAAGCACGATTGCTAAGAAGCAAAGTTTTTTTGGGTATTTCATATTTTCCTCCTTTTTTCTTTTGATCTTTAATCTACTCCCTTTGTTCTTTACTCTATGACACCTCCTTTTTTTATAGTGTTTTTATTTCAAAATATCATATCAGCTGTAAAATATATGCTACAGCCAGTAAAGATATTTGTAATTTTTCTCGTGCGGAGAAGACATTCTTCGGGCGTAGTAAATCCATCCCTATCCATCCACTATTTCTGATGCAATTATTATGCCAATTAAGCGAAATGGCATAATTTTTATATCTCTATTGATATCAGATAATTAGATTAAGAACAAAAAGAAAAAAATCGTTAACACTGAAAAAAGAGGAAATGATTATTCAAATAATTGATTTTTGCTCCAAATAATTGGATTCATATTGCAAATTGCTTTTTCGTAAAATAAGTTTTATGCTATCCAAAGATGAGTTTCAGGGAGGGAGAGATGAGATTCAAGCTTAGACATGTTTTTGTTTTGTCACTTCTGTGGATTGTCTGCCTGCCCTTTGTATCGGCGGAAACACTCATTTCTAGACCTGAATACACGGTCAAAATGAAGTTGGGTGTGATGGTGCCGATGAGAGACGGTGTGAAGCTTGCTGCAGATTTGTATTTTCCCGATGCAGAAGGAAAATTTCCGGCGATCCTCATCCGGACTCCGTACAACAACAGCACTCCACGTTATGATCGTTACGGCAAGTTTTATGCCAGCCGGGGTTATGTCCTGATCACTCAGGATTGCCGGGGCCGGTATGATTCCGAGGGAGAGTTTTACCCCTTTGTCGGAGAGGATTTCGATGGCTATGATACGGTTGAATGGATCGCCAGGCAACCCTGGAGTAACGGCAAAGTGGGAATGACCGGTATCAGCTATGTGGGCTATGTCCAGTGGATGGCCGCATCTGCAAAGCCGCCTCATCTGACCTGCCTCTTTTCCTATGGATCCCCGAGCAATATTTATGGAGATACCTGGTTCTCATTTGGGAGTTTGTATTTGATGGATTCCCTGACTTGGGCTTTCGCGATGCAGGGCCGTACCAACCAGAACATGGGTGTGCACGATTGGCTGAACCTCAAGGACCACCTCCCCCTTATGACCATAGATGAGTTCTTAGGAAGAAAGATCGAATACTGGAAAGATATGCTGTCTCATCCGAATTATGATGATTACTGGACCAAGCAGGGGATGAAGGGCAAGTATCAGAACATCGATATACCCTCAGTCACTGTCTCAGGGTGGTATGATGATGGACAGCACGGTTCTCTGGACAATTACTATGGATTGATGCGTGAAGGGACGGAGAGAGCGAAAAAGAACGCCAAGCTCATCATGGGTTACTGGCGGCATGGGGGACCATATCCCCATACGAACAACTATTATACGGAATTGGGAGCTTTCGATTTCGGGGCTGATGCCTTTTTGGACCTTGAATCCTACGAGTTGCGGTGGTTTGATTACTGGCTCAAAGGCTATCCCAACAACATCATGAACGAGCCGAAAGTGAAGTTGTTCGTGCTGGGTTCTAACGTGTGGCGGGAGGCAGCGGATTGGCCACTTCCGAACACCCAGTACACAAAGTGTTATTTTCACAGCGACGGACAAGCCAACACACTGTATGGAGATGGGACACTCAGCATGGATCTGCCGGGCAGCGAACCACAAGATAAATACATTTACGATCCGGTTGATCCTGTTCCAACCGTAAGAGGCGGGGCGGGTGCCAGAGGTGGCATTTCTTCAGACCCGATCGATCAGAGAATCAACGAAAAGCGTCAGGATGTGCTCTGCTACACCTCGGATGTTTTAAAGGAGGATATGGAAGTGATCGGCCCGTTGAGAGTAGTTCTGTATGCCGCCTCTTCAGCTGTGGATACGGATTTTTGCGGGAAGCTGGTGGATGTCCATCCCAATGGGGCTGCCTACAATGTCTCTTATGCAGCCTCGGGATTGCTTCCGGCTCGGTTCAGAGAATCCCTGGAAAATCCTTCGCTCATCGAGCCGGGCAAAGTCTACAAATACGAGATCAATCTCCGTCCGACTGCCATCGTGTTCAAAAGGGGTCATCGGATCAGAGTCGAGATCTCCAGCAGTGACTTTCCGCTCTTTAACCGCAATTTGAACACCGGAAAAGATCCCTACACCTCTACCGAGATGGTCACAGCCAACCAAACCATCTACCACGACGCCCAACACCCCTCACATATCATCCTGCCCGTTATTGAGAGGAAATAAAAGGTGCCAGGCACCTTTTTTCCCCATAAAAAAAAATGGTGCCTGGCACCTTTTCTTGAAATAGACGGACAAAGTCCTGGTGATAATTTATAGAGACAGGTTCGAATGTTAGCTTATAAGGACCATAGGCAAAACAATAAAAAAGGAGGTCAAATGAGACGAAAAATATTTCTCGCTCTTCTGTGTCTGGTTGTCGCAGCAGTGCTGTGTGTTTCCTTCTCAGAGGCGAAAAAGAAAGCAACAGTTGTGGCGCTTGTAGGGGGCACCCTGATTGATGGCACCGGGGCTCAGCCGGTGACGGATGTCACCGTGCTCATCAAAGGGGAGAAGATCGAAGCCTTAGGCCCCTCAACAAAGATTGATGTTCCCAAGGATGCCAAAACAATCGATGTTTCGGGCAAATGGATACTGCCCGGTTTTATTGATTGCCACATTCACCTCGGATATCCTTTCAGCACCATGGCTTATTTCACAGATACAGATTGCCTGGCCACTCTCAGAGCTCTCAAGATCATGAATGATTACCTGCGATGTGGCGTGACTTCGGTGAGGGATGTGGGTTCACCCGTCGAGCCTCTTCAGGCATTGATGGCCGCGGCTCAACAGGGATTTATCGACTCGATCCGGATCAATCCCTGCGGGTATCTTCTGACCGTAACCGGAGGCCATGGAGATGGAATGAACGGCGCCCTGGCTGTTAACGGACCATGGGAATTCAGGGCCGCAGTTCGGGATATGTTCAAGAGGGGTTTCCGTCACATCAAAATTTCTCCGACGTTCACTCTCGAAGAGGTCCAGGCCGCCGTGGATGAAGCTCACACCTTGAGCATTCCCATTACTGCCCACGGAGGAGGTCAATCCGATACGACACCGACTACGATGACCAAAGTGGCTGTCATGGGGGGTGTTGACTGCATCGAACATCTCAATGAGATGGAGGTGGACGTGCTCGACCTGATGGCGGAAAAAGGAGTCTACAATGTGCCGACCATGGCCGTTTACCGCGAGCTTTATAAAACAAAAATGGTTCCGAAGTCGTTGGTGGATTATCGCGGCTGGTCAATCGAAATGCACGAGACCCTCTTCAAGCAGGCCAGAGAACGGAATATCCTGATGGGAGTTGGAACGGATTCTGTGGGCCCATTCATGAAAAAATTGCCCGGATTTTACTTCACCGAGATGAAATACTTTGTCGAACTCGGGGTATCTCCCATGGATACCATTGTCTGTGCCACCAAGAATGGGGCCATCATCCTCGATAAAGAGAAGGAATTGGGAACGATAGAAAAAGGCAAACTGGCAGACCTTCAGGTTCTGGGCGGAGACCCCCTCAAGTCCTTTGATGTCTTGGGCCAGCCCGAGATAGTCATGATCGGTGGAAAAATTCACGACTTCAGATAATTCGAAGTGCCTTCTTAGATTTGATTGCTTTCTCTCGAAAAATTTCTCTTTGGATTGATGCGGTATAAATCTAAAGAGAGATAGCGCTTCAATTTTATTTACGAATGAATGCCAGCCCTTTGACCCTGCCTGCATCCAGGCTGAAGCCGGCGATCTGATTCTGTGAATCGTGTATAAATGCAATCTTGAATTGGGCTGCAGCAAAAGCATCCTTTTCTGTCATTTCCAGCTTGACTGGAGGATTCTTTCTGACTTTAACAAACAATTCTTTTTCTTCCAGAACCACGATGTAGGTCGTGTCAAGTTCTTCACTGTAGTACTCACCTTGGTACTCTTTCAGTTGAGCTGCGGTTGGCGACAGGATTGCCATTCTCTCGGCTTTGATTTCCATTCCGCCGGCCTTGATGACTATGTGAGATATATCACCCTTCTCGTCCTTCTGGAAGGTCATCTCTGCTCCGGTTTTTTCGTTCATGAAGCTTGTTTCTGAAAGAGGCCGAAGGCTCATTTTAGGCTGTCCTGTGATTTCTGCTTTGAGATGATCATCTTCCTTTGAGATTGTGACCACAGGGCCTATATCTAGACGATACTTTCCTGTATAGGATTCAAGAATTGCGGGATCAATGGCAACGGAGTCAACTCCCTTTTTCTCTGCAGAAACATCCTTCGGAGTTGTTTCTGTGAACGTGTCGGCGAGAAATATATCCGCCATTTTTTTGCAATAGTCATTAGGATTGAATGTCCCTAAATTGCTCAGACAGATGACGGTGAATTTTTGTTCGGGGAAGCGGATCATCTCTGTCCGGAAACCCAGCATTCCGCCCCCGTGACTGACGGTTTTAAGGCCTTTGTACTCGCCGTGCATGAGGCCGAAAGCATAATCGAGCTCTTCGCCAGCATAGAGCTTTCCTCTGGTGAGGATCTGATCGATGAAATCGTCCCCCCCCACTTTTTTATTATAGAAATTCTGATCCCAGCGATAGAGGTCTTCAACGGTCGTTAAAAGGTCTCCATCGCCGACCGCATCGAAATTTTTGAGGAGTCTTTTGTATTCTTTGGTTTCTTTTGCGTCTTCGGTTTGGTTTCCCCTTTTCTCATCTTTTTTTTCTTCCGCTTGTGTATCCTCCTCATCTTTGTCCTCTAGGGGCATATAACTGACAACTCGATTTTTCACGACCAGGGACCTGTCATCATTGAAGTGAGTGGCCGCCATGTTTAAAGGCCGAAAAATATTTTCCTCAGCATATTCACGCAGGGTTTTTCCGCTGACTCTCTGGACAAGCTCGGCCAAGAGGATATAACCGGAATTGCTGTACGTGTATTCTTTACCCGGAGTAAAGTTAAGGGCTTTTTGTTGGACAATCCATTCGACGGCGGACTCATTGTTGAAATAGTCCTGATAGCTCAATCCGGCCAGGGACATGAGTCCGAGATAGTCACGGATGCCGCTGGTGTGGTGGATAAGATGCTTGACTTTAATAGGTGTCCCATAGTCAGGGATCTCAGGGAAATATTTCCGGATATCGTCCTCGTAGCTGAGTTCTCTTTTTTGGATCAAGAGAGCAACGCAGGCTGCGGTGAATTGTTTGGATGTGGAGGCGATGTACACCACCGATTGCGGCGTCATGGGGATGTTGTAATCGAGATTGGCCATCCCGTAGCCGTTGGCATAGATAAGTTCGCCGCCTTGTATCACACCCACGGCACAGCCGGGCGAATCCGGTTTGTCCCATTGGGCGAACAGTTTGTCGACTTCTGCAAATCGGGGGTCTTTTCTGCTATATGTCTCTGTGCTGGTGCAAGCTGAGCCGAAAAGGAATAGAACCAACACAGCTAGTCCGAGAATTTGTTGTTTTTTCATGCGTGCTCCTTCTTTACTTCCTGATAGAGTTTTACGTGAATCCATCAACTTACTAAATCTTGAAATCGAATTTATTTCCGTCTCAGAACCTTTCCCGGTTTGGCGCCGGTGTGAGTTTTGTCATTGTAGACGATTTGTCCGTTAACCATAACAAGATGGATCCCATCTGGGGGGAGAGTGGGATTACGGAAGTTCGCTTTGCCTTTGATCGTTTTGAAATCAAAGAGGACGATGTCTGCGAACGCACCTGGTTTGAGTATCCCCCGCTCCTCTATTCCGAACCGCTGAGCTGGAAGAGAGGTCGCTTTTTTCACCGCTTCTTCGAGGCCCACGATGGACATCTTCCTGACGTAATGGCCGAAATAGTGAGGGTAAAGACCGTAGGCGACAGGTGGAGGGGCATGGCCTTTTTCAGGCTTGGCCGGAAGAGCTTCAGTATCTGTGGAGGGCATGGCAGCGGGATGTTTCAGAAAAGTTGCGTTCATGATATCCGATCCTCTCCTGTCGAGAAACTGTACCCAGGTAGTCTCAGGATCCTCGACCAGAATGTCGAAGATCGTTTCGAGAGGATCAACATCCCGTGCTTTGGCGATATCTCCCTTGAAGGATTTGCACCCAGTACCGTCGACAATTGTTGCACCCTTTATAATCACATCATGTTGATCTGCGAAAGCATAGCTTGCACCCGGGATCAGAAAAAAGAATACACACAGAATAGAAAGGATCTTAAAAACGCTTTGGTGTGTTTTCACTGTTTTGCCCTTTTTTGGATTGAATTGCACACGCAAGAACTATTTAAACTATAACTGTTGCACTCTGAAGTCAAGATACCGAATTGGCTCACTAAATATCTAACCGAACGGCAATACGCTTACTTATTAAAAATCTAGCTCTGCTGAGGAGTCGCCATTATTACATCACTGAAATCGGGACATCATACTTATTTTTTTTGACATGACTCCCCAGGAGTGAATTAAGTACGATGTTTCCCGATCCAGATGTTGAGACGAGGCCCCTTTTTATTTATTTGGGGCTGTGATATATGTTTCTCTTGTTCAAAGCATTAAAAAATGAACAGCAAGGAGGTATAAGTGAAGATTAAATCTTTAGGGCTGTGGTTGATTTTCGGTCTATTGAGTCTTTGTGTTGTCGGTATGCATGCAGAGGTTAAACGTGAGGATTATGTCAGGGCTGAGAGTTTCATGCCGCAGAATGTGATGAAGAGGCTTTACCGCATGAGTGTGACGCCGAATTGGATAGAAGAAACAGACCGATTCTGGTATAAAGTCAACACTCGAGAGGGGAAAGAGTTTATCCTCGTTGACCCGGCGCTCAGCCGCCGAAAACATGCTTTTGACCATGTCCGGCTAACGGCATCGCTTTCAGAAGCTTCCGGCAAGGCTTATGACGCCAATAAACTTCCCTTCGAAACAATCGAATTTGTGAAGGGAAAAAACGCGATCCGGTTCGAGATAGATAAAACGTTTTGGCTCTGTGATTTGAACTTCTATCAATGCTCCAAAGATGAGGAATATATAAAGCCCAAGGAACATGAGCTTCACTCTCCCGATGGGAAGTGGGCTGCGTTTGTCAAAGAGCATAACCTTTATGTGAGGCCGCTCCCTGAGGGGGACGAGATTCAGCTCACAACGGATGGAGAGCCTTACTATGATTATGCCGAGCAGACCGAAGGGAACACCTCCTTTGTCACCAACAAAGTCCTGGGTAAAAAACTGCCGCCCATCGCAGCCTGGTCGCCTGACTCCAAAAAAATTCTCACCTATAAACTGGATGAACGGAAAGTCAAAAAGTTCTACCTGCTTCAATCCGTTCCTCCGGACGGAGGTGTTCGCCCCGTTCTTCACACCTACAAATATCCCTTGCCCGGTGATGAGGATTTACCCTTGATTGAGCTTGTCATTCTGGATGTTGAGACAAAGACTCAAATCAATGTGGACTATGAAAAAGAACAGGTGACCTTTGAAACCCCGGTCGAAGTGAAACGTGCCTGGTGGAGTGAGGACGGCCGGAGAATCTATTATCTTTACATGGAAAGAGCCGATAAAGCCTACCGTCTTATCGAAATCGATGCGGCCACAGGAAAATCCCGGGATGTGATGAAGGAAGAGAGGGAGACCTTTGTTGAGATGGCCTTGATTGAGTTCAATCGGCCTAATGTTAGGGATTTGAAGGGTGGGAATGAAATTATCTGGTTTTCCGAGCGGGATGGCTGGGCTCACCTCTATCTTTATGATCTAAAAACAGGGGCATTGAAGAATCAAATCACTTCCGGCCCCTGGGTCATTTTCCGCATCAACCATGTGGATGAAATCAATCGCTGGGTCTACTTCACGGCTTTTGGCCGGGAGAAAGGGAGGGATCCTTATTACAGACATGCCTACCGGGCCAAACTCGATGGCTCTCGGGTCGAGCTCTTGACTCCTGAGGATGCCGATCATAACGTGACCTTTGCCGAATCGGGGAAGTACTTCACGGATTCATATTCAACGCTCAATCAAGCCCCTGTTTCTGTTTTGAGGTCTTCAAGCGGAAAACTCATCAAAAAACTGGAAGACGCAGACATGTCCAGTCTCACCGATAGGGGATGGAAATTTCCGGAGCGTTTCAAGGTCAAAGCGGCTGACGGGATGACAGACATCTATGGGATGATCGTCAAGCCCATCAACTTTGACCCGGAAAAGAAATACCCGGTTATTGATGCCATTTACCCGGGTCCTCAAATAATCCGAACCCCGCCTTCCTTCAATGTGATTTTTGCTTCCTGGCTCTGGGAACCCATCGCCATGGCCGAGTTGGGATTCATCGTTGTCACCATTGACGGTAGAGGCACTCCTTTCCGGTCCAAAGCATTTCATGATTTTTCCTACGGAAATTTCAAGGATGCCGGTGCGCTCCAAGACCATATCGCTGGATTCAGGCAGTTGCGTGAGACACGTCCGTATATGGATTTGAGCCGGGTCGGAATATTCGGGCATTCTGGTGGTGGGTTTGCTTCGACCCGTGCCATATTCTTGTATCCGGATTTCTACAAGGTGGCTGTCTCTGCGGCGGGAAACCACGATCAGAGGGGTTACAACGCGGGTTGGGGAGAAAAATACCAGGGCCTGCTCGACGGAGACAACTACCTGGACCAGGTCAATCCCAGTATTGCCAGAAATTTGAAGGGCAAACTTATGCTCTCCTACGGTGATATGGATGATAACGTCCATCTTGCCTTAACGCTGCAAGTTGTGGATGCGCTCATCAAAGCGAACAAAGATTTTGATCTGTTGGTGCTGCCGAACGGTAACCATGGCTATGGTGCGGCCATGCCCTATCACACCCGACGGAAATGGGATTACTTCGTGAAACACCTCCTTGGTGAGGAACCACCCAGGGAATACAAATTCATGACGCCAGAAAAGTAGAATGTCAATCCTGCATTAATAGAGAAACAAGTCGAAAAGCAAGAAGTGGTGTAAACATCAATGCCGTTGAGAGCGTTTGTTCTCGGAGGGCGTGCTCTTGGATAGTTTCGTTTGAAAGGGGAGGGACGATTATGAAAAAAGCGATCCTCATTCTCATTCTTTTCGTTTTAGTTGGTTCTGGCCTGATCGCCGATCAGGGAACGAGGTTTCTGCATGAACCGGACATTCACCTGGACAGGATAGTCTTTGTTCATGCCCAAGATCTGTGGCTTGTATCCGCTGAAGGGGGGAGGGCCAAGCGATTGACTTCGCATCAGGGCGTAGAAAGCAGCCCCAAGTTTTCGCCGGATGGGAAATGGATCGCTTTTTCAGGTCAATATGATGGAAACACAGGCCGCTCACCGCGTTACCATGGCTGTACAGAGGTCTATGTCATGCCGGCTGAGGGCGGAGTGCCGAAGAGGTTGACCTATCATCCCGCAAGGGATGTTGTCCAGGGTTGGACACCTGAAGGAAAAGTGCTCTTCACATCCTTACGCTACAGTCGCGAGCGAAAGTTCAACAAGCTTTTTGCCGTAAGCCGGCAAGGCGGTTTTCCCGAAGAACTCCCTCTTCCGAGAGTCGAATTTGCCGATGCATCTCCGGACGGAGCCCACATTGCCTACAATCCCATCTATCAATTCTGGCAGCCCAATTGGAGGCGTTATCGGGGAGGCGCGGCCCCCCCTGTCTGGATCATCGACATGCGGGACAATTCGCATGTGGAGATACCACGTCATGACTCCAATGACATGTATCCTGCCTGGATAGACAAGACGGTCTATTTTCTATCCGACAGAAACCGGTCCATGAACCTTTTTTCCTATGATACCGAAAACGGAGAGATGGAGGAGCTTGTCGATCATGCTGATGCTGACATCAAGTACCTCTCCAGCGGGCCGGAAAAGCTCGTGTATGGTGTCGAAGGGTACCTGTACACATTTGACCCGGCTCAAGGCCGATCCATCCCTGTCCCGGTTCAGGTGCCTTATGACCGCCTCTTCGTCAGGCCTCGGTTTAAAAACGTTGCCAAAGAGATAGTGGATTTTGACCTTTCGCCCTCGGGCAGCCGGGCTGTGTTCGAGACTCATGGAGAAATCCTGACAGCGCCGGCTGAAAAAGGGGATATACGGAATCTGACCAGGTCTCCAGGCGTTATGGATCGCTCTCCGTCCTGGTCCCCAGATGGAAAATTTATCGCCTATTTTTCGGATGCCGATGGCGAGTATGCGCTGTATATTGCCGATCAAAGGGGGGAGGGACCGCCGAAAAAAGTTGTTTTGGAGAAGCCGACCTTTTTTCACAGCCCTGTTTGGTCGCCCGACAGCCAAAAAATCGCCTACACGGATAAGCATCTGAACCTTTGGTTCCTGGATATGGAGAAGATGCAACCAGTGAAGGTCGATGAGTTTGTGGCTCAGTCCAGCCATGCGTGGTCGCCTGACAGCCGCTGGCTGGCCTATCAACGCTACCAATTCAACCGGTACGGTGTTATCTGTGTCTATTCGCTCGAAAAAAGGAGAAATTTCCAGATCACAGACGGCATGAGCGATGCGTCTAATCCTGTTTTTGACAGAGGGGGAAAATACCTGTTTTTCCTGGCCAGCACGAACACAGGCCCCATCAAAAGTTCGCTCGATATGTCATCGAGAGATACTCTGTTCGACTACGACATCTATATTGCGGTGCTGCGGAAGGATCTGCCTTCGCCCTTTGCTCCGGAAAGCGATGAAGAATCGATTGAAGGCAACGGAACGATGGGAGGAATGAAAAATCTCATACAAACAGATGCTGTGCACATAGCTGGTGCAGCCGGAGAAGTCAATGAATCAGGAATATCGAAAGTGAAAAGTGAAGCTGAAGAACACGCAGACGAGACTTCTGAGGAGAAGATGGAAGCCGAGTCCTTTCACATCGACCTCGATAATATCGACCAGCGAATCCTCTCTCTCCCGGTCAAGGCTAAATTGTACACCCAGCTGGCCTCGGCTGAGGGGGAGTCTCTTTTTTATCTGGAGAGCGCTCCGATTTGGAACGGGGACGCCTATTTTCTTTCAGGGGCGACTCTTTGGAAGTATGATTTCAAAGCCAGAAAGGCCGAAGTGTTCCTTTCCAAAGTGTTGGGATTCCAGGTATCTGCGGATGGCAAGAAGATGCTCTATCGCTCGGGAAACGACTGGGCCATTATCCCCACAGGTGGAAAACCAAAGCCGGGAGGCGGGAAAATCGATCTCACAAATATGGAAATCAGAGTCGACCCACAGGCTGAATGGATTCAGATGTTCCATGAGGCGTGGCGGCTCAACCGGGATTTTATCTACGCGCCGAACATGCATGGAGTGGACTGGAAAACCATACACGACAAATACGAGAAATATTTGCCGCACCTGGGCCACAGGAGTGATCTGAATTATTTGATGAGTGTCATGCTGGGAGAGCTGTGTTTGGGACACTCCTATGTCAGAGGCGGCGATGTCCCCAAAATTGAATCTATCTCGGGCGGTCTTTTAGGCGCGGATTATGACATCGTCGATGGATATTACCGTCTGAAAAAAGTTTACAGGGGATTGAACTGGAACCCAGACCTAAGGGCCCCCTTGACTGAGCCGGGCGTCGATGTCAAAGAGGGGGAATACATCCTGAAGGTCAATGGTCAAGGGCTCAAGGTGCCGACCAATATCTATTCGCTTTTCGAGGGAATGGTGGGCAGACAGGTTGTGCTTACTGTGAATGACCGGCCAGAGGAGGAAGGAGCAAGGGAGGTTACGGTTGTTCCCATTGGGGATGAGAGGGGACTTCGTCATCGGGATTGGGTTGAAGGGAATCGGAAAAAAGTCGAGGCCATGAGCGGGGGAAAAATCGGCTATGTTTTTCTGCCTGATACAGCTTTAGGGGGATGGGAGTACTTCCATCGCTATTTCTATGCCCAACTGGACAAAGAGGGCCTGGTAATTGACGAGCGCTACAACGATGGCGGGCAGGCGGCCAACTATGTCATCGATACCCTGGCTCAGCCATTGTTGAATTACTGGGCCCCTCGGGAGGGGCCCGATTACACAACGCCTTTCGGGGCTGTATTCGGGCCGAAAGCCATGATCATCAATGAGTATGCGGGATCGGGCGGCGATGCCATGCCCTATTATTTCCGGAAGAGGGGGGTAGGGCCGTTAGTCGGAAAAAGAACATGGGGTGGTCTGGTTGGGATCGGTGGAATACCTCGATTAATGGATGGCGGGTACGTGACTGCTCCAGGATTTGCGTTTTTTGATACGGACGGAAATTGGGATGTCGAGAACGTCGGGGTGGCTCCGGATTATGAAGTGGAACAGACGCCGGCTGAAATCATCAAGGGCCGCGATCCGCAGTTGGAGAAAGCTGTCGAACTCGTCCTCGAAGCACTCAAAGCCAATCCCTTCAAGCGCGCAAAACGCCCCGCTTACCCAAAACGATAATGACTATAGAAAAAAGGTGCCAGGCACCTTTTTGTGAAGGCTTTGCTTCGAGCGCTGAAACAAAGGGATTTACCCGCCGAACAAGTTGCTGAGTAAGAGGCTTATTATAACCAGTGGAATAACATATTTGATGAGGAATCCCCAGGATTGCTTCACTCTCAATCCCCTTGCTCCCCGGTTGGCCATGTTCATGAATTTCTTCATCCCGAGATGCCATCCGACAAATAGAGCCATGCACAGTCCTGCCAGGACCAGAAACACATTGGTGGCAATGCTGTCGACAAAGCCGAATATAGTCTGGCCTCCAAGCTTGATGTGGTTCCAAGGGCCAAAGGAGAGTATCCCTGGCACTCCGATGATAAATATGCCGAGAAGAGAAAGCCAGACCGCCTTTGCCCTGGATTTGGCCCTGTCCCAATTGAGCTCGTCCATCAGGAAACTGGATATGCATTCGGTGTTGGCAATAGCGGATGTGTAAGCAGCCACCGTAACCAGAAAAAAGAACAGTATGCCAAAAATAGATCCCCCCGGCATTTGACCGAACACATTGGGGAGGGTGACGAAGATGAGTTCATACCCAGTCCCTGGATTTATGCCAAATGCAAAAGCGGCCGGGAAGATAATAAAGCCCGCCAGAAGGGCCCCCACAGTGTCCATCAAGGCAACCCGAGCGGAATCCCCCGGCACATCGGCCTTTTTGCTCAGATAGCTTCCGTAAACCCAGCTGGCGCCAAAACCTACTCCTATAGAAAAAAACACCTGGCCGAGGGCGACGAGAAAAGCTTCAAAGCTGATCTTGCTGAGATCGGGTTTGAGGTAGAATTCGATGCCTTTCATGGCCCCGGGCAGAGTAAGGGAGTAGACACCTAAAGCGATGAGAAGCAGGAAAAGAACAGGCATCGCCACTTTGCTGAAGGTCTCCACACCTTTAACCAGGCCCCTGGAGACGATTATTCCCAGGACAATGAGACATCCGATCTGCCAGAGAATGACTTCGAGCGGATTCTCAGTGAAGCTTGTATACATGGCTCGTATTTGGTCTGCATTCATTCCCAGGTATTTGGCCTTCAAGCTTTTGAATAGATAGGCGGCCACCCAGCCCATCAGCATGGTGTAATAGGCGAAGACAAAGGTCACGGCAATAATGGCAAACCAACCGCCGATATACCATTTTGTTCGTGGCGCTAGTTTTTTCAATCCGGTTGTGATGCTGCTTTGGGATTCCCGTCCCAGGCTAAACTCGATTATAAAAAGAGGAATTCCGATGATAAACAGACAGATGAGATAAAGCAGGACAAAGACACCCCCTCCGTATTTGCCGGTCACGTAGGGAAACCGCCAGATGTTGCCAAGGCCGATGCTCCAGCCTGCTGCGGCCAGGATAAATCCGAAGCGCGATTTCCAAGTTTCTCTCGTCATGTGTGTTCCTTATGAATCAGACTTGAGCCAGATGGATGTCCCGCACGAAATGCTTGGCACTTGCAAGCATTTTGACTTCGGCTCCGGAGTGACCACCAAAGTCTGATCCCTTTCAACATTAAAATTTATAGGTTGCATATCCTGTTTTACAGGGAGGGCCCGCAGCGACGTGCATCTCAGGCGACGCGGAGAGCGTCATGATTATGCTGAAGGTGGTGATATTGCCGCGATCATCATGCCGGCAAATGGGGTATTTGGAAGAATCATGGGAGCACAGTATGGATTTAACCCTATCAACCGTGACCGGCTTTGACATATCACTCAGTCTTTTTTCCAGGGTTTGAAAACGTGTTTGGCTGTTGGTGATGCCAATTTTTAGCCTCTTCCTGATATCAGGAGCAATCTTTTCTGGTTTATCGAGGCTGAGCCAAATATCATCGTTTGTCAAAGGATGATTTGTGTGGTAAACACGATTCGCATCTGGGTAGGGAATGAATTGACTGACCTTGTTGGCCGATCCTTCGAAACAGACTGCACGTTTTTCGTCTCCAAACGTGTAGGCTTCTCCGCTGGCGTGCTTCACGTTGCTGATGAATTCAATCGCTTTATCTAGTTTTTTTTGGTAAAGAATTCCACGGGCAATAAATATCGTCGCCAAACCTTGAGGCGATTTGTTCAGGGTCATCGTCAGCGCATTCAGACATACGCCCAAAGAACGGTTATTCATTCCGTAAATACCAGTCACTCCCGGCAGTGAAAGCACCAGTTCCTCGAGGTCTGAATCCTTGTGTTTGATGTGAAACAGAGTTTGATATCCATCTAGGGAAGGTCCCATGTCAGCGTTCTGAGCGACAATGGTGGGATTGTTGCCTTCTTTGTTTACGCCCAGAACGCTGCAACGGGAATTTTCCCTGAACGTGGGGTTGACCCAGTTCTGGCCCTGAAAAAACCATTCTGCTTCATCAAGGAGATTCCAGGCGAACATAACCTTGAAATCGATGCCGGCTCCTTCGGCAATGCCTTTGATTTCTTCGACAAGATGGGGTGTCCACTTTTGTGCTGCATTCAGAAATCCGGCCCCATCCACAATTCGGCTGGCGTACTCATCGGGATTTCCTCCCGCCTTATTAATCATATCGATATGGCCGCCCACCATTTCTTTAATTTCAGGCTTCAGGACCTCTCCATGAATACGACCTCTTTCTCTGGGCGTGCCATATAGGTCAATAAACTTCATGTCTTTGATGGAAGGAGTGGATTCGGGCGCTGTTTTTTCAGACAGACTTTGGTTTTTGCATTGCGTGATTGCCCAGGGATTCAAAATGAGTCCGACACCGGCAAGGCCGCTTCGTTTGATAAAATTTCTTCGCTTCATCGTCCTCTCCCTCATTCCGAACAGCCGATTCTATCCAAAAATCTTAACTAAATCAAATAACGATAAGTTCTGCTTCTGATACTAGAGATAATGAATATTTTCATCACAGGACGTCATCTCAAATTGGTGGAGACCTGACCCCATCCCAAAGTCAAATGCGAAGGCGGGCAGGCACGCGGTGTTTGGCAAACACATCTTCGACAGTTTCTCTCTCTTTGATAATCTCGGCTGTGTCCAGAGAAAAACCCCCTTTCACTCGCTTCACATAGTCCGCCAATTTATCGACGCCGAAGTAATCAGAGGTGATTGCATTGAACTTTTCTGTGTGCACTTTGAGGCGGATCTTCGCCCGAGCAGTGGTGTTGAGATCCCTGGCGAATTGCTTTAGAAAGGTGATCTCATCCTCGGAATCGATATTCACGGCGACTCCCATGCCCACCGCTTTTCGAATGAGCTCCGGACTTTTGTTGCTTCCGTTGAGGACAACTCTGGAAGGATCCGCTCCCCCGGCAAAAGTGGCGTGAAGCTCTCCCTCACCAAAGCAGTCTCCTCCGGCACCCTCCTGGTTCATGATGGCTCGGATGGCCAGGTTGTTGTTGGCTTTAATGGCGTAGAGGATGTTGATGGAAGAGGGCCAGAACTCTGAAAAAGCACGGTACACACGTCTGAAGTTGTCACGCAGCGTTGTTTTAGAAACAACATAGAGAGGTGATCCAAACTGTTTTAGGAGATCTTCAGCAAGACATCCCTCGATCATCAGATCCCCAGAATCCGAGACACGCAAATTATCTGTCTGAGTGAGTACCTTGCTCAGTTTTTCAGCCGGTGATTGTTCAGAAGAAAGGTCTTCTTTTTTTTTCATGCACTGACTCCGTGTGGCCTGTGGCCATCATAACATCAGAAAGGTGCCAGGCACCATTTATTTCGCCTTGAGGAGGTCGAGGGCGCGTTCGAGGACAAGATCGCGGCCAGCGGCGATGTCTTCTGGGGCGTTCACCATGCGGATGTTTGGCGGAGTGCCGATTCCCTCCCAGCACACACCGTCAGGGTCCAGGTAGAGCTTGTTGCAGATACAGACCCTCCATCCGTTCGGCAGCGTGTCCCAGTACTCGTCCGAGTAGGCCCCCGAAGTGAATTCTCCCAGGTTGATCACATGCGGGAGAACACGCATGGCCAGCACAAAGCAATCCCCGGCGCTGATTGTCCAGCGGTGGGTGAGCATGACCACCGGTTTTGTGAACTGGCGCGGCCCTTGGGGTTCTGTATACCAGTGGATCGGTTCGTCAAAATCGTCATGTCGCGGACCATTTCGAACCTGGGTGGTCATGAAAAGTCGTCTCCGGTCGGCAAACCGGTCGGCAATGGCTTTGGCCACCGGATCCCATCCACCTCCGTTGCCCCGCACATCGAGCACCATCCCGATTGCGCCCTTAAACTCGGCCATGATCTCATCCATGATTTCGGCTGTTTGCTCTTCCTCATCAAAGTTTCTTACGTGAAGATAGCCGATGTCTTTGTCAATCCACGCAAAGACATAGAGAGGAAAATCACCGCCAAAATAGGCGGCCAGCCGTGTTCCATGCAGCCTCTCCTCGTACTGACCTTTCGAGTATTTATCCTTGACCAGATCGAGGGAAAAGTCAGGAATGCTGTATCCGATAGGAATATGACGTCCTTGGCCATCTCTGTTGATGTTTCCCAGGATTCCCGATCGGTAAAAACGCGCTGGCTTCTCAGTCTGGAGCTTGATGTGATTGTCGTTAAGGTGCTCCAGTAAGCCGGTCATTAGGTCAAACAATTCATCGTCCGAGGTCTTTTCTGTGACTTTGGGTCGGTAGGTTCTGTAGAGCAAATCCCAGTCGATTTTTTTGGGAATGAAACATCCGTAGTTGCGGTCGAACATCTGCCAAAGAGTTTCAAAGTTATAAACCGGGTCTTTCACCTTCTTTTCTGTTATGGACATTCCTATCCTCCGCTTTTTTCAATCTGTTTTTTCCGGTAATTCCAGGATGTTGTGGAATCTTTGCCTATCTTCCCGTTTCAGAAGAAAGGCAAAAGCGAGTCCGGCAACACCCAAGCAGGCAAACATCAAAACAGTATATGTGTAATTGAGGTTTTTCGAACCACTCTCGAGCATTTCCGCCGTAATCCCCCTGTTGGTGAGGTCGGTAATTCTGCCGGCAAGATAGGGGAAGAGGAGCAGCCCCAAACTCTGAATCCAGGTCATGATGCCGTAGGCGGTCCCAACCCTTTTTTCGTCGACGATTCGCGGCACCGCAGGCCAGAGGGCGGCCGGCACAAGGGTGAAGGAGATGCCCAAGAGGACCATGGCAAAAAGCGGCGTGATTCTGGATAGGGAGAGGAGTAGATGGGTGATGGACAGCAGTACCGAGCCATAGACGAGAAGCGATGTTATTTTTCCCTTTTTGTCCACAAACCACCCCACAAAAGGGATAAAAATGATTGTCCCCCAGATCACTATGCTGCTCAACATGCCGCTCAACCTCAGGGATAGGTCGAACTTGTTGTGCAGAAAATCAGGAAGAAAGGAGAGAAAAGGGAAAAAAGCTGAGTAAAAGGTCACGCAGAGCAAACAGATAAAGAGGAAGGCCTTGTTTTTCAAAAGCATGGTGATGTCTTTGGCGTTGAATTTTTCCTTTTCCTCAGAAGAGTCACTGGCATGGCGATATTTTCTATCGAAGTACATGTAAATGATAAAGAGCACGAGTCCGGCGATCATAATCAAAGCTGCGAACCAGAGCGATGTCGTCCACCCGGTTTTGGCTTCGATGAGGATGGGTGAAGTGATCAGAACCAGAGCTGTCCCCATCCTGGCGACAATGGTCATGATAGCAAAAGCCAGGGCCATCTTTTTGCCTTTGAACCATTTGACAAGAATCTTGAGGACGACGATATTCAGGGTCTCAGCGCCGAGTCCGAACATAAACCGCCCGGTCATCATCATCTTCAGTTCCGGCGAAAATCGCGTCAGGAAAGAATTCAAAAATCCGTAACTAAATCCACCATTTCTGAAAATATCGGAGGCGCCGTAGACAGTCAGCAGGGCGCCGGCTGTGCAAAACAGGGTGAAAATCAATCCCGTCTTTCTGATGCCCAACCGGTCAGAGAGCACCCCTCCCAGTATAGCCATCAGCAGAATGGTGTTGGGGATGGAATAAACGGAGATGAGGAGTCCGTATTCTGTTGAGCTGAATCCCCGCTGAATCTGAAGCGTTTCTTTTATGGGCGAAAGGGATTCCCAGACATAGAAGCTGATGGAGAGGAGGACACTTACCAGAAACAAAAAACTCCAGCGCATGGTGTTCTGTTGTCGGGAACTTAAGGTGTGAAAGTCGGTGCTTTTCGATGGCATCACAAAATCTTATCTGTGCTGATCTATTTATGGCTAGCCAATACCCAGCCGCCGCAGATCTTTCTCAAGCTTTCCCAATCTTAACGGTAGTCCCCGAGGATTTGGTAATCCCTTTCATTGGAAGTCATATCCTTTTTGCTCATCCGCCAACGGTAGGCGATATATCCCAGGAGTATCCAAAGGGATATGATGGCATATTCCAAGGGCCATTTGATCTGGGCTGGAGAGCCGGGAGCCAGCATGAGGATAATCAAGACGGCTGAAACCATCACGCCGAGATAAAGCGTGGATTTGTGCTTGACTTTATAAGGGCGTTTCATGTTCGGAGCTGTTTTTCTCAATTTGACCGCCGCATAGCAGCAGATGAACCAGGCGCAGGTAAAGCCCAGAGAACTGACGGTCACGATAGGGAGGAGGAATGACTTGCCGATAAAAGATCCGAGGAGGGTCAAGCCGCCGACAAACAGAATCGAGTTTTTCGGCGTTCGGTGTTTATCGCTGATTTCACCGAACCACCGGGGCAAGAGACCCCCGCGTCCCATGGAAAAGACAACCCGTGTCGCTGCCAGAAAGGCCGCGTTGAGCGTGGTGATCAGCCCGCAAAAAGCGGCAATGAGGACGAGCTTGGCTGCCCACTCATACCCGAAAGCGATGCGGAAAACCTGTGATGTCGGCATATCGTAGTTCACGGATTCCTGCCAGGGATTGCAGATAGACAGGGCGAGTATTACGACGGCATAGAAAACGACCCCTATCCCGATAGCCACGATAATGGCTTTGCCCAAATCCCTCGGGTTCACTTTTTTCCCGGATTCTTCTGCCGCCTGCGGGATGGTATCAAAACCGGACATGAAAAAGGGCACCATACCGATAACGGCAATAATGGATAACGGCGCCGCAAAAAGAGATCCCTGCCGTGAAAAGAAGGGCTTCATATTGGCCACATCCCCTTTAATAAGGGCGACTGCCGTAAAAATAACGACACAAGAGAGCATGGCCGCCATGAAGATTGTCTGAAACGTGGCCGTGATCTTCACGCTGCGATAGTTCATTCCGATAATGAGGAGGGCAAAGGCCAGCCCGGGCAAGAGCGAGGAAAGTGTCACTTCGTATCCACCCACGATGTAGAGGGTTTGAGATTTGACCGAGGGAACAATGTGTTCGAGGAGCCATCCCAGGGAGATTGTCTCAAAAGGGCACACAAATATGTAGCCGAAGGCCAAAAACCAGGCGGTGAGAAAAGACAGCCCGGTTCCGAAGGCTTTGTAGGAAAAAGCGACTTCTCCGCCGGCGACCGGGATTGCCGGCGTTAGCTCGGCATAGCATTTTCCCACTGTGACGAGCAGAGCCCCGCCGATGATAAAAGCCAGTATGGCGCCCAAAGGCCCTCCTTTGATGAGCCAATCCCCGGCCACAATCACCCAGCCGATACCGATAATGTCCCCGAGGCCCAAGGCAATATAATTTTTATAGGATATCGCTTTGGCCAGAGCTTTCCGTTCAACGTGATGGTTCTTTGGCATGTTGTCTTTCCCCATTGGATTGCGCTATAGAAGGTGAGAAATCATGATATTAGCCAAAATCTTACTCGAGTGTCTTTTATTAGTCAATCAATTCATCAGCGAGTTGTTCCTCTCATCAAATCCTGCCCCCATCAAGAGTTGCGTTTTTGTGTGGAAAATAGTATGTAAGGTTTTCGATGTCTAGGCACGGAGGGAAAATATGAAGTTTGTTGAAGATCCTAGGATCAAAATCGCCCGGAAGAGCTGGCTCGTTTCCTGGATATTTTTTGGCGCCTTTGTGTTTCTTGTTTTATTCCTGTCTTATTCTCTCGGAAACAAGCCTTATGTGCTGGGGCTGCCGCGATGGGTCGCCCTGGGCGCTGTTTTGATCCCCACTGTGTTTACGGTTTTGGTCGTTTTTATAGCGGAGAGGTTTATTCCCGATATCCCATTGACGGATGAAGAAACACTGGCCGATGCTGAGTCATTGACCGAAGAAGACACGGATAAAGGAAAGGAATTGGACCAATGAATCCGGCCATCATCTCCTTTGCCATCTACACGGCTGTGTTGATTGCCATCGGCATTTGGTCCTACCGGATCGTAGAGAAAGTTCCTATTGCCAAGTACGAACAAGAATTCTACGCCGCTGGCCGAGGACTCGGGGGTATCGTCGTGGCCATGATAATCGCCGGAGGGCTGGCTAGTGCCGGCACCTTCATCGCAGGCCCAGGCATGTGCTATGAATACGGATATTCATGGGTTATGCTCAATGATTTCCAAATTTTCATGAATCTCCTTCTCCTGGCGCCGATTGGGATTATCGTGGGCATTGTGGCCCGCAGGGTGAACGCCATCACTTATCTGGACATGTTCCGAGCCCGCTATGAAAGTAAGGCCATCATCATCATACTGGCCATTCTGGTGACCATTTTTCTTCTCCCCTATATGGGAACCCAGTTTGTCGGAGCGGCCAGAGTCATTGTCCAGATGACAGGCCTGGGGTATTTTCCGGCTCTTGCCCTCGGGTCATTTGTCGTTTTAGTCTATTGCGTCCTTGGCGGGATGCGGGGAACATCCATCGCCACGCTCCTTCAGGGCTGTATCATTACCATTGGCACAATCATGCTCTTTATAGGGACGGTGAGCTATGCCGGCGGGTTCAAGAAATCAACCGAGGCCATCGCCAAACTGGATGTGAAATTCCTTTCACCGACTATGAACGGCGAGTTCCCGCCCATGTTTGCCCTCTCCATGGCCTGCATGACCGGCATATTCATCGTGGGGATGCCCCATGCCATGCTGGGCGCGTTGACCTACAGAAATACCAAGGCCTTGAAAAGGGGCATTTGGATGGGAGCGATTCTGGTCTTTCTCTGGACGCTTCTGCTCTGCATGGCCGGTGCCATGGCCCGCTCCGTCGTCCCGGATCTGGCTGTGGCCGATGAGATCAGCCCCTGGCTGGCTATGAACGTGATGCCCAAAGCCTTCGGAGGGATTGTCCTGGCCGGCATTGTGGCCGGTATCCAAACCACTGTGGCGGCCATGGCCATCATCATCACTTCGAGTATCGCTAAAAACCTCCTCAAAGAGCTGAAACCGGATGTTTCTCCCCAGACAATCAAGGTGGCCTCCCGCGTCACGATGGGGGCATGCCTTGTCGTCGCCATCGGTCTCGCTATGACTCAGCCGCAACTCATTCAATGGATCATTCTCTTTTCGATCGGGGGCTTGGTCACAGCCACGTTTGGGCCGATTCTCCTGGGTATGCAGTGGAAGAGGGGCAACAAATACGGAACGATCGCATCCATTGTCTGGGGCATGCTCATCTATGGGCTGTCCAACACGGTGCTGCCCCAACTCCAGGTTTGGGGAACGCATCCGTCCTTTCTGGCCGTGATCACATCCATTATCGTCTATGTTGTTGTGAGCTTGGCCACCTCAAGCCCCTCGGATAAGGTTTTATGGACTTTCTGGGGAAGACCTCGAAAAGCCGGACAGGGCTGACAATTTCCGTAAATGACACAATCCTACTAGTGTTTGACATGTGTTGCGAGGATGAGAATATTGAATAGATTGACTGTGATGACCTATAATCCAAACACGAATGAATCAAATAAGGAGTAATATCATGAGTGAAACATTTAAAATTACCAGTATCGATATCTACAAGGCCGATATCCCGCTCTATGAGCCGTTCAGGATTTCCATCATGGAGATCGCTGCCGCCCGAAGCGTCTTTATCAAGATCAACACGGATCAAGGGATTTACGGCTTTGGCGAGGCCAATCCTACATGGGGAATTACAGGGGAAACCCAGGAAATCAATCTGGCAGGCGCCGTAGACCTTGCCAAGCTTCTTCTTGGTAAAGATCCGCTCAATATCGAGGAGAGAAATGCTGAAATAGTGAGATACCTGGTGCGAAACAGCACGATTCGGAGTGCCTTTGACATCGCTCTCTATGACATCCTGGGAAAAGCCTCGGGGCTGCCGCTTTATGCTGTCCTCGGTGGTGGAAAACGCTCTTTCTGGACGGATAACACCATCGGCATCGCCGAACCCGATTATATGGCTGAAAAGGCGGTGGATTTCAAGAATCAGGGTTTTCAGGCCATCAAAGTGAAGCTTGGAACCACCAAAGACCAGGATGTCGAGCGCATCACCAAAATTAGAGCGGCCATCGGTGAAGATCTGCCGATCCGGATCGACGCCAATCAAGGCTGGGACTACAAAACAGCCGTTGCCACACTCAAGGCTCTGGAACCCTTAGGCATTGAGTACTGTGAACAGCCCATTGCCTACTGGGATTATGAAAATATGCGGCGGATCAGACAGAATACGGCCATTGCTATCATGGCGGATGAATCCTTATTCGACCACTACGATGCCTACAAGCTGGCCAGCATGGGATGCTGTGATTTCTTCAACATCAAACTGGCCAAGGCTGGTGGGATTCACAACGGCCTAAAAATAAACGCGATCGCTGAAGGGGCGGGTATCAGATGCATGGTTGGATGCATGCTTGAAACCAGACTGGGCCTTTCCGCAGCCGCTCATCTTGTGTCTTCTCGCCCGAATATCCGCTACGCTGACCTGGACGGCCATATCCCGCTCAAAGAGGATCCCATTATCGGAGGATCCCAGTACAATGTCGGTGAGATCAACCTCCCTGACACGCCTGGACACGGCGCTGATGTCGACCCTGATTTCCTCGATCGCTGCGACCGCACAACCATAGAATAGGGGAGATCCGTATGTATCGGATGGAGAGTGCACCTGGGGCGAAAACCGTCATTGACGGGAGGGAATTCGACTACTTCTGCGGCACGGGTTACTTTGCCTTTCAAGGCCATCCTGAGATTGTTCGAGCCGCTTGTGAGGCGGTTCAAAAATACGGGATAGGGACAGCCACATCCCGGTCTGGTTACGGTAACAACCCCGTTCTGCTTGAAGTGGAAGAACGGGCCTCTCAGTTTTTCGAAGAGGAAAGTGCTCTGTACTACGTATCAGGATATCTTGGCAATGCCATTCTGCTTCAGGGATTGGCTGCCCGATATGAGGTGATCTTTGTCGACGCCGAATCTCACTACTCTGTCAGGGACGGGGCCTCTATCGCCAACAAACCGATCATCCGCTTTGCCCATTGCGATGCCGATGATTTAGCAGCGAAGTTGAGCTCAGAATTGAAGCCATCCCAGCGGCCGCTCGTCATAAGCGACGGGATTTTTCCCGTTTCCGGAGAGGTCCCGCCGCTCTCTGAGTATGTCCGGGTTCTGGCCAACTTCGACAATTCGTGTATTTGTGTGGATGATGCCCACGCCACTGGAGTTGTCGGTAAGAAAGGACAGGGCACCTTCGAGTTTTGCGGTGTTCAAGGAGAAGGCCGGTATTCCTCGGGAACGCTGAGCAAAGCTTTCGGGGGGCACGGAGGTATAATCGCCGGGGAGAAGGACTTTATTGAATTGTTGAGGACAGGGTCGCAAATTCCTTACGCATCCAGTTCTGTGCCAGCACCCGCGGCCGCCGCTACAGCCAAAGCGTTTGAAATTCTGATGAAAAGACCCGAAATCAGACAGCAGCTCTGGGACAATGTGTTGTATGCTAAGGATGCCTTCCGGAAACTCGGTTTTGATGATATACCCGATAATCCAATTCCCATCATCTGCTTGAGCTCCGCAGACGTGGATCTCGAAAGCCTGCAGAAGAGACTTTTCGAGCGGGGGATAGCCGTTTTTTATGTGCCCGGAGGTTCTTACTCCAGCGTCCCGGCGGCCGGTGCCATCCGGGTGGCCATCTTTGCCACCCATACCGAGGCGCAAATTAACCGCCTCGTATCGGAAATGAGCGGATTGATTTAGAGTGGAATTATCTGAAGGAGAACGCCTTGAGAGAAGAGGAGAAGAATTGGCATGGAGGAACAATACAACCATTTAATAGGGAAATCATCGCGAAGGTGAATAGTCCTGATTTTTTTGTGGCTAATTTAGAAAGCACAAGGAGTCTCGAATATGGAGAAACACAGAAGGAACATAACGCGACGGACAGCGTTAAAAAAGCTAACTGGGGCAGCGGGAGCTGCTATTTGTGCGCCGATGATCAATATCGGGCACTTCAAACTTTTCGCCTCAGGAACCCACAACGGTTGAACATTTTGTCGACCATATCGACCATGTGGCAAAGCTTATTGGCATAGAGCAAGTCGGAAGCGGAACGTGATCTCTGGCCAGGTTGTCGCAGAAAAAATGCTGGATTCGATCAAAATCGGACTCTGATGCGGAGGAAGAGGTGTCAATCCTCAATCCGATTGGAAATAGAAACAAGGAGGGAGTCATGAAACAAAACCTTAAATCAAGATTAGTGCTGATCCTGGGCTGTCTTGCCCTGGTCGCGTTGTTTATTCCTCTGTTTTTAGGAGGAGAGGACAAATCAATCGATATCGAGATGATCCTCGATCAGAAAATTGCCATGAAAGATGGTGTGCATCTCGTAGCCAAGATTTGGAAGCCGGTTAAAATGGAGAAACCTTTGCCAGCTGTGTTTGCCCTCACCCCTTATATTGCCGATGAGGGCCAGAAATGGGGGCCCTTTTTTGTCAGAAACGGGTATGTTTATGTCCATGTCGACTGCCGGGGAAGAGGAAACTCTGAAGGTGAATTTTATCCGGCTGAGAATGACGGTGTCGACGGAGCTCAGGTTATTGACTGGATTGGAAAGCAGCCCTGGTGTGATGGGCAGGTGTCGATGAGGGGCGGTTCCTACCGGGGCATGGTGCAGTGGCAGGCACTGATGAATTTTCCCGAAGCCCTCAGGACGATCGTCCCGACAGCTTCGGGTGCTCCTGGAATAGATTTCCCCTGGCCTAACAATATTAAGGCTTCCTATTTCAGCCAGTGGTTGGGTTACACAATGGGAAAAACACAAAACATAAATTTATTCCAGGATGGCCGTTATTGGGCAGGGAAGTACTACAAGATGTACAGCGAACATATGCCATTCATGAAGATGGCGGAAATTACGGGGAGCAACCAAAAGATTTTCGAACGCTGGATCTCGCATCCTGAATATGATTCCTTCTGGGTGAAATTGACTCCGTCGGCCGAACAATATGCCAAGATGAATATTCCGATTCTGACCATAACCGGCCACTTCGATGGGGATCAACACGGAGCCATGCATTACTATTTCGGGCACATGGCCAATGCTTCTGAAAAGGCCAAAGCCAAACACTATCTTCTGATTGGGCCCTGGGACCATGCAGGAACACGTAAACCGAAAGAGAAACTGGGGGATATGGTTTTCGGCGACAACTCTGTGCTGGACATCGATAAGCTCCATGTGGATTGGTATGACTGGACATTGAAGGGCAAAAAACAGCCCGAGATTTTGAAGAAGCGCGTGACATACTACATGATGAATGCCGATGAATGGCGATATGCCGATAGTCTGGATAGCGTCGCCAATTCTAAAATGATCTGGTACTTAAGCTCTGAAGAGGGCCGAGCGAATGATATTTTCAAATCCGGAAAGCTTCTGCCCCATCCGCCCAAAGGCCCACAAAAGCCGGACATGTACGAGTATGATCCTCTGCGACTAATCTCAAAGCAAGAGTACTATGGCGGAGTCGACAATATCATCAGTGATAAACAAGATAAGCTGATTTATCACACTTCTCCGCTCGAGGACGGCACGGAAGTTGCCGGGTATGTCAAGTTCAAGGCCTACATGGAACTCAATGTCCCGGATACGGATTTTGGTGTCGCACTGTATGAGATCCGACCCGACGGAGAGAGCATTGCTCTGGGTCAGGATATGATGAGGGCCCGCTACCGCAACTCAGAAGTCAACGCCGAGCTGGTGAAACCTGGTGATATCAACATCTATGAATTCAAGACCTTCTATTGGTTTGCCCGGAAGCTGGAAAAGGGAAGCCGGTTGAGGCTTGTCCTCAGCAGTTTGAATTCGCCAAGCCTCGAAAAAAACTATAATTCAGGAGGGGTTGTCGCTGAAGAATCGGCCAAGGATGCCCAAAAAGCTATTATCAAACTGTACCACGACCCCAAATACCCCAGCTCTCTCGAGATCCCCATAGTGCAGACCAAATAGTTTTTTGGACCTGCCCAGGACTCAGTCATTCCGTTTCGAAGAAGTTGTGGTCTGTGTTGGCCAGGTCGAGAATCGCCCGGAAAAGGATTTTGGCCAGATTTTCCATAATTTGAGGGGTGAGGGTCTGGGGCGTATCCTTTGTCGTGCGGGGATAAGTCGGAGCGCCGGAAGCGCTGAAGATGATGCTCGGAATTTTCTTGGCGAGAAACAAATCCGCGTCATACCGGGGGCGGTTGATACTGGAATGAGGCAGGGGATCCATTGCTACCTGTGCGGTTTTGCTGTTTGCCTCGGAAAGGAAAGGCCAGAGCTCAGGATAATTCGATCCTGCGAGAACTTTGAGCTTATCGCCGCATCCCACCCTATCCGGGTTGAGGAAAACCACGGTCTTGTTTTTGGGAAAAAGCGGGTTTTTGAGATAAGTCTGGGCGCCTCTAAGAGCCTGTTCCTTCGAGCCAAAGGCGATAAAGGCGATCGATCTTTTGGGCGGGACGGAGTATCTACTCAGGGCTTCGGCCACTCCCAGAAGGACCGCCACACCGGACGCGTTGTCGTTGGCACCCGGAATGACCTCATAGCAAAATCCGCAGTGATCCAGATTGGCTCCTAGGATGATAGCCTCACTTTTAAGCAGAGGATCCGTACCTTCTATCGAACCAACCACGTTATAACCCGTGCCATTTTTGTTGTGCTCGGTGAAGTTTTCTATGGTGAACGTTTTTCGTGTGCGAAAGGATTGCGGCTGAAAGGTTCCTTTGATGTCGGCTATGACCTGTTCATGTGTTCGATCTTGCCCGGCAAAGATATTTTTGACAACGGTGCTTCCCACCTGTGCGACCATGAAACCAGGTATGTAATCGATATTAGGATTGACGATGAGATCATTGATGAGCATTCCTTTTGCCCCTTGGGCGACAGCCATTTTGATCTTGTATTGGAGTGGGGCATAGGGTCGCCACTCTTTGTAGAGCTGCGGGTCTTCCTCGGGAGTGATAGGCACTTCCGGCTCGACAAACACAATTTTTCCCTTCACGTTGACATCGGCATAGTCGTTATAGTTGAGTTCAGGAGCCATTATCCCGTAGCCCACATAGACAACCTCGGCCGTGCGTTTTCCATTTCCGGATTGTGATCCAGGGTAGTATTCCTTTTCGTAGGCGTAAGTCTTTTTCCGCCAACGGCCTTTTGACTTGTAACTGTGAGAGAGTTCCCCGCCCACAAAAACAGTCGTGTAGGGATTGGGATAAGATTGGAGATAGGTGTTGTTCTCGCCTCCGGGTTTAAGACCCCACTTTTCAAAAAGGGATGCAACCCAGTTGGCACAGGATTTGTATTCGGGCATTCCAGAGAGACGGCCGGCATAATTTTCCGACGAGAGCTTTTTCACATAACCGAAAAGAACATCGCTGGTCATTGTTTCGGTCACCTTCCGTGCCCGGACCTGTTCTGCTTCGGATACGACCGGCTCCTTGACTTTGGCTGCACAGAAGGCGAGAAGGAATACGGTGAGTGTGGCCAGTATTGTTTTGACGATTGTGGTGGTCATCTTAACTCCTCTATCCATTGAGCAGGCCTTATTGTAGCGGCTCCTGTTTCATCCGTAAAGTCATCACAAAGAATTTTTGGATCAAAGTTCCTTTCTGTTTGATGTGATTTGCTATAATGAATGTTGCAACCGTTACACGCATCTCTTTGCTGTTTAGATTGATAGGCAGATGGGCTGCGGGATTCAAATGATCCAGCTTGAGGGACTCGGATATCTCATCAGAAAAGATGGAGGTGAAGTCATGGTCAAGATGTCAGAGGAGAATGATTTGGTTGAACGCCCCGAAAACTAAAGGGCAATTCTGTCATGCGTGACCGATTTCGAATTGGGCTTCAGCTTACAATCAAAGCAGAATGACTGAGACGCAAGATCTCATCCAAGCCTGTGTATATGCCCTGAAGCACAACTTGAGTCTTAAAGCTGATGAACGGGTGCTGATCGTTACAGATGAAGAAAAACGGATTATAGGGAAGTCTTTCAAGAGTGCCGCGTTGACCTTGTCCTCTCGAGTTGTAATGAGACAAATCCCCTTGCTCGAGCATTCTGGGCAAGAACCGCCTTCTCGGGTGGCCGAAGAAATGCGCTCCGCCGATGTCATTCTGCTCCCCCTCGCCAGGTCTCTCTCCTGGACCAAAGCCAGGCGCGAGGCGAGTGAAGGAGGGGCTCGCATCGCCTCAATGCCCGGAATCACTCCGGAGATTGTGTTGAGAACATTCCCTCAAAACTATATTCGTATCAAGGATCGCGTCAACCGCTTGTGTGATCTCTTGGATGAGACCGAACAAATTCATGTCAAAACGGAAGCGGGGACCGATTTGGTCTTGGATATAAAAGGAAGACGGGGACGGGGGAGAAGGGGAGGGCTTTACATAGAAAAAGGAGCATGGGGGAATTTACCCTGCGGTGAGGCGTTTATAGCTCCGGTCGAGGGAACCGCCCAGGGTATCTATTGTGTGGACGCATCTCATTCGGGTTTAGGAAAAATTCAGGAGCCGATTCGCATCCATGTTCAGAAGGGAAGAGCCGTCCGCATAAATGGTGGACCTCAATCATCTCTATTGTACAAACTTCTCAAGAGTGTCGGCCATCCCGATTCCTTCAATATCGCCGAGTTTGGCCTTGGGTGTAATGATAGGGCCAAGGTGTGCGGAGTGACATTGGAGGACGAGAAGTCTCTGGGCACATGCCATATCGCATTAGGAGGGAATGTCTTTTTCGGCGGTCGAACAGATGTGGGAATTCATCTGGATGGGGTTGTGCTGCATCCAACCGTGGAATTTGACGGTTATACCGTCATGCGGCAAGGAATACTCTTGGTTTAATCCCGACTGTTTGCACTTACCAAATACGCCAATTACCCTGTTTCAAAGTGCGATTGGAGTGACTGTGAATAAACACCATCGTTTTCTGCACAGAACGATATCGTTTTTTTGTTTCGCTTGAGGTAGAATATCCCCGAATAAGGTGAGAAAAGCAAGCCCTCTTCGAGTCATTTCCGGTCTGTTTCTTGTCTTGCTTGCTTATTTCTTTGCACTCGATTCCATCCATATCCCCAACATCGGTGATGAAGGCGTCTACATCCAGATCGTTCGAAAAACCGCAGAAAGTGGACGTTTTCTCCCTCTTCTTGATGAGCAGGGAATCAAAAACACAAAGCCGCCGCTGCTTTTTTGGCAGGGCATGGTGACCACTGGGATGGGGAAGCTGTGGTCATTTTGGAATCTCAGGGGACCTGTTGTCCTGACTACGCTGTTGGTCGCTTTTTTACTTGGTTTCTTAGCCTGGAAGATTTCCCGAGATGCGATGAAGGGATTTCTGGCCGGATTCATCTATCTGGGTTTTATGTCCACCTTGCAGCAGGGCCGCCCATTCCTGATGCATGCCGCTGAGACACTTCTGTTATTTTTGCCCCTGGTGATTGTCTTCCGGGCACAACGCTTGAATTGGGGCCGAATGTTCGCATGTGGAATCTGTCTCGGCTTGGCCGCTCTCTACAAGTCCTATCTCCTAGTCTTTGTGGGCGGGCTTGCCCTGGCCCTGGTTTTTGCCTGGGAATCCAGATGGAGGATGAAGCATTTCTTCAAGAATTATGGATTTTATCTCGTGGGAACAGTGCTGCTCTCCCTCGGTCTTTTTTCCCTTTGGCTCCTGCTGGACCCGCGGCCAGATTTGGTCATCCAGGATTTTCTTCTCGGTGAGAGCGTCAGCCGGTTTTCCATCAGTCATTTTTTCAAAGGCCTCTTCACGGGTCAGTACTCATTGTTCCGCATATGGTTGGGAAATCTGGCTAACGCGGGTCTTTATTTCCTCTTTCTCATTGCTCTCGTCATCGATCTGGTTAAAAGACGAAAAGAGATATCTGCCGATGAAAAGAGACTGTTGTTGTATGTCCTGGGATTTCTCCTTGTTTATTCTATCCCAACCCAACGCCAAGAAAACTACATCCTCCCTACGTGTGCGGCTATCGCTGTTTTGCTAGCGCTAAGATGGCAGGAGTTGCCAGGTTGGTCTTTCCGAGCCAGTCATGGGCTGATGACCATTTTATCAGGATTGGCACTATGGGTTCACGTCGTCATAGCACAAAACCTGGACGAGCCGCTTTTTTCTCCTTTAAGTTATATCCTCTTGAGTTTGATGCTGGGAGTGGCGGGAGTGAGCCTATTTATTCTGGAAATAGGGCGAAAGAGCTTTCCGTTCCTTGTTTTGGGATTTCTATTGGCCTTCGGGCTCTTCACAAAGCCCTTTTCTCGCTCCTTCTCTGACGAAACCGCGCAAAAGCTCAAGGGGCAGGCCGTGCATTTCCCGTACGATTTTTATGCCGGCTATGAAATTTTTCGATTCCTTCTTCCGGGCGCAGAAATCAGAGGTTATTGGAATTACCAGGAACAGCTCGCGAAATCTTCCCGGTTTTTAGCTGTAGCCTTGGACCTCGGTCAGGCCATTCCCGAAGGCCACCGGACTATCGACCAAATCTATTATCTGAAATCCCGTCTTGGAAGAGATGCAGGCCGTGAAATCCTGTTCAAGGGGCGGTATGACCTACTTGTCAATAGACTCGTTCTCTTGGAAAGAATCGAGCAGACCGATATCCCACCTTAATGATGAATCAAGCCATATTACAGTTTGGGAAAGGAGTGCGGTTTAGCTAGGATAATTTCGAACAGTGGTATAGAATCACGTGTGGAGACCTCATGTATTCATGAACCGTGAAAGTGTTTTTGTGACGGGAATCAGCGGCAGTGTCGGGCATTATCTCTTTGACTATCTCTCCGAACGCGAAGACATCGAATTGTATCTGCTTGTGAGAAATGCCCGAAAACTCAAATTCCAGTATAAGGATAAGCCACAGGTTCAGATTATCTTTTCAGATATGGAGAACATCGATAAATATGCTGATCTGCTGGAGCAAATGAATTATGTTATCCATCTCGCGGCCAGTTGGGGAGGGCCGTCTGTGTATGATGTCAACGTGGACAAGACGCTGAAAATGTTTTCCTATCTGAATCCGCAGCGCTTGAAGAAAGTCATATATTTCTCGACAGCCAGTATCCTGGAAAACGACGGCTCCCTTTCTCTGGCGGCGCTTCGTTGGGGGACCGATTATATTCGAAGCAAGTATCAGTGTTTTTCGCGGCTCTCCGGTGTGCCCATTCATGACAAGATCTGTACTTTTTTCCCGACAGTCCTTTTGGGAGGAGACCACTGCCATCCCCCGACTCATGCCTCCCTGGAACTGAACAAGCTTTGGAAATACCTCCCGCTTTTGAGGTTTTTCAAGATTGATGGTTCTTTTCACTTCATTCACGCCGGGTCTGTGGCTCGCATGATCGACTACTGTCTCTACAATTCCTGTCCTCAAAATAAATACATTCTGGGGAATAGCCCCCTGACTGTTGATGAATGCCTGCGCCAATTGTGCGAGATAGCCGGTATAAAGCGCTCATTTGGTCTCGATATGACCAAACTTTTAGCAAAGTTTCTCCCTGTCATTCTCAGGGGAAAGATGTCCAGCTGGGACCGCTATGCCTTGTCCAGACGCTCTTTTCGGTTTGATACCGTGAACGCGAAAACCTTTGGTTTGAAGCCTTATAGGGAAGCCCTTAAAGAATGCCTGCCGGATGATCTTGAGCTCAGACCATAAGAAGTGAAGTCAACCCATCAGATGCCCCAGGACAGTAAGAAAGAAACGAAAATTTGTGAATTATATGAGCGATCGCTATAATTTCTGATGAGATTCCGTTAAACCCGCATCCGATATGAAATTTACTTAAGGATTGTCCGAACTATGAGCACAGAACCGAGTGTATCGGTTGTTATCACTGCGCATAATGAAGCGGAAGGGATTGCCGCGTGTTTAAAATCGGTGTCTCAGAATCCGTCATGGAGGCGGGGTGACGTCGAGATTGTTCTCGTCGATGATCGGAGTCAGGACGCCACGAGTGAAATAGCTCGATCTCTGGGTCTGCATAATCTTCGCATTTTGCGCATCGACAGCTACACAAACACCGGATTGACCGCCAGGCAGGTTGCCTTGAACCTGGGTATCCAGGAGTCCAGAGGAGAGATTGTCCTTCTTACGGATGCTGATTCACTGGTCTCAACGAGATGGATTGATCGCATGATCGCTCCTATTAGGGACAATCGTGCTGATGCCGTCGCCGGTTTGATCGAATTTAGAGCTGGCAACATCTTGCTGCGCTGGCTGCAAAGCGTGGATGCCGTCTACTACTTCAATTTGTGCAGGGCATTGAACGGCGTTGGATTCAAAAGCGGAGGTTTTTTCGGGAATTTCGCCCTGAAAAAAGAGATTTATGAACGACTCGGCGGATTTCAAAAAATCGGCTTTGCCTTGAATGAAGATCTGTTTTTCATGCGTCATATGCGCGCCCTGGGCTGCCGGATTGTTTTCGATTCCTCCGAGAGCCCCTCTGTTCAAGCCTGTCGTGGTGGGAAGCAAATGATGGACCGATTCCAGAGGGTGACTTCAGGCGGCGTTTCTCTTTTGTCTTCTGTCATTTGGGCCTGGATGATTCCTTTTTTTCCATTGCTTGTTTTGTCCTTCTGGGATCCATTGTTTTTATTGCTTTTTGGTGTGCGGTATGTTCTGAGTCTTGGATTTGTCATCCCCACTCTTATCCGAAGGAGACGGTATTCCCTTTTACCATTTGTCTTCCTCTATGAAATAACCATTTTGTCACTCGAGGCCCTGGCTCTCCTGCTGAGGAAAAAATATAAAACTATCGAGTGGAAGGGCATCCACTACAGACGCTGAGACGGCAAGGTCGTCCACAATGCAAATTATCACTACGGTGAATGACCCCGGCGAGATTTCCACTTGGCTGTTTCTCTTTGTGACAACCCTTAAAAAAGATATGTCCGGCGTGCGTCTTTGCGTGGCCATCCTTCCCTGTGTTCTGGCTTAAGGGAAAAAGCCTCATGTTTCGAGACATTACGGTTGCCCCAACCGGACATTTTCGTGTTTATAGCACAAATCCAGGAGGAGTTTAACTCCATTGACTCAGGTCCCGGGAAATACTATCCTTTTTGGAGTAATCTAGAGTCCTGATCTTTGGACTTTTGCGGATCAACGTGGTCGCTCTGTTGCACCCGATGAAAGGGGTGCTTGGACGCTGCTTGGTGTGTCGAATCTCTCGATGAGGGTGAGTATGGACGGTTTTCGACCGCAAATAAAAAATTACTTGATCGAATTGCACGATATTGCCCCCCGTTATGTTCCCGATTTTGAAAGAATCTATGCTTTCATGAATGATGTGGAGGCCGGAAAGCCTCTCATTCTTGTCAGTCCTCTTTGGGGAGGCGGGGCTCTGAGGGGTGATTCACAGGCTATGAAGGAGGCCATCGAGCGCCTGAACGGGGAGGTCGTTCTTCATGGCTTGAGACACACGGGGCCGGGCACTCTGTGGGATAGGGCCTGGTACGGAGAAAAGCATGGCGCAGAGTTTTCTCACCTAGACGAAGACCAGGCCTTCCGGTTGATTGAAAAAGGCAAGGCCGTTCTGGAGTTGTGGACAAAAAGACCGGTTGAATGGTTTTGTGCACCCCGATGGAAAATGGGGAAGGGAACAGTCAGAGCGCTGGATCGGATGAAATTCAGAGGATATTTGTCAAAACATAAGATTATACCCATCATGGGCCCGGTCATTCCGATGCCTGTGATATATTTCGATTGTGGGAAGCGAAAATCCTTAAGAGCATTAAACCTGATTTTCATGCGGACAAAATTTCAGAAGTATTTGAATAGGGGGAAAAGCTTCAGACTGGTCATCCACCCTGAAGATTTGAACATATCTGGAGTGAAAGGAACTATAGATGAGATGTTGGGGAAGCTCGCTAACCGCGGCTGGAAGCCTTTGTCTCTCAGCCGGCTTTAAAAAGATGAGGCAAACATATCCATCTCTTATGATTTTTAGCGGTGCTGTGTGCCAGGATAGGTCTTCTCGCCAGCCTCAATGTGCACATCGAGCCAGAAAAGTCCGGCAATTGTCAGCCAGCTTGTCGATGAGCGCATCGATTTATCCCGTTCCTTGCGCCATTTCATCTCTCCTTTGTGAAAGTCCTCGTTTTTTATGACATTCGTTGTATTTGGGAATGACCCATTCACCATCAGAAAAAATCCCACAATAATTGTAAAGAAGACAATTTTTTCTCTCATTTCAAGCTCTCTATCATTATTTTTCCTTTGTTAAAATAAAATCATAAGATAAATTTCGTTAATTGTTTTTGATCGAGCAGTTTACCCTTCAATTATTGCTCGATCTGTTTTTACCATGGGAAACCGGATCTGTCAAATAAGGAATTATGGCTTGATATATCGGGGCCAAACACCCCATAAATCATTGAAATTAAAAAAATTAAATGCCGAAGGGGGGACTCGAACCCCCACGAGCTAAAACGCTCACATGGCCCTCAACCATGCGTGTCTACCAAATTCCACCACTTCGGCGCTGGGGGCATGATCTATCTGCAGGGCGTTCGGAAGCGCCCTTGTCTCAGTTGTCTTCCTTATCCGACTTTGTTTTTTCCGAGCCCGATCCGCTCTCATCTTCGGTTTTAGGGTCTTGGGCTTCATCCGGATTCTGCTTTTTCTCAGCTTCTGTCGACTCTCCCGTTTTCTTTTCAGTTTCTTGCTTTTGTTTGTCTTGTGCGCTTGGCTCTGGGGTTTGTTTTTGGGGCTCTGTGGCAGCGGCGGGTGTTTCCTGGGGCGGAGGAGCTTCCTCTCCGCTCACGACAGATCGTCCTCCCTTACCCGACAAGATCCACAATCCCAGGGACGTGACCATGAAGAGGACGGCACTTATGGTTGTCATTTTCGACAGCAATGTTGTTGCACTCCTCGGTCCGAACACCGATTGACTGCCGACGCCGCCGAAGGCCCCGGCCAGATCTGCCGCTTTTCCCGATTGAAGGAGAACCGCCACAATGAGAATAAGGCAGACGATAATGTGTATAATTGTGATCAGTGCGCTCATTTGTCTCTGTATGCCTTTATCGATTCCACCGCTATGTCAACGAAGGAATCCGCTTTGAGTGAAGCTCCACCTACGAGAGCTCCGTTGATATTCTTCTCCTTGAGCAGCGAATATGCATTGGCGGGTTTGACGGATCCGCCGTAAAGGATTATAGCACAGGCTCCGGTGTCATTTCCATATCTTTCTGTGAGTTGAGCCCGGATGAAGGCATGCACCTCTTCGGCCTGTTCCGGAGTGGCCGTGAGGCCTGTTCCTATCGCCCAAATGGGCTCGTAGGCAATGATGATGCGCTTGATGTCTTCTGTTTCAAAATTGGCCAATCCCTCCGTAATCTGCGTTCTGACTTTAGCGATTGTTTGTTCGGCTTCTCTCTCTTCGAGGGATTCCCCGATACACATGATGGGCGTGAGCTCTGCTTCGAGGGCCGCTTTGAGCTTTTTGTTGACCGTTTCGTTTGTCTCGCCGAAATACTGGCGTCTCTCGGAATGGCCGATGATGACAAATTCGCATCCGACATCCTTGAGCATGGGCCCGGAAACTTCTCCGGTGAAGGCCCCAGTGCCTTCCCAATAGAGGTTTTGAGCTCCTAGCTTTACAGGGCTTGTCTCGAGTGCATTTCTCACGTCACTCAAAGATGTGAAGGGAGGCATGACCACCAGAGCTGCTTTGCTGAATTTATCCTTTGCCTCATCGAGGGCATTCACAAGGTCCAAAGCTTCTGGGATCGTGCTGTGCAATTTCCAATTGCCGGCGATGAAGGGCTTTGTGTTTGTGTTAGTCATCTTGCTTCTCCGTAAGGGCCTCAAGGCCAGGAAGGCTTTCGTTGGCGATATACTCGAGGGAAGCTCCGCCGCCTGTCGAGATGTGAGAGATCTTATCGCTCACACCCGCCTTATAGACGGCAGCCACAGAATCCCCGCCTCCGACAATAGAATAGGCTTCGGAATCGGCGACAGCTTTGGCGATTGTCATAGTCCCCTCGGCAAACTCATCGATTTCAAAAACACCCATTGGTCCGTTCCACAGAATCGTTCTGGCCTCGCCAATGATCCCGGCATAGCTTTCCGCTGTTTTTGGTCCTATGTCCAGCCCCATCATGCCTTCGGGCATCGGGAAACAGTCGATAACCTCCGTTTGAACACCGGAGGCGATTTCCTTGGCTGTGATGTGATCCATTGGCAGACGAAAGTTGACATCCCGTTCTTTGGCCATGAACAAAAGCTCCATGGCCATCCCTTCTTTATCTTTCTCAACCAGCGATCGGCCGACTCCCAATCCTTCCGCGGCGAAGAAGGTGTAAGCCATAGCGCCGCCGATAAGGATGTTGTCCGCTTTATTGGAAAGATTTCTGATGATCGGGATCTTATCAGATACTTTTGCTCCTCCGAGTATGGCCGTATACGGTTTTTCAGGAGAGTGGATGATTTTGTTCAAACAATCGATTTCTTTGCTCAACAGAAAGCCGGCCGCCGATTTTTCAACCCGGGGAGGGATGCCCACAACCGAAGCGTGTGCTCTATGGCAGGCGCCGAAAGCATCGTTGACATAACAATCCACATCTTTGGACAGATTTTGTGCAAAATCGGGATCGTTTTCCGTTTCACCCGGATAGAACCTGAGGTTTTCCAACACAAGGACCTGTCCGTCTTGCAGATTTTTCTTGAGCTCATCAACTTTGTCCCCGATAACATCCGGGGCAAAAATGACTTTGTGATCCAACAGTTCTGATAGCTTTCTGGCTATGGGTTTGAGACTCAACTGGGGATTGAATTCCCCCTTGGGCCGCCCTAGGTGAGAGGCAACAATGAGTTTTGCTCCCTGCTCGAGAAGATGGTTGAGAGTGGGAAGTGAGGACCTGATCCGTGTCTCATCACGGATTTGTCCTTTGTCATCCAAGGGAACGTTAAAGTCGACACGAAGGAAGACAATCTTTCCCTTGACGTCCAAATCTTTGCAGTGAGGCATTGTTTCAGCGTGTTATGAATTTGACAAGGTCGGCGAGCCGGCAGGAGTAGCCCCACTCGTTGTCGTACCAGGCAAGGACTTTCACCAAGTTCCCATCCGTGACTTTGGTGTATTCGGCGTCCACGATTGAAGAATGGGAATTGGCCATGAAATCGACAGAGACAAGAGGCTCTTCGCAGTACTGCAAGATCCCCTTCATTCTCCCATCCGCAGCCTGTTTGATGGCGCTGTTGACCTCCTCGGCTGTCACCTCTTTGTTCAAAAGAGCAACAAGATCCACAAGAGACACATTCGGCGTCGGAATTCGAACGGCAATTCCATCCACTTTTCCATTGAGCTCGGGGATAACAATACCCACGGCTTTGGCGGCTCCGGTTGTGGTGGGGATCTGGGAAACTGCGGCAGCTCTAGCCCGGCGCAGGTCTTTATGCGGGAAGTCCAAGATTCTCTGGTCATTGGTGTAAGCATGGATAGTGGTCATGAAGGCCTTTGCGATGCCGAACGCATCATGAAGGACTTTGGCGGGCGGGGCAAGGCAGTTGGTCGTGCAGGAGGCATTGGAGATGATGCGATGATTGTCGGGATCATACATGCCTTCATTGACCCCGAGAACGAGCGTTATATCCGGTTCTGTGGCCGGGGCGGAGATGATGACTTTGTCTGCACCGCCGCTTTCGATGTGTTTCAGTGCATCATTTCTTTTCCGGAAGAGCCCTGTTGACTCTATGACGACGGAAACACCCAGCTCTTTCCAGGGCAAGTTGGCCGGGTCTCTTTCGGAAAGAACGGCGATTTTTTTATCATTGACGACAATGGCGTTTTCTTCTGATTTGATATCTGCATCGAGGATTCCGAGGACAGAGTCATATTTCAGAAGATGCGCGAGAGTCTTTGAATCTGTGAGGTCATTGACAGCCACAAATTCAAGTTCTGGATCTTGATAGGACGCGCGGAAAACATTCCTTCCTATCCGGCCGAAACCGTTAATTCCAACTTTAATACTCATATAATATCCTCCATTTATGATACTTCCTTTTAGTAACATAAAACCGGCTGTTAAATCAACGTCGAAAGCATTTCAAATTTGGGGTTTAATCCAATCTTTTGGAGACCTTTCCCTTGCATGTGTGATAAAATTCAGACTGTGCTGGCGTTTCCTCATAAGCCGCGGAGGAATAATCATGAAAGTCCTGACATCCAAACAGATGCAAGAGATTGACCGCAGGGCGATCAAAGATTTGGGCATCCTGGGTCCGATTCTCATGGAAAACGCAGGCAGGCAGATTTTTGGAGAAGTGCTCAAAAGATTCCCGGAAATAGAAAACGAAGAGGTCGTTGTCGTGGCCGGCAAGGGCAACAACGGTGGGGACGGCTTCGTGGTTGCCCGTCATCTTTTCAACAGAGGCTGCCGGCCTCAGGTCATTCTCTTGGCAAAGATATCAGAACTGCGGGGTGATGCGGCCTTAAATGCCGGCATAGCCGGGCGTATGGGTATTCCTGTTTTCGAGGCACCCACAGAAAAGAAATGGTCCTCTCGCAAGAGAAAAATCAAACGGGCTTCAGTGATTGTGGATGCCATCTTCGGCACCGGTCTCACCAATCCAGCCGGAGGCCGGTATGCCAAGGCTATCGAGGATATCAACAGGTCCAAAGCCTGGACAATCGCCGTGGATATTCCCTCCGGGCTATCTTCGGATACCTATCAAATTATAGGCCCCTGCATCAAGGCTGACCTGGCGGTCTGTTTGGCCGCGCCGAAAATCGCCCATGTCTTCGCGCCCGCCGAAGAGTGTATCGGTGAATTGGTTGTCGCTGATATTGGCGTGCCGCCTTTCCTGTTCGACGATCCCGGTTTGAAATTGGAAATGATCGGGAAAGAGAATGTTTCCCCGTTTTTTAAACCCCGTGAAAGGAACAGTCACAAGGGCGACTACGGTCATCTCTGCATTCTATCCGGTTCTCTAGGGAAAACAGGTGCCTCCATAATGGCTGGAATGGGCGCGCTGAAAATAGGTGCGGGCCTGGTGACTGTGGGAACCCCCCAGAGTTGTTTACCTATCGTTGCCCGGGGGATGGCCGAGCTCATGACAGAACCGCTGCCGGAAACACCGGAGAAGACCTTCTCAGTAAAAGCTGTGGATCAATCGCTCCAGTTACTCAAAGGGAAAGATGCCCTCATGATTGGCCCGGGCATATCTACCCACGAATCCACGGCCAAATTTGTCCTTGAACTCCTTCCTAGGATAAACATTCCGGTCGTGGTTGATGCCGATGCCCTCAATATCCTGGCCGAAAAGCCGAAGATTCTCAAGAAATTGAGAGGACCGGCCGTATTGACACCTCATCCCGGAGAATTCGCACGCCTCCTCAAATTGTCCACCAAGGACATTTTGGCCAACAAACTGGAACTGGTTCCGGAGTTCGCCCAGAAATACGGTGTTTTTCTCGTCCTGAAAGGCTACAGGACTCTCACGGGAACTCCGGATGGACGTGTTTTCATCAATCCAACGGGTAATGCGGGCATGGCCACAGGCGGCTCGGGGGATGTGCTCAGCGGGATGATTGCGTCTATGATCATTCAGGAAAAGGATATCCTGCTGGCCACGCTTGCCGCCGTCTATATACATGGTTTGAGTGGGGATATCGGTGCCGAGAAAATGGGCGAAAAATCACTCACAGCAGCGAAGCTCATCACGTATCTCCCTGCGGCAATAAAAGAAGTGACGGCCTGATAAGGCATTTTTCGCCTGGTGTAGAAGGCCATTCAAGATGAAGAGGACGCAAAAAGTGCTTTCCAAGATTGAGGAATTAACGACAAAGTCTTCGGCCGAAACTTTTCAGATTGCTGAAGATTTGGCCAAAAAATTTAGGGGAAACGAAGTTGTTCTCCTTTTCGGAGAACTGGGAGCAGGAAAGACCGTGTTTGCCAAGGGGATTGCATCAGGACTCGGGCTTGAGGACAGCCATGGTGTTTGCAGTCCGTCGTACACCCTGGTGAACATCTATGAAGCCAGGGTAACAATGTATCATGTCGATCTCTACCGATTGGCAACCGACAATGAAATTCTGGATTTAGGATGGGAGGATTACATTGGGAAGGGCGTTGTGGTTGTGGAATGGGGGGAAAAGCTGCCCTTCCCGCTCGTGGCCATACGTGTCGCTATCACCATCCTCGAGAATGACACGCGAAAAATATCGATTGAACAGCCCTCAAATTGAAATAGTCCCGAAGTTTAGGTATAAAGATAGGGAAATGGGTGTAAAGGAGAAAAGGAATGGAGACGGTTTCAGAAATATATCGGTTCATCATCGCCAACACGTACTTGGAATTTTTGCTGATTCTTGTCATCTCGCTCATCGTGGCTTTTCTGGTGAAGCTCGTCGTTTCCCGAATTCTGAAGCCTTTGGCCAAAAAAACGAAGACTTTGGTCGATGACCTGATTATTAAGAGCATATCTTCGATCATATTCTACATCATCGTGGTGCTCGGTTTTAAGATAGGCTTTCAGACCCTTCAGGTCGAGACCGCTCTCTACCACAGTCTTGTCGATACCTTCCTGGTGCTCATGGTCACGATTGCCCTGATCCGGGTCATTCATAATCTCTCTGCGCACTGGCTGGAGGATTGGGCCAAAAAAACACAATCATCCGCCGACGACAGGCTGATTCCTCTTGTCGAAAAGATTTTGAAGGCTGTGATCATTGTGCTGGCGGTGATTTTCGTCTTTGACAGCTGGAATATCGATATCAGTCCGCTCCTGGCCACCGCAGGCATTGCAGGTATTGCCATCGGTTTTGCCGTAAGAGACAGCTTGGCCAATATTTTGGGTGGGATTCAGCTCGTTCTCGATAAAACTTTTAAAGTGGGGGATAAAGTCGAAATCGAGTCCGGAGAGCTGGGCGTCATCTTGGATATAGGCTTGCGGAGCACGAAGCTGAGGACCTATGACAATGAAGTCATCTACATCCCGAACGGCCAATTGGCCAACGCCAAACTCAAGAATTTCACAGTCCCCGATGTATCCGTTCGGGTCAACGTGAACTTTGGAGTCGTTTACGGATCCGATCCAGAACGGGTGAGGCAGGTTGTTTTTGAAGCCATTAAAGCCGTGGACAAAGTGATTGAAGAGCCAGTCCCTGTCGTCCAGTTTTTGAACATGTCGGATTTTTCGTTGGATTTTGTGGCCAGGGCCTGGGTTAGCAAGTACACGGATGCCTATGACACGAAGCTGGCCATGACCGATGCCATATACACGGCGCTAAACAAGGCCAATATCGGTATCCCATTCCCCACGCGGACGGTGTATACGAAAGCCATGGATTGAGGAAAGGAGAGAGCCATGCTCGACCGGGTCAAAAACATCATTGTCGAGGTGAAGGATTTCCCCAAACCAGGAATCGGGTTCAAGGATATCACTCCTCTCATCGAGAGTCCGGAGGCCTTCAATTTTGTCATCGATGCTCTCGCCGGGTGGGCCAGGGGAAAAAAGCCTGAGGTCGTGGCCGGCATAGAATCGAGAGGATTCCTGTTCGCGGCACCGGTCGCCCATCAGTTGGGGTTGGGTATAGCTCTTATCCGTAAGAAGGGAAAGCTCCCCCGGGAAACGATATGTGTTAAAGCGCCAAACGAGTATGCCATCGAATACTTTGAGATGCACAGCGACAGCGTGGCCAAGGGACAGCGGGTGGTCATCATTGATGACCTGATTGCCACAGGATCCAGCACGGTCAGTGCCATCGATATTGTCAAGAAAGTTGGGGGAAACGTGGTCGGATTTGCCGCAGTGGTTGAGCTCCTTTTTTTAAACGGAGTCGAATTCATAAACAAGAACCATCCGGATGTTGAGATTCACACTATGATTCAGTTCGAGGATTAGGTCAAGATTATGAAGGACTGGCTCAATCGGTATTTCAAGCTCGAGGAACACAACACCACAATCCGCACGGAAATGGTGGGAGGAACGACCACATTCATGACTATGTCCTACATCATTTTTGTCCAGCCCGCCATCCTTTCAGCAGCCGGAATGGACAAAGGGGCGGTCATGGTCGCCACCTGTGTGGCCAGTGCTATCGCCACGCTCCTGATGGGATTGTTGGCTAGATACCCCATTGCGTTGGCCCCGGCCATGGGTCACAACGTGTTTTTTGCTATCATTGTCTGTGGGATCATGGGCTATTCCTGGCAAGTTGCCCTGGGTGCTGTTTTCATATCCGGCAGCATCTTTCTCGTCCTGTCTTTGATCGGTGTTTGGAAGAGTCTGGTGGCCGCTGTCCCCGATTCGTTGAAACACTCCATTGCTGTGGGGATAGGTATTTTGATCGCCTTCATCGGGCTCCAGTATGGGGGGATTGTGGTCAAGGCCCCGCCACCTGTGCCCGGCACGACAGACATTCTGGTTTTTTTGGGGGATTTGGCGAGCAAACCTGTCCTGCTGACGCTATTCGGTGTTGCCTTAACAGCCATCCTGATGGCTAACAAAGTGCATGGCGCCATTCTTTTGGGAATTCTTGGGACGGCTCTCCTGGGCATTCCGCTGCAAGTGGTGGCTTATCACGGTATTTGTTCGACACCGCCCAGTATTGTGCCGACGTTCCTCAAGCTGGATATAGCAGGAGCTGTTCAGACAGGCTTGATATCCGTTGTTTTCATTTTTTTCTTCCTGGACCTTTTCGACACGATTGGCACACTTATTGGGGTCAGCAGTCCTGCCGGTTTTTTGAGGGGCGGGAAGCTTCCACGGGCGGATAAAGCCATGTTCTCCGATGCGGTCGGGACCATCAGCGGGGCTCTCATGGGAACATCCACGGTTACTAGCTATATAGAGAGTGCTTCAGGAATCGCCCAGGGCGCCAGGACTGGATTGGCCAATATCTTCACATCCTTTCTCTTCCTGATCGCCCTTTTCTTCAGTCCTCTGGCTGAGATGATAGCCGGAAGCTACACCCACAACGACTTGGTTCTCAGGCCTGTGATTGCTGTTCCACTGATTATTGTGGGCTACCTGATGATGAAGTGTGTGATCCTTATCAAATGGGATGATCTGACTGAGGCGATACCATCTTTTTTAACCATAATCATCATGCCTCTGGCTTTCAGCATCACTGAAGGGATTGCTTTCGGGTTTATTTCTTATTCAATCCTGAAACTTGCTTCCGGCAAAGGGAGGCATGTGCATTGGATAATCTATCTGTTCGCAATCCTCTTTATCATTCGCTATTTAATAAAATAACCTCTCCTTTTAAGATATTTAAAGCCGATACGCTGGGCGATCGGATTGTTGAAGTGGATACCCGACAAGAACCGGACAGATAGAGGCCTCGGGTATGACATCTCCACACCATGAAATGAGAAAGATAACAACATGAAAAAAAACAAACTAAGCGTAAAGGTCCTGTCTGCATTTCTGATCTTTGTCTTAGCCATGTGTGCCACAAAGCCGGTTATGGTAACAAAAATGACCTATGGTCCTGATGAGGCCAAATGGGTGAGAAAGACCCTGAAAAAAATGACTCTTGAAGAGAAAGTCGGCCAAATGATCACCTGCCGCTACTCCGGCCGTTTTGTGAGTCGTGAAAGTGAATACCTCGGTGAATTAACGTCCCTTGTTCAGGAACACAACGTCGGGGGTTTTGTCCTGTACGAAGGCAATGTCTTCGAGGCTGCACATCTGAACAACACGCTTCAGCAGTCAGCCAAGACTCCTCTGCTCATCGCCACTGATCTGGAAAGGGGGTTGGGCAATCAGATTGATGGGGCCGTGCTCTTCCCTCCGGCCATGTCTCTCGGGGCCGCCAATTCCGAAGAGCTGGCCTACAGTATGGGCGAAATAACGGCGCAGGAAGCAAGGGCCATCGGCATTCACATGACATACGCGCCTGTGCTGGATGTGAACATCAATCCCGACAATCCCATCATAAATGTGCGCTCTTTCGGGGAAGATCCTGAAATGGTGTCCCGGTTGGCTCTGGCTTTTATCCAAGGATGTCAGGAACACGGGCTCATCAGTGCAGTGAAACATTTTCCCGGTCATGGGGATTCGACTGAGGATTCTCATCTTGTCCTTCCAACCATCGAAGGCGACCGGAATCGCTTGGACAGAGTGGAGCTTTTCCCCTACAGAAAGGCCGTCCAATCCGGTGTCCAGGCTGTTATGGTGGCGCATCTGCAGCTTCCTGCCCTGGATTCGAGACCCAACATGCCCGCATCCTTATCACATCCGGTCGTGACCGGACTGTTGAGGAACGAGATGGAATTCAAAGGACTCATCATCACCGATGCTATGGATATGCATGCGGTGACAGAGCTTTATTCATCGGAGCAGGCGGCCCTGATGGCAATCAAAGCCGGGGTCGATATTGTCATGCTTCCTCCCAAGCCAAAGAGCGTGATTGAACGGGTGGCCAGGTCCGTCAGGGAAGGGGAGATCCCAGAATCGAGTATTGACGCCTCTGTCAAGCGCATTTTAGAAGCCAAGGCAAGGCTGGGTTTGCACAGAGAAAGGCTTGTCAATCTCGAAGTGCTGGACGAGAAAATCGCCACCGAGGAGCATTGCCGGCAGGCAGAGATTGCTTTGGAGCGATCGATGACTCTGGTCAAGAATAAGAGAAATGTTCTTCCGCTGCCCCTCGAAGGCAGGAAGCTGGCCATCCTGTCTTTGAGCAGTGATCAGGGAGGATATTTCGCCGGCAGGCCATTCGTCGAAGAAATGCTCAAAAGGATTCCAGAGGCTTTCACATTCTATGCCGAAGCGACGACGGGTCAAGAATATCTGGAGGACATGCTGGAAAATACGGCTGACACCGATATCTTTGTGGTAGGCCTATTTTCCCGCTTGAGGGGTTACAAGGGCAGTGTCGGATTAGAAGAGAAGCATCTTGACCTGATTCAAAAACTAACCAGGAGTCATAAAAGGATCGTCGTCATTTCGTTCAGCAGTCCCTATTTTTTGAGACACTTTCCCGAAGTCGATGCCTATCTTTGTGCTTACCGGTACTCTTCACAAGCCCAGGTGACAGCGGTGAAGGCTGTATTCGGTGAAATCGATATCCAAGGAAGGCTCCCTGTTTCCATCCCCGGACTCTATCCCCTAGGCCACGGCATAACCGCTACCACAGTTAGAGACACCGACGTTGATAATTGAAACTTATCCTAAAAGCGAGTACGGGACTCGATGGAAGAGGGGGAATCCGATGAATTCATCCTGTTCCCCTTTTCTCAAACAACAAAGGGACAACAGTTGAAATGAGTCACGA